>Ga0081535_100385_pt1 | contig 33714 bp, 26 predicted proteins | sample HotLakmasection3_FD_71020 | JGI IMG/M metagenome (GOLD analysis project Ga0081535, IMG submission 71020) | Hypersaline microbial mat communities from Hot Lake, Washington, USA - Section #3 (SPADES assembly) (version 2) | ecosystem: Environmental > Aquatic > Non-marine Saline and Alkaline >... | reverse complement strand
GCGGGGTTGGTGGCGACGGCGCGGCGCACGTGGTCGCGGAATCCCTCGGGCGTGACGTCGGGCACGGTATTGTCGCGATAGAACCGGGCCAGCAGCTCGGCGGCCTTGCCGAGCCGCGCCCGGTCGACCGTGCCGTCGCGGATGGCGATGTCGAGCATGCACTCGGACGGCAGCCGGCGCATGTGCACCAGCCAGTCCACGGGCTGCCCGGCGACACCGACCTGAAGCCCGCCGTCGGACCCCAGGGTCAGCGCCACCACACCGACGTACACCCAGGGCGCCAGCCGGCGGTTCAGGCGCACCTCCTGCTCCGCGTTGCGCCGGCGCCGCTCCATGCTGCGCAGATCGATAAAGTCCGACAGGACCGGCTTTTTCAGCTTGTAGGCCTCGGTGTCGGTCAGGAACACCCAGGACAGGTGGGTCTCGATCGCCTCGACCCGGCCGACCGCATGGGGATAGCTCGCGGCGCGGCGCAGGAAGTCCACCTTGGCGGCCAGCGGCACGTTTTCGGCGCGCGCCGCCGGAGCGGACGGTGAGGACGCGGGCGGAGAGCCTGGCGAGGATGCGGTCATGAGCGGAGCGTCGGTACGCGGTCGCGGCTGCGGGCGCGGTGCGGGATGGGTGCGGGCCTGTCGCAAGCTTGGTTGGCCGCGGCCGGCTTGACAAGACGCAAAGGCCGGCCCCGGTGCGCGGGGAACACACCGTGCGGCCGCAGGGTTTGACCCGAGGGTGGGCTCATGCCGGAACCGGTTCGCCCGCCGGCGTCGTTTCCGGCGCGGTGCACAGCGGAGGCAATCGCCCCATGGACACGCAGGATGTCGTCATCACGCCGGTCGGCCTGCCGGGCCTGCTGACGGTGCCGCCGGGCGCGCAGGCCATCGTCGTGTTCGCGCACGGCAGCGGCAGCAGCCGGTTCAGCCCGCGCAACACCCAGGTCGCCAAGGGCCTCCAGGACGCCGGGCTGGCCACTTTGCTGTTCGACCTGCTGACCGGGGAGGAGGGTGCGGACCGGGCCAAGGTGTTCGACATCGGCCTGCTGGCGGAACGCCTGATCCTGGCCTCGCGCTGGCTGCGCGACCACCACGACGCCCGGGCGTTGCGCCAGGGCTATTTCGGCGCCAGCACCGGCGCGGCGGCGGCCCTGGTGGCCGCGGCCGAGGCCGGGCCGGAGATCGATGCGGTGGTCTCGCGCGGCGGCCGGCCGGACCTGGCCGAGGCGGCGCTGCCGCGGGTGACGGCGTCGACGCTGCTGATCGTCGGGGAGCGCGACCCGGCCGTGCTGGACCTGAACCGCATGGCGCTGGAGCGGCTGGGCGGGCCGCCGGGCGCGCACGACCTGCGGATCATTGCGAAGGCGACCCACCTGTTCGAGGAGCCCGGCGCGCTGGAAGCCGTGATCGAGGAGGCGCGCGAGTGGTTTTCGTCGCACCTGCTGGAGCAGGGCGGCAGGAAAGGATGACCATGTTCGAGAATCGGACGCAAGCGGGCCGCCGGCTGGCCGAACGGCTCGCGCGGTTCAAGGACCAGAACCCGGTGGTGCTGGCCCTGCCCCGCGGCGGCGTCCCGGTCGCGTTCGAGGTCGCGAATGCGCTGGAGGCGCCGCTCGATCTCGTCCTGGTGCGCAAGATCGGCGCGCCGTTCCAGCGCGAGCTGGCGGTCGGCGCGGTGGTCGACGGCGAACGGCCGGTGACCGTCGTCAACGAGGAGATCGCCCGCATGGTGCGCCTGTCCGACGACTACATCGAGCGGGAGAGCAAGCAGCAACTGGCCGAGATCGAGCGCCGGCGGGAGATGTACCTGTCCGGCCTGGTCCGGCCGTCGGTCGAGGACGCCACCGCCATCATCATCGACGACGGCATTGCCACCGGCGCCACGGTGCGGGCGGCGGTGCAGGCGACCCGGCAGCACAAGCCGCGGCGGCTGGTCGTCGCCGTGCCGGTGGCGCCGCCCGACGCCCTCTCCGTGCTGGAGCGCGAGGCCGACGAGGTGGTCTGCCTGGACACCCCCGCCGAGTTCGGGGCGATCGGCTACTTCTATCGCGATTTCACGCAGACCACCGACGACGAGGTCGTCGACCTGCTGCGCCGCGCCGCCAGGGCCGGCGGCCGGACCTCCGGACCGGCGGCGGCCGGCACCGGAGGCTGAGCGCCGGCCGCGCCGCCGTCCGGCCGCGCGGAAAGCCGCCAAAAACGGCACCGCGGCGCCCTTCGGGAAGGGCGCCGCGGTGGGCGTTCCGGCCGGGCCGCCGGTCGGGCGGCGGCCCGGAACAGGACGGGTCAGTCCTGCAGCTGGCCGCCGTTCACCGACATGGTGGCGCCGGTGATGAAGCTGGCCTGGTCGCTGGCCAGGTAGACGCACATGTTGGCGATGTCGGCGGGCTCGCCGATGCGGCCGACCGGGATCTTCTTGACCTCGCCGGCGAGCACCTCTTCCGGCATCTGCGAGGTCATCTCGGTCATGATGAAGCCCGGGGCGACGCAGTTGCAGGTCACGCCGCGCGCCGCCAGCTCCAGCGCGATGGCGCGGGTGAAGCCGATCACGCCGGCCTTCGAGGCGCCGTAGTTCGACTGGCCGAACTGGCCGCGCTGGCCGTTCATCGAGCTGATGTTGATGATCCGGCCCCACTTGCGGTCGCGCATGCCGGGCGAGACGACGCGGCAGGTGTAGAAGACGGAGAAGAGGTTGATCTTGAGCACCGCCTCCCACTGCTTGACCGGGTCCATCTTGAACATCTGGCCGTCGCGGGTGATGCCGGCGTTGTTGACCAGGATGTCGACCGGGCCCAGGTCGGACTCGATCTGCTTGAAGCCGGCCTCGACCGCCTCGAAGCTGGACACGTCGATGTTGTAGCCGGGGATGCCGGTCTCGTCCTTGAACTTGGCGATCTGATCGTCGACCACGTCGCAGACCGCGACGGTGTGCCCGGCTTCCTTCAGGCCCTTCGCGATCGCCGCGCCGATGCCGCGTGTACCGCCCGTGACCACTGCCACACGTGCCATTGATGTCCTCCAGTTTCTCTCGGTTGGTTCATGATTGCGGCGGTCGGACGGTCCGGCCCCCGGGCCGCCCGCCGGCCGTGGGGTAATGGGGGATAGTCGCGTTCAGTCGCGCTCGACGCACAGGGCGATGCCCATGCCGCCGCCGATGCACAGCGTCGCGAGCCCCTTTTTCGCGTCGCGGCGCTGCATTTCGTAGAGCAGGGTATTCAGGATGCGGATGCCGCTCGCGCCGATGGGGTGCCCCAGCGCGATGGCGCCGCCGTTGACGTTCACCTTCGACGGGTCCCAGCCGAGCTCCTTGTTGACGGAGATCGCCTGGGCGGCGAAGGCCTCGTTGGCCTCGATCAGGTCGAGGTCGTCGATCGACCAGCCGGCCTTCTCCAGCGCCTTGCGGCTCGCCGCGATCGGGCCGGTGCCCATGATCTTCGGCTCGACGCCCGCGGTCGCCCAGCCGGCGATGCGCGCCAGCGGCGCGATCCCGCGGCGCTGGGCCTCCGCCAGCGTCATCAGCACGGCGACGCCGGCGCCGTCGTTGATGCCGGAGGCGTTGCCGGCCGTCACCGTGCCCTCCTTGTCGAAGGCCGGGCGCAGCTTGGCCAGCGATTCCATGGTCGTCTCGGGCTTGGGGTGCTCGTCGGTGTCGACCGTGAGGTCGCCCTTGCGGCCCTTGACGACGACCGGGACGATTTCGTCCTTGAAGCGGCCCTCGCGCATGGCCGTGCCGGCCTTCTGCTGCGAGTCCAGCGCGAAGCGGTCCTGCTCCTCGCGGGTGATCTGCCACTTCTGCGCGATGTTCTCCGCGGTGACGCCCATGTGGTAGCGGTTGAACGCCTCGAACAGGCCGTCCACGATCATGGTGTCGACCATGCGCGCGTCGCCCATGCGGGTGCCGCCGCGCAGGTGCATGGCGTGCGGGGACTGGCTCATGCTTTCCTGCCCGCCGGCCAGCACCACGTTGGCGTCGCCGCACTGCACGGCCTGGGCGCCGAGCGCCACCGCGCGCAGCCCCGATCCGCACACCTGGTTGATGGTGTAGGCGGTCTTTTCGATCGGGATGCCGGCGTTGATCGCGGTCTGGCGGGCCGGGTTCTGGCCCTGCGCCGCCGTCAGCACCTGGCCCAGGACGACCTCGTCGACGTCGGCCGGCTCGAGGCCGGTGCGCGTCAGGGCCTCGCGGACGACGACCTCGCCGAGGGCGTGGGCCGTCAGCGCGCTGAGCGCGCCGTTGAAGCTGCCCACGGGCGTACGGCACGCCCCGGCGATGACAATATCGGTCATTGGATGCTCACTCCTCGGGACTGGACGACCTTTGCGGTGATCCGTCGTGCCGCTCCCCCGCAGGCTTTTGGCGCGGAGCATAGGCCCGACGGCCGCCGGGTTCAATCCGGTCATTTCCGGTCGGCGTGCCATCCGGAACCGGCCGCGCTGCGGCAGCGGGTCCGTTCGGGTGCCGGCGGCGTCCCACCCCGGGGACCGCCTCGCGCGGGATGATCTCCGCGAGGCGCACCCGCAGGGCAGCCGGCCCCCGGCCGGTGCCGGGGGCCGACGTTGCGCCGCCGATCAGACGTCGCGGGTCCAGATCGAGGCCATGGACGGGCCGCCGCCGACGCACAGCGAGGCACCGCCCGTGGTGTAGCCGGAGCGCTCCATCTCGTAGTACAGCGTGACGATGATGCGCAGCCCGGTGGAGCCGACCGGGTGGCCCAGGGCGATGCCGGAGCCGTTGTGGTTGACCTTGTCCATGTCGAGCTCCATGCCGAACTCGTTCTTCAGGACGCGGCCGACGCCCAGCCACTGGGCGGCGAACGCCTCGTTGATCTCCCAGTACTCGACGTCCTTGAAGTCCATGCCGGCCTGCTTCAGCGCCTTCGGCATCGAATAGGCCGGCCCGATGCCCATGACCTGGGCGTCGACGCCCTCGGTGCACACCGAGACCAGCTTCATCAGCGGCTTGATGCCGAGCTCGTCGGCCTTCTTCTTGGACATCAGGATCGCCGCCGAGGCGCCGTCGTTGATGCCCGAGGCGTTGCCGGCGGTGACCACGCCGTCCTTCTTGAACGCCGCGCGCAGGGCCTGCAGGCCTTCCATGCTGGCGTCGCGGATCAGGTGCTCGTCGGTGTCGAACTCCTTCGGGCCCTTCTTGGCCTTCAGCGGCACCGGCACGATCTCGCGCTTGAAGTGGCCGGCGTCGATCGCCTCGCGCGCCCGGGTGTGGCTGATCAGGGCCAGCTCGTCGCATTCCTGCCGGGTGATCTGATAGCGCTCGGCCACGTTCTCGGCGGTCAGGCCCATGTGGCCGGGGACGAGCTCGTCGACCAGCCCGTCATGCAGCATGCTGTCCTCGATCTGCCCCGGCCCCATGCGATAGCCCAGGCGGGCGTTGGGGATCAGGTACGGCGCGTTGGTCATGCTCTCGACGCCGACGACCAGACCGATCTCGGTCTTGCCCAGCATGATGTTGTGGGCGGCGATTTCCAGCGCCCGCATGCCCGACGAGCAGTTCTGGTTGATCGACACGGCACCGGCATGGTGCGGCAGGCCGAGGCGCTTGCCGACCTGGTTGGCCGGCAGCGAGCCCTGCATGCCGGTGTAGAGCTGGCCCATGCAGATCTCGTCGATCTGGTCGGCCGGCACGCCGGACCGCTCGATCGCCGCCTTGCCGGCGGTCATCGCCAAGTCACGGGCCGGCACGTCCTTCAGGCTGCCCATGAACTTGCCGATCGCCGTGCGGGCGGCGCTGACCATTACCACTTCGTTCGTTTCCATGGATCCGATTCCTGTTGCTGGTTTCTTGCGACGTCGCGTGCGACTTCAGGTTGGGGGCTCAGGCGGGTGCGGCTGCGGCACCCGGACCGGCCATGCGGCGCCGGCGTCTGGAGGGGGAGCGCGCCGGGATGGTCCCCGGCACGGCGGCGTATGAGGACGGGGCCGGATCGCGCCGTGATGCCCGCGGCGGCACCGGCAGGACCCGATGGCTCAGCGAAGAGGCCGGCGGGCGGCGGGACGCGGGCCGGGCGGGCCGGGCGAAAGCTGCTCGATCATGGACGCGCTCCCTGGATTGGACGGTTCATGGGTGACCGCGGCCGACGGCAGACCGCCGGCCGCGGCACCGGGCCGCACTCTCAAGACCCAGGATACGCGGCGCATTGATCTGGCGCAACGCGAGTCGTTCGCGAATCCGCATGCCGGCAATCCCGCCGGTCCACCCGTCAGGATCGAGCGGCCAGCCAGTCGACGATCGGCTCCCAGGCGGCGCCCCGGGCACTGCCGCCGACCATCATGCCGATGTGACCCAGTGCCGGCTCCAGCCGGTCGCTGCCGGGCATGGCATCGGCCAGGGCGCGCGCGCTGTCGGGCGGCACGATGCGGTCCTGCGCCGGGATCAGGTGCAGGCTGGGGCATGCCAGGCGGCCGGGATCGACCGCGGTGCCGGCCACGCGCCATTCGCCCCGCGCCGGGGTGTTGCGGCCGTACCAGCCCTGGATGCACTCCACGGCGACCGGGGCGGTCAGCGGCACGCCGTCGTTCAGCCAGTCCTCCAGCGCAACGAAGGCCTGCGCCTGGGGGGAGTCCCCATCCAAGTGCCCGAAATGGTCGAACTTGCGCGCCGCCAGCAGCGGGTCGAGCCCCGCGAACAGCGCCTGCAGCATGTCCACCGGCATCTCGCCCCAGCGCTCGATCAGCGGCACCGCGCCCTCGATCGCAATGGCGCGGGCGCGGATCATCTCGCCGTTGTCGGCATGGAAGTCCCACGGCGTCGCCAGCAGGACGAGGCCGCCGACCGCCTCCGGGCGAAGCTGGGCCAGCGCCGCCGCCAGCAGCCCGCCCATGCAATAGCCGACCACCGGCATCGGGGCGGGCCCGGCGACGGCCCGCGCCGCGTCGAGCGCCCGAACCAGACGGCCGGCGATGTAGTCGGTCAAATCGAAGCCCTGCTCGGCCTCGCCCGGCGCGCCCCAGTCGACCAGCAGCGGGCGCACGCCGCGCTCCGGCAGCCAGCGCAGGAAGCTGCGCCGCGGCGACAGGTCGAGGATGTAGGCCCGGTTGACCAGCGAGGGCACGAACAGCACCGGCCGGCCGGGCGACTGCGCCGCGGTCGCGCCGTAGTCGAGCAGCCGGGTGGTGCCCTCCGTCCACAGCGCCGGCGGGTCGGACAGGTCGCGATGATAGGGGTGCGAGCGGTAGCGTTCGATCCCGGTCAGCAGCCGGTCGAGCCGGACCAGGATCTCGTTGATTACGGCCTCCCCGAACGAGTCGAGGGGCAGCCCGTCGAGATCCTCAAGAACGCTTGCGAGCGCCGAGTTGAGCTTCCAGTCGTGCGAGCCGTTCCTCAACAGCGGCAAGGCGCCAATGGAGCTCATCCACGCGCTCTGCGCCGCCATCAGGTGCAGCGCCAGGGGACGCGGCCCCTGCCGGACCGGGGCGTTGCCCCGCCGCAGACGCGCCTGGGTCATTGTCCTCCCGTTCTTTCTTGGCTCCCGGCGCGACGGCACCGGGGGGCGGAGCCATGCCCGGCATCTGCTCGCGCATCAGCTCTAGGAACCGGGTCATCGCCTCGGCGGTCTTGGGGTCGGTCATCATCGCCGACCACTGGTCCTGCCAGAGGTCGAGGTACCGGCGGGCGAGTTCGTCGATATCCGGGGGCTCGGCCATGGACGTAACTATAGAGACTCTCCCCACCGTTTGGCCAGCACCCAATGGCCGACCGCCACTCCATCCGGGAGGCTATGTCGCGCCGCACCGAGCGGCGTTTTCCTTGACATTGCAGGGCACAAGGGTGACGTATTGCGAGTGCACATTTCGCAATGGCGAAGGCGACATGACGAACTCCGAATCTCCGGACAGCGCGCCGATCAGGATCAAGAAGTACGCGAACCGGCGTCTGTACAACACGGCGACGAGCAGCTACGTCACGCTTGACCACCTCAGCCGCATGGTCAAGGACGGGAAGGAGTTCGTCGTCGAGGACGCCAAGACACACGAGGATATCACCCGCTCCGTCCTGACGCAGATCATCGTGGAGGAGGAAAGCAAGGGGCAGCACCTGCTGCCGATCAGCTTCCTGCGCCAGTTGATCAGCCTGTACGGCGATAATCTTCAATGGATGGTCCCGAACTACCTGGACTATTCCATGAAGGCGTTCGCCCGCAATCAGGACCAGATTCGGCAGTACTTTCAGGAAACGATGACGGGCATCTTCCCGTTCAACACCCTGGAGGAGGTCAGCAAGCAGCAGATGGCGATGTTCGAACGGGCGATGAAGATCTTCTCGCCGTTCCCGGACCCGTCGCTGTGGGCGCGCAACGGCGCCGACCAGGAGCCACCGCCTGCCGCACCGCAGGTGCCCAAGCCCGCTGCCGAATCGGGCAACGGCGTTCAGGACATCGAACGGCTGCAGAAGCGGCTCGAGGAGCTGCAGGCCCAGCTTGAGTCGATGAGCGTGGAAGAGAAGGAGCGGGAGCGGGAGCGGGCCAAGGCCGAAGCGACCGCCGGCTCGACCGGCTCCTCCTCCGGTGGCGGCTAGGCGCCGGCCGCGCGCATGCCATAATTCCGGTGCCAACCATGGTGCCGCCAGTCGGCCGCGCCGACGGCGGCCGTGCCGTCGCGCCACCCGGAGCGGAACCGGCAGCGGCGGCAGACGGGACACCGACGGGGGCACCCATGACGACCTATACGATCGAGGTCATCCGCGGCGCGGAGGACGGGCGGCTGACCTTTACCCACGGCACCGTCAGCGTCGACACCACGTGCTGGTGGAAGCTGGACAACGCCATTGCGGCCAAGACCTACACGGGCTGCTCGGCCACCACGATGGCCACCAAGAAGAACTCCAGCGGCGGCCCGCGCGAGGCGGTCTATCTGCCGGACGCGCAGACGGGCAAGAACGGCATCTTCATCCACTACGGCAAGAACGCGTCGTGGTCGGACGGCTGCATCGTGCTGGTCGAGGCGGAGATGCTGAAGATCTACAACGCGATCGCGCCGAAGAACGGCGCCAACGTCACGGTCGTCGTCAAGGACAAGGAACAGGCGACGACGCGGCCGCGGCTGAACTACCCGTCGGGCATCCATTTCGGGCCCGGACAGCGCTGCACCGATTTCCTGCGCTGACCCGGCGCGCCTATTTGCCGCCGGCGGAAACGGCCGCGGCAACCGACTCGTGCGGGCCGTCGCAGCCGGTGCCGGGCGGCCCTCCCGGCACCTCGTGCAGGGCCGGCCGGTCCGCCCCCCTGCCGTTGCCGTGCCACGGCGCCGCCAGCGCCGGCCTGCCGAAGTAGTAGCCCTGCAGGCTGTCCACGCCGAGGTCGGCCAGGACGGCCGCCTCCGCCGCGGTCTCGACGCGCTCGGCCACGGTCTGCAGGCCGAAATTCCGGGCCAGCCCGACCAGGGTGCGCACGAACAGGCGGTTGTCGCCGTTGTCGGCGATGTCGTGCACGAACGAGCCGTCGATCTTGACGATGTCGACCGTCAGCGCCTTCAGGTGCCGGAACGACGTGTAGCCGGCGCCGAAGTCGTCCAGCGCGATCCGGCAGCCCAGGCCGCGCACCGTGGCGACGAAGCGGGACGTCTCCTCGATGTCCTGGATCGCCGCGGTCTCCGTGATCTCCACGATCAGCCGGCGCGCCAGGTCGCGGCGGGTGCCGACCAGCGCCATCAGCGCGCGCAGCCACGACGGCTCGGTGGCGGTCAGGCCGGAGATGTTGAGCGCCAGGCAGGCATGCTCGTGCCGCGCCAGCTCGTGGATGGCGAGCTCCAGGGAGCGGCGGTCGAGCACCCGGACCAGGCCGAGCCGCTCGACCGTGGGCACGAAGGCCGCGGCCGGCACGATTTCGCCGTCGAGGTCGCGCATGCGAATCAGGCACTCGTAGAACTGCTTTTCGTGGGACGAGCAGGCGACGACCGGCTGGAACGCGAACATCAGGCGATCGGCCTTGAGCGCCTCGGTCACCTGCTCGCACACCGCGATCGACTGGCGATGGTCGCGCCGCTGCGCCTCCGACATGCGATAGGCACGGAAGCCGTCCCGGCCCAGGCGCTTGGCCTCGTGCATGGCCGCCTCGGCCCGCGTGATGGCGTCGACCGCGGTCTGCACCTGGGCGGGAAAGGTGACGCCGCCGATGGTCACGGTGACGTGGATCGGGCCCGACGGGGTCTGGATCGGGTGCTCGCGGAAGGCGCGCAGGATCTTGTCGGCGACGGTGGCGGTCTCGGTCTCCGGGCAGTGGCTGAGCACGATGCCGAACACGTCGCCGCCGATCCGCCCCATCATGTCGCTGGCGCGCAGGATGCGCTCCAGGCGCTGGCCGGTGGCGACGATCACGGCGTCGGCCGTCACGTAGCCGTACGCGTCGTTGACCAGCGCCAGCTTGTCGATGCCGACGCTGAAATACGCCCCCGGCAGGCCGTAGCGCTGGCTGTGCACGATGACCTGCTGCAAGGCCTGGCGCAGGCGGGTGCGGTTGAAGTGGCCGGTCAGCTCGTCGAACGTGGCCAGGTGCTCCAGCCGGGCCTCGTGCTGCTTGCGCCGGTCGATGACGCGCAGCGTGCCGGTCAGGGCCACCGGTTCGCCGGCCGGTCCGAACTCCGCCGCGCCGCGGTCGTGCACCCACGAGAACTCCCCGTCCGGTCGGCGCATCCGGTATTCGCAGTCGAACGGGCGGCGCGTCGCATAGTGGTTGGACAGCGCCCGCAGGCGGCCCGCCAGATCCTCCGGATTGATCCGGCTGTGGAACGATTCGCCCGTGGCGAACAGGGCTTGCGGCGGCGCGCCGAATTCGCGGCCCAGGGAGCCGACCCAGGTCATCGTGTCGGCTGCCAACTCCCAGCGGTACACGGCATCGCCCGCCGCCAGCAGGGCCGCCGTCACCAGACCCTCGGTGTCGTCGCGGTCGGTTTCCGCCATGGGGCCACCCTGCCTCGGGAATCGGTGCGGTGCCGCGGCCGTACCCGGCCGCCAAGCCCGCTCGGGCCGGGCAAAGCTAGCGGTCCAAGCGTTTAAGCATCATTAAGAGATGCCCGTCCCGGTTGGCCGGAACGGGCATGCACATCCTAACAGGATACCCGGACGCCGCGCATTGCCCGGAAACCCTAGCGTTTTCGTCTTGCTGCGGTGCAACGACGCGGGGTCGACCCGCCCGGATCAATCCTCGCCGTCGCCGCCGAACATCTGCTCCTGCTGGTAGTTCTGCAGGCCGACCCGCTCCAGCAGGGCGATCTGGGTCTCCAGCCAGTCGATGTGCTCCTCGGTGTCGTCGAGGATGGTCGTCAGGGTCTGGCGCGAGATGAAGTCGTGGGCCTGCTCGCAGACGGCGATCGCCTCCTTCAGGCAGGTCTGATTGTTCCGCTCGGCGGCGATGTCGCACTGAAAGATCTCGGGGAGGGTCTCGCCGATGTTGATCTTGTGCATGTCCTGCAGATTGGGCAGGCCGTCGAGGAACAAAATCCGCTCGATCAGGTAGTCGGCGTGTTTCATCTCGCCGATGGACTCATGATACACCTTGTCGGCGAGGCGCAGCAGGCCCCAGTTCTTCAGCATGCGCGCATGCAGGAAGTATTGATTGATCGCGGTCAGCTCGTTGGTCAGGATACGATTGAGCTGCGCTATGACCGTCTTGTCGCCCTTCATGCGTGTACTCCTTGCCGGCTCGGGCTTGGGGAGGGGTCGCCATCGAAGAAGATACCAGCCGCAGCGCCGATGGAAAGGCCGCAACCGGACGACGACGCAGAATGCCGGCCGGGGCGTCCGTGGCCGCGCCGCCTGCCGGGCCGTACGTCGGGTACCGCAAAGCAGAACGGCGGGACCCGCGGGCCCCGCCGTCGTCCTGCCCCGGGCCGTACGGCCCTAGTCGAGGTTCTTGACGATCTCCTCGGTCATTTTCTTGGCGTCGCCGAAGAGCATCATCGTGTTGTCGCGGAAGAACAGCTCGTTGTCGACGCCGGCATAGCCGGAGCCCAGCGAGCGCTTGACGAACAGCACGGTCTTGGCCTTCTCCACGTCGAGGATCGGCATGCCGTAGATCGAGCTGGTCGGATCGGTCTTCGCCGCCGGGTTGGTCACGTCGTTGGCGCCGATCACATAGGCGACATCGCATGTGGCGAAGTCGCGGTTGATGTCCTCCAGTTCGGCCACGTCCTCGTAGGGCACGTTGGCCTCGGCCAGCAGCACGTTCATGTGGCCGGGCATGCGGCCGGCGACCGGATGGATGGCGTATTTGACGGTAACGCCCTCCGCCTTGAGCAGGTCGCCCATCTCGCGCAGGGCATGCTGGGCCTGGGCCACGGCCATGCCGTAGCCCGGCACGACGATCACGCTCTGCGCGTTCTTCATGATGAACGCCGCGTCGTCGGCCGAGCCCCGCTTGACGTTGCGCGGGCCGCCGGCCGCCGACGGGCCGACGCTCTCCCCGCCGAAACCGCCCAGGATCACGTTGAAGATCGAGCGGTTCATGCCCTTGCACATGATGTAGGACAGGATCGCACCCGATGCGCCGACCAGGGCACCCGTGATGATGAGCAGCTGGTTCTGCAGCGTGAAGCCGATGCCGGCCGCGGCCCATCCCGAGTAGCTGTTCAGCATCGAAATCACCACCGGCATGTCGGCGCCGCCGATCGGCACGATCAGCAGGAAGCCGAGGGCCAGCGCAAAAATGACGATCAGCCAGAACGCCACGTCGGAGTTGGTCGCGCACATCCAGATGACCAGCACCACGATGCCGATGCCCAGCGCCGCGTTGAGCGGATGCTGCATCGGGAAGACCAGCGGGTTGCCGGAGACCAGCCCCTGCAGCTTGGCGAACGCCACGATCGAGCCGGTGAAGGTGATGGCGCCGATGGCCACGCCGATCGACATCTCGATCAGGCTGGCCACGGCGATATCGCCGGCCAAGCCGATGCCGTAGGCGCTAGGATTGTAGAAGGCGGCGATGGCCACGAAGACCGCGGCCAGGCCGACCAGGCTGTGGAAGGCGGCGACGAGCTGCGGCAGCGCCGTCATCTGGATGCGCAGCGCGATGTACGTGCCGATCGGGGCGCCGATGAGGATGCCCAGAATGATCAGCCAGTAGCGCGTTTGCGTGCCTTCCGGCAGGATCTGCGGCATGGCGATCATCGTCACGACGATGGCGATGACCATGCCCACGATGCCGTAGATGTTGCCCGCCCGGGCAGTCTCCGGCGACGACAGGCCGCGCAACGCCATTATGAAGCAGATCGCCGCAACGATGTAGGCGAGGTAGGCTGCGATAATCATGATCGGTCTCCCGCGCCCTATTTCTTCTTCTTGTACATCTGCAGCATGCGCTGCGTGACGATGAACCCGCCGAAGATGTTCACGGATGCCAACGCCACCCCGAAGAAGCCCATCACGGCGCTGAAGCCGTAGCCGCCACCGGCGGGGGAGGCCGCGATCAGGGCGCCGACGATGATCACCGACGACACCGCATTGGTGACGCTCATCAGCGGCGAGTGCAGGGCCGGCGTGACGCGCCACACCACATAGTACCCGACGAAGCAGGCGAGCACGAACACGGTCAGCAGCAAGACGAAGAACAGGCCGTGGCCGCCGTCGGCGACCGGCGCCGCGTGCGCCGCTTCCGTCACGGCCCGGGCCGCTTCCGCCTCCTGGGCCAGCTGCGCGGCCCGTTCGGCGAGGGCCTGCGCCTCCGCCAACAGCTGCCGCGAGGCCTCGATAATGTTCTGCGGTTCCATGGCTTTCGTTCCGCCCCCCTAGCTTTGGCTTGCAGCCGGCTTCTCTTCCGCCGCCGGTTCCGCGGCCGCCTTGGCCGTTTCGGCGCCCGCGGCCTCCTTGGCCGCTTCGGCGAAGGAAGGATGCACGATCTTGCCCTCGTGGGTCAGGCACGTGCCGGACACGACCTCGTCGTTGAAGTCGATCTTCAGCGTATTCGACTCCTTGTCGACGAGCGGCGTCAGGAACGAGGTCAGGTTGCGCGCGTACAGCGACGACGAGCCGGTCGCCAGCTTCGACGGCGTGTTGACCTCGCCGACAATGGTCACCCCGTGCTTGTGGACGACCTTGCCCGGCTCGCTGAGCGCGCAGTTGCCGCCCCGCTCGGCCGCCAGGTCGATGATCACCGAGCCCGGCTTCATGACCTTGACCATGTCCTCTGAGACCAGGGTCGGGGCCTTCCTGCCCGGGATCAGGGCCGTGCAGATGACGATGTCCTGCTTCTTCAGCGTCTCCAGAATCAGCTCGGCCTGCTTCTTCCGGTAGGCCTCGCTCATCTCCTTGGCGTAGCCGCCGGCGGTCTGGGCCTGCTGGAATTCCTCGTCCTCGACGGCGACGAACGTGCCGCCCAGGCTCTGCACCTCCTCCTTGGCGGCCGGGCGCACGTCGGTGGCGGAGACGATCGCGCCCAGGCGCTTGGCCGTCGCGATCGCCTGCAGCCCGGCCACGCCGGCGCCCATGACCAGCACGCGGGCCGGCGGCACCGTGCCGGCGGCGGTCATCATCATCGGCAGCGCGTTGCCGTAGTGGTCGGCGGCCTCGATGACCGCCTTGTAGCCGGCCAGGTTGGCCTGGCTGGACAGCACGTCCATGACCTGCGCGCGGGTGATGCGGGGCATCAGCTCCATGGCGAAGCTTTCGATGCCGGCATCGGCGTACGCGTTGAGCGACTGCGGCGCGTCGTACGGCTCCAGGATGCCGACCAGCACGGCACCCCGCTTGATCGGCGCCAGCTCGTCGACCTCGCCCTCGCCGGGCAGGAGCGGACGCCGTACCTTCAGGACGACATCGGCGTCGGCCAACGTCTCCTGGACGTCCTTGGCGATCTTTGCGCCCACCTTTTCGAGGGCTTCGTCGGTGTAGGCCGCGCCGGCACCGGCGCCCGTCTCGATCACAACGTCAAAGCCGAGGCCGAGCAGCTTCTTCACGGTGTCAGGCGAGGCCGCAACGCGCGCCTCTCCGGGTCGGCGTTCCTTGGGGACAGCGACTTTCATGGGCTTCTTTCCCTAGGCGTGAGCCGGTTAACGGCCGGACGGGGCCGCCAGGGACCCCTTGGCGCCCGACGCGCGCGAACCATGCCGCAAGCGGCTAGTCGTCGCAAGGGGGGTGGGGACCCCTGCCGGGAAAAAACGGGGTATCCGCCTTGCTGCACGGCACAATACGCGTGCACCGGCGCACCGCGTCCCGTCCGGGCAGCGTACGCCGTCGGTACGGCCGGGTACACCCCCTTCGGGCCCGGCGCCGGTGCCGCCGCCTAGTCCTTGATGCGCCCGCGCTCGGACAGGATGATCGCCACGGGCCGGGTGGCCGGGAAGTACGACAGCACGATGGTGAGCACGACCATGATCGGGATCGCCAGGAACATGCCCGGGATGCCCCACATCGCCCCCCACGCGAACAGCGACGCGATCACGATCAGCGGGCTCAGGTTCAGCGTCCGCCCGGCCATGCGCGGCTGTATCACGTTGGCGATGAAGGTCTGTCCGCCGACGATGACGGCGACGATGATCAGGAACGGCCGCATCGTGTCGAACTGCACGAGCGCCAGCAGCGCGGGGAAGGCGACGCCGATCAGCACGCCGATGCTGGGAATGAAGTTGAGCAGGAACAGCAGGAACGCCCAGAACCCGGCATAGTCCAGCCCGACCCAGGCCATCACGCCATAGGACAGCGCGCCGACCAGCGCGCTCATCAGCGTCATGATCCGCACGTACTCCTGGATCTCCCCGGCCATGCGCGACAGCAGCGTACGCACTCGCTCCTGCCGTCCGGGGTCGGGAAACAGCGCGTTCATCTTGGCGTCGAAGGCGCGCTGCTCGACGAGCAGGAACAGGACGTAGATCAGCACGATGCCGGCGTCCGTGACGATGTTGCCGACGGTGCCGGCGATGCCGCCGAGCAGGTCGCCGACGCCGATCTCCCGCACCACGTCCTCGATCGACAGCACCTCGCGCAGGCCCACCCAGCTCGCCACGGCGCGCAGCACCTCGTTGATCTTGCGCTGGTAGTCGGGCGCGCGCTCGGCCACCGCCTCGACGTTGGCGGACACCAGCAGCACGATCAGGTAGCCGGCCAGCAGGATCATGGCCATCGCCAGACCCAGGCGCAGCCAGCCCGGCGGCGTCCAGCCGCGGATGCGGATGTGGCGGTAGCTGCCGGCCAGCGCGTTGATCAGGAACCAGACCATCAGCGCGACGGCGAACGGGATCAGCAGGTTGGAGGCGAGGACCAGAACCGTCACCGCCAGCACCGCCACGCCGAACCACAGCGCCGCCGCAAACGCTTTGAGGGAGAGCACCCGCTGCGTCATGAGGTCGATCGGGCCCGTCGCTGCCGTGCGCGCGGGCACCGCCGCATGCCCGTGCTAGTCCTCGCCGCCCGCCACCAGATGGACGATCCCGCCCGGCCCGGCCACCCAGAAGCCGTCGAACCCGGCCGGCAGCGCCTCGACCCCGTCGCAGCGGACGACGCCGGCGGCGTCCAGGTGCGCCGCGGCGGCGGCCGTGTCGGGCGTCACGACCTCGAGCCAGAGTTCGGGCTGGCTCGAGGTCGTGACGCGGTCGACCCACAGCCGGACCGGACCGAAAGCGAAAACGGTCGACGCGTCATGGCGTTCCAGTACGGGCAGCAATAGCGTGTCGCGATAGAACGCCACCGTCCGGTCGTACAGGACCGTTGGCACCTTGAGTGCAATGTTGCGCCCGCCGTGGAAGGCGGGCGCCGCCGCACCGGATGCCCCCGCCCCGCTCACACCGTCTTGCCTTCGGTGCCGGGCGGCGGCGGCAGGGGGACGCCGTGGCGGTTCAGCATGTCCGCCTGACGGGCGGTCAGTGCCGGCTCGTCGAAGTCGGCGATCAGCTCGTTGAACAGCGTGTACCAGTTGATCCGGGCCTTTAGGTGGATGAACACCGAGCCCAGGCCGAGCGCGGCGCGGTCCATGAACACGAACTCGCGCGGCACCTCGACGCCGCCCAGCTTGCGCAGCTCGACGTGCACCTTCTCCGCCCGCTCGCGGCCGTAGACGCCGTGGTCGGCCTCGCCGATCAGGCGGATGCGGTCCTCCAGGATCGGGCCATAGATGAACGACGCCCACATGTTCAGCACGTCGACCAGCTCCCGCGTCATGTTGCGGAAGCCCCAGGTTTCGTAGGCGTACACGGCGCGATCGCGGTCGTCGGTCTGCAGCGCCCGGTACAGCTCGATCACGCCGCGCACGAAGCTGGGCGGGAACACGCGCACGCAGCCGAAGTCGAGCAGGTTCATGCTGTCGTCGCCGCGCACCGAGTAGTTGCCCAGGTGCGGGTCGCCGTGGATCACGCCGTAATAGTACAGCGGCACGTACCAGGCCCGGAACATGTTCATGGCCAGGACGTTGCGCCGCTCCTGGTGGCCCTCCACGAACGACATGATCGGCTCGCCCTCCAGCCAGGTGGCGGTGAGCAGGCGCTTGGTCGACAGCTCGGGGACCACCTCCGGCACGTGCACGCCGGCCTCGTCGCCGAGCATGTCGCGGTACAGCATGCAGTGCTTGGCCTCGAGCGCGTAGTCCAGCTCCTCGCGCAGGCGGGCGGCGACCTCGGCATGGATCTGCTTGGTCGAGATCGCCTTGTCGTAGCGCTCGAAGATGCCGAAGATGATGCGCAACTGGTTCAGGTCGGCCTCGACCGCCGACTGCATGTCCGGGTACTGCAGCTTGCAGGCCAGCAGCCGGCCATCGTGGTGCACCGCCTTGTGCACCTGCCCCAGCGAGGCGGCGGCCGCGGCGTCGTGCTCGAAGCGGGCGAAGCGCTGCTGCCAGTTCGGGCCCAGCTCGGCGGCCATGCGCCGCTTGACGAACGGCCAGCCCATCGGCGGCGCGTTGGACTGGAGCTGCCGCAATTCGTCGGCGTACTCCTTGGGCAGCGCCTCGGGGATGGTGGCCAGCATCTGCGCCACCTTCATCAGCGGCCCCTTGAGCCCGCCGAGCGCCTCCTTCATGTCGACCGCGGCCTTCTCGCGCTCCATCTTGAGGCCGAGATAGCGTTCCCCGGCCATGCGGGCGCCAAGGCCGGCCATCGACGAGCCGACCCGCGCATAGCGCATCCAGCGGCCGGCCAGGCTGTTCTCTTCGGACTGAGCGGTCATGCGTTACCCCGGATAAGGCGGCGCCCGGCCGGGCCGGCCGGAAGGGTTGCGGCGTGCGACGTTGTACGCCGTTTTCGCCCCCGTACGAGAGGAAACAGTGGGGTGCGCGGCGCGCCGGTGCCAGGGTGCCGCACCGTTTTCCCGCCGGCGCGGCGAAACGGGCGCGCCGGCCGGCACCGGCTGCCGGCTCAGCCGAGCGCGTCCAGCTCGTCGATGAACCCGCGAATCACGCCCAGCCCCTTGGCCCAGAAGCCGGGGTCGGAGGCGTCCAGGCCGAACGGGGCCAGCAGCTCGCGGTGGCGCAGCGTGCCGCCGGCGCGCAGCATCTCGATGTAGCGCTCGGCGAAGCCCTGCTCGGCGTTCTGGTAGACCGCGTACAGCGAGTTGACCAGGCAGTCGCCGAAGGCATAGGCGTACACGTAGAACGGCGAATGGACGAAGTGGGGAATGTACGACCACCACACCCCGTAGGCGTCGTCGAACCGCAGAGCCGGGCCCAGGCTCTCCCGCTGCACGTCCAGCCAGATCTCGCCGAGCCGCTCGACCGACAGTTCGCCCTCGCGGCGTTGGCCGTGCACCCGCCGTTCGAACTCATAGAAGGCGATCTGCCGGACCACGGTGTTGAGCATGTCCTCGACCTTGGCCGCCAGCAGCGCCCGGCGCCGGCGCGGGTCGGTCTCGGCGTCCAGCATCGACCGGAAGGTCAGCATCTCGCCGAACACGCTGGCGGTCTCGGCCAGGGTCAGCGGCGTATCGGACATCAGATGGCCGCGGTCGGCGGCCAGCACCTGGTGCACGCCGTGGCCCAGCTCGTGCGCCAGGGTCATCACGTCGCGGCTCTTGCCCAGGTAGTTGAGCAGCACGTACGGGTGGCTGCTCGGCACCGTCGGGTGCGAGAACGCGCCCGGCGCCTTGCCGGGGCGGACCGGCGCGTCGATCCAGCGGCGCTCGAAGAAGCGGCTGCCGATCTCGGCCATCACCGGCGAGAACCGGCCATACGCGTCGAGCACCGTCTGCTCCGCCTCGGGCCAGGTGTACACGCGGTCCTCGTCGTCCGGCAGCGGCGCGTTGCGGTCCCAGTAGTCCAGCCGGTCGCCGCCGAACCAGCGCGCCTTGAGCGCGTAGTAGCGGTGCGACAGGTCGGGGAAGGCGTCGCGCACCGCGGCGGTCAGCGCGTCGACCACCTCGTCCTCGACCCGGTTGGCCAGGTTGCGCGCCGACCACGGCTTGTCGAAGCGCCGCCACGTGTCCTCGATTTCCTTGTCCTTGGCCAGCGTGTTGGTGATGTGAGCGAACAGGCGGACGTTGTCGGCGAACACGCGGCCCAGCACCTCGGCGGCCTCGCGGCGGCGCGCCGGGTCGCGGTCGGTCAGGCAGTTCAGCGCCTCCGCCGAGGTCATGTCGCGGCCGGCGATGGGGAAGCGCAGCGCCGCGATGGTCTCGTCGAACAGCCGCACCCAGGCGCTGCGCCCGGCGACGTGCTTCTCGTGCAGCAGCCGCTCCAGGTCGTCGCCGAGCTGGTGGTCGCGGAACAGCCGCACGTCGCGGATCCAGGGCGCGTAGTGGGCCAGCGCCGGGGCCTGCAGCCGCTCCTGCACCGCCGCCTCGTCCAGCCGGTTGATCTCCAGCGTAAAGAACAGCAGATGGCTGGAGATCGCGGTCACCTTCTCCTGCATGGCCTGCAGGAAGCGGCCGTTGGCCGGGTCGCCCATGTCGCCGGCATAGACCAGGTAGGCATAGCTCATGACCCGGCCGAGCCGTTCGTCGATGCGCTCGTATTCGGCGACGGCGGCGCCCAGCGCGGCGCCGTCAAGGGCGGCGACGCGGCCCTGGTGGGCGTCGTGGAAGGCCTGCGCGGCGCCCTCCGCCCAGGCCAGGTCGTCCTTGAGCGCCGGCGAGTCGATGCCGGGATACAGGTCGTCGAGGTTCCAGCGCGGCAGCGGCCCGAGGTCCGGCGCCTCCTGCCGGGCTTCCGCGGCGGCGGTATCGTTCATGCGTCATCTCCCAGAAGTCCGCACCGATATGGCGACGCGCCCCGCCCGCGCCAACCGGCGCCGGACGGCCCGGATCGCCCGCCCCCGCCTATGCGCCGGCGTCCCCGCCCTCGTCCGACCCGGCCGGCGGCAGGTCGCGGACGACCTCGTACAGCGCCGGGAAATGCGGCACGGTGCCGGCGGTCAGGCGGCGGAACGCCTCGGACGCGATCACCGCCTGGAAGGCCTCCGCCGAGGCCCATTCGGCGACATTGACGAAGTGGAAGCGGGCGCCGGGCGAAACCGCCCGATGCAGCCGCGTGGCGATGAAGCCCGGCTGGCGGCGCATGTACTCCGCCACCCGGTCCCACTGGGCCAGCGTCTCCGCCTCCCGGCCTTCCGGCACCTCGAACGGGTTGATCAGAATCACGTTCATGTCGCCATGCTCCCTGCTCCCGGCGGCGCCGGACGATCCAACCTGATGGCCTCGAAATCCCCCAACGATATGGCGGCGCCCGCCGCCCGCGGCTACAACACGAGGCCGGCGCGCACAGGGGGGATGCTGACATGCCCGATGATCTGCCCGACATGCCTCCGTACCGGGAATGGCGGAGCCTGCCGCAGATGTTCCTCGACGAGGCGCGGCGGCTCCCCGACGAGCCTTTGGTCTGGTCCAAGCACGAGGGCGAATGGCGGCCGCTGACGTGGCGGCAGGTGTCCGAGCAGGTGCGCCACCTGGCCCGCGGCCTGCGCGCGCTGGGGCTGGCCGAGGGCGACCGCGTCGTGGTGGTCTCGGAGAACCGGCCGGAATGGCTGATCGCCGACCTGGCGATCATGGCCGCCGGCGGCATTACGGTGCCCGCCTACACGACCCACACCACCGACGACCACCGCTATCAGCTCGAGCACAGCGGCGCGCGCATGGCGATCGTGTCGCGGCCGCCCCTGTTCCGGCGCCTGTGGCCGGCCGCGCAGCAGGCGCCGGAGCTGTCCGCCGTGATCGTCATGGAGGAGATGGGCGAGCCGCACGTCGAGGAGGTCGCCCTGCACCTGTGGCAGGACGTGATCGACCGCGGCGCCCAGGAGGCCGACGGCATCGACGACCGGATCGCCGCCCTGCGCCGCGACGGCACCGCCTGCATCATCTACACCAGCGGCACGTCCGGGCGGCCGCGCGGCGTCATGCTGACCCACGGCGGCATCCTGCACAACTGCGAGGGCGCCTACCGGCTGCTGATGACGCTGGGCATGGGCCGCGAGGTGTTCCTGTCGTTCCTGCCGCTGTCGCACGCCTACGAGCACACCGCCGGCCAGTTCTTCCCGCTGACCATCGGCGGGCGGATCTTCTATGCCGAGGGGCTGGAGTCGCTGGCGAGCGACATCGCCGAGGTGCGCCCGACGATCATGATGGTCGTGCCGCGCTTCGGCGAATTCCTCAGGCAGCGCCTGGAGCGCGAGGTGCGCCGCCGCGGCGGCCGGGCCGCGCGGCTGTTCGAGCGCGCCGTGGCCCTGGGGCGCAAGCGCTATGACCGGGGCGGCCGGCTGGGGCCGTGGGACGCGCTGGTCGACATGGTGCTGGAGCGGCTGGTGCGCGCCCGCGTGCGCGCGCGCTTCGGCGGCCGGCTCAAGGGGATGATCTCGGGCGGCGCGGCGCTCAACCCGGAGGTCGGGCTGTTCTTCCATGCGCTCGGCCTGCGCCTGCTGCAGGGCTACGGCCAGACCGAGACCTCGCCGGTGGTGTCGTGCAACCTGCCGCGGCGGCCGCGCATGCACACGGTCGGGCCGCCGCTGCACGGCGTCGACGTGCGCATCGCCGGGGACGGCGAGATCCTGGTGCGCGGCGAGCTGGTCATGAAGGGCTACTGGAAGGACGAGGAGGCGACCGCCGCGGCGCTGGAGGACGGCTGGCTGCACACCGGCGACGTGGGCCATATCGACGACCACGGCGCGCTGGTGATCACCGACCGCAAGAAGGACATCATCGTCAACTCCGCCGGCGAGAACGTGTCGCCGGCGCGCATCGAGGGCCGGCTGACCCAGGAGCCGGAGATCGGCCAGGCCATGGTCATCGGCGACCGCCGGCCGTACCTGGTCGGGCTGCTGGTGCCGGACGCCGACTACGCGCGCGACTGGGCCCGCCACCACGACCGCCCGCACGACGTGGCCGCGCTGTGCGAGGACGAGGCCTTCCGCAAGGCGGTCGGCGCCGCCGTCGACCGGATCAACCGCGACGTGGCCCCGCCCGAGCGGGTGCGCAGCTTCGTGCTGACGCCCGAACCGTTCACGATCGACAGCGGCGAGATGACCCCGACCATGAAGATCCGCCGCCACGCCATCCTGGCCCGCTACGGCGACCGGCTGAACGCGCTGTACGGCTAATTGCATCTTATTATTTATGTTTTTTATTAACCATTATGCAAACTCTCGTGGGATAGATTAGTGTTCGGAAATGTTGGAGGACGCGGTGCTGATAGATCAAAAAATGGATCTGAAAGATGCACAACTATATTTTCGAAAATTTATAGGCATTTGTGGCATGAACGTTTGGAAAAAGCGTTTTGAATGGCTTGATGAGCAAAAGAAAAGGAATCCGTTTGTTGATGCATTACTTAAAGAGCGTTATCCTATAGAAATTAAAGTTAGGGAAGTTTTAGATTACGAGAAAAATACTGGTCGGTTTCTCTTAGATGGCAATGACCCAGTTGGTTACAGGTTGGCAACACTGTTCATGATAGGCTGGGAGATATTTGACCGGTTGAGCGTTAAAGGCAAGCGCCGATTTGAAGGCATGCTTAGAGATAGCTTAATGAATAATGAATATGGCATTAGTTCTCTTGAATTTGAAATAGTTATAGCGATTCATCTAATGAGACACGGGTTTGACGTCGAGTTTTGTGATATTGAGGCGTCAGAAGCTGAAGGCGGCCCCATTTATGACCTCCTAGCGAAGAACCGTGATATTGAGGTTGAGATTGACTGCGCCATAGTAACAGCGGATATCGGGCGAAAAATTCATAGACAAAAGTTTTACGCGACTTGTGGTGTCATTGGTCCTGTTATTCAGAATTTTATTGACAAACGCGACAATAATTATGCTATTAGTATCATAATGGAGGATAGATTATCAGGATCATCAGCACAAAATCAAGATATACGTGACGAATTATCTAAAGCATTGAGACAAGCTAACTTTCCCTGCACATGCAGACGGAAAGATTTTACTATATCTATTGACACTATAGACAATCGTCTGCATGATTACTTGTATAACCGTCCTGATCTAAGCAACGAACATATAATGATACTTGGATCCTCACGAGGTGGTAAGGCATTCTTGTCGTTTCGGAGCCAAAAGCCTGATATGGTACTAAAAGGCATATACAGGGCTATGAAGTCAAAGGCGGAGCGTCAGTTTTCAAAAGATCGCCCAGCAATTATTTGTATGCGCTTGATGGATCTTAGCAATCAAGAAATTGAGGAGCTTGCCTCCCTAGAAAATACTGACCCAAACAAAGCAACAGGCCTTCAAATAATGTGCAATTATTTTCTTTCAAGCGTAACAAGACAGCATATACTTTCTGTTTGTTTTATGTCAATTGGCGATTTAACCACGACATCCCAGTTGCGCAAATTTCTTACCCATGATATTGAAACTCGCAAGATTGCTTCTGCTGGTCATGTGTATTATTTTTCCAACAGACAGCACAGTAAGCACAGCGACCCTCGCTTTAAGATTTTTGGTAATTCTTGATGCCAGTATGCGTGCCGGAAGAAGGACATCATCGTCAACTCCGCCGGCGAGAACGTGTCGCCGGCGCGCATCGAGAGCCGGCTGACCCTGGAGCCCGAGGTGGGCCAGGCCATGGTTAACGGCGACCGCCGGCCGTACCTGGTCGGGCTGCTGGTGCCGGACTTCGACTATGCGCGCGACTGGGCCCGCCACCACGACCGCCCGCACGACGTGGCCGCGCTGTGCGAGGACGAGGCCTTCCGCAAGGCGGTCGGCGCCGCCGTCGACCGGGTCAACCGCGACGTGGCCCCGCCGGAGCGGGTGCGCAGCTTCGTGCTGACGTCCGAGCCGTTCACGGTCGACAACGGCGAGATGACCCCGACGATGAAAACCCGCCGCCACGCCATCCTGGCCCGCTACGGCGACCGGCTGAACGCGCTGTACGGGGAGTAGCGGGGATTGATCGCCGCGCCGGCGTGCCGACATGAAGGCCGGACGGCTTCCGACCCCGCGTTCGCCCATGCTTCGGGACGACAGTCATGCCCTACGAAGTGCACGCCCGCTGGGACGAGGACGACCAGCACTGGTACGCCGAGAGTCGCGCCCTGCCCGGCCTGAGCGCCGACGCCGAGACCTACGAGGAGCTGCTGGACGCCCTGCGCGCCCGCGCCGCCGACCTGCTGCGCGAGGCCGGCCGTGCCGAAGAGGCCGCCGACCCGCCGCTGGCCGTCCGCGCCTTCGGCTTCCCGGCCTGCGCCTGCTGACCACCGGCACGACGGCCGGGTTCGTCGGCTGGGCTGGCCAACCCGGCATCCTTCCGCAATCACGGCGACGCGGGGCTGGCGCGGAGTAAAACTGGGCTTCGCAGGCTCAGCCCAGCGACGTGCGGGCGACCGTCAAGCCGGCGCGCCCGAACAGGTCGTCCAGGCCGACGCGTAGGGCGGTGGCAAGCGCGCGTGCGACCGCCAAGGGCGGGACTTGCCGGCCGTGCTCGATCTCGATGAGCATGGACGGCGACACCCCTGCCGCCGTCGCCAGTGCCTGCCGGCTCAGGCCACGCTCTTCACGCCACACGACAACCGGGTTCTCTCCGGCCAGCAGCCGCTCTGTCGTCTCGAACGCGATGGTCGGGTCGCCACGCCGCTCGGCCAGCACGGCGGTGTCTTCCAGATCCCGGATCCGCTCCAGCAGCGCTTCGTACTCGGCGCGAGGGATGGTGACGGTTTCAGTCATAGGCCTTGCTTCGTGTGCGGATGGCGGTCACGGTCATCACGTCGCCATCGATGGTGAACAGGACACGGCAGTTGCCGACTCGGAGCCGATGGCCGGCGCGCGCTTGCAAAGTCTCCACATTGTTGGCCAAGCTGTCGGGATCGGCCGCATAGTGCCGGATTTTTGACGGCGATTGTCTTTGCAGGCGGTCCGAGCTTGAGCAGTTCCTTGCTGGCCTTCCCAGTGATCCGGACACGCATGACCGCGCCTCACTTCATGTGAGGATGTTTGCACACAGCGAAAGGCTGTCAACACGTGTCGTGGGCTGGGCCGGCAAGCCCAGCCTCCATCGGCCATCACGGCGACGCCGGGCCGGCCCGGAGTAAAGCTGGGCTTCGCAGGCTCAGCCCAGCTACGGGTGCTCAGTCCCGGTGCCGGCCGGGCCCTACAACCGCTTGATCTCGATATTGTACTTGCGCAGGGCGTAGCCGAGCTGCCGGGGGGTCAGGCCCAGCATGCGGGCCGCCTTGGCCTGGACCCAGCCGGTCTTCTCCATGGCCTGGATCAGCCGATCGCGCTGGGGCAGGCGGGTGATGTCGCTCGGCTCGGCACGGTCCACCGGCTGGGGCGCCACCGCCGTGGCCGCACCGTTGCCGAGGCCCGCGCCGGCGCCCGTGCCGATGCCGGCGCCGGCGGCCACCGGCTGGGCGATCGGCACCGGCGGCGTGACGGGCGCCACCGCGTCGGCCGCAGCATCGCGCCGGCACTGCTGCCACAGCACGGTGGACAGGCAGGTGTCGGTCTGGCACGGCAGGTTGATCTCGTCGACCAGTTCGGTCCGGGTCATGGTGGCGACGCGGTGCACGCAGTTCTCCAGCTCGCGGACGTTGCCGGGGAAGTTGCAGTTCTGCAGCACCTGCACGGCACGCTGGGAGAGGCGCACCCGCCGCCCGTTCTCCTCGTTGAACCGGTCCAGGAAGTGCTGGGCGAGCGCCGGGATGTCCTCGCGCCGGTCGCGCAGTGCCGGCATGAACACGGGCACCACATTGATGCGGTAGTACAGGTCGCCGCGGAACTCGCCCTTGGCCACCGCCTCTTCCAGGTTGCGGTTGGTCGCCGCGACCAGGCGCACGTTGACCTTGAGCGTGCGGTTGCCGCCGACCCGCTCGAACTCGCCCTCCTGCAGCACGCGCAGCAGCTTGGCCTGGAACGGGCGCGAGATGTCGCCGATCTCGTCCAGGAACAGCGTGCCGCCGTCGGCCATCTCGAAGCGGCCCTTGCGCTCCTGGGTGGCGCCGGTGAACGCGCCGCGCTCGTGGCCGAACAGCTCCGATTCGAGCAGGCTCTCCGGCAGGGCCGCGCAGTTCACCTTGACGAAGGCATTGCCCTTGCGCGTGCTGAGCTGATGGAGGGCGCGCGCGACCAGCTCCTTGCCGGTGCCGCTCTCGCCGCGCAGCAGGACCGTCGACCGGGTCGGCGCCACCTGGCGGACCAGGGCGAACACCTCGCGCATGGCCCGGCTGTGGCCGATCATGCCGTCGATGCCGGCTTCCTCCACCGACTCCGGCTCGCGGCGCGGCGACAACTTGTCCAGGCGGTTGCTGCGGTCCATCAGCAGGGTGCGGTCGGCGGCCACGCTGTCGTGCAGCCGGATCGCCTGGGCGATCAGGTTGGCCACCATGACCAGGAAGCGCACGTCGTGCTCGAAGCTGACCTTGGTGTCGACGCCCCACACCCGGTCGATCGCCAGCACGCCGAACGGCTTGCCCATCGTCTTGATCGGCACGCCGATGAACGAGACCATTTCCGGCGTCTCGCACGGCGGCCGGCCGGCCAGATGGTGCTCCGACACCATCGGGTCCTCGGCGGCGTTGAGCGCGACGAACGGCATGGCCGAGCGTACGATCCGCTCCGCAGCCGGACGCGGCAGGCTGGCCGCACCGCGCTGCGCGGCGCTCTGCGACATGTTCGCAGCGGCGATGACCTCGAACTCGCCGTTGCCGTGGCTGAGCGCCACCACACCCCGGCTCATCTGCAGGTACGACGCCATCAGGTTGAGGACGTCGCGCAGGGTGTTGTGCAGGTCGAGGGACGAGGTCAGGATCTTGCTGATCTCGTAGATGCTGACAAGCGACAGGGCCGTACTGTTGCGGACTTCACCGGCCATGAACGCACCCCCGTAGCGGTAACGGTTCGCCCTCATTCGGGCATGGGTATACGTCGCCTGCTCGACGGCAGGCTCCCGGTGGCTGTTCGGCTCCCCAATATTCTCTTTTGAACGCGGAGGGTAAACGAGACGCCGCCCGGCGGCAATGACCGATTGGTCCTTGCCGCACTGCGACAATATGTGGACGCCGCCCTATACGAATGTGACCCTTGACCGCCGGGCGCTGCCATCCGGGCGGCCGTGGCCCAAGCCGCTCCACGACGTGCTCCAACCGCAGGTGCGGGTCCTGGCGGGTTCCGCCGCTCGCCGGAGCGCATGTTGCCGCGCGACGGCGCGGGCCCGCGCGGGCGCTCAGTTGGTCAGGGCGCCGTCGGTGCCGCCGCCGCGGTAGCCGGACAGGAACTCCTCGAACAGGTCGATCTCGGCCACCTGCCGGCGCACCGCGGCCAGCCCCTCGAGCGGTTCCGCAACGGTGCTCGACCGGGTCAGCAGGGCGAACACGTTGGCGTGGGGCGATTCGGCCATGGCCGGACCGAACCGGGCGGCCAGCCGGTCCAGCCCCTCGGCGTCGCCGGTCATGGCCAGCGCGATGCCCTGGTTGAGCACGAGCTGCGCCTGCGCGTCGGGGACCGGCTCGCCCAGCGCCGGCGGCTCGCCGACCATGCGCTCGAGCACCGACGCGGCCAGCGGCCAGTCGCGCGCCCGCCAGGCGATGTCCAGGCGCGCGGCGTCGGCGAGCGCGCCCTCGCTGGGCTCGAGCAGCACCAGCGCGGCATCGGGGTCGTCCAGCTCCGACAGGGCGCGGGCGCGCAGCAGGCGCCGCTCCTCGAGCAGGTCGCCGTCGCCGGCCGCGGCGGTCTGGCTCCGGTCGAGCGCGGTCAGCGCCGCCTCCGGCTGGTCGTCGAGCAGGCGGATCGCGGCCAGCCGCGTGCCGACGCGGGCGCGCTCGGCGTCATCGAGACCCTCCCCCGCCGCGTCGTCCGCCGCCGCGGGCCCGTCGTCCAGGGCGCCGGCGAGCAGGTCGCCGGCCTGGTCGAGCAGGTCGACCTCGGCCAGCCGCTCGGCCAGGTGCACCGCCAGACGGTCGCGGGCGGGGCCCTCCGGCAGCAGGTCCGCATGGTGGCGGAACAGCGACAGCGCGGTCACCGGCGGCACCTCGGCACCGTCGCCGGCCCCGTTCAGGAGGGCGGCGAGGCGTTCCGGCAGATCCTCCGCCCGCGCCTGCGCCGCCGGCAGGTCCGGGTACAGGCCGATCGCCTCCTGCCACGTGGCGATCGCCTCGCGGTAGCTGCCCGCGCGCCAGTGGGCGTCGCCCAGGCGATCCAGCAGATCGAACTCCAGGGCATCGCCGCGCCAGGAGAACCGCATCGATTCGAGGCGCTCGACCTCCGCCTCGGCGGACAGCCGGCCCTGCTCGCGCTCCAGGTCGATCAGCGCCGTGCCGGCCAGCCGGTAGTACAGCCGGTCGTCGCTCTCCGCCGCGCGGCGCAGGTAGCGCTCGGCGATCTGCACGTCGCCGCGCCTGAGGGCGATCTCGCCGCGCAGATAGTTGACCGCGGGCAGGCGCTCGGAGGCGCCGTCGGTGGCGTCGGCCAGCCAGTTCAGCTCGCCTTCCGCGGCATCGGGGTCGTCCTGGCGCAGCCACGTCTCCGCCGCCCACAGAAGAAAGCGTTGCCGCAGCGGTGGCGGGTATGCGTACCGGAGCGATCCGGCGCGGCGGAACCCGGCTGCGGCGGTGTCCCAGTCGCCGCCGTCGACCGCCGCCGCCGCCCGCCACAGCGCCGCCTCTTCGGAGTCCGCCAGCGGCGGCACGGACAGGTCCTCGTTCGCGGCATCCAGGCGCCCGGCCAGCACCCGGGCCGCACCGCGCAGGGCGCGGAACTCGGGCAGCTCGATGACGGCCGGGCGGTTGTCCGCGACGATGTCCAGCAGGCCCAGCGCCTCCGTCGCATAGCCGTGCGAGAAATAAAAGCGCGCCTGGTCGAGGCGGGCGCGCTCGCGGTCGTCCTCGGGGCCGCTCACGATGCGGCGCTGCAGCTCGCGGCGGTGCGCCTCGAACCGGCCGGGCAGCCCCTGCCAGGCGGCCAGGTCGAACAGCCGGTCGACCGCCTCGGGGTCGGTGGTCCGGCGGCCCGCCGCGGCATCCGCCCCGCTCGACAGCCACAGCCCCGAGTCGGCGGTGATCTCGATGCCGTCCTCGACCAGGCGGACCACCACGGCATCGGACAGCGGCACCACGACCGCGCCCTGCGCCGACGGCGGCAGCCGTACCTGCGGATAGGCGTGCCGCTCCGCAATGCCGGCACCGGCGGTGCGCAGCGGCACCACGGTCAGCGCATCGCCGACGGTGGGGTCGGTCAGGGTGACGACCCCGTCCGCCGCCTCCGCCGGCACGAACAGCCGCGCGCCCATGGGGAAGTCGCGCTGGGCCTCCACGGGCAGAGGCCGCGGCGGCGGGACCGGCGCCGGCTCCAGCCGTACCGTCCAGGCGGTGCCGTCGCGGCCGACGCGGGGCCAGCCGTCGCGCGCCACGGGAAAGCGGAAGGCGAAGCCGCCCTCGGCGGGGACGGCGGTGCCGGTGCGGAACCCCTCCCGCCCCTGGGCGAGCAGGCGGCCGACGTCGAACGGCCCCGGGGCGGCGAACACGACCCACAGCCCGCCGCCGCGGCGGAACACGGCGGCGGCGGCCGGGATGCCCGGATCGAAGCGGGCGACAACGGCGGCGGGCGCCTCGGTCTCGCCGCCCGCCCCGTCCGTCATGGTGGCCGTTTCGACCGCCGGTTCGATTGGCGGTTCGGCAGCGGGCGCCTCGGCGGCAGCCGCCGCGGGCGGAGCGACGGGCTCCGGGACGGCGGGCTCCGGGACGGCGGGCTCCGGGACGGCGGGCTCCGGGGCGGCGGCGGCGGTCGCCGACTCGTCTTCGGCAGCGGCACCGTCGGCCGGCAGGACAGTTGCTCCCTCCGCGCCGGCTTCGTTCCCGGCGCCGCCCGCTTCTGGGGGTGCAGCGGCCGGGGCGGCGCCGGCGGCATCGGCGACATCCGTCGCGGCGGCCGGCGGGGCATCGGGCGGCGCGGCGGCGGCCGGCCGCGAGCCACGGGGCGGCAGCGGCGGCCGCTCCGGCAGGGCGAAGGTGTCGCGCGGGCGCGCCGGCTCGAACGCTTCGGGCGGCGGCGGGGGCGGCGCGTCGCCGGGCTCCAGCACGGTGGCCGCGGCAATGGCGGGGACGCGGGCGCCGCTCTCCAGCACGTCGATGACGACCTTGTTGTTGGCGGAGTAGTGGCGCACGCGCGTGTCCGGCGCGGTGCGGATCGCGACCTCCAGATTGCCGCCGCGGCTGGTCTGCTCCACGTCGCGGATCTGGCTGAGCGGGTGGTCGCGGGTCAGCCGCGTGTCGGCGGTCGCCGCAGCGGAAAAGCGCACGGTCAGGACGCCGCCGGCGCGGCCTACCGTGTAGTCGACCGGGCGTGGCCAGTCGAACACGACGCGGCTGAAGCCGGCATGTTCGCCGGCGCGCACCCGGACCGTCGGCAAGTCCTCCCCGGACACGGCCGCAGGCGGCGCCTCGTCCTCGCCGTCGTCGCCGGCGGCGGCAGCCCCTTCGTCTGCAGCCCCGGCAGCGTCGGCGGCTGCGCCATCGCCGTCGTCGCCGGCGGGATTGCCGGGCGGGTCGGCATCCGCCCCGCTCGCGGACCTGTCGGGCGGCGCGGCGCCGGGCGCGGCGCTGGCCAGGGCGGCGATCTGCCCCGGCGCCGAGGCACCGCGGCGGCCCTCGGCGCCGGTCGAAGCGATCTGTCCGGGCGCCGCGGGACCGGGCGGCGGCGCCTCCTCGGCGGCGGCCGCCGCATCCTCGGACGCGTCCGCGTCGCCGGACGCCGCGCCGGGCACGGGCGCGGTGACCACCGTGGCCCCGCTGCCGGCCGCCGCCGCGTCGCCGTCGCCATCCGTCCGGCCACTGCCGGACGGCGGCGGGGCCAGCGACAGGCGCGGCTCGTCGACCTCGGCGGCACCGTCCGAGCGCGGCCAGACGTCGAGCAGCACGCCCCGCCCGGTCGGCAGGTCGTTGACCCGCAGCGGCACAGCCGGGACCAGCACCAGCCGGCGCCCGTCCGCCTCCAGCCGCACCGCGCTCAGGTACGGGCCCAGCGCATCGGTCGCCGCGGCCAGCGCGGCCTCCGCATCGTCCAGGTCGAGCGCGCGGTCCAGGACGACGACGACGGCGTCGCCGCTCGTCTCGACGGCGTACCCGGCGGGCTCGCCCCAGTCGAGCACGATCCGGCCATAGCTGCCGAAGTCGCGGGCGCGCAACTCGGCGCCATGCGCCGCCCCGGCCGCCGCCACGAGCAGCGCCAGTGCCATCGCGCAGACCCGCGGTCCTGCGGACGGCCGCGGCGCCCGCCGGCCACGGCCTCCGCCGGGCGCTTCCGCCGCCGTCACGACTGCTGTGCCGGCGGACCGCCGGCAGGAATATCGAGCCATTGGATCGTCAACCCGCACGAGGCTGCCGCCCCCGCCCACCGTGCCGCCGGTGCGGCGGACATCCGGCACCGTCTCGCTTCATTATGGCACACCGGCCGCGCCCGCTCTACCGGGCCTAATCGAAACTGGCGAGCAGCCGGTCGATTTCCGCCTGATCATTGGCGTTGCCGGGCAGTTGCGGACCGTTGAGCAGGCTCTTGTCGTCCGCCAGCGCGCCCTTCGTCTCCGCGGCATCGGCCTGGCTGCGCACGCGCTCCACCTCCTGGCCCAGCGCGTTCAGCATCGCGTCGATCTTGACCTCGATGTGCTTGAGCGTGGTCACCACCTTGGTGATGCGCTGCCCGGTGATGTCCTGGAAATTGCTGGCCTCGAAGATGCCGGTGACCAGCTCGACGATGCGGTCGCGGGTCGGCTCGTCCAGGCTCTCGGCGATCGTCTGGATGGTCTCCGCGGCGTCCAGGATCTGGCCGGTCGCCTCTTCCGTCGCGTTGACCACGGCGTCCAGCTCGTCGGTCGCCGACAGGATGTATTCCTGGCCGATGCGGTCGGCGCGGATCGCGGCGAGCTCGGCCTTGGCCGACTGGATGTAGCGGGCCAGCGCCTCCAACTCCTGGTAGATCTTCAGGTCCAGCGCGGAGATGTCGCCCTCCATGCTGCCGACCACCTCGGCGATGATGGCGGCCACGTCGTCGCGCGTCAGCGGTGCCTCGGCCTCCCGGCGCGCGGCGTCGAGGCGGGCCGACAGCGAGGCATCGTGGGCGGCAGCGGGCATGGCGGTGTCCTCCGGCCGCAACGGCCGCCGGCGTCAGAAGTTGCCGAGCACGGAGACCAGCTTGCTCTTCAGCGTGGCGGCATTGAACGGCTTGACGATGTAGTTGTTGACGCCGGCTTCCTTGGCCGCGACGACGTTCTCGGTCTTGGACTCGGCGGTGATCATGATGAACGGCACGGCGGCCAGCTTCTTGTCCGAGCGGACCTCGCGCAGCAGCTGGAGCCCCGTCATCGGCTCCATGTTCCAGTCCGAAATCACGAGGCCGTAGGGCTTCTCGCGCATCTTCTGCAGGGCCTGCGAGCCGTCGGCGGCGTCGTCGACGTTTTCGAAGCCGAGCTGCTTGAGCAGGTTGCGAATGATCCTGAGCATGGTCTTGTAGTCGTCCACGATCAGGATGGGCATGGTCATGTCCACGGCCATGTTCGAGCTCCGTCCTTCAGTTCCGGCGGCGCGGCAATAGCTGGCACCGCGGGCGCATAATCCAGGCCTGCCGGATCACTTTTGACCATCCCCGGTTAATTTGTTGTAAAAGTCGGTCGGTTGCGAATTGCGTCATGGCGGTTATTCCGGCAGCGCCGGAAGCGGCTGGCGCAGGGCCAGTTCCGAGGTCACCTCGCGCGCGCGGTCCGGCTCCATGGCGGCCAGGATCGGCGCCGACTTCTGCTCGCGCATGCGCTGCAGGACGCTGATCAGCACCCCCATGTCGAGCCCGTTGAAGATGGCGGCGGCGTCGTTCGGGCGCATGTTCTCGTAGATGCCGACCAGACGGCGCAGGTGGGCCTCCTGCTCCTCGTCCAGCTCGACCATCATGCTTTCCAGCTGGCTGCGCAGGGTGGTCAGCTCGGCCATCTTCTCGTCGATGCGCTGCTCGGCGACGGTCAGCAAGGCGGCGCGACGGTCGAGCTCGCGCTCGCGGTCGTCGAGCATCCGGCGCCGGTCGGCGAGCGTGCGCAGGACCTCCATCTGGCTGCCGTCGACGTCGCCGTCCTCGACCAGCGGGTCCGGGCCGGTGCCGGCATCGCCGTCGGCCGCGACGGCCGCGACAACGGGTTCATCGGCGCCGTCGGCATCGGCCGCGGCAGCGTCGTCCGGCGGCTCCTCCTGGGCCAGCGAGGGCGGCACCGCCGGCACCGCGGCGCCGCTGATCACGCCGTCCCACACGTCGCCGAGCCGCGCCCCCAGCATGACCACGGCGACGAAGATCATCGCCGGCAGCAACCGCAGGCGCGGGGCGGCGAACCGCGGCCGCAGCCGGGCCAGACCGGCCATCCGATCGCGCGCCGCCGCGAGCGCGGGG
>Ga0081535_100384_pt1 | contig 33741 bp, 23 predicted proteins | sample HotLakmasection3_FD_71020 | JGI IMG/M metagenome (GOLD analysis project Ga0081535, IMG submission 71020) | Hypersaline microbial mat communities from Hot Lake, Washington, USA - Section #3 (SPADES assembly) (version 2) | ecosystem: Environmental > Aquatic > Non-marine Saline and Alkaline >... | reverse complement strand
TCAGGAACACCGCGTCGGGCGAGCCGCAGCCGGCGTAGGCCTCGTCGTCCATCGGCGCCACGCTCGCCAGCGCGTCGATCGCGGGGGAACCGACCAGGACGACGCGTTCCTCGGGCTCTCCCATGCGGACAATTCGCTCCGCGGAGGTCCGCGTCGCCGGCAGGTGCAGGTGCGCGAGCTTGGTGATCGCGTGCCGCATCGCCTCGTCGGCGACGCCCTCGGCGCGGTCGCCCCCGTGCAGGTGCGCCACGGGCACGCCCGCGACCGAGGCGGCGGCGGCGGCGGCGAAGGCCTCGATGCGGTCGCCGAGGACGACCACCCACGCCGGATCGATCCGCTCGATCGCCTCGGCGAACCCCGCGACCCCGCGACCGAGCGCGCGGGCGTCCGCGACGCGTCCGACGCGGCCTTCCTCCTGCATGGGCGCCACGGCGTCGACGCGGACGCGCCGGCGCACCTCGTCGATCGTGCGCGCCGGAGCGAGCAGATGCGCGCCCGCGACCGCGACGCGCAGGTCGAGCTCGGCGCGCGCGTCGACGGCGCGCATCACCGGCTCGAGGAGACCGAACTCGGCCCGAGTCCCCGTGACCACCAGCACGCGCGCGCTCACACCAGATCGCCCTCCTCGAGAAGCTCTCCCGCCGCCAGGTCCCGCGCCGCCGGCCGGCCGCACGCGCGTTCCGGCGCGCTCGCCGCCATGGCGTCGCCGGGGCGGCGCGTCGTGAGCAGGTCTCGCGTGACGACCTCTCCCGCGCGAACCGGCGCCCGCAGCGCGAGCGACTGGCGCGAGAGCGATCGCACGTCGCTCTCGAGTTCGCTGAGCGCCTTCCCGCCCGCGCCGAGCATCGCGCGGGCGCGCCGGGCGAGGCGGGCGTACTCGGCGAAGGACTCCGGCTCGAGCGAGGCGGCGTGGTCGGGCCCCGCCGCTGACCGGTCGTGCGTCAGGTGTTTCTCGAGGAACGTCGCCCCGGCGGCGACGGCGAGGGCGCCCGTGTCGGTCGCCTCGGTGTGATCGGAGTAGCCGACCGGGCAGCCGAAGCGCTCGCCGAGAAGGCGGATGGCGGCAAGGTTCGCATCGCCCTCCGGCGTCGGGTAGGCGCTGACGCACTGCATGAGGGCGAGGCGGGAGCGCGCGGCGTCGAGCCACCCCATCGAGCGATCGAGCTCGTCGAGGGTGGCGGCGCCCGTGCTCAGGATCATCGGACGCTTCGTCTCGGCGAGGCGCTCGAGCAGCAGGCGGTTGACGACGTCGGGCGAGGCGACCTTGTAGGCGTCGAAGCCGATCGCCTCGGCCTCGTCGACGAGCTCGGGGGTGAAGCAGGTGCAGATCGCGGCGAGCCCGTGCGCTCGCGCTCGCTCGGCGACGCGCGCGAGATCGCTCGGGGTCAGCTCGAGGCGGCGGAGCATCTCGAGCGCGCTGGTCTCGCCGGCGCGGCGCTGGTAGCCGGCGAGCATCGACCGCTTGCTCAGCAGCCGGTCGGCGCGGAAGAACTGGACCTTGACGGCGGCGGCGCCGGCGGCGGCGGCCGCGTCGGTGAGTTCGATCGCGCGGCGGGCGTCGCCGTCGTGGTTGACGCCGATCTCGGCGATCAGGAGCGGCGCCGCGTGCGGGGCGATCTCGGCGGGGCCGATTCTCACCGGAGCGCGTCCCGCGCCGGGCCCGCGGCGGCGGCTGCTCGATTCGGATCCGCGAGGCGTTCGGCGAGGGCCGCCTCCGCGAGCGCGAGGTCGCGCGGCGCGTCGATGTCGACGACCTCGCCCGCCGCGGTCGCGACGCCCCGCCGGTCGCGGCCGAAGAACGCGTGCGGGCCCGGCTCCACGCCGTCGATCTCGAGGCGGAGCGCCCGCGTGGCGACCGCGAGGACGCCGCCGTCGGGCACGTAGGCGGGCGGAAGATCCTGGCGGCGGTGGACGCCGTGGTTGAGGCGTTCACCCTCCCACGGCTCGACCCGGCCCGTGCGTTCGTCGAGCCGCGCGGTCCACCAGGGGTGGTGTTTTCCGACGCTCGCGTAGCTCTGGACGGAGTCGGCGCCCGTCTCGGCGAGCGTGGCGATCGCGCGGTCGATCAAGCCGCGCGGGCGGACGGGCACGTTGGCGTAGAGGATCACGACGGCGTCGGGCGCGGGCCCGTCGAGCGCGGCCACGGCGTGGCGCGCCGCCTCGTCGACGGGCGCGTGGTCGGTCGCGAGCTCGGCGGGGCGTGCGACGACGTCGACGCCGGACTGAAGTCCGAGGCGCTGGAGCTCCGGGTCGTCGGTGGAGAGGGCGATGCGGCTGACGAGTCTCGCGTCGCGCGCGTCGTCGATCGTCCAGGCGCAGCAGGGGCGTCCGGCGACGATCGCCCGGTTCTTTCCGGGCACGCCCTTGGAGCCGGCGCGGGCGAGGATGAGCGCGAGCGTTCGCATCAGGCGCTCGCGCCGCGGCGGAGGAGCGTGGCGCTCCAGGCCTCGCGGGCTCCGCTCTCGAGGATGGACGCGACGGGGTCGCCGCTCGCGTAGAGGTCGGTTCCGGCGACGCAGGCGCCGTCGCAGCGGACGGCGAGCGTGGACGCGGCGAGGCGCTCGCGGGCGAGCCTCGGGAGCGGGAGCGGCGTGAAGCGTTCGCCGGGGACGGCGCGGGGGAGCGGGTCGATCACCGCGGCGCCGGCGGCGCTGAGCCATCGGTCGTAGAAGCCCGGGATGTCGCGCGACGCGGCTTCGCAGCGCGTGAGGCGCGGGACGACCCAGGGCGCCGGGAGGCCGGCGAGGTCGCGCTGGGCGGCGAGGGTCGCTTCCACGCCCTCGATCGCGGCGTGGTACTCGTCGTCTCCCACGATGCGTTCGTAGGCGTCGGGCGAGTCGGCGTAGAGGTCGAGGCTCACGACGTCGACGCGCTCGCCCAGTTCCGCGAGTTCGCTCGCGTCGTGGATCGGCTCGGTGCGGACGTGGATCGGTCCCGCGCCCGCGTCGCGCGCGGCGGCGACGACGTCGCGCCATCCGGCGGCGAGCAGGGGGTCTCCGGCGCCCGCGAAGCTGATGGCGACGCCCGGGAACGTCGAGCCGATGCGGGCGACGGCGTCGGCCCACGCGCCGGCGTCGAGCGCCCGGGCGCCGTCCTCGCGGGCGAGCCAGTCATCGCGGAGGCCGGAGGAGCTGACGCGGGCTCGGGTGAGCTCGATGACGGCGTGGGTGGGCGCGAGGACGGCGGGGGCGCGCGGCGCGTCGCGGATCGTCGCGTCGACCGGCGCGCAGAGCGCCGTCGCGATCGGGTCGGCGAGCGGGTTGAAGTGCATGTAGCCGAGCATGCCCCCGAGCGTGGCCCAGCGTCGCGCGGCGCCCTTGGCGTTCGCGAACTCCTCGACGACCTCACGCGAGAGGACGACGGGAGCGCGTCCCGGCGCGGCCTGCGAGAACGACAGGCGTCGCGGGTCGCCGCTCTCGAGGCGGCGGCGGACGACGGCGTCGACGAGCGTCGGGTCGAGCTCGGTCCAGTCGTCGCCGAGGAGGACGGCCGCGTCGAGTGCGAGCGTGTTCATCACGGCCGCGAGCGGCGTCCAATCGATGAGTTCGTCGTAGACCGTGAGACCGGCGACGCCGCCGCGCCAGGCGCTGGGCGCCGAGGCGCGGGCCGCCGCGACGGCGCGGCGGCGCTCGCGGAGGGCCTCGAGGTCGAGGCCGCGGACGTCGATCTCGAGTTCGGCCCGGAGCTCGGCCGGCGCGGGTCCGAGGAGTTCGCGGGCGGCGGCGACGTCGCCCGCGAGGACGACGACGCGGCGGATCGTCTCGCTCCCGGCGAGGCGATCGAGGACGGCGCGAGCCGTCTCGCGGGTGAGTCTCCGCGGGCGGAGCGCGGCGTCGAGATCGGGGTCGAGCGCGATGACGGCGGCGCAGCGGGGCGCGGCGCTCGGCGTGGTCGAGAGGGCGCCTTCGGTCGAGGAGGTGAGCTTGGGAGCGCCGTTGAGCGCGGCGTCGGCGGCGTCGAGCAGGCGGGCGACCTCGGTCGCGGCGTCTCGGAGCCAGCGCACGTTGACGAGGTCGCGCTCGATCTGGCGGCGCTGGCGCTCGGGTCCGTCGAGGCCCGCCAGGTTGATCTCGCGGTCGGCGCGGGCGCGGTTGAAGGCGCCGGTCTGGTTGATGCGCTGGACGAGGTCGTAGGCGGGGCGGAGGCGCTCGCTCTCTGCTCGCGCCTCATCGATGCGGCTCATGAGCTTGTTGATCTTCGACTGATCGCCCGCGGCGCCCTGCATCTTCTCGAGCGTGGCGTGGGTCTGCTCGCAGAGGGCGCCGAGGCGGCCGGTCTGGAGGCGGACGCGCCTCAGGCTCTCGCGCAGCTCCGCGCGGCGGGCGCTCGAGATCGTCGCGCGGCTCGGCGTCGGGATCTCGGGGAGCGCGGGCGCGTCCGAGCCGGCGTAGCGCTCGAGCGCTTCGGCGAGCGGCATGGGGAGCGTGTGACGCTTGACGGCGCCGCCCTCGGTCGCGTCGATGGTCGTGCGTCCCTCTCGCTCGTCCTCGGCGAAGAGCTTCTCGAACTGGGCGAGGTAGGTGGCCATCTGCTCGTCGGTGAGGAGGGTCTCGCCGAAGCGGTCGGGGACGGCGCGCAGCGTCCTGCGGGCGCGGGCGATGCGTTCCCACTCGAGCGTCTCGAGGGTGCGGAAGGGGCCGAGCTCGGGGGCCCAGACGTCGTGGATGGCGGCGCCCTCGCCGTAGTAGAGCCCGTCAGTGAAGGCGAGATCCTGCCCGGTGAGGATGACGGGGTCGCACCCGAGGTGGCGGGCGATGTGGTGGCAGAGGTGGGCGACGGTGGAGCCGGGGCGGATGGCGCCGTGGTCGCCCGCGAGGTGTGGCGGGAGGATGGCGTCGAGCGTTTCGTCGGCGGTGGTGCGGATGGCGCCGGGCCAGGCGTCGAGGACGGCGGGGTTGACCTTTGGCTCGGCGATGAGGGTGACGCCCTCGACGGCCTCGGGGGTGAGTCCCTCGTAGAAGCGGCGGCTGATCTCGTGGTAGTCGAGCGCGGCGACGAAGTGAGGTCTGATCCCCTCGGCGAGGAGCGTCCTGAGCGTCGTCTGCACCGCGATGATGACGCACCGCTCTCGGACGCGCGGATCCTTGAGGAGGTGGATGTTCCGGCGGAGGCTCGGGCCGGCGGAGACGAGGATGGCGGGTCGTCCGGCGACGAGGCCGGCGAGGTCGGCGACGCCCTCGTCGCCCGAGCCTGCGCGGGCGACGTAGTGTTCCGCGTTCATCAGCGCGTTGCGGATGGTGATCTCGGTCTGCACCATCGTGGTGACGATGCTCGTGCGAAGCGCGGCGACGGCGCGGGCGACGGTCTTGGAGAAGGTGGTGGCGGAGTCGCCGAGGCGGGCGGCGGAGGGGCCGTGCTCGATGAAGCGGACGCCGAGGCCGAAGATGGCCTCGATGCCCTGGGCGACCTCGGCGATGGCGGCCTGGTTCTCGGGGTCGTCAAAGAAGACGACGTGTCCGGAGGCGATCCAGGCGGAGTGGTCGACGCGCTCGAGAACGCCGCGGAGGAGGGGGAGATCGGGTTCGAAGACGCAGAGGAGGCCCGAGCGGCCGATCTTCCGGCCGAGGGCGCGGCAGTGGTGTCCGAGCCCGAAGCCGAGAGCGACGTAGACGGCGTGCTCCTTGATGTCGATGGGTGCGGCGACGCGGTCGGCTTCTTCGAGGGGGCGTCGTTTGCTCGCGAGGGCGCGGCCGGCGCGGGTGGCGGTGAGGGCGCCGTCGGGCGCGACGGCGAAGGCGAGGTCGCTCGCGGGCGCGACGCTCGTGAGGCGTTCGGCGAGGTCCGGGCGGCGTCTGGCGATGGCGCGGAGGTTGGCCTCGAGGATCTGCCTGGAGGGGGCGGGGGTCGCGGCGCTGGGTTCGAGCCGGACCATCGGGGGCGCGGCGGCGTGGCGGGTCATTCGTCTCCTCCGGAGGCGTCGGTGCGGCGCGCTCCGCGGGCCGCACGCGCGGTGATCGCGCTCTTGGAATCATCGGGGCGCGTCCGGGGAATGCTGTAAGAATGGGCGGATGCTGACGATGCTCGCGCAGACGATCTTTTCGGAACCGACGCCTCTGGCCGATCCCGGCGCCCTTGAGCTCTGGCTGAACCAGCGCGCCGTCGTGTCGGGCGCGATTCTCGCGCTGGCGGGCGTGGCGTTCCTCATCGGTCCCGGGCAGGCGATCAAGCGGGGCTGGGCGATCGCGGTGGGCGTCTTCGTCCTCGCGGGGGCGGTCGTCGCGTTCGGGCGGCTCTACGAGTCGCCTCACGAGCGGGTGCGAGCCGGGGCGGACGCGTTCTACGAGGCGGTGGCGGCGGGGGAATCGGGGGCGGCCGAGGCGCTGCTCGCGCCGGAGGTCGGCATCGCGGCGGCGGGGACGGCGCTGGCGCCCGACGGGCGTGGATTTCTGCTCGCTGGGATCGAGCGGCTCGAGAGCGCGGACCTGCGGACGCTCGCCCTCGAGGCGCGGCAGGCGGAGGTGTTCGGTCCGGATTCGGCGCGCACGCAGACGCAGCTTCGGGCGGTCTTCGGCGGCGGGGGCCCGAACGTGGTGTGGGTGGCGCTGGACTGGCGGCGGGCGGACGGGGCGTGGCGGATCCGCGGGGTGGACATCCTGCTGATCAACGGGAAGCCGCCCGGTCCGGCGCTGCTCGGCGCGGTTCGGTGATCCCTCACCTGCGGGCGCCCGAGCCTGCGGGCCTCGCGCCGGGGGAGCGCCGCCGGATCGCGCGCCGCGGGCGACGCGGCGGCCGGCGTAGCGACCTCCTTGGAAGGGGAGACGCGACGAGCCCCCTCAACCGGCGCTCTCCGCCTGAAGGGGGAGACGGGGGCGCGAGCTACATCTCCTCCACGGGGACGAGGCCGAGCGTGGTCATGCCGGACTCGAGGACGCGGCCGGCGAGCTGCGTGAGGCGCAGGCGGGACCGGCGCGTCGTTTCGTCGGGCGCCTTGAGGACCGGGCAGTTCTGGAAGAACGCGGAGAAGGCGCGGGCGAGGTCCTGGAGGTAGGCGCAGAGGCGGTGGGGCTGGAGGGATTCGGCGGAGGCCTCGAGGACGCCGGGAAAGCGGAGGATCTCGAGCGCGAGCGTCTTTTCCTCGGGCTCGCGGATGATCAGTTCGGCGTCCGGGTCGGGCATGACGCCCTCGGCCGCCGCCTTGCGCCCGATGCTCTTGATGCGGACGAGGGCGTATTGCAGGTACGGCCCGGTGTCGCCCTCGAAGGCGAGCATGCGGTCAAAGTCGAAGACGTAGTCCTTGGCGCGGTCGGTCGCGAGGTCGGCGTACTTGATGGCGGTCATGCCGACGGCGGACGCGACCTCGTGGCGTTTCTCGGCGGGGAGGTCGGGGTTCTTCTCGGCGACCGCGGCGGCGGCGCGCTGCTCGGCCTCGTCGAGGAGCGCGCTGAGCTTGACGTTCTCGCCCGATCGGGACTTGAAGGGCTTGTTGTCGGGGCCGAGGATCGTGCCGAAGGCGGCGTGCTCGAGCTGGGCGACGGTTCCGTCGGGTCTGGTCGCGTAACCGCCCTTGATCGCGGCGGCGAAGACCTGCCTGAAGTGCAGGGACTGGCGGGCGTCGACGCAGTAGACGACGCGGGCGGCGCCGAAGGTCCGGACGCGCCGGCGGATGGCCGCGAGGTCGGTGGTGGCGTAGAGGTAGCCGCCGTCTGACTTGCGGACGAGGCAGGGCTCCTTGATGCCGACGTCGGCGAGATCGACAACGAGGGCGCCGTCGGAGATGGTGGCGACGCCTCGGTCCTCGAGATCGCGGGCGATCTCGGGGAGCTCGTCGCGGTAGGTGGATTCGCCGGCGGTGTGCTCGCTCGTGACGTTGGCGTGGAGGCGGGCGCAGTTCTCAAGGCACACCGTCATGGTGATGTCCTTGAGCTTCTCCCAGATGGCGAGCGTCTCGGGGTCGCCGGACTGCATCCTGACGAGCGTCCGCTTGGCGTCGGCGAGCGCCTCCTCGGCGGAGGCGACCTGCTCCTCGAGCTCGGCCTCGGCCTTCGGGCCCAGGTCGAAGCGGCGGACGGCTGCGAGGCCGCGGCGGTCGGGCTTGCACTCCTGCTGGGCGTGCCTGTAGAGGCGCCCGAGGTCGTCGAGCGTCTCGGCGGTCTCGCCCCTGGCGACGGCGCGAACGACCATGGCGATCGGGAGGCCCCAGTCGCCGAAGTGGTTCTGGCGGATGACGGTGTGGCCCAGGCGCTCGAAGAGGCGGGCGACGGCGTCGCCGATGACGGTCGCGCGGAGGTGGCCGACGTGCATCTGCTTGGCGAGGTTCACGCCGCAGAGGTCGACGACGACGGTCTCGGGCTCGGCGGGGGGCTCGACGCCGAGGGCCGGAGTGTCGAAGCGGGCGAGCAGTTCGGCCAGCGCGGCCTCGGAGAGGCGGATGTTGATGAAGCCGGGGCCGGCGATGGACTCGGGGGTGAGCGGCTCGGCGATGCCGGCGAGGTCGGCGTGCTCGACGATCCTGGCGGCGACGTCGCGGGGCTTCTCGCCGAGCGCCTTGGCGAGGCCCATGGCGGCGTTTGACTGGAAGTCGCCGAAGTCTGTATTGCGGGCGGCCTGGATGAGGGGGTCGGCGTTATCGGGCAGACGATCGCCGAAGGCCGCACGCATGGCGGCGAGGAAGCGGTCTTTGAGGATGGCGACGGGATCGAAGGGGGCTCGTGGCATGGGAGCGGGAGTGTAGCGGGAGGGGTGCGGGCGGCCGGCCGACGGTGGGGGCATGAACGAGCACACCCCGAAGCACGACGCGGCGCCCCGACCCGGCGGGCTGTTCAACCGGATCTCGAGCGTGATCCTCGGCGGCGGCGCCCCGGCGCCCGAGGGGGGCGCGGAGGCGCCGCGTGGGTCTGATTCAGACACGATGGACGCGGCGACGCTCGAGGAGGTTCGCGAGCAGCTTTCGCGCGGACGGAAGGTCGAGGCGATCAAGCTCTACCGCGAGGCGGCCTCATGCGATCTGGAGGACGCGAGGGAGGCGGTGGAGCGGATGGCGCGTTAGGAGGGGCAGGAGGGGCAGGCGGCCTGACCGACCCGGGGAGCGGTTCCCGGCGGCGCGAAGAAGCGGCGCCGGGAGCTTGTGCCAGCCCCCGACGCCGAGCCCTGACGGACCTCAGATGCAGGTCCAACGCGGAACCGGCGACGGAGCCCCTCACCGGACCGGAGCCATTTCTTCGTGGGGCGGCGGCAGGGCCCGCGGTGACGGGACAGCGCGGGGCGTACGCTCACGCTTCGTGCCCGAAACGGCCCGTGGGGGAGGCGGGAGCGCGGCGGACATGGCGGACATGGCGGGCACGGCGGATACGGCGGAGCGGCGGTTCGCGATGCTCGTGGGGCTCGAGGTGACCGACGACGCGGTGTATGCGCGGTATCGCGCGGCGATGAAGCCGATCCTGCACCGGATGGGCGGGGCGTTCACCTGCGACTTCCGCGTGAGCGAGGTTCTGGCCGGGGACGTGACGGGGGCGGTGGACCCGCGGGTGAACCGGGTGTTCGCGCTGTCGTTTCCGGATGCGAGCGCGCGGGACGCGTTCTTCGGGGACCCGGAGTATCTCGCGGCGAAGCGGGAGTTCTTTGAGCGGTCGGTGGGGGCGGTGGTGGTGCTGGGGGAGTATCAGTCGGTGTGAAGTCCGCACGACGCGCCTTCGGCGGGTCGTGGCACCCGGGGTTAGTTGGCGAGTTTGAAGCTGCAGACGATGGATTCGTAGATGGCGTCGCGGAGGGCCGGGTCGGCGGCCTTGACGTTGATGCCATGGGCGTCGCCGTTCGTATCCCAGACGGCCATCCAGGCGATGGAGTCGCCGAGGTTCGTTTTGTCCCAGAGTTCGGCGTGCGTGTAGCGGTCGTCGCATTCGATCAGGAGGCGTCGGTCGAAGCGGGTGCTGTAGTAGTGATCGTAGAACAGCTTCAGCCCGACGATGTTAATGAACTTCTCAACGCCTGAGAAATAGACCTCGAAGAACGGGAGTGAGTCCGCTTGCGCGACGTAGCGGACGCGCTGATACTCGGGCGGGGCTGGATCGGTTGGATCTACAGCGCTGAAGCTCTTCCAGAACTCGTCGTCGTCGTAGGTGAACGGGTCGTCGCTGTAGCCGATCGAGAATCCCATGCCGACGATCCCGTGGCAGCACGATTCCTCCGGGACAATCGCGTGTATTGGGAGACGGATCTCAAGCGGACCCAACTTGTACAGTCGTCCACTTGACGCCACGGCTTCCTGCCATGTCACTTCGGCCAGGCGGGCGGTGGGCGGGACCGGTCCGGCCGAACGTACATCCGGCCGCATTGTGAGCATGAGATATCGGCCGCCAAAGTTCCACATCGCCAGACCGATGACGACCATTGCGGCGGTCAGCGCCAGTTGCCGTGGGGTTCCCAGCCGTTTCTTCAGTTTCGCCAGGGACATGCCCGGAGGTTACCCCGGCAGCTTCAGATCCCCAAGCCCCATCCCCATTGAGCCGTCGGAGCCGAGGCCGGAGGAGAGGCCTTTTTGTTTCTGCTGGGCCTTGGCCTTGTCGCGCATCTTGCGCATGGCGGCGGTCTCGGGGACGTCGCGGGGGGCGTCGCCGGGGCGCTCGGCGCCGGCGGGGGCGTCCCTGGTCTGCTTGATGGAGAGGGAGACGCGGCGGGACTTGGGGTCGACCTCGAGGATCTTGACCTGGACGACCTGGTCGGGCTTGACGACCGAGTCGACGCTCGGGACGCGCTTCCAGTCGAGCTCGGAGATGTGGACGAGGCCCTCGACGCCGGGGGCGATCTCGACGAAGGCGCCGAACTCGGCGATGTTCGTGACCTTTCCGGTGACGATCTCGCCCTCGGAGAGGGTGGCGCCGGCGGCGGAGTAGGGGTCGTCGGTGGTGGCCTTGAGGGAGAGCCCGATGCGGTTTCTGTCCCAGTCGGTCTTGGTGACCTTCACCTTGACCTTCTGGCCCACGTTGACCACGTCCTCGACCTTGCGGACGCGGTCGTGGGCGAGGTCGGAGATGTGGATGAGGCCGTCGACGCCCGGGGCGATCTCGACGAAGGCGCCGAAGTCGGTGACGCGTTTGACCTCGCCCTCGACGGTGTCGCCTTCCTTGAGCGTGTCCTTGAGCCTGGCGCGGGCTTCGTCGGCGGCCTTCTCGAGGAGGGCCCGGCGGGAGAGGACGATGTTGCCCTTGCCCGCGCGTTCGATCTTCTGGACCTGGCACTCGAGCTTCTGGCCGTGGAAGACGGAGAGGTCGGGGACGTGCCCGATCTCGACCTGGGAGGCGGGCATGAAGGCGCGGTGGTTGGCGACCTCGAGCTCGAGACCGCCCTTGTTGTGGCCCGTGACCTTGGCCTCGACGATCTGGCCGGGCTCGAGGAGTTCCCAGTCGGCCTTCTGGACGCTGCCCGGGCGGGAGCAGACGTAGAGGCTTTCCTGGGGATTGAAGCGGTCGACGACGACCTCGATGACCTCATCGACCTTGGGGAGGTCGGCCTCATCCGGCCACTGCTGGCGGGGTGCGACGCCGAGTTCCTTGGGGCCGAACTCGATGAAGACGTCGGCGGGTCCGACGGAGACGACGCGGCCCTTGCGGTGCTCTCGCCCGCCCTGGACGACGCGGGGGCCGCGGACCTTCCTTGGAGCGCGGGGGGTCTGTCCCTCGCCGGCGTCCATGGCGGCCATGGCGGCCTCGATCTCGCGGTTGGTCTCGGCGTCGAGCCTGGGGGCCTTGTCGGGAGCGCCCTGGGGCGCGGGGGAGGGGGCGGCGTCGCCGGGGTCCGCCGCGGGCGGCGGGGCGTCGGGCGCCTGGGGTGCGGCGTCGGCCTCGGGGTTGGCGGGGCGGGAGTCGTGTTCGTTGGTGTGGTCGGTCATGGTGCGGACGCCGGGGGAGTGGGTGTGGATCCGGGACTCGGAGCGGAGATTCTACTGCGCGGATCGGGAGGTCAGGGGGGTCTGGTGTTCATAAGGAACCAGAAAGGCGGGCGGGACGTACCACTGCGCGTCGGGGGCGGCGTGGTTGCGGGGCTGATTGCGGTATGGTGACCGCCCGCGCGGCGGCGGCGCGCAGGCGGCGATTCGTCCCGGGCCGGGTGGTCCGGGGGAGCGGCTCGCGGGCGAGGACCCGAAGAAGGAGCGACGATGGCGTCATCGAATGTGTGCTGGGGCGTCGAGGTGGGCGCGGGGGCGCTGAAGGCGCTGAAGCTCGCGCGCGACGGGGACCAGCTGCGGGTGCTCGAGTTCGTGGAGATCGCGCACCCGAGGCCGATGTCGGCGCCGGACGTCGACGAGGCGGACACGGTGCGTGTGGCGGTGGGGACGCTGGCGAGCCAGCACTCGATGACGGGCGATCCGATCGCGATCTCGGCGCCGGGGCAGGCGGGGTTCGTGCGGTTCGCGAAGCTGCCGCCGACGGAGCCGAAGCAGGTCGCGAACGTGGTGAAGTTCGAGGCGGCGCAGCAGATCCCGTTCCCGCTCGAGGACGTGGAGTGGGCGTACCAGACGTTCGTGAGCGAGGACGACCCGGACATCGAGGTGGGCATCTTCGCGATCACGCGGGAGCGCGTGATGGAGCGTCTGGCGGTGTGGGAGGAGCTGAAGCTCGAGCCGGGGGCGCTGGCGCTCTCGCCGATCGCGGCGTTCAACGCGATCGCTCACGATCAGGACTTCACGGATGAGACGCCCGGGACGGTGATCCTGGACATCGGAACGACGGCGACGGACCTGATCGTGGTGGACTCGGGGCGGGTGTGGATCCGCACGTTCCCGATGGGCGGGCACAACTTCACCGAGGCGCTCGTGAGCAGCTTCAAGATCGACTACGCGAAGGCGGAGCGACTGAAGCGTGAGGCGGATCGTCGCAAGGAGAAGCGGCACATCTTCCAGGCGATGAAGCCGGTCTACAGCGACTTTGCGCAGGACGTGCAGCGATCGCTCGCGTACTACAAGCAGCTTCATCCGGAGACCGAGTTCAGGCGGATGATCGGGCTCGGCTCGACGTTCAAGCTGCTCGGGCTTCGCAAGTTCCTGTCGCAGTCGCTCCAGATGGATGTGGAGCGGTGCGAGCGGTTCAACAAGCTGTCGGTCGACGGGCCCCGGGCGAGCGATTTCCAGTCCAAGGCGCTGCAGTTTGCGACGGCGTACGGGCTTGCGCTGCAGGGGCTTGGGCTCGCGAGCATCGACGCGAACCTGGTGCCCACGAGCGTGGTGCGGGCGAACGTGTGGCGGCGGAAGACGCCGTGGGTGGCGACGGCGGCGGTGGTGGCGCTGATCGCGGGCGGGGCGAGCTTCCTGCGGCCCATGATGGACGCGCGGGCGGTCGAGGCGGCGCAGGGCTCCCCCGAGATGCGGAACGTGGAGGCGGCGAAGCGGCAGGGCCGCCTTCAGAAGGAGGCGTGGGAGCAGGTCGCGGCGCAGGGGGCGATCGGCTACCGCGCCGAGAACGTGCGGCGGCTGCTCGATCGGCGGGACATCCACGAGCACCTGCTCCGGGACGTGCGGGCGATGCTGGTCTCGGGCGGGGCGGCGCCCGACGTGCCGATCGCGGGCTCTCCTGACGAGTGGCGCGGGCTGAGCCTCCACTCCCTGAGAACGGACTACCTGACGCCGGCGGGCGAGGGCCCCCGGGCGCCGTTCGCGACGCCCGCGGGCGTGCAGGCGGCGCCGGCGACCTCGTCCGGCGGGGGCACCGCGGCGGTGACGATCGAACGCGGCGGTCGCGACGAACGCGGCGGTCGCGACGCTCGCGGCGGGGTCGGCGGCGGGGTCGGCGGCGGCGCGGGTTCGCTCGTCGTGACGCTCTCGATCGATGCGACGAACTCTGGTCAGCGGGCGTTCATCGACGAGACGGTCCTGCAATGGCTGCGCGACCACGCGGAGCGCGAGGGAGCGCCCTACACGATCGAGCCGGTGGGCGTCGACGCGGTGGCGATGGAGACGGTGCAGGTGGGTCGCGCGGCGTCGGCGCCGGAGCCCGACCCGGGGCAGACGGAGCGGGGGACGGAGCGGGAAGCGGACCGGGGGGCTGGCGACGACGCGCGGACGACGCGGCGGGACGACCGGCGGACGGATCGCTCGGGCGAGCGTCGCGCGTCGGGCTCGACGACTGCGGCGGCGCGGGAGAGCGGGGCTCTTCGCGAGATCGCGCCGCTGCCGGACGTCGGCGGGGCGTTCCCGGTTGAGGCGACGGTGCACCGGTACACGATTCGATTCGAGGCGACGCTGAAGGGGCCCGCGGAGACGCGGTTCTCCCCTGAGGACGAGGAGGCGCCCGCGACGGCGAGCGCGGGAGCGGCAAGCCGATGAAGAACGTTCTGGGCTGGATCAAGGGTCACCTGATCGTGGTGATCGCGGCGCTGGTCGCGATCGCGGCGCTTCCCGCGCTGCTGTTCGTCAGCGCGGGGATGAACGCGTCGCTGCGCGAGGAGGTGCAGGAGGACGTCAGCGGCGAGCAGCGGAGCCTGCAGCAGATCAGCGTGCAGTACGCCGTGGAGCCGCTCGACCCGTCGGAGCCGCCTCAGTCGTTCTCGGCGGCGCCCAACGCGGCGACGACGGAGGCGATGGCGGCGGTGATCGCGGCGCGGAACGAGGCGGCGGACGCGGTGCTCGCGTCGGCGCTCGAGCGGAATCGCTCGGGGAAGACGCCGATGCTCGAGGGGGTGTTCCCGGCGCCCGACCCGGCGGAGTCGACGGCGAAGCGTCAGGCGGCGGCGGGCGCGTGGGTCCGGGCGCACGAGGAGCTGCTCCGGCGAGCCGACGCGCGGGGCCCGGTGGACGCGTCCGACCTGGCGGTGGCGCTCGAGGCGCGGCAGGCGCAGGAGCTCGAGAAGCTCGGTCGCGACGAGGCGACGCCCGAGGACCTCGAGCGGATCCGAGAGAGCCTGGTGGATTTTCGCCTCCAGCGCCTTCGCGAGCGGGCGGACGACGCGACGCTCTTTGCGACGATGGAGACGTTCGTGGGGGTGAGCCGGCCGGAGAGCGCCGGCCTCCCGACGCTCGCGCAGATCTGGGACTGGCAGCACCGCTACTGGGTTCCCGAGGACATCGTCCTCGCGGCGGCGCGGGCCAACACGAACAACGAGTCCGGCCTGCCCCTGAGCCCGTCGGATCGCCCCGTGAAGCGGCTGGTGTCGATCGAGACGGTTCCGTGGCCGCTCGAGGCGGAGACGGCGGGCGAGGCGGAGGCGGGCCGCGACGGGCGGGGCCCGGGCGGCCGCGGCGGGGCGCGCGGCGCGGATCGGGTCGGCGGCGGGGGCGGTTCGGCGGGCTCGCTGGCCCAGGAGATCCGGCCCGACCTCGAGGCGTCGATCACGGGTCGCGCGGGATGGCCCTACCGGGCGAACCCGCTCTACGACGCGCGGTACGCGACGGTGACGGCGATCGTCGACGGGACGGGGCTCGAGCGGTTCCTCGCGGCGCTCGAGGCGCAGAACTTCATGACGGTGGTCGACCTCGATCTGAACGCGATCGACCCCTTCGACGCGCTCGCGGAGGGCTACGCCTACGGAGGCGGGAGCCTGCTCCGGGCGGAGATGGTGATCGAGACGCTGTGGCTTCGCGAGTGGATCGGCGAGCTGGCGCCCGACGAGGTGCGCGCGGCGATGGGGCTCGGGCCGCGGGAGACGGAATCCGGCGAGGCCGGCGAGGGGAGCGGATCATGAAGCCCAAGGGCGTCGGTTTCTTTGAGCTCCACTGCGAGAAGATCTTTCTTGCGCTGATGTCCCTTGCGGCTTTGGCGGTGATCGCGCTGCAGTTCACGGGTGAGGGGAACGTGGTGGACGTGGGCCCCGATCGCGGCGTGCGGCTCGACCAGGCGTACGCGCAGATCGCGGCGGAGGCGGAATCAAAGCTCGGGCAGCTCGAGCAGACACGGCCCAACGCGCAGACGCCCTCGCCCGAGATCGACTACGCGGAGCGCTTTGCTCGGGCGCTCGACGGGGGGACGCCCGCGCTCGCGTCGGCGCCGCTCTCGGCGCCCTTCCCGGAGCTCGGGCGCGTCATCGACGGCACCGAGGAACTGCTCGTCGAGCCGGTGGTCGTCGGGGCGCCGGAGCGACCGGAGACGGGCGTCTTCCTCGGGGCGGTGGAGCCGGCGCCCTCGCTCCTTGGCGAGTACGAGGAGATCTTCGGCGAAGGGCAATGGCCTCGCGACGTGCGGGCGATCACGGTCGAGACGGTGTTCGACGCGGCGGCGCTGCGCGAGCGCTTGACGACCGACCCCGACGGCGAGGGAGACATGCAATCGGCGCCGACGGGCTTCTGGCGGAGCCGGCATCTGATCGCGGCGGCGATCTTCGAGCGGCAGCGTCAGCTCGATGATGGTTCGTGGAGCGAAGCGGAGACGCTCCCGACGGTCCCGGGCGCGCCGGAGATCGCGGAGCCCGTGGCGCAGGCGGAGGCGGGGACCCAGGTGGCGGACCTGCTTGCCCTTCTCAAGGGCGAGCGCGGATGGGAGATCGTTCGCCCTGGGTTCGTCGGGACGGTGTCGCCGAGCGAGTGGTGGCCTCCGTCGGCTCAGCGTCGGCTCGATGGCGGCGAGGATCCCCAGGCGGTGGCGGAAGAGCTCACGCGTCTGACGGCGCAGGGGGCGAGCCTCCGCGACGTCGACGGGCTGCCGATCTGGACGCACGACTACGCCGTCGAGCCGGGGGAGACGTATCGGTACCGGGCGCGGGTGTGGATCCCGAACCCGTATTTCGGGTTCGGTCCGGCGCTGGCGGAGGCGTCGAAGCCGCTCGCGGAGCCGGCGTTCCTCGAGGGCGAGGCGTCGGCGTGGAGCGACCCGGTGACGGCGCCGCGGTCGACGTACTGGTTCGCCTTCAGCGGGGCCGACGGGACGGAAGGGCCGCTGGCGGGGCGGGCGAACGCGCGGATCGACCTCTTCGGGTTCGTGGGCGGTCGCTGGCGCCATACGCAGGAGCGGTTCGAGCCCGGGGACCCGATCCGGGCGACCGTGGAGCTCGAGGATGGGACGTCGCGACCGGTCGACACGGGGGCGCGGCTTCTTGACGTGTCGACGGCGGCGCTGAGCGAGCCGGACGCCCGGGGCCGTCAGACGCCGGTCCAGCTCGTCGCGGCGACGGCCGAGGGGCTCGAGCTCCGCGAGGTGTGGCGAGACCGCGGGAGCGTCGAGCGGCGGGATCTGCTCGCGCAGGCGGAGGGTCCCGAGGCGGAGGCCGCGGACGCTCCGGAGCGGGAGGAGTCCCCGAGGCGCCTGGAGATGGATCGTCCGGACGACCGGCGGGTGCGGGACGGGCGTCAGTAGCCCACGGGATTCACCCGAGCTTCAATTTTTTTCAGGGCGAAGGACTGCCTCGGTTGACAGCTTTGGGGGCATGAGTACACTTGCCTCTCGCCCTTGAGCGAAGGGCTGGCCGAATCGAGGCCGCATCTGGTGGGGACACCGGGCGGCCCGGCACGCCACGATCTTTGACAGTCGAAGAGATGTGATCGTCGTCTTCGCACGCCGGAGCGGTTGGGCTGTTTCAGCGCGACCGGGCCGGGATGCGAGGCGATTACCGAGTGATTTGTCTGAGGCGAAAGACACAAAATCGTTAACGCGGTGGCGTGATCGCCGGGAGCGGTCGGGCTGGTTCGGGTCTCGCGAGAGCGGGGTTCGGGCGAGCGTCGGCGGCGTCCGGTGAGCATGAATAAGCCACCAAGGGCGTATGGCGGATGCCTTGGCGTCAAGAGGCGATGAAAGACGTGGCTACCTGCGATAAGCCTGGAGGAGCTGGAAGCAAGCTGTGATCCCAGGATGTCTGAATGGGGAAACCCGGCCCGTTGAGGGTCATCCTGTCCTGAATGCATAGGGGCAGGAGGCGAACCCGGGGAACTGAAACATCTCAGTACCCGGAGGAAAGGAAAGCAACCGCGACTCCGTAAGTAGCGGCGAGCGAAAGCGGATCAAGCAGCGTAAGGCGTGAGTCGGCTGGAAAGCCGGACCAAAGAGGGTGAAAGTCCCGTAGCGCCGGTGCTGTGAGGCCTAGAGTAGGTTCGGTCCCGTGGAACCCGGACTGAAGATGGGGGGTCCACCCTCCAAGCCTAAGTACTCCTTGACGACCGATAGTTGACCAGTAAGGCGACTGAACGGTGACAAGCACCCCTGTTAGGGGAGTGAAAGAGGACCTGAAACCATACGCTTACAAGCGGTCGGAGCCCTTCGGGGTGACGGCGTGCCTTTTGCATAATGAGCCGGCGAGTTACTCTCTGCGGCGAGGTTAAGGCCTATCGGGCCGAAGCCGGAGCGAAAGCGAGTCTGAATAGGGCGCACAGTCGTAGGGGGTAGACGCGAAACCTAGTGATCTACCCATGGGCAGGTTGAAGGGCGGGTAACACCGCCTGGAGGACCGAACCCACTAACGTTGAAAAGTTAGGGGATGACCTGTGGGGAGGAGTAAAAGTCTAATCAAACTGGGAGATAGCTCGTTCTCTCCGAAATAGCTTTAGGGCTAGCCTCACGATGCAACTGATGGGGGTAGAGCGACTGGAAGCCTTTGGGGCCTTCGCGGGTACCCGGGGCTACCAAACTCCGAATACCATCAGCCAAGACGTGGGAGTCAGACCGCGGGTGACAACATCCACGGTCAAAAGGGAAACAACCCGGACCGCCAGCTAAGGTCCCAGATCACGACTCAGTTCATAAGGAAGTCGAACCCCGAAGACAGCCAGGATGTTGGCTTAGAAGCAGCCATCATTTAAAGAGTGCGTAACAGCTCACTGGTCGAGGAGTTCGGCGCCGATAATGATCGGGAATAAGTCGTGAACCGAAGCTGCGGACTCGAAAGAGTGGTAGGAGAGCGTTCCTGTCGGCGTTGAAGGCAGTCCGGAAGGGCTGTTGGAGCGTCAGGAAGTGAATATGCCGGCTTGAGTAACGATAAAGCAGGTGAAAATCCTGCTCGCCGTAAGCCCAAGGTTTCCTGGGGAAGGTAAATCCGCCCAGGGTTAGTCGGAACCTAAGGCGAGGCCGAAAGGCGTAGTCGATGGACAGCAGGTTAATATTCCTGCGCCTCCGTGGAGATCAATCTACGGTGCGGATCGGGAAGGTCAGCGGGGCGATCAGTAGCGCCCAGGCCCTTGAGGCCGATGCTGGCGGACTCGGTCCCGAGAAAAGCCGTAGTGGCAAAGCGGAGTCCGTACCAAAACTGACACAGGTGGGCGAGGCGAATAGCCTCAGGCGCTCGAGAGAACGGTCGTGAAGGAACTAGGCAAATTGACCCCGTAAGTTCGCGATAAGGGGGCCTTACTCCTTCGGGAAAAGGCGCAGAGAAAAGGCTCTGGCGACTGTTTATCAAAAACACAGCACTGTGCTAACTCTTATAGAGGACGTATACAGTGTGACGCTTGCCCGGTGCCCGAACGTCACGGAAGTGGGTTAGCTTCGGCGAAGCTCATGACCTAAGCGCGGGTAAACGGCGGCCCTAACTATGAGGGTCCTAAGGTAGCGAAGTTCCTTGTCGGGTAAGTTCCGACGCGCATGAATAGTGTAACGACTGGAGCACTGTCTCCACGACCGACTCGGTGAAATAGTAGTGGCGGTGAAGATGCCGCCTACCCGCAGCAAGACGGAAAGACCCCGTGGACCTTTACTGTAGGCTTTCATTGGTCACGTGCATGTACTGCGTAGGATAGGTGGGAGGCTTTGAAGTCCGGGTCCTGGCCCGGATGGAGCCATTGGTGAAATACCACCCTGTGCACGCGTGTGATCTAACCCCGATTCCCGTGAAACCGGGCGAGGGACAGTGAGTGCTGGGCAGTTTGACTGGGGCGGTCTCCTCCCAAAGAGTAACGGAGGAGCGCAATGGTTCGCTCAACGCGGATGGAAACCGCGTGCAGAGTGTAAAGGTAGAAGCGAGCTTTACTGCAAGACCGACGGGTCGAGCAGTTGCGAAAGCAGGCCTTAGTGATCCTGCGGTCCCGTGTGGAAGGGCCGTAGCTCATCGGATAAAAGGTACCCCGGGGATAACAGGCTTATCGCTCCCGAGCGTCCAAAGCGGCGGAGCGGTTTGGCACCTCGATGTCGGCTCATCACATCCTGGGGCTGAAGGCGGTCCCAAGGGTTCGGCTGTTCGCCGATTAAAGTGGTACGCGAGCTGGGTTCAGACCGGCGAGAGCCAGGTCGGTCCCTATCTGCTGTGGGCGTTGCAGGTTTGAGAGGAGTTCTCCCTAGTACGAGAGGACTGGGAGGGACCTACCCCTGGTGATCCTGTTGGCGCGCTAGCGCCACCGCAGGGTAGCTAAGTAGGGCAGGGATAACCGCTGAAAGCATCTAAGCGGGAAGCCCCCCTCGAGATGAGACCTGCTCGCGTAAGCGAGAGACCCCTGGAAGACCACCAGGTTGATAGGCCGCACGTGTAAGGGTCGAGAAGCCCTCAGCGGAGCGGTACTAACGGTCGAAGGCTTTTTCATGCTCACCAGGCGCCGGCAACCGCCAGCGCCCGTCGAGCCCCGCGTGACGATTCGTCGCGCCTCAGGCTTGTCGCTCCGATCGCCGGGATCTCGATCCCGGACGACGATCCATCCCTTGACTGACGTGAGGCGGGGTCGAAAGGCTCCGCACTGCGTTGTCGGTGATCATAGAGGTAGGGTCACACCTGTTCCCATCCCGAACACAGCCGTTAAGCCTGCCTCGCCGATGATACTGCTTCGCGGGAAAGTAGGTTGTCGCCGGCTTCTTGAGCCCCGTTGGGTCACTCCCAGCGGGGCTCATTTTCGTTTTGCGTTTGCTCATGGCGATCCCGCGATTGGGCGCCAGAGCTTCCGCCGCTCGCGGCGTCGCCTAGACTCGCGTGCATCGAGCGTGCTTGAACTCAATGAATGGCGGAGGAACGACCATGAGCGAGGAACGACTCCGGAAGCCGCCTGCGGAGCGGTTTGATTCGCCCAGCCTGACCTTTGACATGAGCCGGGCGCTCGCGGAGCTGCGCGACGAGGGCGGCTCCGAGATCAACGGGCACCGGCAGAAGACGCTCTACAAGCACGCGGGGCGAACGATCGCGCTGTTCGCGATGGCGCCCGGCGGCGAGCTCGCCGAGCACTCCGCGGACGGCACGGTCTCGATCGAGCCGGTCGAGGGCGAGCTGACGGTGGCGGTCAACGGCCGCGAGGAAACGCTTCGGCGGGGGGATCTCGTCGTGATGCAGCCTCGGACGAGGCACGCGGTTCGCTCGAGCGGCGAGTCCGCGTTCCTGCTTCAGGTGTCGCTCGGGGCGTGAGGGTGAACGTCGCGGCACGGGCTTCCACCCGTGGCACGGCGGGCAACGTCGGTGGTCGCGTCTGCCTTAGCCGGCGGCGGCGACGCCGGGCTCGCAGTAGCAGCTTGATGTCGGCTCGACGTCGGCGTCGGTCCAGACGGCGGCCCGGCGGAGGCGGACGGCGGACGCCTCGGCGTCCTTGCCCTGGCCCTCGAGCGCCTGGGCGAGGCCGAGGAGCGCCCAGCCGTTCTCGCGGTTTTCCCGGAGGTCGTCGCGGTAGACGCGCTCGGCCTCGTCGTGGCGTCCCGCGGAGATGAGGAGCGCTCCGAGTGCGTGTCGCACGGGGAGCATCCACGCGGGCGGCTCGTCGTAGACCAGGGCGTCCTCGCGCTCGACGCCCTCTCGGAGGATGGCGAAGGCCTCGTCGAGTCGGCCCTCGCGGAAGAGCAGCTCGCCCCTGACCATGCAGCGCGCGACGGGCAGCACGTCGCTCACCTTGTTGTTGTAGATCCACCAGTCGGCGGGGATGGCGGCGGCGGCCTCCTCGAAGGCGACCATCTCCTCGCGGGCCTCGCTCGTGCGGCCGAGGGCGGAGAGCGCGACGGAGCGGGCGTAGCGGCGGACGGCGCGGCTCACCAGGCGCCACTCGGGGTAGTCGGGCTCCCGGAGGATCTCCTCCCACTTGCCGAAGCGGATGAGCACGTGGAAGTTCGCCGGCATCATGCCCTCGATGAGGCTCGCGTACTCGCGGAGCGGCCCCTTGGGCATCTCGTCCTCGAGGTCACGCGCGGCGCGGATCGCGCGCTCGTACTGCCCGGCCATCATCCCGGCGTAGGCGAGCATGTGGAAGTTGTGCCCGTAGTACATCGCGTAGAACCGCGGTTCGGGGGCGGCGGCGAAGTAGGCGCGGTCGGCCTCGATCGCCGCGACATTGGAGTCCGCCGCGTCGGCGTAGCGTCCGACTCTGATGAAGATGTGCGACGGCATGTGCACGAGGTGTCCCGAGCCGGGGACGAGGCCGAGCAGTCGCTCGGAGGCCGCGACGGCGCGGTCGGGGTCGGCCGACGCCTCCACCGCGTGGATGTAGAAGTGGCTCGCGCCGGGGTGATCGGGGCGGCGCCTCATGACCCCTTCGAGGACCGCGACGATCTCCTCGATGCGGCCCTTGGGCTCGCCGTCGGTCGTCCAGTAGTCCCAGGGCTGGAGGTTCATGAGCGACTCGGCGTAGAGCGCGCCGACGTCGGGGTCGGCGGGGAACCGGTTGTAGGCGATCCGCATCGCCTCGGCGTAGGCCTCGTCGAGCGGGCGACGATCCTCGGGCGCGGGCCAGGCGTATCGCTCGCTCACGGCGGCGACGAGCGCGCGTTCGACGGGCGATTCGTCGTCGAGGCGGAGCCGCGCCTGTCGCGCGGCGAAGCGGGCGTCCCTTGAGCGCTGTTCGGTCATCTGCGGATCGTTGATGTTGATGCCGTTGGCGTAGGCGATGCCCCACCAGGGCATGGCGGCCTCGGGGTCGTGTGCGGCGGCCTCCTGGAAGGAGCGGATCGCCTCGTCGTGGTTGAAGCCGTAGAGGAGCTGCATGCCCTGGTTGAACCAGCGCTGGGCCTCGGGGGAGGAGGTGGTGATGGGGCGCTGGAAGTCGCCGAAGCCGTCGTAGTGGCGCGCGCCGGAGGCCCCGGGTTCAAAGGACGCGCGGGGCGCGGCGCACCCGCCCGGGAGGGCGATCGCGAGTGAGAGAGCCAAAAGGGCGGCGGCGGCGCGAGCGGAACGCGTAAGTGACGGCATCAAATGGTCTCCCGATCCGCGGTAGGCTGTGCGGATCAAATGCACGGCGGACGAGCCGCCCACAATCAGGAAATGTCAACACGGAAGGGCCGAGCGATGAGTGAAGCGGAGACCATCGACAACCCGACGCTGTACGACGACGAGGGGGACGCCCTCGTCCGGGCTGATCAATCGTCCGACCGGGTCACGCTGCTGCCCCAGAGATTCGCGAAAGACGGCGGGAAGCCCCGCATCCGAATCATGTGGGGACAGGACATGCTCCGCGACCTCCTTGACTACCGCTACCGAACGGTGGTCTGTGGAGTCAACGCGGAGGACAACTCGCACGGCATCATCTCCCAGCTCGTCGAGCTCACCGCCGCGAGCCAGTGGACGACGCAGGCGGTCACGAGCCACGCGAAGCAGTTCGCTCAGTCGACGGCGGCCCACGAGGGGCAGGCGCGCGAGCCCTACGTCCTCAAGTTCGACCTCGACCGGGTGCTCGTCCTGGCGCTGCTCCGCCCGAGCGGGCGCGATCATTTCACGCTGGAGGATCTCTCTCGGGGCTTCAAGACGATCCGTCACATGCTCGAGGAGCGTGCGGACCGCCGGCCCGTAGCGACGGTCTCGTTCCTCGGGGCGCGGTCGAATCGCCTGCTCGACCCGAAGGGCGACCGGGAGCCGAGCTTCGAGTCGGCGCTGCGCGTGATGCACGAGGCGGGCTTCGCGGGCGACGTGTATCCCTCGCCCAACATGTGGCGGCGCGGGCACGTGGGCGTGTTCCCGAGCTATCCGTTCCCCGCGGGACTCGAGGCGATGCGTTCCGGCAGCTCGTGAGTCCCGGCGAGTCGGCGGGCGGTCAGGTCCACGGCCTCGGGGCTGACGTCGCACCCGATCGCGAGCCGACCCGCCCCGCGGGCGGCAAGGAGCGTGGTGCCCGAGCCGCAGCAGGGGTCGAAGACCGTGCCCTCCGGCGGACACGCCGCGGCGACCAGCGTCTCCAGGAGCGCGAGCGGCTTCTGCGTGGGGTAGCCCGTGCGCTCGCTCGCCATGTTGTTGAGGGCGGGGATGTCCAGGACGTCGGTCGCCTTCTTGAGGCGGCCGGCAAGGCGGCGGCTGGTGGCGGGGATGAGCGGCGGGTCGAACCAGTGGCCGTCCGGGGCGCGGGAGTAGAAGAGGACGTCGTCGTGCTTGCGGGCGAAGCGTCGGGGGGACGAGCCGCCGAGGCCGTAGCTCCAGACGAGGTGGTTGACGAAGCAGTCGGGCCCGAGCAGCTCATCGAGCGCGACGCGGACGCGGTGGCTCGTGCGCCAGTCGAGGTGAACCATGATCGAGCCGGTGGGCTTGAGCGTCGTGACGGCGGCTTCGAGGCGCGGGGCGAGCCAGTCGAGGTAGGCGTCAAGGCCGGGCCAGGCGTCGGCGTAGGCGCCGGCGGCGCCGCGCTGGGTGCGTCCGGTGGCGAAGGGCGGGTCGGCGTAGCAGAGGTCGACGGAGGCCGGCTCGAGCGCGCGGGCGGCGTCGAGCCAGTCGGCGCGGGCGAGGCGCGACCCGGGCGCCGGGCTGGTCCAGTCGACCTTCGGCGGGTGCTCGCTCACGGGCGGCAGGCTACCGCGGTCGACGGGTTCGCGGCGGGTCACGCCGGCGCCCGCGCGGGCTACACTCTTGCGATGACGAGCCTCCCCACCGATGCGCCCCCGAAAGAAGCCCGCGTGAACGTGAAGAAGATCGCCGCCCGCCCCGGCCCGAAGCAGGGCACGCTCGCTCAGCGCGCCGACCGGCACGAGCTGTACCAGCTCTCGGTCCAGAACGTCGAGTCGGAGATCGACTTCGTGCTGAAGACGTTCCGGGGCCTTCGCAAGCGCAAGCCGCAGGTGCTTCGCGAGGACTTCTGCGGGACGGCGAACACCTCGTGCGAGTGGGCGCGGCGCAGGAACTCCCACCGGGCGATCGGCGTGGACATCGACCCGGACCCGCTCGCGTGGGGGCGGGAGCGCAACCTGGCGGAGCTCCCCGAGGAGGCGCGCGGGCGCGTGCAGCTCGTGCAGGGGGACGTGCTCGAGGTCGAGACCGAGCCCGCGGACTGCCTGCTCGCGATGAACTTCTCGTACTGGCTCTTCATGGAGCGGGAGAAGATGATTCGCTACTTCCGGAAGGTTCGCGAGAGCCTGGTGGAGGACGGGATCTTCTTCCTCGACGCCTACGGCGGCTACGACGCGTTCCGGGAGTACCAGGAGCGGCGGAAGGTCGACGGGCACGATTTCACGTACGTGTGGGACCAGCACGACTACGACCCGATCTCGGGGCGGATGCGGTGCTACATCCACTTCGTGTTCCCGGACGGCTCGAAGCTCGAGGAGGCGTTCTCCTACACCTGGCGGCTCTGGACGCTGCCGGAGCTTCGCGAGATGCTCGAGGAGGCCGGCTTTTCGAGGACCACCATCTACTGGGAAGGAACCGACGAAGAGACGGGCGAGGGGGACGGTGAATTCTCCCCGGCCGCTCGCGGCGACGCCGACGCGGGCTGGATCGCCTATATCGTCGCTGAACGCTGATCCGCTTGCCCCCGCGGACGGCGGAGGCCGCTCGGCGTCAAGGTGGGGCGGGGCCGACCGAGATGACCATGCCTCTGGATCTCGCCAGCGCGGAAGCCGGGCTCTCGGAGGAGCTCCGATGCGGGCTCGATCGCGTGGCGAGGGTGTTCGACGAGCATCTCCGCTCCGATCTCGAGTGCGTCGAGGGCCTCGTCGTGCACGTCGCCCGCTACCGCGGCAAGATGCTCCGCCCGTCGCTCACGCTGCTCTCCGGCCTCGCCTCGGGTCGCGCCGCGATCACCCGCGAGCATGAGACGCTCGCGGCGGTGGTGGAGATGATCCACATGGCGACGCTCGTGCACGACGACGTCCTCGACGAGGCGGAGACGCGGCGCAGGGGCCGGACGGTCAACGCGCTCTCGGGCAACGAGACGGCGGTCATCCTGGGGGATTACCTCATCTCCTCGGCGTTCCATCTGTGCTCAACCCTCGGGTCTCCCGCGGTGTCCGAGCGGATCGGGCGCGTCACGACCACGCTCTGCGCGGGGGAGCTGCTCCAGCTCTCCAACCGCGGCAACGACGCCCTCGACGAGCGGACGTACTTCCAGATCATCGAGCGGAAGACCGCCTCGCTCATCGCGCTCGCCAGCGAGCTCGGCGCCCGGGCCTCGGACGCCTCGGACGCGGAGCAGCGGGCGCTGCACGACTTCGGGCTCGACGTCGGCGCGGCGTTCCAGATCCAGGACGACCTGCTTGACCTGCTCGGCGACGAGGGCGTCGTGGGCAAGAGCGTCCGCAAGGACCAGGAGAAGGGGAAGCTGACCCTCCCGCTCATCCGCCACCTCGAGCGGATGAACCGAGACGGACGCTCGGAGGAGGCCCGGGAGGCCTTCGCGGCGGCTCGCGATCCGGAGCGTCACGCCACGCTCGTGAGCCGGCTCCGCGAGGACGGCTCGATCGATTCGGCCCTGCGCACCGCGCGGGAACTCACCGAGCGCGCCCGCGAGCGGCTTGGGGCGCTCCCTGCGAGTCCGGCCCGCGACCTGCTCGAGGCGATGGCGGGGGCGGCGGTCGAGCGACGGTTCTGAACCTGGACGACCAACGAGAAAAAGCCCAGCCGTGCCGACTGGGCTTTTCCATTCGGATGACGCCGCGCTGGTCACGGGAGAACGCCAAGCTGCTGAAGCAGCTTCAATGTCGAGAATGCAGCGATTGACACGCCGAGAAGCCTCAGCGGCCCAGCAAGATACAACGCCGCGCCCGCTCGCCACGATTCATTGAAAATCGCCATTGCCTCTGGATCACGGTCTACGGCCCGTGCTCGCCAGCACCCCCAGCTAGCTCCTATTGCCGCGGACATATACGCCACGGTAGCTATCGCCAAGGCGATATGGTGTCCAGCCGACATCAGTCGTTCAGCAGATCGAGATCAACGCCCGCGGCCGCTGCGCCAGCGCGGAACTCGTGATATGACGGAGGTTGCGTGAGCCCGCAGTTGGCGATGAGGTGATCGACGGCGTAGATCGAACCAAAGATGAGCGTCGCGGCGAGCGTGCACGTTCCGGCCGCAGCTGGCGGAAACAGTATTGATGCGGCGCAAGCGCCGATAGCCCAGAACGTCCAACTGAGAAGGATTGCGGTGACTAATGCGAAGAACACGCACCAGCCAGCGCCGTACGAAGCCAGCGGGTTGAAGCCGCTGCCGTCCGGAGGAATATTATCAGGATCAACGGAGGCGACAGGGACGACGACTGACACATCGCTCCCTAGCCCCAGCTCTTCCCTAGGTTGAAGGATGAGCGTGTGAAAGGTCTTCGTCTGAGCATTTCCGCTCAGTGAAAGAACGGACCACTCCGCTCGATCAAAGAGAAAAGCGAGAGCCTCACCCGCAACCGGATCGAGCGTGAGAGCTTGGACAGGGTCTCTGAGGTCATGCACGGAGAGGCTGGCGATCCTGTCAAGCACAACATCCTTGCCGTCCGCGAGCTTCGTTTGAATCGGATGATCCTCTAACTGCCCCTTCAGCGACAGAGTCAGTTCGCCGTGCTGCCGAGGGCGTCCGCTCAGGCTGCCGAAGAGGTCGTCCAGGTCCTGCCCGAGCAAACTAAAGGCATCCCTTTGGGCCCCGATGCCATCGAGGGCGTCTTCGAACGCCGCCATGTATTCAGCATGGACCTGCTCGGCGAGGCCCGGCAGTTCTTCGGCTGCTCCATTCTCCTCAAACTGCTTTGCCCAATGCTCTAGGTTGACGACATGTGGAGGCGGAGGTGAGTCAGCGAGCGCTGGAAGAGCCGGTGTGAGCGCTAGAGCTGTGCTAGCCATCCCAACGACAAACGCTTGATGCATCATCTTGGTCGTCCTTTCCCGCCGACCTTCGGGCCAGCCAGTGAAGGCCAGCCAGTGCTTTGACGCTTATACCAAGAGCACCTACGGAGTACAGCAAGAAATGTCGCTTTTTCGACTCAGCGTCTTCGGACGATCGATCGCCGATCCGGCCCGCTCGCGTTGAGCCACGGCCCGGGCGTCGCTACACTTCGCGATCCCCCGTCGCCCGCGGCCGTGTCCGCGGGCCCTTCAATGACCAGGACGGAGCCGTCAGATGAGCCAGTTCACCCGCTTCACGGGCCGCAAGCCCGACGTGATCCAGACCTCCAGCAAGGGCGTCCCGTACGTCGACTACAAGAACGTCGAGGCCCTCCGCCGCATGATGAGCCCCAACGGCAAGATCTACGGCCGCAAGCGTTCGGGCCTGAGCGCCCGCGAGCAGCGGCTGGTCGCTCAGGCGATCAAGCGGGCGCGCTTCATGGCGCTGCTGCCCTACACGTCCGCGACGCTCTGAGCTTGCCGCGAATCCCGCCGATGAGGGCCGCCCGCGCGTCGCGCCGGCGGCCTTTTTCACGCGCTGTCGGCGGGCGGGAGGAGGTGGTCCAGGGTGGCGGTGGCGTGGCGGAGGTGCGGGATGACGATCGACCCGCCGACGATGAGGGCGACGTTGAGGGCGTCGATGATCTCCTCCCGGGTGGCGCCCGCCTCGGCGCATTGCTCGAGATGGTAGTCGACGCAGTCGTCGCAGCGGAGAACGGCTGAGCCCACGAGCCCGAGGAGCTCCTTGGTCCTGGTGTCGAGGCCGCCCGAGGACGCGCGGTCGGCGTAGGCGTCGACGTCGAGTCGGTAGAACCGCTTGATCCCGAGGTGATCCGTGTCGAGGACGCGGCGGTTGCCCGCCTCTCGGCGGGCCTTGAAGGCCGCGAAGTCCGAACCGGTTCCGCTCATGAGCGCCTCCTGGAGCTTGGAGGCCACAGCGTAGCGGTCAGACGCGGGCGGGGCTCTCGCGGCGGGCGCGGGGGGCGTCGCTTTCGGTCGACGCCGCGGAGCGCGTTTCGCTCGCGGCCTCGGCGAGGGCGAGCCTGGCGACGGCGTCGCGCTCGATCGCCTGCCGGCGCGCGACCTTGATCGACATCACCGCGATGAAGGCGACGAACACGATCGCCAGGGTGTACGCGTCGCGGGCCCGACCGAGCGTCACGAGGACGCCGAGCGCGGCGAAGGCGATCCCGAGCCCGTAGAGCGAGAGCACCGCGCCCTTGACGCCGAGGGCGCGCTTGAGCATGTGGTGAAGATGCTGGTCGTCGGCGGCGCTGATGGGCTGGCCGGCGAGCTTGCGCCGGAAGATCGCGAGGATGGTGTCGATGATGGGGATGGCGTAGATGATGAGCCCCGCCACGACGAGCGGCGTCTTCCCGGTGTCCCCGAGGGAGAGGATGATCGTCACCGTGACGAAGCCGAGCAGGAGGGAGCCGGCGTCGCCAAGAAAGATCGAGGCGGGATTGAAGTTGTGGGGGAGGAAGCCGAGGCTCGCGCCGAGGAGGGCCATGCAGAGGATCACGCGGGCGCCGTCGTAGGCGCCGTCGTCGGCGAGCGCCATGCCCAGGGCGATGATGAGCAGCCCGATGGACGCGATCGCCGTGACGCCCGAGAGGAGCCCGTCGAGCCCGTCGATGAGATTGCTGGCGTTGCAGGCCCCGAGCACGAAGAGCGCGATGATGATCACGCCGCTCCAGTAGATGAGGTCGATCTGGAGCGGGGCGGCGGCGAGGGCCTCGGGAAGGGGCACGAGGAAGACGAGTTCCTCGTTCCCGAAGAGGCGGCCGATGGGACCGAGCACCCCTCGGGCGACGTTGGTGCCGAACTCCTCAACGGCGATCGCGGCGGCGGCCAGGAGCTGCCCGGAGATCTTCAGGAGGGGATCGATGCCCACGACGTCGTCGAGGACGCCCAGGAGCGTGATGACGGTCATGCCCGCCAGGATGGCGACGGGGACCTCGCGGAGCGCCCGCTCGCTCGCGTGCCCGTGCAGGGCCTCGCCCGGCGCGTAGGCGACGTAGCTGAAGAGGATCGCGGCCATGAGCCCCGCCCAGACCGCCACGCCGCCGAGGTACGCCACCGGGATCTTGTGAGCCTTGCGGGGGTCGTTGGGGCGGTCGATGACCCCGTTCATGATCGCGAGGCGCCGCATGACGGGCGTGGCCAGGAGCGTGACGATGAACGCGATCAGGAACACCCAGAGGTAGGAGTGGAAGATGTCGAGCGCCGTCTGCGCGAGGGGCTCGTCGATGACGGGGTCGCTCGTGGAGGGCGCGAGATGGGGGGCGAGGTCGTTCTCGCCCGCGCCGATGGGGTCCACGATGGAGTGCAGCGGGTCCATGAGCGTCTCGGTCTCGCCCGCCGGACGACTCGGCGCGGCGGGCGTCTCTCTCCTTCGGCGTCAGGGGCGAACGTCGCCCCGGCCGATCATTCCTCCCGCGCGCTCTCGGCCTCGCTCTGGCGCTTGCGGCGCCCTCGCTTGGCCTTCACCGCGTCGGCGCCGGGCGACGTCGACGCGACCTCAAGATAGCGATGCGTCTCCAGGAAGTTCTTCCGGAAGTAGCCTCCGGCGGCCGAACGGACGCCGTTGACGATCACGCCCATGAACTCGGCGTTGGACTCGTCGAGCTTGTTGCGGAGTCGGGTGACGAGGCCCCTGGTCTCGGCGTAGGCCCGAACGACCAGGAGGCTCGCGTCGCACTTGGCGGCGAGGCTCAGCGCGTCGCTCGAGACGACGGCGGGGGGCGAGTCGATCACGACGAGGTCGTACCGGTCGCGCGCCTCGCTCAGGAGCGAGTCGAACGCCTTCGTGATGAGCCGTTCGGGCTGGCGGTGTTCGCGGGTTCCGGCGGGCAGGACGTGGAGCCAGTCGCTCACGGCGTGCGTCGCTTCCGAGAGCGGCATGCCGCTCAGGGCGCCGCTCAGGCCCGGGCCCTCGGGGACGCCCATCGCCTGGTGCAGTCCCGGGCGGCGGAGGTTCCCATCGATCACGAGGGTGCGGAGCTCGCTCGAGGCGCAGCTCCGGGCGAAGTTGGCCGCGAAGGACGTGGCGCCCGACTGCGGCATGCCCCCCGCGACGAGGAGCGTGCGGTGGCCCGAGCGGGCGAAGCGCTTGAGGATCTCGATGCGCGTCGTGCGGATCGCCTCGGCGACGACGCCCTCGGGCCGGTCGAGGACCGCGGTCTCGATCGCGGGCGGCTTGGAGGGATCCTCGGAGAGGTCGGGGATGACGCCGGCGATGCGCAGACGCGGGATGAGCGCGAGGTCCGCCGGGCCGCGAACGCGCTGCTCGAGGAGCTCGCGAAGGAAGATCATGCCGCCGACGAAGCCGACGGTGAGGAAGGTCGAGGCCGCGACGATGATGACCAGCTTGGGGAAGGTGGGCCGCTCGTCGGCGGTGGGGGGCTGGACCATCCGGACGCGGCGCGAATCGCGACGCGCCTGGAGCGCGCGGGCCTCGGAGATGCGGCTCTCGAGCTCGGTCTCGCGTCCGCCGAGGCGCCCGAGGTCGGCCGCGAGGGTGTTGTAGTCCTCGAGGATGGCCTGGATCTCCGAGAGCCGGGCCTGGGCCTCCTCGACGCGCTCGACGCTCTCGGCCTCGCTGGTCTCGTACGAGCGGATCTGGTTGCGGATCATCTCGATCGTCTGGATGAACTGGTTGTCGAGGAGGGACTGCTCCTGCGCGGCCATCTCCGCCTCGACGGAGGCGATGTTGCGCTCGAGCTGCTTGACGGAACGGTGGTTGGGCCCGAAGTTCTCGCGCGCCCCGCGGAGCGAGGCGTTGAGGTCCGCGAGTCGCTGCTCGAACCCGGAGATGATCGAGTGCTGGCGCACCGCGGCGCGGACGTCCTCGGGGTAGTTCGCGCCGCCCGGAGCGCGGAGCTGCTCCTCGTAGATCGCGAGCAGCTCGCGCAGGTTGCCGAGCTCGTAGCGCACGGTCTGGAGGAGCGGCATGGTCTGCTCGAGGACCATGCGCTCGGTGGTCATCCGCTCGTCGAGGGTGGTGAGGTTGTTGTCGCGCAGCAGTCGGCGCATGCGGTCCTCGATGAGCAGTCGCTCCTCCTGGATCGCGTTGAGCTGGTTGGTGAGGGACTGCTGGACGTCGAGCTGCCCCTGGGACTGCTCCTGCGTGAGGCTCTCGAGGTACTCGGAGGTGACGACGCGACCGATCGTCTCGGCGTCGGTCTTGCGTCCGGCGACGATGCTCATCGTGATAAAGTTCGTCTCGGGGATGGAGCGAACGGTCACGATGTCCTTGATCGCGAGGTAGGCCTCGACGGGGTCGTACTGGCCGCTCGCGCTGAGGAACTGCTGGCTCCAGCGCGTCTCGCGCTGGATCTGCGGGTCGGCGGCGGCGTCACGGAGGACGTCGTCGGACACCATGCGGGCGACCTGCGTCTGGATGTAGCGCTCGATCTCGTCCTCGGAGCGGCCGATCGCGGAGGTCTGCTCGTCGGCGGACTCGATCTGGCCCGCGACCTCGAAGTAGGCGCGGGCGGTGAACAGCGGAGCGAACCGGAGGAGCGCAAAGTGGGCGCCCACGCCCAGCGCGACGCCGAAGACGCCCGCGAGCGCCAGCCACAGCCAGTTCTGGCGGAGGAGCTTGACCGGATCGATCGCGACGTTGAGCTTCGACGCCGGACCGGCGGCGGGCGCCGCGCGCTGGGGCGTCGGGACCGAAGGCGGTCGTGTTGGCGCCGTGCTCATGAGCCGTCTCCCCGAGTCTTCCGTGGGGCCGGCGAAGGCCTCCCGGATCCGATAACGCGCCGGAGCGCCGACGTGTCAGGCATCCCCATCATTCGGTCTCTTCCAGTTGCGCCCTGAGCGTTTCCAGCTTCTGCGCGTACACCGACGCGAGCCCCGGGACCTCGAGGAGTCGCTCACGGGCGGAGGTGTACATCCGCCTCGCCTGCGGAAGGTCGCCGCGGTCGAGGTACACGAAGGCGAGGTGGACCTCGATCGGGACGAACTCGGCGGGCGTCGTGGCGTACTGGCGGGCCTGCTGGAGCGACTGCTGCGCCTCCATCTTGCGACCGGTCTGGAAGTACACCCACCCGAGGGTGTCGAGGATCGTCGGGCTCTGGGGGTTCAGGCGGGCGGCGCGCTCGGCGGGCTCGAGGGCGCCCTCGGCGTCGTCGAGGAACGTCGTGCGCAGGTACGCGAGGTTGTTGTTGAACTCAAGATCGTTGGGCTCGAGCTCGAGCGCCGAGGCGAAGGCTTCCGCCGAGCCGCGGTAGTCCTGCTGGCCGAAGAGAAGGCGGCCGCGCTGGCGGTAGAAGTCGATGCGGTCCTCCCGCGCGCTGAGCGAGCCGTCGAGCCGATCCAGCGTCGCGAGGAGCTCGCTCGTGCGGTTCGGGTCGGGGGAGAGCCGGACGACGAGGAGGAGGTCGTAGAGATCGCGGAACTCGGACGGGGGCGTGAGGTCCTCGGCGAACCGTCCCGCGGCGAGGGGGCTCTTGAGCATCTCGTCGAGCTGCTGGAACCAGACGCGCATCTGCCCGCGTTCCTGGACGGCGCCGATCGAGGCGCTCGCCGCGCGGAGGGCCTCGTCCTCGCGGCCCAGCTCGTGCAGGGCGCGAGCGCGAAGCATCTGGATGTTGGGCTGCTGGCGCGTCTCCTCGCTCATCTGCTCGACGAGCTCGAGGGCGCGGGAGGGGTCAGGCTCGCGCTGCTGGAGCCGCGCGTTGGCGACGCGGAGGGCCATCTGGTCGCTCGAGTCGATCTCGAAGAGCTCGGCGTACCGCTCGGCCGCGGTGGTCCAGAGGTCGGCGCGGCGGTCGGGGTCGGCGGTCACCTCGGCGGCGCGGGCCGCGAGGTCGGCGGCGACGCGGATCCAGTAGGGGTCCTCGTCGCGGTCGCGGGAGGTGCGCTCCGCGACGTCGATCGCCGCGGCGTAGTCGTCGTTCTGCACCGAGAGCCGGATCAGGAGCGTTCGGGGGTG
>Ga0081535_100383_pt1 | contig 33742 bp, 27 predicted proteins | sample HotLakmasection3_FD_71020 | JGI IMG/M metagenome (GOLD analysis project Ga0081535, IMG submission 71020) | Hypersaline microbial mat communities from Hot Lake, Washington, USA - Section #3 (SPADES assembly) (version 2) | ecosystem: Environmental > Aquatic > Non-marine Saline and Alkaline >... | reverse complement strand
GCACGCTCGACAATGCCAAAGCTCAACTCGACCTGTGTTTCATCAGACTCATGTTCAAGCGGCTAGCCACTGCTGCCTAGAGATCTCAAATAGGTTCTATAGAACCTCACCTCACCTCTCCTTAACTAAGGAGAGGAACCGGAACCCTGCCAGATTTGGGATCAATGGTTCACCAGAGGGTGAATAAACCTCTCCTTGTGTGGGCAAAGCCTGCCCGAAGGGCTTAGGAGAGGTGCCGCAGGCGGTGAGGTTTTGCCCCCCTAAGGGTAGGCCGAAATCACCGTCTGGTATAGCGTTGGTCGACTTGTGCCGAAAGGATAGCAGGATTTGGGGGCCGGGCGGCAAAATCATACCGCTATTCAGCAACGCCCGCCAAACGATGAACAGCGGGCGATGCGGCTGAGGCATTCGTTCCCTGCCGGGGCCACCGAGACACCCAGGTCGAGCCCAAGGGACCGGGTCCCTGAGAGCAGGGTTATTTTCAGAAATGCTACGCCGAATTGTAACCGCCGCATCCCCCATGTCCCATTCTGACCTCGCGACAATTTGTCGTCCCAAAGCCTTTACAAACGTCCCTTTGTTAACCAGCATAGAAGGGATTATCCACATGTTAGGAGTTCGGATCTGTGGAACGCACGTTTATCATGATCAAGCCCGACGGAGTGCAACGCAACCTCGTCGGTGAGGTGGTTAGCCGCTTTGAGCGCAAAGGTTTTACGCTGGTAGGCATGAAGCTGATGTCAGTTTCTCGCGAACTGGCAGAAAAACACTACGACGTCCACAAAGACAAGCCCTTCTTCGGTGGCCTGGTAGACTTCATTACCTCTGGTCCGGTGGTTGCCATGGTGTGGGAAGGCGACGGCGTTGTCGCTTCGGCCCGCATGATAATCGGTGCCACCAACCCCATTTCCTCACCTCCGGGAACCATTCGCGGGGACTTTGGCATCACCATTGGCCGCAACTTGATTCACGGCTCTGATGCGGTAGAAACGGCCCAGCGGGAAATTGCTCTGTGGTTTCACGAAGCCGAACTCACCAGTTGGACCCCAGCGGCCCAGCACTGGCTCTACGAAGAATAAGCGCTCCCTGGGGAGGAATTTGCCGCCCTTGCGACTGTGCTTCATTTTCCCCTCTGGAGAGTTGAGCGCAGTCGAAATTTGCTCTCAAGGGGGGGATTGATAATGAGACACTCACAAACCTCTAAACCACTGTGCGCCTTTAGAGCAAAAAAAAACCAATGCAGGCATGATCCTCCAACGATAAAAATCTGGACGGCGGGGACAGTGCCTCGTCAGACCCAGCGAGGCGATCGGGTTGAGTGAGACCGAGGGAACCGTCCCCTGATCGGGACTGTTTTCTAATCAAAATTCGTACGTTCGCGGACGGGTGATTTTAACGACGGCCCAAGAGCAAAAAGACGTAATAGAGCAAGTTGAGCAGCGCGTAGAACGCAGTCGCCACATAGGTAAACGCCGCCGCTTGCAGCACCGCTCGGGCTCCTTTGTTTTCTTCCCCTTGGAGAATGCCGTACTCGTCAATCAGTCTCAACGCCCGACGAGACGCATCAAACTCAACCGGCAAAGTCACTACATGAAAGAGCAAAACCGCCGCAAAGAAGAACACACCAATCCAAGCTAAACCAAAGAGTTGAAAAATTAGCCCTGCAAAAATCAACATTGGGCCGAGGCGAGAGCCCAAATTCACAGCGGGCACCAGGCTCGCCCGCAGGTTCATAAACTTGTAGTTATCGACATCCTGCAAAACATGGCCGCACTCGTGTGCCGCCACCGCTGCCGCCGCCAGGGAAGTCGAATTGTAGATCCCTTGAGAGAGGCGTACGGCTTTAGCACCGGGATCATAATGGTCAGTCAACTCTCCGGCCACTGGCTCAATCTTGACGCCCTGAACGCCCATCTTGTTCAAAATGGTTTGGGCGACTTGGGCACCGGTCATGCCCATCGTGGAGGGCACCTGGGAATAGCGTCGATAGGTGCCTTTCACCTTGTTTTGAGCCCAGAGAGTCACCACAATACCGGGCACCATCAGAACGAAATAGATCGGATCAAAGTACATGGCTGTTTACCCAAAGACGGAGAAATGGCGGAAGCAAAAACTGTCAATCCCTCAATCCAGCATTTCCTTACCCGTGGGGAGACTTTCTGACCTGATAACCAGGTTTTTGATCAATGTCTACACTTTACGGATTTCAAAAACGCTGCCTTATCATCAATTTATATCAAATCCCTCGGCAGAAGGATGCGTTTTTATCATGCCAAATCTGGGCATCAAACTGCCTCAAGCTTTAGTCAAAGCCATTCTCCTGCGCCTCCCCTGGGCGCTCCTCCTGGATGGGTAGCCCAGCCATGATTGGCCAGGCCAGCAGCGGCAGTAGAGGGCAGCGTTTTGAATCATGGCAAGGGTTTTGTGGGTGCATCTCACTGTTGCCAGTTTGATGCCCTCATCCCCCAACCTCTTCTCCCGAGGGGAGAAGGGGGGCCGGAGTTCAAAGTCTCTCTCTGCGGGAGAGGAATTTAGGGTGAGGGTTACATAATTGGGATGCCCTCGGTTTTGGTGTTAGTAGGTGGCCCTAAATCAAGGTAGTTCTGTCATGGGGTTCGCGGAGCGGCTCCAACGGAGTAAGAGAGCTCAGGGATTGGCGGGAAAATAATATCCCGGTTGACGGCAGTGGATGGGTGAATGGGTAGATGAGTAGCTGGGTGGATGGGGCAGTTGCGTGTCTGAGTAGGTACTTTTATTTCGAGCGCATCCCTAAGGAATGGAAATTCCATCAGTTGGGATAGCCGTCTCGGCTGTCCCTTGTCCGGTCAGGTCTATATCTTTGCGGAAATTGGTTGTTAAATAATCCTCATCCCCAAGGCGAGACATTTCAGTCGTTGGCAGAGTCCGAGATGCCTCTCTCTGTGTGGTCGAAATGACTCGTTTAATGATGATTCCTTCCCTGCTGACTGCGTCCAGGGGGCTTGCTGCCGGAACGGGGGCGTGCTCTCCACAAATCTTCAACTCCCCGCTCTCAGTCGCCATCTTAAGGATTGGGCCAGCTCGCGATCGCCCTACGCGGGCGTCGTTGTGATCGTCCCTGTGGCCAACTGCGGCTCTACTGTGCTGCCTGCAAGCGTTGCAGCGCCTCGGCAAAAAACTCGCTGGGAACTGCAGCGGGAATCAGTAGATTATCCATGATGAAGGTGGGCGTACTGCGCAGTTGAAACTCTTGGGCCAGCGCCAGATCGCGGGCGACGGCGGTTTTCGCGGCTTCACTGGCGCGATCGCGATTGAACTGTTCAAGATCCATCCCCAGGTCTTCGGCGATTTGGACATACAGGTCGTCACTTAGCTCCGCCTGGTTGGCAAACAATGCTTTATGAAAGGCCCAAAACTGGTCCTGTTGTTCCGCTGCCCACGCCGCCAGCGCTGCCGGCAAAGCTTCGGGATGAATGCTGGTGAGCGGCAGATGCTTAAACACTAAGAGCACCTCTTGGTCATGGTCAGCCATAAAGGTTTCGACCTGGTCACTAGCGCGAGCGCAGTAAGGACACTGAAAATCTGAGAACTCTAGTAACACAACGTCAGCATCGGGATTGCCCAGCGTGGGAGAATCACCAATCAGGACTTCCCGTCCCAAGTCGGCCACGACTTCACTCACCAAAGCCTGGTGCTCTCGCAGGTCGGCAGGCGCATTGGACTCAGCTAGTTCCGCTTCAGGAGCTTCAGCGATAGGCACCTCGTCCCCCCCCCGCATAAAGCTGAGCAGCGAGATCAGCAAGGCGACTCCAACTGCACTAAAGAAGCCGATGCCCAGCCACAGAGGCCATTTTTTTGAGCGGGATGGAGTCGCCTCAGGAGCAGACTCAGTTGGGACCTTGGGGGAAGAATTACTCATGATGTTCCTGATTAATAAAGGGCGATTTAATAAAGGGCGATCGCGGCTCAACATCAACCTTCTGAGGACTATTGGAGATTGGTAGCCTGGAAGACGAAGACTTTTAGTTATTTGAGCAAACCACAAGTCAGACTTGCAAAATCTCGCCTACGCTAACGCAATTTGCTGAGAATAGTCTGAGACGAAATTAGGGACTGGGTCACTTGACGGAAATCGGGGCATTTTAGATGAAGTAATTCTTCTCGGGGCGCACTCCTTCTTACCGCATATTGAGGTTGACCCATGAAATGGCACGGTATTGTGGCAATCGTTGCGGGATCGCTCGGCGCAGCGATCGCGACGGCGGGAGCCGCCCCCCCAGTCTTTGCCCAAAGATTTGACGAGGTCAGGTTAGAACCCATTACCTCACCCAGTTCAGCCATTGGCGGCAGGGCTTATGTGCCGCCCCAGCGCCTCTCATCGCCTCGACCGATTGATGGTCCCTTACGGGCTGTGGTCAATGAGGACGATCGCACCCCCGTGCTCAGTCAACGTTATCCCTGGTCGGCAATTGGCCGGGTGGACTGGATCGCCCCAGATGGCGTCACCGTGCTCGGGGCCTGCACCGGCACCCTGATTGGTCCCCAAATTGTGCTGACCAACGCCCACTGCTTACTAGATCCGGAAACCGATCAACCCACCCCTCACAAAATTCTTTTTCGCCCCAATGTGGTGCAGGGCCGGGGGGAGGCGATCGCTACCGTCGTGGCCTATGACTATGGCGACAGTCCCTTTAGCGGCAGTGCCGCCGATGACTGGGCGCTGCTCACCCTAGACAAGCCATTGGGAGAACAATTTGGCTTTTTGGGCTGGCGTGAGGTCGACTTTACCGATGCCGACACCCTGCTGGCAATGGCTAGCCAACTGAGTGTGGTCGGGTATTCTGCCGACTTTCCGACGGCGGCCCTATCGGGTTTAGGCGAGCCTGGAGAAACGGCGGGACTGAGTGCGAATTGCAGCGTTTTGACGCAATTGCTGGAGGGGGAATTTGCCGGTAGCTTGATTCACACCTGCGACACCAATCCGGGGGCCTCGGGCGCACCGATTTTTGCCCTCTTTGAAGATGGTGAATATTACATCGTGGGGCTGCACACCGGCAGCGTATCACTGTTGGAAAACGTCACCTTGCCGACTGGCGAACAAACCGCCGTGTTGAACCGGGGCATTCCAGTATCGCGTTGGGCGGCTCAAGCAACGGCCCTGCGGGAGGCCGATTAACGCTGTTGGTCCGGTGGGCGACTCAGCCAGACAACCTGGGGGGAAAATCCACTGGTGCGGGCGCAGGTGGGCGAAAGCTGTAGAAAATATCGCCGGAAGTCATAGGCTCAAAATCGGCAAAGAAGTCTTTGGCCCGAGCGTCTAAAAATTCACGGGCTTGGGGACCTGTAATTTGAGCCGCGATCGCGAAATCAAGCACACTGATCTGGCCTTGATGTCGTTGCAAACAGTCATAAAAACAGGTGTAAAGCCGCTGCTGAAACTTCCGCTGCCGCCGCCACCCATAGCCCCCAACACCGATCCCCGCCAGCAGCAACAGCCAGGGCAGCAACAGCGTGATCAGCCAGACGAATAGCAAGCAGGCGATCGCGGCCCCCAATCCCAGACTCAAGCCGAGATTGAGTTGTTGAGCATCCAGCGATCGGCGATCAAAACGGGACATGGGGCAGGGCCATTAGTGCATGGGTATTATCCGCATTCATTGTGAGTTTAATCGATTGCTGAGGAGAACGGTAGCGCGATCGAGCGATGGGCCTGTTTGAATTTGGCTGTCAGGCTTTAAGAGTAGTCCAACTAATAAAATATCCAAGCTAGGCCCTCATCCCCCAACCCCTTCGCCCAATTTTGGGAGAGGGGGACTGAGGGGGTGAGGGCGGAGATGTGTATACACCGTAGCCCTGAGGGAGAGGGGCAGGGGTGAGGGCGGAGGGTCACGGCAAATGGACAGTTATTTTCATGGAGGACTCTAACACTCTCTTCAGAACATCTCTTCATCGGAGTCGCCCCAGGCTGGTCGCGCTTGGGCATCTGCCTGGACAAAGGTTGCTCGCAACGCGGGCCAATCGACCTGATTGACGGGCTGATCCAGCTTGAGGTGTCCCTCTTCGAGATAAAGGATACGATCGCAGTACTGCTGAGCTAAATCTAATTGATGGTTACTCATCACCACGGCCAACTGCTGTTCGTGAACTAACTCCTGGATTACTCTCAGAATGCGTGTGGCCGCCCCCAAATCTAAAGCCGAAGTCGGTTCATCGAGGAGCAGCAGTGGCGGTTGAGTCACTAATGCCCGCGCGATCGCCACTTGCTGTTTTTGCCCCCCTGAGAGTTGCAACTCCGTTTGATCTAGCCAGTCGTGAGGTATCTGCAAGCGAGTCAGCCACTCATCGACCCGTGATTCACGTTCCTTGAGTGATAGGTGTTGCAGTTCCAGTGGGTAATGCAAGGCTTGTCTTACCGTCATGCCCAAGAGACGACTACTTTGCCCCACCAGCATGACCTGTTGGCGTAACGTTTGTACCGCGATCGCCGCGATCGGCTGCCCCGCAAAAGACAGCGTTCCCTGGGTGACGTTCTTTAACCGGTTCATCAGCTTGAACAGGGAAGATTTGCCCGCCCCTGAGGGACCCAGCAGCGCGATCAATTCTCCTGATTGCACTTGAAAAGAAACGGAGTCCAAAATCCGCTCGCCTTGGGGCGACTCTAAAGTGACACCGTCGAGTTCAAAAAGCAACTTCAAGATTCAACTGCCCCCAGCCCAATGTGCTGCCGTCCACAAAGTCCAACCGTCGATAGCCAGCAACAGCAGACTAAAGCCTAAAAGGATGACATACATCCAGGGCTGGGCCAGGGGTTTGATATCTTGCGTATCAATTTCTGTATGGGCTTCCACCACGCGCAGCAGCTCGGCAAAGCCGGCAATCCTCATGGGGAGTAAAAACGCCTGCTCGCCATTGCTGGTGAAGTAATACACCAGGCCCCCTTGTCCCGTTGTGCGCGGCTTCAGAGCGGCGATCGCCTGCCACTGGAGCTGCCACTGACGGCGAAACAACCACCCAATCCAGCGAGGATAGCGCACCGCAATCCCCGTCGAATCGACCTCAACCTGTTCACTCAGGCCGCCGTACAGCAAAATACCGCCAATCACGATCCCGACTAAGAGGAATTTTGAAGGGATCGGTGCTTGAGTAACCTCGGCTAACGCGGGTAACGGCAGCGTCAACGCCCCATACAGCAACAACAGCGTTACCCGAATCAGCGGGGAGACCTGGAACGTGCGAGCGGCGAACTGGGAGTCAACCGGCGGCGATAAGGAAGGGGATGCTTTCAACATGACTGCGGTGCTGACAATTATGGTGGGAGAACGAGGAGCGCTGGAAAATTTCTTTAATGAGGCTTGTTGTCTACATCCTCACCTTAAAGTTTTTGTGTAGCAACTGAATTTTTTAGGCAGTTTCTCTAAGGGCGAGGCTAGGCTGTCTCAAGTGTCCCCACAGGGTCTTTTAGTCTATTTTGAGTATTGATACTGAGTTCAGTGATGATGGCCTGGCCTGGTGGTTGGGAACTCTGAACTAGTTATGGGGATCAGTTGTCAAGAACTGCAATTGAAATCTTACATTTAAGCCTGGAGGGTTTGTCGTCGTGCCTAAAGCGCAAGAGTTAGCTGAATCCAAGAACGGCGTATCCGTGCAATCGGTATCGATTCCTGAGAGAGTCGCAGCAACGGAGTTGCGCCCCTGGGGATCGTTCACGGTGCTGGAAGAAGGTCGCGGTTACAAGATTAAGCGGATTGAGGTTAAGCCTGGACATCGTTTGAGCTTGCAGATGCACCACCACCGGAGTGAGCACTGGATTGTGGTGTCCGGCACTGCAAAAGTGACTTGTGGAGACAGAGAAACCCTGCTGTCTACTAACCAATCCACTTATGTGCCCCCTTGCACGTCTCACCGATTAGAGAATTCTGGGGTGATTCCCTTGATTCTGATCGAAGTCCAGAACGGTGAGTATTTGGGCGAAGATGATATCGTGCGTTTTCAAGATGACTATTCCCGCACTGAAAAATAGAACGATCTCCCTTTAAGTCATGGCAACCATGGCAACCATCTCATTGATGCGCTCACTGCTGCGGTAGTGAGCGCTTTTTCGTATTGCTCAGCTTAGCCTCAGCGATCGCAACCTCAACCGCGAAGCCCGAGAAATCAACACTGAGACCGCGACATTGGCTCCATGCCACATGAATTTGGGAAAAGGTTTAGCGATTCTCTTTGGTTGATGGTTCAAAATCTCGCTACGATGGGGGATAAACGTTAGCTTAGCGACAGCGCATGGATCTTGTAACGCTTCAAGGATGGCTAGACAATACAGCCTTTGCCATTCTGTTTTTAACGATGTTGGCCTATTGGGGCAGTGTGGCTTTTCCCCAGGCCAAGCTGTTACCCAGTCTGGGCACGACCGGGATGGCACTGGCCAATTTAGCGATCGCGGCCCTGCTTGTTGCACGCTGGATTGAGGGCGGCTACTTCCCCCTCAGTAACTTGTACGAGTCCCTCTTTTTTGTGGTCTGGGGGATCACAGCCGTGCATCTCGTGGCAGAGCGGATGAGCCAAAGTCAGTTAGTGGGGGCGGTGACAGCCCCGATCGCGATGGGCATTACAGCGTTCGCGGCCCTGTCTTTGCCCGACAATATGCAAGTTTCGGAACCGTTGGTGCCAGCGCTCAAGTCGAATTGGTTGATGATGCATGTGAGTGTCATGCTGCTGAGCTACGCGGCGTTAATGGTGGGGGCGTTGATGGCGATCGCCTTCTTGATTGTGACGCGGGGACAATCAGTAGAACTGCGGGGCAGCTCCATCGGCACTGGCGGTTTTCGCGCCACCAAGCTCCGCCGGAATTTTATAGAGCAGCCAGTAGATGACGCGACGACGGCCACCCAAGCGTATTTCGCAGCGAGTGGCGGGGGCGCAGCCGTGTTAGAAAAAGTGGCCCCTGCGACCCCATCTACTCAACCCAAATTGACACCGCAGCGTCTCACGCTGGCCGATACGCTGGACAACATCAGCTATCGCATCATCGGTCTGGGATTTCCGCTGCTGACGATTGGAATTATCTCTGGAGCCGTCTGGGCCAATGAAGCTTGGGGCTCTTATTGGAGCTGGGATCCGAAAGAAACCTGGGCCCTCATTACCTGGCTAGTGTTTGCCGCTTACTTGCACGCTCGCATTACCAAAGGCTGGCAGGGCCGACGTCCGGCCATTCTCGCCGCCTCAGGATTCATGGTGGTGTGGGTCTGTTATTTAGGTGTCAATATCTTAGGCAAGGGACTCCACAGCTATGGGTGGTTTTTCTAGCCCGCATTGAATGTTGTGATCCAGTAGACCCGGCTGTCTACTGGATCACTGGTATCGAGCCCTGATGCTCAATGCCCGATCGCACCAGAATGCAGTGGGTGGGGCTCATTGCTTGCGACTAAACCCCGTCTAAGTTGAGAACTGGAGTTTTGTATGATCGGGCAGAACCTCACCTAACCTCTCCTTTCAAAGGAGAGGAACCAGAGTCTTGTCAAACCTCTCCTTGAGAAGGAGAGGTGCCGCAGGCGGTGAGGTTTCCCACATGCCAAAACTCCACTTCTGAATCTGGATGAGGTTTAACTCGCTGCCCCACTGTGCTCAGACATCTATGCGGTGTCGCTCAGGGGAAGTAAGTGGCACCACAGAGGCAGTCAATTCCAGTACTGGCGATCGCTATGCGGCTCCGACAATCGAGAGCTCAATATACCCAGCAATCGCGATCGCCAGCAACACCACAAAGGCATAGCGAGGCACCCCGCCCCCTTTGTAGGTCGCATTGTCGGCGCGGCGTTGGAAAAAGGCATACATATTGGGGGCACCCATCATGAAGAAAATAATCCCCAAGATGCTCATCTGAGGAGCGGGTGCAGGCTTATGGACAGAGTCGAAGCGGTTGATTGCCATGAGATTTGTCCAAATTCAGCAAATAATGAAATCGATAGCGGACTCGCAACAGGCAAATTTTCTAAAAGCGTTGAACTCTCAATATCCGAGGCGAGATCTCAACCAGAAGTATCTTCGCTAGTCGCGATCCTGTATCCTCAACTGGTGCACTAGTGCCTGCGATGGCTCTGGGGAAGCTGCCGTGAGTACAGCATTTCAAAATGCATCAGTAGGTAACACATTATTAAGTATATTTGACTTTGCCTTGGGGAATCTCACTGAATCTATTTTTTATTTCGCTACAGAAAAAGTGGTCAGTGCGATCACTGACCGCTGCAAGGGTGTCAACTTTGGCAGCGGCTCACGCGAGTTCCCCCTCTGTCTGAGGGCTGAGCCATTCTGCCACCGTCCTGGCAAAGCTTTGGTGGGAAGTCACTACAGCAGTTACTCTGAAAGGATGCTCGTTTTCGGTGAGGTCAGGGAAGTTATCTTTGTTTGCAGCTATCACCACAACGCCAACGGGAGTGCGATCGCTGATCCCCCTTTGTTCAGCGCTACCGGCCACTCTTTATATGCCAGAAAAGCTCACGACTACGCTCGACTGGCCCGCCGATATCTCGACGCAGACTTACCAGGGCGCGCTCCGAGGGGTGGTGGCCGAGTTGTGGTCGTCTCAGGAGGGCTTAATATTTGCCCTGGCGACCGGGGCGGTGGTGCGACTGATTGCGCCCCTGCTGCAAGCTAAATCGATCGACCCCGCCATAGTGGTCGTCGATGAAATGGGAAAATTCGCGATCAGTCTTTGTGGAGGGCATCAGGGGGGCGGCGATCGCCTCACTCACCGCATTAGCCAAATCCTAGAAGCGACTCCTGTGATTACCGGCGCGGCTAACTCTCAGCAACTGCCGGGGCTCGACGTTCTCGGCGATCCCTTTGGCTGGCAACGGGGTACAGGAGATTGGACCGGAGTTGCCAGCGCGATCGCCCAAGATGAGCCTGTACAGGTCATTCAAGAAGCTGGGACGGAACTGTGGCAGCAGCATTTACCTGACGATCACCCCTTTCAGTGGGGCTGGCCGGAGGTGCCGACCCAACCGCCAACCGCATCGCCCCAGGCCCGCATGTGGATTAGTCCCATGCAACGACGCTTTGCTCCCGATGCGGCAATGCCTAAGGTGCAGTGGCATCCGCGCGTGCTGTGGGTGGGGGTGGGCTGTGAACGGGGGACGTCGCAAGCATTGATAGAGCAGGCGATCGCGGTAGCTTTGCGTTCCCGGCACTTAGCGATGGACGCGATCGCGGGGATCGCCACCCTTGATCTCAAAGCCGATGAAATTGGGCTGGTGTCTCTGTGTCAGGCGCATCACTGGCCGCTGCGCTGTTTTACGGCGGCAGCGTTGCGAGAGATTGCTGTGCCGCACCCATCAGCGGTGGTGGAGCAAGCGGTGGGAACGCCCAGTGTCGCGGAGGCGGCGGCCATTTTGGCGGCGATGTCGATTGAGCCGATCGCGGTTCACGCCGCCAATCCCCCCATGAGAACGCCGGAAGATTGCTTGCGGGTTACCAAACAGGTCTTTCGTGATCCCGACCAGTCGGGTGCTGTCACCGTCGCGATCGCTGAGGCCAATGTGGAATACACGGACCGGATCGGCCATCTGAGCTTAGTGGGCACTGGCCCCGGCAGTTTGGACCAGATCACGCCGGCAGCCAAGGCGGCGTTGTCCCAAGCCGATGCGGTGATTGGCTACAGTTTATATGTGGATTTGATTCGTCCCCTATTGCGACCGGGACAAATTGTGGAAGCCTGGCCCATCACCCAAGAGCAACAACGGGCCGAGCGGGCGATCGCCCTAGCCCACTGGGGACTCAACGTGGCCGTCATTTCTTCGGGAGACTGCGGCATTTACGCAATGGCAGGGCTGGTGTTAGAAACCTTGCAGGCTCAGGGGTGGGACGGGCAAACGCCTACGGTCACTAGCTATCCCGGCATTTCCGCATTACAGGCAGCGGCGGCGCGAGTGGGAGCCCCACTGATGCATGATTTTTGTGCCATTAGCTTGAGCGATCTGCTCACTCCCTGGCCAGTGATCGAAAAACGCTTACAGGCCGCCGCCGAAGCCGATTTCGTGATTGCCCTCTACAATCCCAAGTCGCAAAAACGCACGGAGCAAATCGCGATCGCCCAGCGCCTTGTCCTCCAGTACCGCTCCCCAGGGACGCCCGTGGCGATCGTGCAGTCGGCCTATCGCCCCACCGAAACCATTGTCCTGACTACCCTGACAGACCTGCTACACCACTCCATCGATATGCTGACCACGGTCATCATCGGCAATCGCACCACCCAGGCCTATGCTGGGAAAATGATTACCCCCCGAGGGTATTCCCTCTAGCGGTCAGCCCGCCCCCATCCTGAAAATTACGGGGGCGGTTGGTAAGCGATCGCTAGTAGACGGGCATTCTCGATAAGGCGGTGACTCATTCGTGATCCCCAGCAACAACCTTGAACAGTCGCTATGCTGCTTATCCGCAGTCGTTTCCTTGCCGCCAACGTGGGTTTTTCCCTGGGCCCCAGCGTTGCTTGGCAGCACTCCGCCCCTTAAAGACACGAACATTTCCCCTATGACGCTCTCGGTATCCGTCATCATTCCGATTTACAACAGCATTGATGATTTGCCTGATCTGGAAGCCTGTCTACTCCGGCAGACGTTTCCCGCCGATCAGGTGGAATATCTGCTGGTGGATAACAACAGCCAGGACGCCACCCTGGATCGGCTCCAAGCGTTTGCAGAACGGGCCAGCGGCGAAGGTCTCACCGTGATTCCCCTATCGGAAACCGCGATTCAAAGCTCCTATGCGGCGCGGAATCGGGGCATCCGGGCGGCACAGGGAGAAATTCTGGTATTTACTGATGCCGATTGTCGCCCGGAGCCCGAGTGGCTGGTAGGTATGGTCAAGCCCTTTGAGTCGGCAGCAGTGGGACTGGTGGTGGGCGAGATCAAAGCCCTGCCGGGGGATACCTGGCTAGAGCAGTATGCCGAATGTCGAGATGTGCTGTCCCAAAAGTTTACGATCGCCCACCCCTTCCATCCCTACGGACAAACTGCCAACTTAGCCGTCAGAAAAGCGGCGCTGCAAAAGTCGGGGCTATTTCGCCCGTATCTCACTACCGGGGGCGATGCTGACTTGTGCTGGCGCATTCAGATGTCGGGCGACTGGCAACTACACTTTGCCGAAGACGCCATCATTCGCCATCGGCATCGGTCAACGCTGAACGCCCTGCGCAGTCAATGGCAGCGCTACGGTCGCTCCAACCGCTATTTGCACGAACTCTTTGGTGTGCCCTTACAACCCGAAACACCCCGCTTTCATGTTGTAAATCGGCTAACTCGCTGGATGTTGAAGGGGTTGCCCGTGGCGGCATGGAGATCGCTGCGGGGCGAGCTACCCGCGATCGAAATCGTGGGGGCACCGCTGGATCTATTTTGTGGGCGATCGCGGGAATATGGTCAACGCCACGCCCAGTTGCCTGAGGCCGCTCGAGAAATTGCCTGGTTAGAGGTTCCCAGCTCTTCCCTGGATGCGAACCCGTAGCCGGAGGCTGCTCACTCTATCTGGCAGAGTGAGTAACGGGCGCTCGTATCCGGCTTCCTAAGGAATGAGGATCAGATAACATCCAAATTGTTAGGGCAGACATCTTGCCTGCCTGGGGACAACCGAGACGGCTATCCCAACTTATTCAATTCTCATGCCTAAGACGGGTTGGGCGAAGGTTTGAGACGGCGCAATGCGGAAAAGAGGAGGGGTCGCATCGCGGGAGGAAAGGCGGCGATGAGTTGGCCGATTTTCGCTTTTGGCGCGGAATGCGCTTTACCCTGATGCAGTAGAGCTTTGCCTTCCGCCGTTTCGCCGACCTCGATCAGCCTTAATCCCAGCAATAGTTGCGTTTCTTGCAGGCGTTGCTGACGAATGGCCTCCAGTTCATCATCGGTAAACTGATAGAGGTTGAGGTACTGTAGCTTGTCCCGCAAGTAGGGGATCGCTCGGCCAATCCCCTGCTGTTCAGGATGAAAACGGTATTCCATCAGTCGTTCGGGCAGGTAGTAAGCCCGCTTACCCGCCAAGGCCAAGCGCACCAAAAGATCATTATCTTCGCAGTTCTGCAGATTGGGGCGCATGTAACTGACTTCATCCAGCACCCGTTTGCGAAAGAGCGTAGCCCCGATCTGTAGGCTTTGCTGAACGAAGACGCGGGCTGTCAGATTGGCAATGGGACCTGCGGGCAGAGTGGTGCGGCCCCAGCGTTCGGAGTTAGTCTCGGTCAGTGCTGGCTCGTGCTGACTGTCACTGTTGATCACCCAGTGGTCAGTGCCCACCAAGTCGATGTCGCCATGTTGATTCAAAATGGCGGCAGTCTTTTCTAGAAATTCCGGCGTGAGGCGATCGTCGTCATCAAATTTGATGAAGTATTCTCCCTGAGCGGCGGCGTAGCCGGAGATCATGTTGTTGCTCTTGCCGATATTCTGCTCATGGCGAAGGTAGCGGATCCGGTCATCGGTCAGGCTCGCCATGAAATCAGGGGTGTCATCTCGCGAGCCGTCATCGCAGACCAGCAGTTCCCAGTCGGGAAAGGTTTGCTGCTGCACACTGACGATCGCCTCGGCCAGATAATGAACGCGATTGTAAGTGGGAATGCAAACGCTAACCTTAACCATGGCAATCCTAAATGTCGTTGAGCTGAAAGTGGCTGGTTGATGTTGGGTACGAGTCGGGGCTGACAGACGTGCCCCCGCTTATCTGTAAATTGCCCAGCCCACCGGATGAATCGACAGTTTACCTGCGTAATTATTCGGGTCAGCCCGTATCTCTCCGGAGTTGGCCGGGCATACTGAGCGAAGTTTAGTGGGTGGGGGACTGATCTGCGATCGCTCCTCGCCCTTCACCGTTCATCCGCAGTGCTGCAATCCCTGGGTCTATGAAAATATTGATGCTATCGGCCACATTCCCTTATCCCCCGACCCGTGGTGGCACGCAAGTCCGCACGTTTAACTTGCTGCGGGCACTGCAAGACCATGAGGTGATGCTAGTCACCCAGGTGGATGATTCGATCCCAACGGCGGACCTGGAAGCCCTGAGTCAGTATGTCCACACGCTCAAGGTGTTTCCGCGGCCCCAGAATTCTGGCAGTGGGGGAGTAGTCGGTAAGGGCATCCGGTTTGGTCGGTTTTTGCTCAAGGGCACTCCCCCCAGCGTCAGAGCCAACTTTTCACCGCCCATGTTGGACTGGATAGAAGCAACGGTGGCCCAGGAGCTCTTTGACGTGTTGACCTGTGAGCACAGCGTGAATGAGTGCTACGTCTCGCCGACGGTGCAGGCGCAGGTGCCCAGGCGAATTGTCAACATTCACAGCTCAGTCTACGGCACCTGCCAGCAGCAACTCGCCTCGGGTACCGCTGAAAAGCCCTGGCGCGATCGCCTCAACCTGTCTCTGCTCAAGCGTTACGAGCAGCAATATTGCCAGAAATTTACCGATTTAGTGGTAACGACGCTGGAAGATGCTCAGCAAATGCAAGACTTGTGCCCGCAACGCCCCGTCCATGTCGTGACCAATGGCGTTGATCTGGAGATGTTTCCCCGGCGGGAGCGTGATCCTGGTGGTCAGCATCTGGTGTTTATTGGCGCGATGGATAACCTGCCCAATATCGACGCTGCGAGGTTTCTGGCACGGGAGATTTTGCCAGCGGTGCGCCAGCGTTACCCCGATGCGAAGCTGTCGCTGGTGGGCTCTCGTCCCACGCCGGAGGTACTGGCGCTGAAGGACATTCCGGGGGTTGTGGTGACGGGGCGGGTGCCCTCAATGGTGGAGTTTTTGCATCAGGGTACGGTGTGCGTGATCCCCATGCGAGCGGGCTATGGGATCAAAAACAAGACGCTGGAGGCGATGGGGGCGGGGATTCCGGTGGTGGCGAGCGATCGCGGGCTGGAAGGGCTGACGGTTGATGGTGATAGTCTGCCCCAGCGGGCCTTGAGAGCAAACAGTACTGATGAGTACGTCACTGCCATTAGCCAACTTTTTGAAAATCTTGATCTCAGAAGAGCGCTCTCGCACAACGCTCGCACTATGATTGAGGCGGAATACACCTGGCCGCAAGCCGGTCAGACCTACAGCCAGATTTTGGCTGGATAATCCCCTGCGAGCTGTCCCGGTTCTCAAGGCTGCTCCCCTGGCTCGGAGCTGCTCCTGCAACCCGCTCAGGGTCTTGCCTATCTACCCACCCACTCACCGACTGATCACCCCCAGCCCCTGATTTGCCGCCGATCGCCCCAATCGCCCTCGCTATGCCCCAACCGCCACCGCCCGAAGATAACCTATCGGCTGGTCTGGTTGTGAAACCGGTTAAAACCAGCCCGGTCAGCCAACGCCAATCGCGGCGATCGCTTTCGCCGCTGCGTCAATGGCTGCGTTTGGGGGGGCTGACACTACTGTTGGCGGGGGCGGGTACCCTGGTCGGCTTGAGTTTGTGGACCAGCGTCATGGTGATGTTGCAACCTCAGCCGCCGCGTTGGCTGGCGCGATATTGGCCGGGGCTGACCTATCATTGGGGCGACCTGCCCGTCCAAACGCTGACGGAGATTGCGGCGGAGCTAAACGCCCAGCAGCGCTATGCGGGCGAGTTTATGGAGCTGCCGCCGATGAGCAATCACCGTGAAACCTCGCCGCTCAAGCTATTGCCCGTGTTTGCCACGCGATCGCCCTGTTCGCGGGACTGTGAAGCGATCGTGGAACTTCGCCTTTACGGCGAGCCCCCGACCGCTAAATCGACTGATCAGTTGCAGTTGTTGGATCAACTCACTGTGCAAGGTCCCGCCGAGTCAGAGGTCTTGCAATCGTTGTCACCAGCCCAAGCCCACACGGTTGGTTCCACCTATCAACTGCCCCTGACCGCGCTGAAATCGATTCACGAAGGGGACTTGCCCGGTACCTGGCTGACCCTCACGGGGCGCTGGCGCACCCAGGGCAGTCCCGTGCTGTATGGCCAAATCCTTTATGTAAATCCCCAGACCCGCCGCCTTACCTCCCTGCTGAACTGGCAAAGTCCACCTGGACGGTTACCCGCGTGGCACGATGTGGATCACCAAGGGCTGCCGGAACTATTGGTCAACCAAAGCTATAGTCTAGAACCGAGCTTTAAGCTATATCGCATCGATAATTTGCAGGCGGTGGGTACCCAGACGCGCTTGGAGGAAATTGCGCTCACGCCGTTGTCAAAGTTCACCGGCCAGTCGGCGATCGCCTACCAAAATGCCTTGTTTTTAGCCCAGCGAGGGCTCTGGTCAGACGCCCAGAGTCGACTGTCTCAACTCAAAGCGCAACGAGCAGACGATTGGTCAGCCGAGCTTGAGCGTCAGTTTCAGTTGGTGACCCTGCACGCCCGGTTTGGGGCCGCCCAGGCCGAGCGCGATTGGTCGCAGCCCAGTCAAAAGCTGCTAGCCCTCTTGCTAGATGGGCGCTGGCAAGCTGCCCTACAACCCGTCAACGCTAAGCAACAGGGATACCCGGAAGCGGTGCTGCCCTTGTTAGAGCGCGATTCTGCTCGGGTGTGGCAACGGTTGACAGCCACGCTAAAACTGAATCCTAACCATAAAGAGGCCCAGTTTTGGAGCGCCCTGGTGTTGATGGCGAAAGAAGATGAAGATGCGGCTTTGAAATGGTTAGCCGCTGATGAAAAGTCGCCATTGCGGCAAGAATTTACCGCAATCGCCCAAACCGTTGCCCCGTCAGCCTCCTCCACCGTCTCCGTAACCACGACTGCGCCAGCAAAAGAGAACGAGTCTGATGCGGCATCCGCAACCACCGCATCTCCCCTGTGGGATGGTCTGATCGGCGAAGCCACGGGGGTTGGCACCCCGGATGCCGCCAATTGGCAACGCCCAAGCAATGCCCCGAACTGGTCCTTATCTCCTGGACAGCAGTGGTTCACGATTACGCTGCAATCGGGCTACAAACGCCAGCAGTGGCAGCGCCCCTTAAACCTATCCGCCAGCACCGTTGACTTGCCGCTCCGCCAGCTCTGGCAAACCCTGGGGCTAGGAGCCAGCGCCACGCTGCACGGCATTGATCTCACATCGGGCAATCGCCAAACGCTAGAGGTCATGGGAGCCCGCTGGCAGGGGCAACGCTTAACGCTGCTCGCTAGGGGCATCGCCACTCCCCATCCCCTGATGGTGACGACCCCAGGCCTGTGGAATGAGGCCGCCACCCTCACCCCGGTGTCCTTGGCGTCGGTGCTCCAAAGTCAGCCCGCTGTGGGCGATCGCCTGCTGTTGACCCTGCAAAACCATATGGGCTTTGAGTCGGCCAGTCTGACCACCACCCTGCAGCAGCAAGTCAACGCCGTGCCGCCCTGGGCCACCGTGCAGCGGGTCAACCTGGTGGATGATGCCACAGCGGAACTGCTGGTCAATCTTTCTCCGGCACTGATTACCGCTCAGGGCCTCTCACCGGTTGGGCAAAACGCGACCCAGCTCCTGGTCACCACTCAGGGGGAACTGCTCTACAGCAATCTGTGGACTGGTAGTACTGCCCCTCGCGTCGTGGGGTGGGTGCAGCCAGCATCGGGGTTGCCAGTGCTGGTGGTGACTGCGGGCGATCGCCCCGAATTCCGCTACTGGTCGCCACAAAACCGGCAGTTTCAGTGAGAATGGGGAGTGGGCAAGGCCCATTACCCGACTGACTTGCTGACTGAAGGATTCCTAGACCGACTATGCAACCGATTCACGTCATTGGCGGCGGCCTCGCCGGTACCGAAGCGACCTGGCAGATTGCCCAGGCAGGGGTACCCGTGATTCTCCATGAGATGCGCCCGGAGAAGCGATCGCCTGCCCACCACAGCGAGCATCTGGCGGAGTTGGTGTGCAGCAATTCCTTTGGGGCGCAGTCCAGCGATCGCGCCTCGGGCCTGCTGCATGAAGAGTTGCGGCGGCTGGGGTCCGTGGTGATTGGCAAAGCCGACGAACATCAGGTGCCTGCGGGAGGAGCCTTAGCGGTCGATCGCGCTAACTTCAGCCACAACCTGACGACCACGCTGGCTAGCCATCCCTTGATTGACCTGCGCCGGGACGAAGTGCAGCAGATTCCTGCCGACGGCATTGTGGTGCTGACCACCGGCCCCCTCACCAGCGAAGCCCTCTCCCTGGATCTGCAACGGTTTACCGGGCAGGCCTACATGAGCTTTTTTGATGCCGCCAGTCCGATTGTGGTGGGGGAAAGCATCAACCGCGACGTGGCTTTCCTGGCCTCTCGGTACGATCGCGGCGAAGCGGCCTACCTCAACTGTCCGCTGAATCGCGAGCAGTATCTTCATTTCTGGCAGGCCCTCGGCGCTGCTGAGCAAGCCGAGTTGAAAGAGTTTGAGCGAGAAACTGCGAAATTTTTTGAAGCCTGTCTGCCCATTGAGGAGATGGCGCGGCGGGGTGAAGACACCATGCGCTATGGGCCGATGAAGCCGGTCGGGCTGTTTGATGCACGGTTGGGGCACTTCAAAGATCCAGCGCTGAAAGACCGGAAGCCCTACGCGGTGGTGCAACTGCGGCAAGAAGACAAGCAGGGCAACCTGTGGAACATGGTGGGCTTTCAAACCAATCTGCGTTGGGGGGAGCAAAAACGGGTCTTTCGCCTGATCCCCGGTCTGGAGGAGGCCGAATTTGTGCGCATGGGGGTGATGCACCGCAACACCTTTATCAACTCGCCGGAACTGCTGAGCGCCACGCTCCAATTCCATCAGCGCCCGACCCTCCTCGCGGCGGGGCAGTTGGTGGGCACCGAGGGCTACACGGCGGCGACGGCGGGGGGGTGGCTAGCAGGTACCAACGCGGCCCGGCTGGCCCAGGGCCAAGCGCCGCTCACTCTGCCGGTAAATACCATGATGGGCGCATTGATCGATTTCATCAGCTCGGCGGAACCGAAGCACTTTCAGCCGATGCCGCCCAACTTTGGCATCATTCCCGCGTTGCCCACCCAGATTCGCAACAAGCGGGAACGGTACGGCCACTACCGCGATCGCGCCCTCACCGATCTCGCCACCTGGGCCAACATGCACGACGTTCGCCTGCAGGCACAGGCAAGGGTGGCGATCGCCTAAATTTTCGGACCTCGACATTCCCGTAATAAGATGCATCCTGTAGGAGCGAGGCAGGTTTCATCGAGCCGACCTCGCTCCTACGCGCGGGTGCTGCGCTGACAATGGCCGGGGCTGGTGCATTCGGTAATGTCCTGGCGCGATCGCGGCATCACCTCATCATTGTCATCGAACTGACTACTGAGTCCGGTCACCTGGATGGTGCGGCCCACTGCTAGAAAGGGCAGTTCTTGGGGAGCGATGCCGGTGGATTTGGCGATGTAAATTTGGATTTCCCCCGTGTCGTCGGCAATCCAGAGGCGATCGCCGTAGGGGGCATCATCCTTGAGCGGCTTGACGATGGTGCCCTGCACAGTGACTAGTTGACCATCCAGCGACTTGCCCGCTCGGGCTGTCGAGGTGAAGAGCGGCGCAAAGGGTAGTAAGGGGCGCTCACTCGGCTGCCAGGTTTTGAGGGCCAACATGCGCTGACCATGACCGTCATCGGTAAGCTGGCCAGTGACGGTGACCGTTTCACCCAGGGGCACGTCGAGGGGGCGATCGCTGGTGACGTAAATGCCGCCCGTCACATCCTGAATGGCGAACCCCTGATCGAGATTAGACGAGCCAAACGCCCCACTCGGCACGATCACGTTGCCGGTCACGACGACTTCGGCACCATTGGGGTGGTGTCGCGCCTGCTCAATAAAACAAGTCTGGGGAAAGGCGATCGCCGCAGTGGAGCCAGATAACCAACAAACCACGGCCAGCAGCCATCCCAACATCGCCGGTTGGGGGGTCGAGAGGATCTTCCAGGGAGGCTGACGGGTCATAGGTGCACGCTGCTCACAGACTGAAGTCAGAGTTCTGCCTACTCACAGTAGGGCAACCTCGCCGAGATCACATGCTTTGTTAACAATAAAACTGACTACGGTCTAAGACGATTTCGCCATGGTTGGGGATGCGGGCGATCCAGGTGGCGGTGGATTCCTGGCAGAGGAGTTCGGCAACTGGTCGGGATCGAGGTTGCGGCCCTTGCAGCAGCTGGACCCAGTCGCCTTGGTGATAGGTGAGTTGGCAGCAGAGGGAGAGTGTCGAGGGCGATCGCTCACCAACTGCGGCTGGAGTAGACAACCGGGATTTGCAGTAACGGGGGCCATGCTAATTGCCATCCTGAGAGTGGGAAAGTCGGCCTTGTGCTCCTGAAGCGATAAGGAAAATAAAACCAACCAGTGATGTATTTGATTTTACAGGGGTTTGCCCAGTTGCTCAGGAAGCAATGTCTGCCAGGGGCTGTAGCCCCGACCTCAACCGTTCAAAATATTGGCGAAACGCCCTTACAGTCAAAACAGGCGATCGTTGAAAATCTCAAGGGTCGCAGTCTCTCATTACGCCGTCCCCACAATACCGTAGGGTAGCGATGCCCCCCTCCGAGATGATTTTCTGCGACATGGGGGTAGTGGGTCGCATCAGGTTCGGTCAAGGAGTTTGGGCGCGATCGCTGAGGGGCGGATCCATCCTCCGTCAGTTATTTTGAGCGCACAGCGGCGGCACGTCCCATGGCTCACCCTTCACATCCATCTCAAGCCGATTTCAGGACTCGCCCAAATGCTTGGGTTTGCTGGAGCTGATGCATGTGGTCAAACAACTGCCAGCAATACTGCTCCGGCAACCCACAGGTATAAGCCCCCCGCAGTACCACACTGAAATACCAGTCATTCGGGGCGATCTCTTGGTCCAACTTTTCTTGCACTGTGTAGGTGCGAATACGTTCATACACCTTGCCCTGGCAATGAACGGTCACCGACTCGTGCTGATATCCCACTTCTCGTTCATCTAATCGCGGGCTTAACCGCTGAGGCAACCGATAGAGCACTCCCTCAACCGCGTGGTGGGGATCGCGCACCACGTCTAACACGCCGCAGTTGCGCCGTTCTGACTTGCGAAAAAAGCCCAGCCGATAGCCCGGCAAAGTGGCGGGTCCTACTACGTAATGATGAGTACTTTCGCCCAGCGATCGCTTTAAATCAACCGGGCACATGCAAGACCCGTAAGCGAAGTAGTAGAAACTGGGTTCCTCAGAAGTTGCCGAAAAAAGCCCTTGAACCGACATAGTACGCTGCGTTGATGAGGTATTGGGGGATTGTACCAAAGTTTTTGGATTTGGATCCGTTCAATCTACTATATTCCGATTGACTTACCGTAGATTCAAGATTCGAAAAAGTTAATGGTTGCCAATCCGCCAGCTACCTCAGAGATTCAAGAAGCCGACTGGTGAGCTTGGGGGCGAAAGAGATGGGAGTGCTCAGGATTGTATAAGCGCGATCGCACTGTCGCCCCCGCCAACGCCGGACTCACGATATACAGTGTCGTGCGAATCAAATTTTCACGCCGCGTGACTGCCGCCATTTCGCTCAGGGGCACCACCCAAATCTGCTCATCCGGCCAGCCCACCCGAAAGCACACCGCGACGGGCGTTTCCGGATCGTAATGCGCCAGCAGTTGCGCCTGGGAAGCTTCGACGTGACGAGCGCTCAAATAGAGGCAAAGACTGGTTTTGTGAGCCGCCAGCAACGCCAAGTCTTCAGCCTCAGGCACTTGAGTGCGACCACTGATGCGCGTCAAAATGATGGACTGCACCAATCCCGGAATCGTCAGTTCCGCATTAAGCTTGGCGGCAGCCGCCTGAAAAGCGCTGATGCCCGGAATCACCTCAAACGGCACCTCAGCCGCCGCCAGGGCATGCATTTGCTCATGAATGGCGCTGTACAAACTGGGATCGCCCGACTGTAAACGCACCACCGATTTGCCCGCTCGCACCCGCTCGACCATGAGTGGCACGATCGTCTCCAGGGTGAGACTAGCCGTTGCTACCTTTTCCGCATCGGAGCGCATCCAACTCAGCACTTGCGGCGGCACCAGCGAATTGGCGTACACCACCACATCGGCCTGCTGCAATAACCGTTGCCCGCGCACCGTGATCAAATCTGGATCCCCTGGTCCCGCCCCCAAAAAGTACACGCCGGGAGCCAAAGGCGTCGTTTCTGCTGTAGCGGTTTGAGCCATCGAAAGCGTCATACAAAAATACTGGGTTTACTGGCTCTTAGCTTACCCCCTGAAGCAGTGGCAAGGCTGCCAACGGGGGCTGAGTCGCCTCACTCGCCTCTGGCGATCGCCGGTTTCTGCAGTGCCCGTTGCGGCCATTGACCGACGGCCCAGGGCACGCTCCCACCCGCTGACCTCACTTGCGACATTTCCCCCCTTAAAGTTGAGACTGGCGTAAGCATTTTCTCTAGTTTTCTGGGCATTCTACTGAGGAAAGTCCTGAAAATGATGTAGTCCGGCTGAAGCACTAGGTGAAGATGGTCAGAAATCTGCCCCAACCGATAACCGGCACAGGGCTCTCGACAATCTTCGCCCTGGCCCCAGTCTCAATGACTCAAGAACGCCTTGGATGAAGTGCGACGACGTTCTGGATATGAGTGAGTTTGTATTTGTAGCTAACTGCTTATCTCTAAAGTCCCTAATGCGATGATGACTAGTATGCCTTCAAACTCCCCTGTGCCCGCGATGAAAACCAGTTTCGCCAATGGTGTTTGCACGATTTCCTTACCGGCCATGTTTGCGGTCAACGAGGCGATCGATTTTCAAGGGGTGTGCCGCAACATTTTTCACCACCATAGCAACGAGTTAAAACAACTCACCCTCGACTTTAGTGCCACGACCTTTTTAGACAGCAGTGGGTTGGGTTCCCTGGTGATCTGTCGCCGCTTTTGCGATAAGCATCAGGTAGAACTGTTGTTGCAAGAAGTCGGCCCGCAGGTGATGCTCGTGCTCAATATGACCGACTTGGATAAAGTTTTCACGATCGCTCAACAATCTTCCCACCCAGAGCGTCCATCGACTCGCCCGCGCCGAATTGATCATCGGGCCATGTCGACCCATCCCTCGGTGAACTCCAAAGCCAAACGCGCCATGGATATCGTCGGCAGCATTATCGGCTTGGGGGTGACGGCGATCCTCTTTGTGCCCATTGCGATCGCTATTCAAATTGATGATCCAGGGCCGGTTTTCTTCAGCCAAATCCGCTGTTCTTGGATGGGGCGGCGCTTTCGCATTTGGAAATTTCGCTCCATGGTGGTGAATGCCGAGGCCCTCAAAAATCGCGTTAGAAACGAGGTGGAAGGCCCCCTGTTCAAGAACAAACAGGATCCCCGAGTGACGCGGGTCGGGCGCTTTTTGCGAAAAACCAGTTTGGATGAATTTCCGCAGTTTTGGAACGTCCTGCGCGGGGATATGAGCTTGGTCGGCACTCGTCCCCCCACCCCTGGTGAAATTGACAATTATGAAGTACCGGCCTGGCAGCGCTTAAACGTCAAACCGGGGCTGACGGGCGAATGGCAGGTGAATGGCCGCTCTAAGATCAACAAGTTTGAAGACGTGATTCGGCTGGATATGAAATACCAGGAAAACTGGAGCCTCATGTACGATATCAAGCTGATTATCAAAACGGTGCTGGTGTTGTTTACCAAAGATTCCGGCGCTGCTTAAACTAGAATCGCGTCGTTTTTCTCAGAAGCGATATATTAGTGCAAGCGATCTAATTTTGCGCAGCTTTGGTAGAGCCGTTGGCGAGTGATCCGACTAAGATAAAATCTGCTCCTCCGCGATCGCCTTCAGACCCTTCATCCCCCTCTGAAGGCCGTTTTGCGATGCCCGATCAGCGCTGGTTTATTCATCCCGCCCTCAAGGGTGAAGCGCGGGGTCTGTCGCAGCAACTCCAACTGTCGCCCCTGATCACACAAGTGCTGCTCAACCGCGATGTCGAGACGCCCGAAACCGCACTGGAATTTCTCAATCCCGAGACGCTGCTGCTACCCTCGCCCCTGGATGAATTTCCCGACCTGGAGCAGAGCATCGAGATTTTGCTCCAAGCCATTGAACTCGGTGAGAAAATCGCAATTTGCGGCGACTATGACGCCGACGGCATGACCAGCACGGCTCTATTGATACGAGCTTTGCGGTACCTGGGAGCCAACGTTGACTACGCTATTCCCAGCCGCATGCAAGAGGGTTACGGCATCAATACCCGCATTGTTGAGGATTTCTTTGCTGAGGGGGTCAGCATCATTCTCACGGTGGACAACGGCATCGCCGCCGTGGAGCCGATCGCCTATGCCCGCGAACTCGGCCTCACCGTCATCGTTACCGACCACCATGACGTGCCGCCCGAGATTCCCCCCGCCCACGCCATTTTAAACCCCAAGCTCATCGCTCCGGAGTCGCCCTATTACGGGGTCGCGGGGGTGGGGGTCGCTTACATTTTGGCCGTGTGTCTAGCCCAGGCGATGGGGCGCATCCAAGACCTGACAGCGCCCCTGCTGGAACTGTTTACCCTGGGCACGATCGCCGACCTCGCCCCCCTCATTGGGGTGAACCGGCGCTGGGTGCGGCGGGGGTTACGGCTGCTGCCCAACTCTCGCTTGATGGGGGTGCAGGCGTTGATCAAAGTGGCGGGCCTCGGCGAGGAAAACGACAAACTCAAGCCCGAAGACATCGGCTTTCGCCTGGGGCCGCGCATTAACGCAGTGGGGCGCATCGGCGATCCCCAGGTGGTGATCGAGATGCTGACCACCGACGATGTCGATATCGCTCTGCAACGGGCGTTGGAATGTGAGCAGGCCAACCAGCAGCGGCGGGAAATGTGCGATCGCATTGAGGCGGAAGCGATCGCTTGGGTTGAAGCGCAGATGGCGGACGGCAGTGTAGACTTGTGGCGCGATCGGGTGCTGCTGATTGTGCAGCCCGACTGGCACCACGGCGTCATCGGCATTGTCGCCTCCCGCCTGGTGGAGCGCTACGGCGTCCCGGTCTTTATCTGCACCTATGAAGACAAAGCGCAAAAAGAGATTCGCGGTTCCGCTCGCGGCATCCCCGAATTTCAGGTGTTCGAAGCCCTCCAGAGTTGTCACGATTTGCTGACTAAGTTTGGCGGTCACAAAGCTGCCGGGGGGTTCTCCTTTCCGTCTAAGCATCTGCGGCAGGTCAAGTCGCGGTTGGTTAATTTTGCCAACCAGACCCTCCTGCCCGAACACCTGAAGCCGCTAGTGACGGTCGATGTACGCGCCAACCTTGATCAGCTCACCTTTGAGCTGTACGAGCAAATTGACCAACTGCATCCCTGCGGCATCGGCAACCCCGACCCGGTATTTTGGACGCCCCATGTGCGGGTGGTGGAGCAGCGGGCGATCGGTCAGACCAAAGCTCATTTAAAGTTGGCAGTGGCCGATGAGGCCGGGCATACCCTGGAAGCGATCGCCTGGCGGTGGGGCAGCTACTGTCCTTTGCCGGAGCGCCTCGACATCGCCTACAAACTCAAGCTGAATGAATGGCAGGGCAACACCACCCTTCAACTGGAACTGGTGGGGGTGCGATCGCCCAGTCAGCCGCGATCGCCCGTGCCCCCCCCCGCCCCTCAGGCCGCCGCCGCCCCGACCCATGCGGCCAGTCTGCACTTGCCGTTTGCGCCCAACAGCTCGGTAGCGTCATCCTCACCCGCCATGCCGCCGGAGGTCACGCCCCCGCCTACCTCACCCTCATCCCCCCCCACTGCTGCCGTCAGTGAGGCTGCCACTCCCCCCCCAAACCCAGTCGCCGACCCCATTACCCGAGCAGATTTTTACTTCAGCCATCGGCGTTATCAGGCCAGCACCGTGCAAAGCGGGGGCTCACGCCAGCTCGAAATTCAAAATCCTGAGGGCCAAGTGTTTGTCGTGTCGCTGCGCGATCGCCAGGGGTATCTCTGCCTGCCCGGCGAGTCGGCCCGGCCCGTCGACCTGAGTGAACCCCACTACTTCAATCTGTTGCGAGCGGGGCTAGATGCCTTGGAAATTCGTCAGCAGACCCATTTGCTGATTGCTAAAGATGAATTGCTGGCCGACAAAGATCAGCACATTGCCACCCTGACGCAACAGGTCGAACTGTTGCAGGCCCAGGTCAGCCAGTTTTCTTCCTCGGGGAAACAGCAATTTCAAGCATTGCAGGCGGAAGTCAAAGCCCAGGAAACCGCCATGCAAAAGCAGGAAGCCCACATCGAAACTCTGAAGCAGCAGATGCATCGCCCACCGCCAGACATTGATCCCAAAGTCATCAAACGCGAGGTGCGGGAAGCGGTGGGCGACAAAATCTGGTACTGTCTGCACGCAAAAAGCCAAAAAGACCTTTACGCAGCTTACAAACATGCGGCGCTCAATGTCGCCGACAGCACCGACCCGTCTACTGCCGACTACAGCGAAGCTGGGGAGCGGTTGGGCCTGATAGTCAAGCGGGAAGTGATTCGCCCTTACTTAGATGATCTCTATACTTTTGTGCAAAGCACGGAGAGCGCCACGGTGGGCGGCGTGCAACTCGGGCCGGGCGGTCGCTATGCGCCGGGTCTGGTGGCTCCTTTGCTGGCAGATAGTTGGACCTCACTGCGATCGCCTGCCCTCAATAACCCAACTCTCCCCCAGGATCAGCAACTCTATATCACCACCCAATCCCCGCAGCGGCTCAGTCAGGGCGATCGCGCTCTGCTCGCGGAATTTTTGGAGCAGTGGGAACACCCCATGAGTCGCTGGTTTCGCACTGCCCCCGAGGAAGTTGCGGCTTACCTGGATCAAATCGGTAAATTGGGCGATCGCGCGACCCAGGCTTCTGCATCGCTATACCTCTGGGCCTTTGAGCACATGAAAACTCTGATCGTGGGCGATGAACAAACTTCGGGATTATTTGAGCACATTTACCTCAACGGCTAATCTCTTTGTTCTGAAAATACTTTGAGAATGGTGCATCGCTGCGCGGATGCCCCCTACGGTGTTCATGGTTGGGAATGGCGCGATCGCGTCGTGCACCCTCGCCCTAAAAATAACCCGACGTCGGGTGGGTCTGCCCCCTCGCCAATCCGCAAAACTCCCGACCAGAGGGTGATACGACATACCATCGCCGATCCGAATGCCAAGCTCCCTTTTCATCGTTCGGAGCGTCGCGTCTGCATCATGGGCCGTGATCCTGTTGTCCAGACGCGATCGCGCTGAAAGGCAAGCGATCGTAGGGAACTTAGAACTCCGGTTTCTGGTTCAGAATTGACCAGTTGGTGAAACTCCGACCCAAGAAACCGGAGTTCTCTGCCTTGACCCGCTAGGGTAAGGTGCGCTTGCGGGTCATGACGCTGATATATTCGCCGGTGCGTCCGGTGGGCAGGGGTTCGCTCCAGGCGAGTCGCTCGCAATAGCCGAGCAGGGCCATGCGGTTCATGGCGTCGATGATCGCGCCGTAGTCGCCAATCAAGAGATGACGAACGGTCTCCTGGTTAAAGGAGGGTAGGTTAAAACTGGCAGGGGCATTGCCCCCGCCGTCGGATGATTGAAACATGCGGGTGTCTCCGTTTTCACGTTAAGGAAAACGGGGAATTGTCTAGCGTTTCCCAAATGAGGCGCAACGAAGAAGCTAGATCATAGAATGATCCCAGATATCTCGTCTTACCCTTGCTAAGTCGGGATGTTCAGGGGATTTGGAAGGTTGCCTCCTTCCTCTTCCCCGCCTAGAACCATTCCCCGTGCAAAAGATAGTACAAGAAGCGATCGCGGCGTACAACCGTATTTGTTGATTTGTTGACGAGGGAGATCGCTGAGTTGCATGAGAGCAGCGATCGGTGTCAGTACGCGCTCTGAGCCTGAAAAGATGTGGAAAGTTTCTCGCGATTGGATCGATTTCGATAGATCAGCGGATATTTTCTGCCGATCTATCCAGATAAGGATAATATGCGGAAACTTGCTGTCTAATAACATTGTTAGCTCCCAGAATCGTTAGAGTGCCTCGAGACTCGTTTCACGAACGGATCTCTAATCTCGATAGCCCGTTTTGTATAGATTTTTCAGCTGTTTTTGTTAGAACAACCTTAAAGTAGTACGATAGATCTATTCTCTATACTTAATGCTATAAATAATTTACGGTACGGCAGCACATAGGTATGGCAAATGGCAAAATACTAAGGCAGCTTATAAAGGCGGGCGCTTCAGGCGACGCTGCTGCTTTTCGCCGTGCATCAGAAGCCGTTATTAAGGAAGAGCGTCAGAAGCAACATCATCTGCTGGCAAACGACCTTGAGCAGATCTTATATGGTGAGCAGTTAGCGCTTTCTACTGCTCGCATGAAAAACTTTCCCTTAGATATCCCAGTAGATAAAGAGCGTGGATTACCTTTATTAGAGATTAGACAACCTCAGAGATCGCTAGAAGAGATAGTTTTACCCAATCTCAGTATTGAGGCTATCGAGGAATTGTTAGAAGAGCATCGACGACAAGATGTGCTTCATACCTACGGAATGCAGCCTTCTGGGAAAGTTATATTTTATGGTCCTCCTGGTTGTGGAAAAACCCTAGCAGCAGAATCAATTGCATTTGAGCTTGATCAATTATTGGCTGTGGTACGTCTAGATACGCTTATCTCCTCATACCTAGGAGAAACAGCAGCAAACTTACGTAAAATTTTTGATTTTATTGCCACAAACCGATTAATCATTTTGTTTGATGAATTTGATGCTATTGGTAAGGAGAGAAGTGATAGTGGTGAACATGGTGAATTACGGCGATTAGTGAATGCTGTTTTGCAAATGATGGATACTTACCAAGGGAAAAGCCTTATCCTTGCAGCTACTAATCATGAAAAAATATTGGATTCCGCAATTTGGCGAAGATTTGATGAAACCATTGAGTTCCCTCTACCAAATAGTAGTCAATTAATTAATATTTTGAAGTTAAAGCTTCGAGGTGTTCGCCGACAGTTTGAACTAGATGACAAAGAAATTTTGAATAGTTTTATCGGATTAAGTGGTGCAGATGTTGAGAGGGTCATTAGACGTGCAGTTAAGCGTATGATTTTGAGGAATCAAGAATTTTTAACTACTAAAGACATAAAGAAATCCTTAGAACGTGAAAAACACAGATTGTTAGAGTAAGAGCCTATCGATGGTTGAAGATTATAAACATCTAATTATTGAAAGAGAATATAGGGTAAATGATCGCCGTACAGATGACCGGCGACCGCAGTTTACTAAACGTGATAACTTACTTCAGCACAGTGAAAGTTTGGCGACTGATCTGTCAAACGCATTACAAAATGCGAAGAACCAACTATCCTCCCAAAAGGGCGACTACGTTCTAAAGCTCAAATATTCAGGTACATTAACATTTAATCAATTAGAAAGACACGGTGTAGACTTTGTAAGTCATGAAGACAAAGAAGTTTGTATTGTTTTCTCAACTGATGAGGGATTGGCCGAATTTTCTAGTCATCTCCAAAAACTAGGCTTAGAGGATGCTGATGTTACCTACAAACAGGTTTTAGAAGCTCTAGAAGGGATTGATAACTGGACAGTAGAAGACCGTAAGAGTTGGGCTGTCCAACACAAGGGTTTCCCAAATAGTGAAACTTTTAGCCTAGATGTAGAGTTATGGCCTGTCTATACCTCTAATCACCCAGAAAGGTTACAACTTTGTTCTAACTTTGAAAGATGGTTGACTAGTAATCAGATTCGCCGTATTGATCGGGTCAATCAAGATAGTTTGCTAATGTATAGGCTTGAGGTTAACCATTTTCAAGCTGAAAAGCTTCTTAATCATCGAGATATCCGCTTAGTTGATTTACTCCCGCAGACGGGTATTAATTATCAACAATTAAACGTTGATATCGAGCAAATTCCGACTAGTTTGTCGATGCCAGATGTTAATGCTTCTCGTATCTGTATTCTCGATAGTGGCATTAACTCTAATCATCCACTGTTAAAAACTTCTATTGCTGAAAGCGAAAGTTATGTGCACGGACAAGATCCAGGCGACGATGCTGGACATGGTACAGCGGTAGCTGGTATCGCAATGTATGGTAATTTGGAGAGCTGTTCTACTAGTAATTATTGGAAGCCACAATTCTGGCTATTTAATGGCAAGATCCTATATCGGGATTCTCAAACAGGCGAAGCTTGCTTTGATGAGAAAACTATTGAGAGAACGCTAATCGAGGCCATTAGTTATTTTGCAGAAGAACATGGTTGTCGAATTTTTAACCTTTCAATTGGCAATGAAAATGCTCCCTATGATGGGCGGCATATTCGTGGTGTTGCCTACGTGCTTGACACTCTGGCACGCAAATACAATGTTTTGATTATAGTTTCAGCTGGCAACTTTAAAGGCTCACAGAATCCTCCTGTTCCTGTGAATAGTTGGCGAGATGAATATCCCGATTATTTAATGCACGATTTGAGTATAATAATCGATCCTGCTCCAGCACTAAATGTTCTTACTATTGGCAGTATCGCAAAGCACAATGCCAATTTAAGTGAACAACGTCATCCGGAAATCACTGCTTTATCACCGGCTTCTGAAAACCAGCCTTCTCCCTTTACCCGTCACGGCCCTTCTGTTAAAGGTGCATTAAAACCGGAGCTTGTTGCACAAGGAGGTAATTTGGCTTCTCCTATGAGGCAAGAGGGCAAACAATGGGATCAAGATATGCGTGGTTTGGGTGTGTTGACGCTAAATCATGAATTTATCGGCAATACTTTGCTTAAGGAAATCTCAGGCACTAGCTTTGCTGCTCCATATGTGACCCATTTAGCCGGGAGATTGCTAAATGAATATCCAAAAGCCTCGGCTAATTTATTACGTGCATTGCTAGTAAATCATGCCAGCCTTCCGGATGAATGCAGCAGTACGTTTTCTGAAGAGGCAAGAAATGAGTATAAAAATGCTACGGAATCTAAAAATCGTGAACTGGTTCGTGAAATCGTTGGTTATGGGGTAATTGATGAAGATGGCCTTTTCCGCTCTACTGACAGTGCGGTAGTCCTTATGGCAGAGGATAGTATTGAGAACAACTCTCATTATTTCTATGAACTACCTCTGCCTGAGACGTTTTTACGAACTCAACGTGCTACCCGTGAGCTTCGAGTAACTTTAGCTTATTCGCCCCCAGTAAAAACTACCAGGCTGGACTATACTGCTACACGTATTAGTTATAGGTTGGTAAAGGGTTCTTCTTTAGAGGAAGTGCAACGTCACTTTAATCAAGAAACTAAAAAGGAAACGGAAACGCGGAATGATGACGCTACAAGCAATCGCTGTATTAGTTCTCAATTGCGAGACAAAGGGACAGTTCAATCATCTATGTGGTGTTTTCGTAGTCGTAAACCAGACGAAAAATGGTTTGTAGTGGTAACTCGCAACGATCGTGATTGGGGAACAGTTATGTGCTTAGAGCAAGAGCCGTATGCATTGGTTGTGACTCTCGTTGATAAAGACAATCAGCAAGCCAATCTATACAATGAGATTAAACAACGTATTCAGCAACAAGAACGTATTCGGGAGCAAGAACGTGCTCGTGCTCGTGTTTAAGGCTGTAAAGATTATTCAGGATCTAAGCGAACACTTTCTTCATAAAAGAGCTAACAAATCGTTGCAGCGGCGAAATAAAAATGGTCGGTGAGAGTTCAAAATTGTCTTCCGCCGCTTAACTTAGCCATTAGGTAGCTTTCGAGCGATTCCTTTTTTGTGACCTCAACCTCCGTTGGCAATGCTAACCATGGTTCGGGTTTGGGCCGATCGCCCTTCCCCCTTAAACCTGCTCAGTGTGTTCTTAAAGAGGCTGGCGATCGCACACAACAAACCATAACCAACGTTTATGCTGCACAAAGAAACACATATAGCGGTTCTCAGACCAGTGAGGTACAAATAATGGCCTCAAACCCTTATGCATAAGTGAAGAGGTGTACCTCACCAAGTAGGGAAACGCTTTAAGTGTTCGCTTAAAACCCGCGATCGTTGCTTTGCGCCAGGTTTCGGTTCCACTACACCCTAAACCGGTTCCTTTGCACTTCAACCTTGTTGCTTCGCGCCAGGGTTTGGTTCCGCTACACCCTAAACCGATCGCTTTGCACCCTAAACCGATTCCTTTGCGCCAGGTTTGGGGTCCGCGACACCCTAAACCGGTTGCTTTACACCTAAACCCGGTTGCGTTGCGCCAGGTAGGTGTTCCTTGAAAACCGAGGGGATTGCTCTCAAGTCTCATGGCGGGGGCAGGGCGATCGCTCCCGCACAAATGGCATCAAGCCTCAGTAGATTTCGGCTGATGCCTGATCGTGGTGAAATTCAGACGAGATCTGCCAAACGGCCATCCAACAAGCCCTGATTGACAGCGGGTGAGGCCAGCAACACATCAAATTTATGCAAACAGTGGCAGTCTCACAATAAAAATATCTGCAAATCAATAAATTTAACGATTTTGGTCGCAAAAATGGCTGGCTAAGGTTGACGAGTAAACCTTCTGTGGAGCATCTATCCATGTCACGACTCAAAAAGACCTCACGGGTACTCACCCAAGCCGAAAAAAGAATCGCCGGAGTTCAATCCATCGAAGCGGATTTAGATTTAGGCAACGGCATTACCGCCAGCGGCTACCAACAGACCATCGATACCCTCAGACAAAAACTCACCAGCTACAACGAATTGCTTTCCTTAGTCGATCAAGCCGCGAATGCCGTCAAAGTCGCTGAGTTAGAGACCCGTGATTACTCCGAGCGTATCTTGCTAGGGGTTGCTACCAAATACGGCAAAAACAGTGACGAGTACGAAATGGCCGGCGGAGTCCGCAAGAGCGAGCGCAAGCGCCCCGTCCGCAAGGTTCCGACCGCCGCTTAATCTCCCCTAATC
>Ga0081535_100382_pt1 | contig 33834 bp, 33 predicted proteins | sample HotLakmasection3_FD_71020 | JGI IMG/M metagenome (GOLD analysis project Ga0081535, IMG submission 71020) | Hypersaline microbial mat communities from Hot Lake, Washington, USA - Section #3 (SPADES assembly) (version 2) | ecosystem: Environmental > Aquatic > Non-marine Saline and Alkaline >... | reverse complement strand
TGAAGCCACCGGCGAGATTCTGGCCGCGGTGGTCAGTACGAATAACGTCAGTGATGATGAGGCTTTCGGTGAACTCATGGACAGCGTCGAGGGCGAGATTGAAGCGGTCTCAGCCGATGGTGCATATGACAAGCGCAAGTGCTATGACGCCATTGCCGAGCGGGGGGCGCAAGCACACATTCCGCCCCGCGAAGATGCGCAGTACTGGGAAGCTGAGGGGGAGACGCATGCCCGCAATCAAGTGCTCCAGCGCATCGAGGCGGTCGGTCGTACTGAGTGGAAACGCGAGAGCGGTTATCATCGACGCTCCCTAGCCGAAACGATGATGTTTCGCTTCAAAACCATCTTTGGCAATACCTGCTCACGGCGCACCTTTAACAACCAAGCCGCCGAATTGTTACTGGCTTGTGCGGCGCTTAATCGCATGACTCATCTAGGCATGCCGGATAGCTATGTCTTGGATGCTTAAAAATTACTCCCCATTCCGGAAATCAGTCATCAGAAATCATTTATGCAACAAAGCCAATCTCTTAAGCAAGATATAGATCCAGAGATTGAGTTGAACAACTTTCGTAAAGGAGAAGCTTATGCCGGACATGGGCATGATTTAGCAGCCATGAGATTTTGTGTTTCTGGTGTAGATGGAATTCTTAAAAAATGGGCGGAAAAAAAGAGCATTGAGATAAAAGGTATTACACCAAAGAAGGCACCTATTAGCAAGCTTCTCGGAAAATTTGAAGAAGTTCTAAAACAGGAAAAGCTAGTTGATGATCCGGATAACTTTATGCAAAAAGTTCGAGATGCAGTAAAATTCCGTCATTCGATAGAGCATGAGAGCTTATATGCTGTTGACAGTACACTCGTATTTCCAGCAATCGATATTCTGCGGAAGTTCTTTGATTTGGTAAATGAGCAGGTGATGTACAGTTGAGCGGTCAGCCAGCTAACAACCGTGTTGCAGCGGCGAGAAAAATTCTCACGCTTCGTTTATGTTTTACTTGTCGCCGCTGAACACGACAGTTAGGCCAGTGACAACTTGACTTCTTTTCAACCAAATATCTTAGGAAATACAGTGACAGATAACTCAGAAAATAGAAAGCACGAAGTATTCTTTTATGGGTTATATATGGACCCAGATATTTTGAAGAAAGCAGGTGTAACTCCAAGTCATCCTCGGATTGGATATGTCGAGAATTTCGAGTTAAGAATTGGTAATAAAGCTACGTTGCTACGGGCTCCAGGAAAGAAAGCTAACGGAATTGTCTATTCGCTGACTCATGCAGATATTGACAAATTGTATTGGGGAGCTGGTTTAAATGAATACGCAGCTGAGGCATTGGTCGCAAGAGTCGGTGACGAATCGGTGCCCGTTTTGTGCTGTAACTTAGTTGTGCCACCAGAATTATCTGAATCTAATTTGGAGTACGAGAAAAAATTGAAAGCCAGCATGAATAAGTTGGGGGTAGAGTGTAGCCTGGCCTAACACCACCAATTTTCGCCGCTTAAATTGCCCCCAGTAAATTCGTAACCGTCCCCTGAGCGGAGTCGAAGGGGACGTTCTAGCTGAGTTTTGGCTTCGACTTCGCTCAGCCAGCGTAGTTCCTGGGACGGTTACGGAAATTCAACATTCCTATTGACCCGATTCATAATCTTCCAATAGCGCCAAAGTGATGCTTTGAAGGCGATCGCAGTCAGCCTGATCTTTCAAGCAGAAAATCGGTAGCGCGATCGCCCGGCCCCTGCTGCACCTGCGCGACATGGCAAACGACTACGGCGCTACGGTCATCGTCATTCACCACAGCAACGCGGCCGGCGGAGCCAGGGGCACCAGGGCGATCCATAACTCCGTCTCTGAGGTCTGGTCAATGCGGCGTGGGGAATCCCTCAACGAGCGCCATTTGAAGGTTGAAAAAACGCGCTTAGGCCGACCGCCGGGCGACTACCTATTTCGCTTTGACGATACCGATTTCACCTTCTCCTATTTGGGCGAGAGTGACGACCAGGGCGAGGGCGATCGCGACGCCCCCACCGAGGAACGCACCCGGCTATTTCTCTCAGAGAATGCGGGCACGGCCTACGCCGTCGAGGAGATAGCTGAGCTGCTAAGCATCTCCAAAAACACCGCTCGAAAGGTCACTAGAGAACTTTGGGCAAAGGGACTTTGCCAGCGAAAACGCACCTATCCGCAGCGGTTTTATAGCTACTTCATTAATCAAGAAAAGGGAATATTAACGAATGTAACAAGTGATCCAAGTGATCCGCCCCCAAATAGCCCGGATCACTTGCGAATCACTTGTGGAAACCCAGACACCGCAAGCGTTACAGCATCAAGTGATCCAAGTGATCGCGTTTTTAGAACTATTGAGAAACCGGAAAAACCCGGATCACTTGGATCACTTGAGACCAGTTCAGTGGACAGTGACCACGCAGTAAAGGTTTCAGCAAATGTAACAAGTGATCCGCCAAGTGATCCGCACCCCTAAAACTGCGGATCACTTGTGGCTTATTGAGAATGAATGGGTGCACTATTGCGACTCGGATACGGTTGTTAAGTCAGGTCAAAGGAAGTCTCAAATCAAGATTCCTGGTGTCGGCATTCGCAGCGTGCCCAATAGTTTGCTCAGTCCCCTGACTGCAGATGCCCAATGACCGCCGTCGCATTGCGCTGGGGACACTCGCCAATTTGTGGAGCCAATACTGCGAGTATCGGAGCAGCTCCGTCGCCCCCAGCACCTACAAACGCGACTACCACAAGTTCACCCGGCGAATCGAGCGGATGCAACGAGAAGCCCCCAGGCTGAGCAACGCGATCTCGATTCGCGATTGGCTCTTGGCCCACTACTCCCTGGAGACCACCCGGAGAACGATTCAGCAGTTCAACGCCTGCCTGCAATGGGCAGTAGACAGCGATATGGTTCAAACCAACCCATTCTCAGGACTGAGACGACAACTCACCACCAAGCGCAAATCTGATAAAGCGTGGGCCGCATTCACCCTGGAGGAGCGAGACCGCACTATCGCGGCCTTTGAAGATGACGCCCCCTTCTATGCCCCCTGGGTCAAAGTGCTCTTTTGGAAGGGGGCCAGGCCGGAAGAAGTGGCGGCATTGAAGTGGGAGCATGTCTCATCCAGTTGCCAGGAACTTCTCATCAGTGAAGCCTTGCCGATCGGCATGACTGAGAGCCAGAGCACCAAAAACTATCGGTCTACCCGGTTCCCCTGCGGGCCGCGCCTGGCGCGCCTGCTCCGTGACCAGCGCGACCTCACTGGGGGCGATCGCGCTGCGCCCGTCTTCCCCGGCGTAGAAGGGGGCCGGATGCATTACCAAAACTTCCAGCGTCGCCACTGGCGGCCGCTGGTCAAGAAGTTGGCAGAGGAGGGGGCGATCGCCTTCTACCTCTCCCAATACCACGCTCGCCACACCTGGATTACCGGAGCCCTGGCAAGCGGCATGAGCGTGCAGGATGTGAGCTACCTTGCACGGGTTTCGACCGCCGTGATTTATGCCCACTATGCAGGGCGATCGAGATCGATCATCGTGCCAGAGTTCTGATGGCCTAGATCGGGCCTATTTGGGCCAACTGGCACACAGGCGAAAGCCTGGTTCTCTCGTTAGCGAGAACCCCTGAAAACCCTGCACTACGCTTGAGTAGTTGCCTTCTTGAGCAACCAATCAATCATGGAAGAACAAATCAACGCATTGAAATCAGCGCTCACCCATCTGGAGGAAATGGCGCTGAAATATCGAGAAGATTTAGACAAGTCAGGCGTAGAACCTGATATGTGGAACTCCTGGGAAGAGGAGATGAAACATGCTCTCAAAGGAGTTGAGCAGGCCAGATTCGAGCTTGAGGAGGTCTACGCCGAGAAAGAGCAGGAGTGCGACCTGTGCTTAGGTAGTGGCTACGTTGACGAAGATGATTGCCCAGAATGCCATGGAGCAGGAGTGTTTGCGCTATGAAATTGATCAATCTGATCGCACTGCTAATTAACAACCAGGTCCACGGTAAATGGATTCACTATGAAGACCTAGCTCATGAGCTTGAAAATATTTGGGACTGGGGACGATGGAACGCTGAATGCTCCGACCGCCACAAGGCATGGTGGGGAGCCAGCTTTGTGATCGCTGAGTTCAACAACGACGTACCCTTTTAGAACAAATCAACCATAGGGGCTGAAACAATGCCAGGAGGCGGGCTTGAACCGCCGACACGAGGATTTTCAGTCCTCTGCTCTACCAGCTGAGCTATCCCGGCTTGAGCGCTCAGTCATCAGCGCTTGACTAAGATAACAGACCGATTGAACCCTCGGCAAGCTTTTCTCTAAAAATCCAGCAATTCTCAGTATGGCTCTGCCGTCTTAGCCAATCCGCTCAGCTGAGCTTGTCGTTCACGCCGGGGCTCCCCAGGGTGCAAGCCGGTTCTCCCGTTCGGCAGGCTCAGGGCGAACGGCAAACTTTCCCATATGAGAATTGCTGCTAAAAATCTGAAAAGTCACCAATTTGCCGGAGTTGGGGATGCCTAGCGATCGCCCTATTGATATTTGTCCGAGCCCAGGCTGCTGGCTTCAAGATGGCAAGACGTCCGAGGGGATGCGCAGCGAAAGGAACACACCCAACTCGACACCATCCCCTCCACTCACCTGCCAGGACATCGAACTGTCAATTTCCTGCCCCGCTCTTAGGGCACCGGGCGCAGGCGAGCCACTCTGAGCAAAAATTCCCCTGTGCCCTGCCCTGCGTAAGAGCGCACCCTAACGGTGTAGGTGCCGCTTTGAGTAATCCGGGCAAACAACAATGAGTTGGTGGTACCGTCAGGGCCATCATCATTTTCCCCCACGGTGGTGCCATCGGGACCCAATAAAGTCACCAACGTATCGAACTCTTCAGAAATTAGGTCGATCGCCACCTGATCGCCATCTTCTAGCCGCACAGTGTAATCTCGAGCAAACCCTCCCACCCCAGTGGGAATATCATTCTCCGAGAGGGTGTCGGTGATTTCCCGATTTTCCGGCATCGGTATAGGCGTATAAATCGCATTTTGCGCCTGCGCTTTAACGGCCGAAAAACCAAGGGTGCAGGCAAGAGCAATAGGCATCCATACCAGGGAACGGACGGGACGAGATAACTTCATAGATTGCTGCATAGAAGGATTTCGTGTGCCATTATGGCTCAGCTTTGGGTGGTTGTAGCCATAACTTCTGAAGAGATCAGATTTGTCGGTAGCTAGCGAGGCACATCGGGCTTGTAATAGTCATCTTTGGTGGGTGCTTGGGAACCCCCATCAGAGTTGATGCAACCAGGTTTGTCAACATATTTACAAACTCGAGCCCATAACCGGGCCCGAGTTCCGGGGGGACCAGCCGAAAACTGGACGCGATCGCCCCCCACCACACCGACCATGATTTTGACGCCACAGACTGGGCAGGTTTGAGTTTCCATGAGACTACCGTTCGAAATCAGTTGTCCCTATCATCTCAACTTGTCGGTGCTTTCGTACAGTTAGGGGTAGCCAGTAGGGGCAGCCAGCGCGTCAGCCAATGCCCCGAGGCCACACTCTCCCGAGGGATAGATTGCCCCGTCGGGATGGAAGGTTTTGCGCGACAATAGCACCAGCTTGGTCGCCAGGAACGCAAAACCATGCCAGAGGAACCGAATTCGCCGGACAACGCCCCCCCCGCCGATGCGGCATCTGCATTTACGGATGCTGATTGGACGGACGACAATTGGACGGACGATAGTAGCTACGAAACCTTAGAGGACCCAGCAGTCAGCCCTCAAACCGAGACCTCATCTACGGTCGATGAGTGGGACTCGGCATCACTAGAGTGGGAAGATGAGTTGACGGATCCGCCCGAAGCGGTCCCCCAGGCAACGACGACTCAAGAAGCGCTGGTGTGGATACAGCCGACTTGGCGACGATTGCAGCGCCTGTGGGGACGCTTGATTGCTGGCGTGAGAAGCCGCATTCCCGCAGCGGCAAATCTATCCGATGCCGGGTTGAGCGCCATTCTGATTGGTATCTTGGTAGTTTTGCTGATCATCTTCAGTGGGGTTCGTCAGCCTGCCGTGGCTCGCAACCCAGCAGCGCCCTCCCCAGCGACGGCTCTTGATCAGCCCAGTCCAGTGGCAGACTTACCCGCGCCACTAGATAGCGAAGCCCCGCCTGAATCAGTGCCGTCCCCGACAGCTCCAGCACCGAGTGCGGCAACATCAGCAGCAGAACCTGTAGTGCCGATCGCCAGCGATCGCATTGCCCAAATTCAAGCACAGCTCACCGATAGCTCCATCTTGAATGCTCAGCGGGTGATTGATTCGGTGGAGGCTGATTTGGTAAACAACCGCTTAACCCTGGTTTTGAACGGTGACTGGTATCGGTTGTCAGAGTACGACCAAACGCAACTGGCGCAGGCCTTAATGGCGCAGTCCAAAGAATTGTCGTTTGCGGATTTGCAGTTTCAGACGGCAGCGGGCGACTTGGTCGCGCGATCGCCCGTGGTCGGCCACAACATGGTGATTTTGCAGCACGAGCGCCCCCCCGCCGTCCCGATGCCCGAACGCCCCCGCTACCGCATCACGATTGATCGCTAACGTCGCCAGTCCCAAAACGGATAGTCAAGCAGCTTTCGCCCGGTTGGACGTATCTATCTTGTCCATCGCCCCCTGGTTGACTGACAAAAATCCGAAGCCCTCCTTCTGCAGTAGGTTGGATAAAGCCCTCCGGGCATGGCCTACCATGTACACACATCTCGAATGAAAGCCCAAAATCCTGCATTTGCCCCCAATTCTGAGGGGGACGTAACGGCAAAGTCCCCCGGAATCGGAGGCTTAAAGCCCTCCGGGCATACCAGAAAAGGGGGCCATCAAGCCGGAAAAGACAGACCAAAAACTTATGTGTACACCATAGGGGCATGGCTGAGTGCAAAGCACTCGCTGCGCGAACGCTAAAGCGCCAGCGTAACCCAACGAAACCGTTTCTGAGGTTGGGTTTCACTTCCTTCTACCCAACCTCCGCGAGGAACTTTTGTCAGTCAGCCATCGCCCCAAAGTCGTCTGTGATCGGTATCACTAAATACGATATTGCCGCCAACCTCTGTATACAGTACACAAGCAAAGCCGATTCTTAGTTTTCAGCCGCTTGCCCAAGCCAACCGCTGCAGCGCTCTCCTGTCATTGTTCCGCTAAAAAGTGGGCTAACCATCGCCGCAGTTGATGTCAATGTTACAGATTCCTATTTGTCGTCTGTGAGACGTTAGGCAGTGGTTTCATAGTCTTTAAACGTGCTCCATCAAAGAGAAAACCCATGGCCTTGGATACCCCAAAAATGACGCCTGCTGAGGCTCAAGTCTCAGAAATTACGAACCAAAAAGCTGCTATTCAGCAGGTGCTGGCGCGGGGAGCGGCGGGGGTTGCGCTACGGTCGGTGACCAAGCTGTATGGCAAATTCACCGCAGTAGAAAATTTGTTTCTGGACATTCCGCCGGGCTCTTATTGCTGTTTGCTGGGTCCCAGTGGGTGCGGCAAAACGACCACCCTGCGCATGATTGCGGGGCATGAAACGATTACTCAGGGCGACATCTATATTGGCGATCGCCGGGTCAATGACCTGCCCCCCGCCAAGCGCAACACCGCCATGATGTTTCAAAACTATGCCCTGTTTCCCCACAAAACGATCTGGCAAAACGTTGAGTTTGGACTACGGATGCGTCAGGTATCCGCTGCCGAACGTCAAGAGCGGGTTGGTGAAATTTTAGAACTTGTGGGGTTGAGCCATACGAGCGATCGCAAACCCGACCAACTCAGTGGCGGACAGCAGCAACGCATTGCCCTGGCGCGGGCTCTGGTCACTCGCCCCCAGGTGCTCATGCTCGACGAACCCCTCAGCGCCCTCGACGAAAATTTGCGAGTGCGGATGCGGAGCGAACTGCGCAACATTCAAAAGCAGTTTGGGTTGACCTTTATTCAAGTCACCCACCACGTCGAAGAAGCCTTCTCCCTCTCTGACCAGATCGTGGTGATGGATCACGGCCACATCGACCAGGTTGCCACCCCGAGTGAACTCTACGACACCCCCGCATCGCGATTTGTCGCCAAATTCATCGGCGACAACAACATTTTCGAGGGCACAGTGACCAACGTCGCCCCCGAATCTGACGGCTATGAAATCATCGAACTCGCAGTCGAGGGCATTGGGTCCGTCTTTAGCCGCGGACACGCGGTGCCGGTGGGACAAGCGGCGGCCTGCTCCGTGCGCCCCGATTTGCTAACCATTGTCGCCGATCAAACCGACGTCCTCCCCTCTGCTCAGGCCAATCACCTGACCGCCCGCATTGTTGACGTTGAGCTCACGGGCTACGTCACGCGGGTCTCGATGCTGGCCGAAGCCACCGGCCAAAATCTGCTGTACAAAGTGCGCACGGTCGACTGGTCTCGCTCGGGCCTCAGCGAGGGACAGGTGGTCACCCTGCGCTGGTCAGCCCATGACTGCGTGTTTCTACCCTATTGAGGGGGATTGACGAATGGTCTAGACCTGCCCTTAAATCAACTAACTTCGGAAAGGAGAAAAGTATGCCAAACATTTCACGCCGCTATATGATTCGCACGGGATTAGCCGCTGGCGCTGCCGTTGCCGCTGCCCGCTGTAGTAGTGCGCCCAAGGGCACTCCCAATAATCCCGCTACCGGCCCTGAAGTCAACACCAACCAGATCAAAGATGTCACCCTGCGGCTGATTGGTACCGGCGTTTCCCAAATCAATGAAATTCGCGACAAAGCCCAGGAAGATCTAGGCTTTAAGTTGGAAATGCGGGCTCTCAGTACGGAAGAAAACAACCAGATCGCGATTACCCAACCCGATCAGTACGACATCTTTGACGGTGAGTATTTCAGCCTGCCCTTGGTCGTCCCCTCTGGTAACCTGCGCCCGATCGAAATCAGCAAAATCACCGCCTGGGACCAAATCGTGTCCTTCTTTACCACGGGTAAATACGAAGGGATGCCGGTAGAAACTTCTCAAGGGACGGCTCCCTACCGGGTGATGTATCTGACGGGTGCCGATTCATCTGAATTTTCCAGCACCCCGACGGACTTTGCGACGCTGATTCCCTTCCAGTACAACGCCGACACCCTCGGTTACCGACCGGATTTAGTCGGTCGCCCAATCGAAACTTGGGGTGAACTCTTCAATGAAGAGTTTCGTGGCAAAACCGCGATCTTAGACATTCCCCAAATCGGCATCATGGATGCTGCGATGGTGGCTGAATCGCTGGGTCTCATGACCTTTGCCGACAAGGGCAACATGACGAAGGCCGAAATCGACCAGATCATCGAAATCCTCAAAGAACAGAAAGCGAATGGTCAATTCCGTGCCTTTTGGAAGACCTTTGATGAGTCTGTGAACTTGATGTCTTCGGGAGAGGTCGTGTTGCAGTCTATGTGGTCGCCTGCGGTCACGGCAGTGCAGTCCAAAGAGATTGAGTGCGTCTACGCCCCCCTCAAGGAAGGCTATCGAGGCTGGGGCGGCGGCGTTGGCCTGTCAAAGAATCTGGAAGGCATTCAACTCGATGCTGCCTATGAATATCTCAACTGGATGCTGGAAGGTTGGGTCGGCGCTTTCTTAGGTCGTCAGGGCTACTACAGTGCGGCACCGGAAACCGCCAAGAAGTATATGTCAGAGGCCGAATGGGGCTACTGGTATGAAGGTAAAGCGGCGGCTGAGGACATGGTTGATCCCTTTGGCAAGACCCTCGCTAAATCCGGGTCTATACGGGATGGCGGTGCCTTTAAAGAGCGCTTTGGCAATATCGTCTGCTGGAACTCCACGATGGCAGAAAACACCTACTTGGTGCAGAAATGGAATGAGTTCATCGCGTCCTAACGCCAGTTAATGACGGGTTTACTGTCAGGCTTAATGCGGGGTGAGTAGCCAAGCCATCAATGCCTGCCCCCACGCTACGGTTTATACACATCTCGATTGCCGCCTCCACAGGCGCATTCGCCCCTCTTAGTCCCCCCAATTCCGGGGGGAGACCGGAGTTTGAAGTCCCCCAGCATTGGGGGCTTAAAGCCCTTCGGGCAGACCAGAAAAGGGGGTTAAACCACTGCAAGTCAGTCAGAAACTTATGTATAAGCGGCAGTCCCCTCACGAGGGGGCAAGTTGCTCCTTGTGTAATCAACGGGTACCCCGAGATGATGTCAAAACATTGGTCGACGCTGAAGCCCTATTTCCTGGCCGCTCCCCAGGCGATCGCCCTCGCCTTGTTCTTGGTGTTTCCGATTATGCTGATTGGGGTGGTCAGCTTTTGGGAGTTCAACGGCTACTCTATGACGCCAGCCTTTACGCTGGACAATTACATCGGCATTTTTACGTCAGACGTTACCCTCAAAACCTATCTCAATACCTTCAAATTCGTCGGGTGGGTGTGGTTGGCGACCCTGCTCATTGGCTATCCAGTGGCATATTTTCTGTCCTTTCACATCACCAAACTGAAGTGGCAGGTGCTGCTGTTCCTCATCTGCACTATTCCCTTTTGGACGTCGAACATCATTCGCATGATTTCCTGGGTGCCGCTTTTGGGCAAAGAGGGCCTGGTTAACCAACTGCTGATGGGGGTCGGGTTGATTGACGCGCCGCTAGAATTTCTGCTCTATTCCGATTTTGCCGTCGTCCTCGGCATGGTGCACCTCTACATCATTTTTATGATTGCGCCCATTTTTAATAGCTTAATGCGTATCGATCGCACCCTTATTACCGCTGCCGAAGACATGGGGGCCTCCGGCTTCAACGTCTTTAAGGAAATCATTCTGCCCCTATCCGCCCCTGGCATCGCGATCGGGTCTATTTTTGTCGTCACTTTGGTGATGGGCGAATTTATTACCGTTCGTCTCATGGGCGGGGGGCAGGCCGCCTCCGTGGGCAAGTTGATTCAGACCCAGATTGGTAGCTTGCAATATCCCCTGGCTGCCGCAAACGCCATCATTCTCCTGACCGTAACGCTGCTAGTAGTGTTCTCCATTTTGCGGGTAGTCAACATTCGCAAAGAGCTTTAAGGCAACTCAATCAGGTTCCCAGACTATGCAAAAGCGATCGCTTTCCTTTTACCTGCTAGCCATCTTTTTCGGGCTGTTTGTGCTGTTCCTCTATGGCCCGATGATCACTATTTTCATCCTGTCATTGCAGGGACCAGACGGCACGCTCACTTTCCCCATTCGCAGCTTTGGCTTTTACTGGCTGGGCCAAGTCTTTCAAGAACAGCGAGTCGGCAACTTTGTCGAGCCGTGGCAGCGCTCAATTGTGTTAGGGGCGATCGTCACCCTCCTGGTAGCCACCATGGCCACCCTCTCTGCGATGGCTTTCCGCCAGCGATTTCGAGGTTCCACAGGCTTGTTTTATCTGACGATCGCTGCCCTCATTGTCCCCAGCATCTTGATCTCTTTAGGCTTGGGGGTGATGTTTCAAATTGTGGGCTGGTCAACTAACTGGATGACTTCCGGCCTTGGTGCCCACTTGACCTGGGCCTTGCCGATCGCCTTCTTAATCATGCTGGGGATCTTCAACCGTTTTAATCCCTCCTATGAGGAAGCTGCCAAAGACCTCGGAGCCAACGACCCCAAAACCTTTTGGGAAATCGTGTTGCCGCTCATTCTGCCCAGTTTGATTGGGGTCAGTTTGCTGACGTTTACCCTCTCTTACGACGAATTCACCCGCACATCGCTGGTCTCAGGGCAATACAACACCCTACCCCTGGAAATCTTTGGCATGACCACCAACGTCACTTCGCCTGCCCTCTATGCACTGGGCACCCTGACGACGCTGTTTTCGTTCACGATGATCATCCTCGCGTACATCACCGTCAGCCGTCTCAACCGTCGGCAGCGGGGTTGACGCTGCTCATGAGTCCTCGGAAGACTGCCCCAGGGTTTTCTCCAAAATTTCGGTCGCGGGCTCCACGATCGCCCACGTGCCATCGGGCTGACGGCGCATCGCAGCAAACTGCAAAACCTCACTCCGACCCATCACCTGACCGGCCTTAACATCCCCTAGACGCGGCTTAGTCACGCCGCAGAGCCGAAAGAGATAACCCGGCACTTCGGGGCTGGTAAAAGCCAGGCACTCGTCGCGGTCAGACGGTTGGAGTTGACCATCAAAGGGAGCTTTGATTTGGCCGCCGCCTAAATCAATCGAAATGTCACCCAGTCCTCCCATCACTTCAAAGCCACCAATGGCGCTGCCGGGTTGCAACGTCCACCCCTGCTGCACGGGAATATTGCGGGTAGGCACCTGAGCTTGGCTGAGACCACAAGCCCCCAAGCCGAGCAGCCCCAACAGAGACACAGTTTTGAACAGTAACGCCGTTGCCGGTAGACGCGATCGCATAAAACACCTCGGAAAAAGGCTCCAATATTGGCACTGAGACCATTGCTAGCGAGAAAACCGGAAGTCAAAACCGGCATACTCTTCCCCTTCGTAGAGCACGACAAACCAGGTTTCCGGATTGAATTCCAGCGGATACGCCTCCCGCTGAGCCATCACGCCTTCTCGCACTTCCACTGGGGACAAGGTGCAGTAGGGCTCCGCAATGACAGCCTGCACATCAGCCTTTGGAGCCCGCTCATCGATCGCCAGCAACTCCGACAACTCCGCCCGCGACAGCACCGATTTCTCCTGTACGGTTTCCTGACAAACGGCCTTCTCACCAGTCCTCTGGTCAGCCCGATCGACAATGGGTTTTGGTCCAACCACCAGAGCGGCTAGCGCCAACATGCTGCCGCCCGCCAACAAAAATTTGCGGGGCGATCGCCGGTTTGCCCGTCGGGTTACTCGGGGTTGACGGCGTCCCGGCTGACTGGGAGGGGACGCCGCAGGGTAAGAATGCAGGGAACGAGGAGCCCTTCCTGCCGCAGCGGGGTAAGGGGCACCCGGAGATGGCCTGGCGGGAGGCTGAGCAACCCGCCGCCGAGGCGCAAAATCTTGATAGGCATTGGTGGCGTTTTCTCTAGGATAGTAATGGCTGTACTGATCGTGAGAGTCAGACTGGGGATGTGAGTGGGTCATGGTTTGCCCTCCTCGACAACGGCAAAACGGTTTCATTAGGCTGACTGCAGCGCTTTACCAGGGCTGGCATAGGGGCTACTGTTGAGGCCTGTGGCAAGTATAGTACAAGTGAACTAAATTGGTAAAGCGATCGCCGATTTTGAAGATTTGCTAAGGTGATCACTAAAGGACGCTGGCCTCAAGTTCCCACAGTTACTTCACTCCCTCCATGCCTCGCACCCTGGTTTGGTTTCGTCGCGATTTGCGTATTTGTGATCACGAGCCATTATGGCGAGCCGCACGCCGGGGGCTCGTCATTCCGGTGTTTGTTTTCGATCGGGCGCTGCTTCAGCATCCCGAAACTGGCTCTGCCCGCGTCGCCTTCATGCTCGACTGTCTGGCCTCCCTGGATGCTGACTTGCGCGCCCGAGGAGGACGCTTGATTTTGCGGGCAGGCGATCCGGTACAAGTGCTGCCTGATTTGATCCGCGAAACTGAGGCAGAAGGGATTTATGCCTATACCGACTGCGAACGCATCTATGGCCGTGTGCGCGACGCTCGCCTCAACCAGGCTCTCGCCGCCCAAGCGATGAAAATCCGCTGGTTCGAACCGCCGGCCAGCCTTGCTGAACTCATCCCTTATCCTTCGTACCGATCGCGCTGGTTTCGGGACATGGCTGCCCCCCAGGTGCCCACCCCAGCCCGAGTCGACGTGCCCCCCGACATTCTCAATGAGCCTCTGCCGGTGTTGGCCGCCCTAGACCACCAAGCCGATGGCAAAGCTATTCCGCCAGGGGGCACCGCCGCCGCTCGGCAACTGCTAGCAGATTTTTTGAGTCACAAAAGCGATCGCTACTACTGGCAACTGTCCTACCCCAGTGCCGAAGCGACTACTGGTCTGAGTCCCCACATTAAATTTGGAGCAATTTCTGTTCGTGAGTGCGTGCAAACCATTCAACAAACCCCCAACCAGGGGGACTTTCGCATTCGTCGCAGCCAGCAACAGTTAATCGCCCGCCTGCGCTGGGGCAGCGGCTTTGCCCAGCGGTTTCGCTATTTGCCGCAACTCGAATTGCGATCGCTCTACACCGTCTTTGACGAGGACGGCTGGACTTTTGACGAAGCCCTGTACCAGGCCTGGCAGGAAGGCCAAACGGGTTTTCCCATCGTGGATGCCGCCGCTCGTTGCCTCAAAGCTACAGGCGGTTGGCAAGCGTTGAACTTTCGTTCACGGGCGATTTACGCTAGCTTTTTGAGCAATTTGCTGGGTATGGATTGGCGCTTAGGGGCACTGCACTTTATGCGACATCTGATCGATGGCGATTGTCCCATCGATCATTACCAGTGGGCTATGCAGTCCGGCGTCACCCACTGCCTCGACAAAACCTGGACGCGCATCTACAATCCCGGTCAGGTGGCGGTCGATCGCTGCGACCCTGACGGTGCGTTTATCAAACATTGGGTGCCCGAACTCGCCCACCTGCCCCCTGCCCAACTCGGCAGTCCGCCCGCCGTCAAAGGCTATCCCCCACCCATTTTGGATTATCGCCAGGCGCGACGGCACCGCGTCGAGCAGCTAGAGCGACAGCGGGGCCGCTTTCTCAACTGCGAAAATGTCGTCCCCTATTTGGCGGAATTGCCTCAGGATCTGACGCCCTTTGGCAGCGATCGCTACCCCAGCGACATTGGCTGGACTCAGACTCCCCCAGCAACCCTCTTTCCCACCCCTTTAGATCTGGCCGCCCTGGATGAGCCGCAAGCGATCGCCCTACGCACCTGGTTTGTCGCTCACGTCGGCATCACGCCTCCTAAAATCCGCAAACGCCAGCCCCCTGACCCCGTCAACCAACTGGTGCTCAACCTCTAGAGCCTCAGTTCAGGATGGCTACAAACCGAGTTTCTTTAAGCGCTAACTGACGAGAAGGCGTTGCTGAATAGCGGTATGATTTTGCCCTCCTGCCCCCCAATTCTGGGGAAGAATCGCTCTCTGAAGTCCCCCAGAATTGGGGAATTTAGGGGGCTAGCAGAATCTATCGGCTGAACCGATTCATCCCTGGATTCAGCAACGCCGACGAGAATCGGGTCTTAAAAGAAACCAGGTTTCTGTATCGGCATTCTAGCCAGCATTCAGCAGCCCCTTACATTGCGATCACGCTAAAGTGCGGCAGCCTGACTGGTAACCCAACCCCCTACCTTACCCACCTCCCTTCACCAACTGCCCGAAGCGCCCCCCCCCGAGGACCTACCGCCCCCACTGGAACTACTCGAACTGCTGCTGGAACTGGATTGTACTTTTCTAGGAATCGAGCGCGTATAGGTGTGGTGATGTCCGCAATGCTGGCAGTCTTGCGTCACCTCCGCCGTGCCCGTACTGCTATAGGTCGGGCTGACGAGGGTTTGGGCTGTTTCCGATAGCGTTCGGTGACTGCAAAGCGAGCAAACGCTGTATCTTGACCACCAACTGTTGTACGACAAACTCTGATGGTAGCCGCAACCAGGGCATAGCCAGACATCACTAATCCACCGACTTGAGGGCTTCTTCTCGCCGCTCGCCCGCTTCCAAGTACTGATCATCCTCCTGCTCTGAGAGGCGACGCATCCTCGTTTTGCAGGTCGGACACGGGCGCGATCGCCGCCGCCTCCACCCCTTCAGAAGTATCCCCACCAGACCCCCTAGCAAGCTTAAGGGTACTGCTAAGAGCATTGCCGCCCCCGCAATCAGGCCGGACCATCCCCCGATATCGATATCTTCCGATGAGGATGACGTGGGGGTAACCGCTAACGGCTTAGGGGGAGCGTTTGGGTCAAAATTTTGGATCGCCGCATCCACACCGGCAACCGTGCCTTCCGCCATCTGTCCATCGCGGAAGAAGGGCAGCATCGTATTGTCGATAATGCTCTGGGCTATTTGATCGTCCTGGCTGTCATAACCGGCTCCGAGTTCAATTCGAACTTTGCGATCGCCCGGTGCCACCAACACCAAAATGCCATCGTTACGGGTGGCATCCCCAATGCCCCAAGTGTTGAACAAGTTGGTCGCAAAAGACTCTATTGTGCTGTCGCCAGTGCCGTAATCGCTGATTGAGTTCACGGTTAGCAACGTGGCGTGAACTCCCGTTGAGGTGCGGAACTGTGCGAGGCGATCGCGCACAGTGGCCTCAGCTTCTGGGACCAGGACCTCACCGTAGTCATTCACATAGGGATCTTGAAATGCCGGGTAACCATTCTGCGCCAGTGCCCCACTCACAACCGGCGACAACACCAGGCAAACTGCCGTCAGCAACGTCAGCCAAGCATATCGATAACGGTGTAGCCACCCCGAGACGGTGAAGCTTCTCGTTGTAGAGCAGTCGGTCATCTTCATCGACTCCTGACTAAGTTGCGAATACCCACAAAGCCTGGCTAGCGATACCAGCACGGTCACCCCAAGATCGTCTACGCAGTTGCCAGCATCCATTCCGGAGCGAACCCAGAGAGAGAACTGGCCTTTACTGCTATCCCAATTCACATTAGCCAAGCCATTTACTCAATGACCAGCGTCAAACTCCGCTGGGGATCATTTGGCCTGTCAACCCCATGGAGGCGTTCCGCCAATCGGGCGATCGCCCTCAGCTTTCCCAACTTCTCCCCTGCCGTGATCGCTACGTGTATAAATTCACAGTAGGTTCGAGACGAGTGGCTCTAAACTATAGCCGCACGAATCTCAGCGCCGTGGCTGCATCAGGAAGACGGCTAGGGTTTAAGGCAATTAGTTGGGTTTTTTTGCAGTCAGAGCAGCGATCGCCTTAGCAGAGTGAAGGTGTCTTCAAAAAAATTCGTACCGCATTGAGATATGTTTCTGGCGCTTCCAGCATGGGAAAGTGACCAGTGTTCTCAATTTCGACATACTGAATCACCTCAGGATTCAGGTCGGCGGCAGTGCGACCCAATTTGGCAGGAGTAATTTGGTCTTTTTGTCCCGCAACCAACAGCGTCGGAACCGTAAGCTGGGCAAAGGCTGGGGGCATGATTTCGGTGGCGCGTTTGCTCACTGCGGTATAGATGGTGCCCAGCGCCACATCGCCATCGGCTTCTAAATAGTCTTCCAAAAAAGCGTACTTTTCTGCCGCCGGAATGGGGCGATTCAAAAAGCGCGACATAAAAATACGCGGCATCAGAGGAATCTGTTTCAGCCAGTTAGGCCGGAAGGCGACGACATACCCCCCAAATTGATAAAAAGCTTCAAAAGCCTTTTTGTCGTACTCAAAAACGCCGTTGCAGGTGAGGATGGACTGTTTGACGCGATCGCCGTAGCGATTCGTAAAGAATACCGCCACTGAAGCTCCCGTCGAATGGGAATTGAGCCAAACCGTGTCCAGCCCCAAAACATTGAGCAGTTCCAGCAGATCGTCGGCAAAGGTCTCTAGCTCATAACCACGGGCTAACACCGCGTCGCGATTTTCTGGGGCAATGCGCGATCGCCCAAATCCCCGCATGTCATAAAGCAGACAATCAAATTCGGAACTTAGCGATCGGGCCGTCGACCGCCAATAGCGACCAGACCCCCCCCAGCCGTGAATAAACACCATCACAGGTTTATCGCCTTGGGGGGCAGTCCCCGATTCGGTGACCCACTCGTAATAGTGGTTCACCCCTAAAACTTCAGCGTAGGCCATAGCTCACGGACTTAAGCGGACTCAGGCTTCGGCAACGAAGACGGATGCAACAGCAATTCTGCCGTCGATCGCTGTTCGACCATTTCACGAGTAATCATACAGCGCTTCAAATCTTTGCGGGAAGGCAACTCGTACATGACATCCAGCATCAGTTCTTCCACGATGCCACGCAGCGCCCGAGCACCCGTCTTGCGGCGATAGGCTTCCCGAGCGATCGCCCGCACGGCATCCGGCTTAAACTCGAGTTGCACATTGTCCATGCCCATGAGCTTTTGGAACTGCTTGATGAGCGCATTCTTAGGCTCCGTCATGATGGCAACTAACATATCCTCATCCAGCGGGTCAACCATCGTGATTGCCGGAATACGGCCAATAAATTCCGGAATCAATCCATACTTCACTAGGTCCTGAGGCTCTAGCTGCCTGAGCACGTCCGCTGTCCGTTTTTCACGAGAGGCCTGATTATCTCCGGGCTGAATAAAGCCCATCGACTTTTTCCCCGAGCGTTGCTCCACAATCTTCTCTAAGCCGACAAATGCACCGCCGCAGATGAACAGAATGTTACTCGTGTCGATCTGAATACAATCTTGGTAGGGATGCTTCCGTCCACCCTGGGGCGGTACGTTCGCAACTGTACCCTCCAGCATCTTGAGGAGCGCTTGCTGCACCCCTTCACCTGAGACATCCCGAGTAATGGAAGGGTTCTCGCTCTTGCGGGCGATTTTATCGATCTCGTCGATGTAAATGATGCCCCGTTGAGCTTCTTCGACATCTAAGTCAGCAACCTGCAGCAACCGCAGCAAAATATTTTCGACATCTTCACCCACATACCCCGCTTCCGTCAGAGTGGTGGCATCAGCCACTGCAAAAGGCACATCCAAAACCCGCGCCAGGGTCTGAGCCAACAACGTCTTACCAGACCCCGTCGGTCCAATTAGCAAGATATTGGCTTTCTGAATTTCAACCTTGTCTTCACCATCTTCGCTCTGACTTTGCAGATGGCTCAGGCGCTTGTAATGGTTGTAAACTGCAACGGACAAGACTTTCTTCGCTTCGTCCTGACCAATCACATGCTCATCCAGATAGCTCTTAATTTCACGGGGCTTTGGCACCTGACTAAATGAGATCGGGGAAGGAGTACGCCGCCGCTCAGGAGCTTGTTCTCGCCGAGGCACCGACTGGGGCACAGTCGTCCCCGAGTCAAACAACTCCTCATCCAAGATTTCGTTGCACAAGTCAACACATTCATCGCAAATGTATACGCCAGGCCCCGCAATCAATTTGCGCACCTGTTCCTGTGATTTGCCACAAAAGGAACATTTGAGATGGGAGTCGTACTTAGACATGGTGTACCCCTATTGCGATGCAGCAGCTGTGGCAGCAGTGGTCAATGAGTCTTGTTCTAAAACCTGGTCGATCAAACCGTAGTTTTTAGCCTCTTCCGCCGACATATAAAAGTCGCGTTCGGTATCGGTTTCAATGCGTTCTAGCGATTGGCCGCTATGGTGGGCAATGAGTTCGTTTAAGCGCTGTTTGTGATACAGAATCTCCTTGGCCTGAATTTCAATATCAACCGCTTGCCCTTGCGCTCCCCCCAAAGGCTGGTGAATCATGATGCGGGCACTCGGTAGGGACAAGCGCTTGCCCGGCGCACCGCCACACAGCAGAAACGCGCCCATACTAGCAGCTAACCCGAAGCAAATAGTCACCACGTCAGGACGAATTTGCTGCATAGTGTCATAAATTGCCATCCCAGCGGTCACCGAACCCCCAGGAGAATTGATGTAAATCTGGACATCTTTTTCCGGCTCCTCAGCATCTAAGAAAAGGAGCTGAGCGACAATGGAGTCGGCAATCCTGTCATCGACGGGCGTTCCCAGGAAGATAATGCGTTCCCGGAGTAGGCGCGAGTAGATATCAAAGGCTCGCTCGCCCCGCCCCGATTGCTCAACCACCATGGGCAAAACATTATGGACGCCTTGGTGCAGGGCACTGTAGCTAGAAAGCATGTGATTCTTTTGAGATTGCAACACCATTCAACCGTTACTTTTGTGACATCAACCTTTTTTGAGTCTGCCGCCAAGGCTTGCTCACTGTTGCAGCAAGATCAACTCTGCGGTCAGGAGATTCGCCATCATTCCTCCAGAGCTGCGCTCCGGAATCAAGCTGAATCCTATGAACATTATGCCCCAACCACCGGCTAGCTAGCTTGAATGAGCCCCAAGCAATTCCTCAGAAAAGGCGTGTTCGCTCAAAGTTTAGACCAATTTCCCCAAATCGGTGCCCCTGTTACTTAACTAATCTTTGAACTCGTGCAGCCAAAATCACTTCTTTTGCCATCGGCAGGCTCTGCTAGCGGCGTTTGCAAGAGCCGCATAACCACCGCTTTGAGCCATGACTTAAATTGAGCCCCCAACCCAAAGTGGGGACTCAATTTGTTGTAACGGGTCCATGACTATTGTCAGGTGGCTCGATTTGTCTCCCAGGTTTGAGAGAAATTACTCTTCCTCAGCCGCTGCTGCTGCTTCAACTTCCGTCTCTGCGGCGGCGGTGGCTGTTGCTTCGCTGTCAGCCTGCTCGTCATCCGTATCAGCCAGAGAGCCTTCTGGGACTAGCTCGACGGTGTTGTTTTCCGCCAGCCACTTGAGAATCTTCTCTTGCAGTAGCTCTTCATTGACCACCTCGCGGAGGCGATCGCGATCTACTTCCTCGGGATTTCTGACCTCATCGAGCATCTCCTTCATCCGGGTCTCGAGGGCTGCTTCCTCAACAGAAATCGATTCTTGCTTCGCCACTTCTCCGAGCGCCAAGGTCCGTCGCAGCCGGTCAATCGCCTCAGGTCGAGAACGCTCCCGCATGTTCTCAACGATTTCGGGGGTCAGCATTTTACTAATGTCGAGCCCCTGGCGGCTCAACTGCACTGCCGCCTGTTGCACCAAATGAGTGGCCTCCCGGCGAATCAGCGTCTCTGGGATTTCGGCATCCAGATGCTTGAGCAGGGCTCCTAAGAGCGCTTCATACTGATTACTCTCGGTTTTATCCTGAGCTTCCTGCTGATAGCGCTCTTCAAGCGATGTCCGCAGTTCCGCTAAGGTTTCAAATTCGCTTACCTCTTCGGCAAAATCGTCATCCAAATCCGGCAGTTCTTTTTCCTTCAGTTCTTTAACTGTCACTGTAAACTGAGCCGCCTTACCAGCTAAATCTTCCTGGGGATAGTCTGCGGGGAAAGTCAGCGACAGTTCCTTCGTCTCATCTAGGGACATGCCGACAATGCCCTCGACAAATCCCTCAATAAAGCCGCCTTCTTTGAGTTCCACCTGAAAGTCTTCCGCACTACCGCCTTCAAAGGGTTCAAAAGAGCCGTCTTCCTGCTCGATCTTGCCTTCAAAATCGACGACGGCGACATCTCCCATCTGGGCGGCTCGGTCTTCGATCGGCACTAAGGTCGCCAGATTCAGGCGATACTGTTCCAGCACCTCATCAACCTTGCTGTCTTCGTACTTCACTTCTTCGGCTTTGACTTCCAGCCCGGTGTATTGGTCCAGAGTGACCCGTGGGGGCACATCAACCGAAGCCTGGAAGGTCAGTACTTCGCCGGGGGTATATTGCTCAATCAGCTCGTCAAATTCCGAGGTCAGCTGATAGTTGCCGAGTGCTTCGATCTTTTCATCTTTAATTGCCTGCTCAACTGCTGTCTGCACCAGCTCCTCGAGCGCAGCAGCTTTGATCTGGGCCGTGCCAAAGCGCTGCAAGAAAACTTGACGAGGCACCTTGCCGGGCCGAAATCCAGGGATGCGGACTGATTTGATCAGCTTATTTAGGACTTTCTCATAGGTTTGCTTAGAAACCTCGGCAGGAATTTCAATTTGCAACCCTACTTGACTGTCGGGCAGTTGTTCTTGAGTAACTTTCATGAAAGAGTCCTAACTTCCTGGGCAATATCGTCGAAAAAAATTGTTTTGAGAACCCCTCTGCAAAGGGAGGACGGTTCTCACTCTATCCCTGTCGGAATTTGACGCAGTTAGCTATCATACTGCATTCATGGGACAACATCACCTGAGGATTTCAAGGCATCTTAACGATTGCGGATGCCAGCAAGGTGAGACCATGGGGGCAGGTGAATTGCTGAGTGCCGTTGTCGATCGCCCGTCTAGCAGTCGACAGTCGACCGAGGGCGCAAAAACTGTCCGCCACTGGCAGAAGTTACAGAAGTTCACAGAAGTTGATCGAATAGGGAGAGCAAGTATCGTGTCTGAGGGATATCGTGTCGCCATTTTGGGCGCTACCGGAGCAGTCGGAACGGAACTGATGGCGCTGTTGGCAGAGCGACAGTTTCCGGTGACGCAGCTGAAACTGTTGGCCTCCCCTCGCTCGGCGGGCAAGACTCTACCTTTTAAGGGGAAAGCGATCGCCGTACAGCCCCTGAGCGATCGCGCCTTCGATGAGGTCGATATTGTGCTTGCCTCCGCTGGGGCTAGCGTCTCCCGCGAGTGGGCGGCCAAAGCGACAGCCGCTGGCGCAGTCATGATCGACAATTCCAGTGCCTTCCGGATGGATCCTCACACTCCGCTCGTCGTGCCAGAGGTCAATCCTGAAGCCGCATCGACGCATCAGGGCATCATCGCCAACCCCAACTGCACCACTATTCTCATGGCGATGGCCCTGTGGCCGCTGCACCAAGTGCAACCCATTCAGCGGATTGTGGTCGCCACTTACCAATCCGCCAGTGGGGCGGGTGCCCAGGCCATGGAGGAGATGAAGCAGCAGGCCCAGGCGATTTTGAACGGCACAGAGCCCAAAACCGAGGCCTTCCCCTATCCGCTAGCATTTAACCTCTTTCCCCACAACTCGCCTTTGAATGAAGCGGGCTACTGTCAGGAGGAGATGAAAATGGTGAACGAAACTCGCAAAATCTTCGGTGAGCCGGATCTGCGGGTGACGGCTACTTGTGTGCGGGTGCCGGTGCTGCGAGCGCATTCTGAGGCCATTAATTTAGAGTTTGCCTCCCCCTTCTCCCCGGAGCGAGCCCGAGCAACCTTAGTGGCCGCTCCCGGCGTGACCCTGGTAGAAGACTGGCAGGCCAACTATTTCCCTATGCCGCAAGACGCCAGCGGGCAAGATGATGTTTTGGTGGGCCGCATTCGCCAGGATTTGTCTCACCCCAATGGCCTGGAGCTGTGGCTCTGTGGCGACCAGATTCGCAAGGGGGCGGCGCTGAATGCGGTGCAAATTGCGGAACTGCTCGTGCAAAAGCAGTGGTTGAGGCCCCTGGCAAAGCTGGCGTAGGAGATGAATTGGGCGGTCGAAAGTCGGACCAGAGGCCCGCTAAGAAGTTGAAGCGATCGCATCTGAGCGGCTGGCACCCCCGCTGGCATAGCGGTCAGACTGGGTTGTCGAATTGGGCGGTCTTTCCGTATGGATTTGCGCGCCCAAGGTTGCTATGTTATTGCTGACACCTTTTGGGCTGCACTCGGTTCCAGGGTGTTAAGCCACCGTAAGTTAAGAATAAGTTAAGAAAGGATTGGGCGCGCGTGGGATATTTTGGACGAGTTTTGACGGCAATGGTGACTCCCTTTGGGGAAGATGGCAGCGTCAATTACTCGGTGGCAGAAAAGCTAGCCGCTCATCTGGTTGATCAGGGCAGCGATGGGTTAGTGGTTTGTGGTACCACAGGGGAGTCTCCCACCCTGAGCTGGGACGAAGAATTTCAGTTGTTTCAATGTGTGAAGGCAGCGGTGGGCGATCGCGCTAAAGTCATCGCGGGTACGGGGTCTAACTCGACCCAGGAAGCGATTGAAGCCACTCGTAAAGCAGCGGCCCTCAATTTGGATGGCACCCTGCAAGTCGTGCCCTATTACAACAAGCCCACTCAGGAAGGGTTGTATCACCATTTTCGGGCGATCGCCGAAGCCAGCCCCGATTCTCCAGTGATGCTCTACAATATACCTGGTAGGACTGGATGCGGCCTGGCGGTTGATACCGTCGTCCGACTCGCGGAAATTCCTAACATCGTTGCTATTAAAGAAGCTAGCGGCGATCTTGACTTTGCCAGCCATCTGCGTTCAGTGACGCCACCCGCATTTGCCATGTATTCTGGAGATGACTCCCTCACATTGCCACTGCTGTCGGTCGGAGGATGTGGTGTGATCAGCGTTGCCAGCCATGTAGTCGGCCCGCAAATCCAGCAGATGATTCAAGCTTTTGAGGCAGGTAAAGTTCAGGAAGCGATCGCCACTCATCTCACCCTTTTTCCCTTATTTAAGGCCTTATTTTTGGAAACGAATCCCCTTCCAGTGAAAGCAGCCTTGGCAATCAAAGGATGGCAAGTGGGATCTCTCCGTTCTCCTCTCGTTCCCGCTAGCGATTCCGTTAAGCAAGAACTCCAGCGCATTTTGAGTTCCCTTGATTAGCCACGCTGGGAATCGGCCAGTATCGGCATCAGCTCTTAATACAACTGAATAGCCCTGACTGCTTTGTATCCGTTGCCCTATATGACATTTATGGCCCTAAACATCCCTATCCCTATTTCCCTAGTCCTGATTGAACCCTTGCCGCCGTTTATCGGGGTATGTTTCAACTAACCGCAACGCTTTGCCGATGGCGGTCGGTCGTGCCCTGGCGATGGTTTTAGACCAGCAATTGCGTCATTAGGGACCGCCTGACGACCTCTCTTCAACCTCATAGTCGCTTGGCGCTGCCAAAGCCAGCATGGCGATTTCCCAACTTTTAGCTTTTTTGTCCAGCCACTTTTGGCACTTTTTATCTAACGAACAAACTGTATGACTAATCCGAATCCTGATGCGAAGCTCAAAATCATCCCCCTAGGCGGACTCCACGAAATTGGTAAGAACACCTGTGTGTTTGAAATCAATGACGAAATTATTCTGCTGGATGCTGGGCTCGCGTTTCCAACTGATGGTATGCACGGGGTCAACATTGTGCTGCCGGATGTTACCTACCTGCGGGAAAACCGCCACAAAATCAAGGGCATGATTGTCACCCACGGTCATGAAGACCACATTGGAGGCATCGCCTATCACCTCAAGCAGTTTGACATTCCCGTCATTTATGGGCCACGGCTGGCGATGGCGCTGCTCGAAGGCAAGCTGGAGGAAGCTGGCGTGAGCGATCGCACCGAGCTCCGCCCGGTGCGCCCCCGCGACATGGTGCGCTTAGGCAAATCCTTTGTCGTAGAGTACATTCGCAATACCCACTCCATTGCTGATAGCTGCAGCGTGGCGATTCACACACCGATTGGCGTGGTGATCCACACCGGGGACTTCAAATTCGACCACACCCCCGTAGACGGTGAATTTTTCGACGTGCAAAAACTGGCAGAGTATGGCGAAAAGGGCGTGCTGTGCCTGATTAGCGACTCCACCAATTCTGAAGTGCCCGGCCATACGCCGTCGGAGCGATCGGTTTTTCCCAATTTGGATCGCGTGTTTTCCCAAGCGGATGGTCGCCTCATCGTGACCACCTTCTCTTCGTCGGTGCATCGGGTCAACATGATTTTGGAACTGGCGAAAAAGCATCACCGCATGGTGTTTGTGCTGGGCCGGTCTATGTTGAACGTGATTGCCCACGCCCGCGAGCTCGGCTACATCAAGTGTGAAGAAGATCGGTTTCAGCCTTTGCGCAACCTGAGTCAGTATTCCGATCGCGATGTAATGATTCTCACCACGGGCTCCCAGGGCGAGCCGATGGCGGCCCTGACCCGCATCGCCAACGGCTCTCACCGTGACCTCAAAGTTCGAGAAGGGGACACGGTGGTATTCTCTGCCAACCCGATTCCGGGCAACACCATCTCCGTGGTCAACACCATTGACAAGCTGATGATGCGGGGAGCCAAGGTTGTCTATGGCAAACAACAGGGGATCCACGTCTCTGGTCACGGAGCGCAAGAAGATCAGAAATTGATGCTGGCCCTGACCCGGCCTAAATTCTTCTTGCCCGTCCACGGTGAGCACCGGATGTTGGTCAAGCATTCCCAAACCGCTCAGAGCATGGGCGTGCCCGCTGACAACATGGTGATCATTCAGAACGGCGATGTGGTGGAGTTGACGTCCAACAGCATCGGCGTTGGCGGCAAGGTGCCCTCCGGTATTGAGCTCGTCGATTCTTCCCGACAAGGTGTGGTGGATCGCGAAACCCTGCGCGATCGCCAGCAGTTGGCCGAAGATGGCATCATCACCGTCGCCGCCATCGTCAACCGCCAGGGCAAACTGGTGACGCCTCCCACTGTCGATATTCGCGGCATCTCTCAAAGTCTCAACATCGAGCGCTTTCAGAGCAAAGTGTCCGACTTGATTGGGCGCACGTTACGCGAGCGCACGACCAAAAACGGCATCGAGCGCGATGGCATTCAACCGGCGATCGAGGCTGAACTGCGTCGCCTGATCCGCAAGGAATTGCCGAAGCGCTATCCCGTCGTTGTGCTGCTGCTGAATTGGATCGAGACGGCTGAAGTCAAATCGCCGCTACCGGTACCGGCACCGGTCTTAACAGTTTCCTAACCCTGAGGCTGGCGGTGAGCATGACTGGGCGGACGTCATAAAAATTAACCTTCGTTTAGCGGCTGTTTTAGCAAGGCTAGACGGAGGTTTTTGCGATCGCGGTACCCGTTCTCACCTTGGGGCGTTATAATGCTCCCAACAGAAGCAGTCGCATTGTCAAGCTTGAGCGTCGTCAAGTAGATGATGGCTGAAATCGGCGCATTACCAAACGCTTCTGTCAGAATTTTTGAATTCGACAAAGATTTTGGTAAATCCGGGAAAGTGGTTTGAACGACTCTTTGAGGCTGCTGGATCATTCATCTTGAATGGTTGCGGCTATCCACTTTCCTGAATCTGATGTGCCGTTGTGCCAATGACAGCGACGTCTGTTTCTGAAGACAGAATTGTTACTTTGATTCACTCCTGCGGCGTTCACAGGCGGAGCGAATCCCTATGAGTTTTGAGGATATTGAATGCCCAAGCAGATAGTAATTGCTGAACAGCATCGCATTGCTGCTGTTTTTCAAGGAGACCAAATACAGGAACTCATTGTCGCGACTGGTACTCACCAGGTCGGCGACATCTATGTAGGGACTGTAGAAAACGTGTTGCCCGGTATCGATGCCGCTTTTGTCAATATTGGCGATAGCGAACGTAACGGGTTTATGCACGTCACTGATTTGGGCCCCCTGCGGCTCAAGCGCGCTGCCGGTTCCATCACCGAACTGGTCGCCCCCCAGCAAAAAGTGCTGGTGCAGATCATGAAAGAGCCGACCGGCAATAAAGGCCCTCGGCTCACAGGCAATGTGACCCTGCCCGGTCGGTATCTCGTCTTGATGCCCTACGGCAAAGGAGTCAACCTTTCCCGCCGCATTCAAAGTGAGTCGGAGCGCAATCGTCTCAGGGCGCTGGCCATTTTGTTGAAACCGGCTGGCATGGGCTTGCTGATTCGCACTGAGGCCGAAGATGTGCCGGAAGAGGCCATCATCGAAGATTTAGAATCGCTGCAAAAACAATGGGAAGCCATTCAGCAGGAAGCGGTGACCAAGCGTCCACCAGAACTGCTAAACCGAGACGATGACTTTATTCAGCGGGTGCTGCGAGACGTCTATAGTGCCGACGTTAACCGCATTGTCACGGACTCCCATACCGGCCTCAAGCGCGTCAAGCAACACTTGATGAACTGGAATGCTGGTCGAATTCCGCCGGGGGTATTGATTGATCACCACCGCGATCGCGTTCCCCTGCTGGAATTTTTCCGCGTGAATGCGGCCATTCGCGAGGCGCTGCAACCCCGAGTAGATCTGCCCTCTGGTGGCTACATCATCATTGAGCCGACGGAAGCCCTCACGGTGATTGACGTAAACTCAGGGTCCTTCACGCGATCGGCTACCGCCCGTGAGACCGTTTTGTGGACCAACTGCGAAGCGGCGGAAGAGATTGCGCGGCAGTTGCGTCTGCGCAACGTTGCTGGGGTCATCATTGTCGACTTTATCGACATGGATTCTCGCCGCGACCAGATGCAAGTGTTGGAAACCTTCAACCGCGCCCTGCGAGCCGATAAATCCCGGCCTCAAATTTCTCAGTTGTCAGAGTTGGGATTGGTCGAACTGACCCGCAAGCGCCAGGGGCAAAATCTCTATGAGCTGTTTGGACGGCCCTGCACAACTTGTGGCGGCTTGGGGCATATTGTCCATCTCCCCGGTGAGCAGCCAAGCACAGTCGAGTCGCCGGTGGCAGATCCGAGTCGCGAGCCAGTCGGCATCAGTAACCGAGCCTATCCTTCCCTCAAAGAGACTCTGACAGAAGATCTAGAACCCCACGCCGACTTGCAAGAATTGGACTTGCTCCATCATCCTAGCTACCAGGAATCGAAGGGCAATCGCGGTAACCGGCGGCGGCGGCGGCGTGATCCCGCTCCCTCTGGCCGTAGCAATGGTCGGAGTCTGGATAGTGGTAGCCGGAGCCTGGATAGCGGCAGCCGGAGTCTGGATAGTGGTAGTCGGAGTGTCGATAGTGGCAAAAGTGTACCCGCTCCCATCCCAGCGGTGGCGGAGCCAGAGCCCTCGGAACCCCCAGTCAAAACCGTCCCTGAACCCAGCTCAGGACGCTCTAGCCGCAGCCGGAATGGCCGCGGCGATCGCAAACCGGCCACCCCGCCTGAAAAAGTGTTCGTCGAGATGACGCTAGAAGAGCAAAGCATCTACGCCATGATGGGGATTTCGCCGCTGGTGCTAACGACCCAAGAAGTTAAAGATGCCAAAAATGCGATCGTGCAGGTGGTGTTACCGGGTGAGGCTCCGAAAGTGGTCGATAGTCCTGCCGTCGAGGTTGATGAGCCTGACCCCGCCCCCGCAAGTGTTGAGCCAACGCCAGCACCGGCTACGGAGTCTCCCAAGTTGGTGAAAAGAGCCCGTCCCATTCCTAACGAATCGGAGAGTACTGCTGAGCCTAAAGCCAACGCAGAAGCATCGGCGATCGCTACGGTAGAGAGTCCCCCTGAGGCTGAGCCGTCGGATGCCGATGACGCCATTGCCACCGATGATGAAGACACCGCTCCGAAAACCCGTCGCCGTCGTCGTCGCCGTTCTTCGGCCAGCGGCGATGATGGTGAGTCCTAAGTCTGGATAGCCAGTTGAATGGGATGGTAGCCAATCCAGCGTGCGGCCAAGGATTTATCGCAGGCGTTGATGAAGTCGGTCGTGGGGCCTTGTTTGGGCCAGTCGTGGCGGCTGCCGTGATTCTGGATGGGCCAGCTGGCGACGAGTTGGCGGCCTTGGGCGTCACGGATAGCAAGCGGCTGTCAGCAGTGCAGCGACAGGTCTTAGTTCCTTTGATTCAAGTGCGGGCACGTGCTTATGCCATTGGCTGGGCCAGTGTTCGCGAAATCGATCGCCGGAATATTCTGCAGGCTTCGTTACTGGCGATGCGGCGGGCTGTTGATCGCCTGTCGGTGCAACCAGAGTTGTGCTTGGTAGACGGCAACCAGCGGATTCCAGATTTAGGTCTTAACCAACAAACGGTGATCAAAGGCGACCAAAGTCAGATCGCGATCGCCGCTGCCAGCATCTTAGCCAAGGTCTGGCGAGACACCCTGATTGTGCGCCTCGATCGCCGCTATCCGGGCTATGACCTGGCCTCTAATAAAGGCTATGGCAGCCCCCGCCACCGGGCGGCGATCGTTCGTCTGGGGCGATCTCCCCAGCATCGTCAATCCTTTAAAGTGGCTCAGCAGCTAACCTTACTGCCTTGAAGCCTAGCGGCCAGACGGCTCAGTCGCCCGGCCAAGGTCGGGGCGTCCCCCTTTTCGGTGTCCCCCCTTCCGTTAACCCCTACTAGTTCAGTGGGTTACTGCCCCCTTCCGCATCGGTGGGTAGCGGCACCGGCTCGGCGATCGCGGATATCAAGCCGTTATGGGCTCGGCTCGTCGTCATCACATCATCCACGGTGCAAAGTCTTTCGATCACTTGCTCTGCCGACATCAGGCGTTTGAGCACCACCTGACCGATCGCCCGACTGGCCTGGGCTATGGGGCGCACTTCCACCATTAACACCGCTTCTTCGACCTGATACAACCAGAGCGCTTCGCCGTTTTCGACAATACTGATAGCCATCTTTTGCAGATGGGGTTTCCGTTGCCAGGCAAACTCATCCCACAGCCCTCCAAATTCCCAGACTCGTCCTGTCTTCCAACCCTCAGAGAGGAAAAAATACTTCACGAACACACTCCGCGATGCAGCATGTTAGAGATTATCTAACGATTCTTGAATCTGCGATCGCCCATTTTCCGTGATTTCTCCTCGACTGACCATTCTGGGTGACTTAGAGGGGGGTGGAGTCGGTGAGGTTGGTGAGGTTGGTGAAGGTAATGGGTGGGGATGGGGTGAGTACGATTGGTCCGTGGAACCGGTGCGTGCTGAGCAGAGTCGCCGGGTGGCCGATAGAGGCGGTGGGTAGGTGACAGCCGGTGAGTGATTGCGAGGGCTGCTCCGACCTCCGACTTCTGCGCGGGGCTTGACCCATCATCAAGTATGCTCAAAATTAAATTGAGTATGCATCTATGGAGCGATCGCTGTGGCTCTAGCCCATGCCATTCTCGTCGCGTTACTGGATAGCCCCAGTAGTGGCTATGACTTAGCCAAACGGTTTGATGGCTCGGTCGGCTTTTTTTGGGATGCCAGTCACCAGCAAATTTATCGCGAACTGGGCAGGCTAGAGACCACCGGGGCCATCACCTCAGAAACGGTACAGCAAGAAACGCGCCCCAACAAAAAGCTCTATTCCATCACCGAGTCAGGCCGTACCCTCCTTATCGAATGGCTACACCGGCCCAGCCCCCTCAGCCCCCTCAAAGATGATCTGTTGGTGAAGCTGTTTGGGGGCTATCTGGTCGAGCCGACGGTCATTTTGCAGGAGTTGCGTCAACACCGCAAGCTCCACCAAACGCGCCTGGTGGAATATCAAGCGATCGAGGACCGCTTTTTTCCCGATATTGAAGCGCTAACAGCGTCGCAGACCTACCAATACCTCACCCTCCGCAACGGTATTCAATATGAGCAGGGCTGGCTGAGATGGTGCGATGAAGCCCTCACAACTCTCCAGAGCCTTTCAGACCAACCTGCTTCTATTTATCCTGATCGGTAGATTTAACGAGCCGAAGAAATTATCCAAATTCAGTAAAAATCCGGACTCCTCCCTGATTGGTAAAACTTGTTCCGAAAGATGAGACAAGACCGCTGCCGGGAACATCTAATGGATTGTAGGTACCGCAAAACCCTTGCCCAATGGAAAATTTGGTCGAGAGCCGGGCGACCATTTGAAGGCATCCCCAGGGGCGCATGATCTGACCTCAGTTGATACGACTGGACTTCATACTTCTCAGTTCTTTGTAAAGGCTAGAAAAAGTATTGAGTGACACCGTTGTTCTACGGAGGCTGTCTAGATAAATTGAATCTGTCCACAACGACTTGCGTGTAAATGCTGGCAGCACCGACCGAGTAAAAGCCCCCTTATACAAGCATCTACCCATCTACCCGAAAGATTACAGAGATCTAAGCCCCCATAGAATCCATAGATGTTAAGGCACTGCCAGAACTCAGTGAAAACCCGCACATCTCACCTCTGAGAATCGCGGAAATTCACGCAACTGTCCTTTAGCTCAAGGAAAGATATGAGAAGAGCAATATTAGTCGGTTCTGTTCTGCTGATTGGCAGCCTTGGACTGGTTGGTCCTGCTTTTGCAAACAATGGCCAAGGCAATGGTGGCGGCAATGGCGGCGGCGGTAGTAACCCAACCACTACTGTCAAATGTGAAGACAGCGTTCTCTTTACCATTGCCGACTCTTGCCAAGGACCAATTAATGGCAACGATACTTTAGATGCAGTTCAAGCCTATCTTGGTAATGAATGGGAGTTCTTAGCCAAGGATAACAATGGCGATGGCGTTGATGAGTGGGGAAATAGTTTTGACGAAAAGCAATACTTTTCTCTGACTGGTGGATCTGGCACTTCCGGGACTTGGTCGTTCGACATTATTCCTGACGACGTCACAGAATTTGCAATTGCAATCAAAGGCGGTCCTAGCTTCAGTCTCTACAAATTTGATGATTTGGATACCACTACGGGAGCCTGGGATACTAAAGGGATTTTCAAGGGCAATGGAGATCCTAGCCCCGGCTTATCTCACTTCTCGGTATTCATTAAGCGCACGCCTACCGAGCCGCCTGAAGGCATTCCTGAGCCTGCGGCGATGGCTGGTTTGATGGCGGTCGGTGCTGGCATTGTTCTCAACCGTCGCAAAAAGGCTGAGCAAGCGTAAGCCTTAAAAGTCTGTTTGGTTCTCGTTTGCACACTTGAATACGACTGTCACAGGAGCCTCCCGATCGCTGGTCGGGGGGCTTTTTTATTTGTGGGGTGAGACATGGGGTTTTGTCTCTTGAAGTTGAAGGGCGATCGCCCGTGGGAGCGGTTTGGGTCGCCTCGGTGGATGGTTGAAACAACACTGGCATCAGCCACTGCCAGTGTTGGCGTTCGACCTCAACTGTAGGTAAATTGGGCGATCGCGGTTGCCTGAGCGAAGGCATCTTGCCAGACACCCACTATTCATCCACTCTCATCTAAACTAATAGTCTTCAGCTGGTGTTGTAGAAAAGGGTTGTCTCATGGCGACGATGCTTGATCCGAAGTCCTTAGAGGCTTCCCCCGTTCAGCAATCGCTGGATGTCTCTCTCGTAATTCCGATTTACAACGAATATGAGAGCATCCCGAGGTTGGTGCGGGTGATCACGGAGGTGATGGAGCCGCTCCCCTATAGCTATGAGGTGATTTGTGTCGATGACGGCTCTACGGATGGCTCTCCCGAAGTGCTACGACAACTTGCCGCCGAAACGCCTCATCTGGCTGTGTTGCTGCTCCGGCGCAATTATGGCCAAACTGCGGCGATGGCGGCGGGCTTTGACTATGCTCGGGGCCAGGTCATCATCACGCTAGATGGTGATTTGCAAAATGATCCCGCCGATATTCCCATGCTGATGCAGAAGCTGGACGAAGGCTACGACTTGGTGAGCGGCTGGCGCAAGCATCGACAGGACAATCAGATCACCCGGTTACTGCCATCCAAAATTGCTAACTGGATCATCGCCCGCGTGACAGGAGTCTCGATTCACGATTATGGCTGTTCGCTCAAGGCTTACCGAGCTGAACTGGTCAGAGACATGAACCTGTACGGAGAACTCCATCGCTTTTTACCGGCCCTGGCTTTTATCGAAGGAGCCAGAATTACAGAAGTCCCGGTGAATCACCATGCACGGCAGTTTGGCTCCAGCAAATATGGCCTGGGGCGCACGTTTCGCGTCGTGATGGATTTGCTCACCGTCTACTTTATGAAGCGATTTTTGACCAAACCCATGTATGTGTTCGGCTTAATGGGGATTGTGTCGATGATCGGCGGATTTTTGCTGGGGGGATACTTAACGTTTCTTAAAATTGCTTTGGGCCAGTCCATTGGCGATCGCCCGTTGCTGATCCTGGCGATCGTCCTACTACTGGCGGGCATTCAGCTTTTTTGCTTCGGTCTGCTAGCCGAATTGTTAATGAGAACGTACCACGAGTCGCAAAATCGCCCCATCTATCGTGTCCGCGAGGTTTTGAGGCGGTAATGACGGGAAGTGCCACTTGCAACTTCGTAAACTTTTGTGTAATATATGAACAGGTCGTTACTTGATGACCTGATTTATACGTTGAATTCTGGAATTATTCATCATGACCACTACTCTACAGCAGCGCCAAAGCGCTTCTCTGTGGGAACAGTTCTGTCAGTGGGTGACCAGCACCGAAAACCGCCTCTACATTGGCTGGTTCGGCGTGTTGATGATCCCCACTCTCTTAGCTGCTACTACCTGCTTCGTGATTGCGTTCATCGCCGCTCCCCCCGTCGACATCGACGGCATCCGTGAGCCCGTCGCTGGCTCCTTGATGTACGGCAACAACATCATCTCTGGTGCGGTTGTGCCTTCTTCTAACGCGATCGGCCTGCACTTCTACCCCATCTGGGAAGCCGCTTCCCTCGATGAGTGGCTGTACAACGGTGGCCCTTACCAGTTCGTCATCTTCCACTTCCTCATTGGCGTCTTCTGCTACATGGGTCGGGAATGGG
>Ga0081535_100381_pt1 | contig 33906 bp, 25 predicted proteins | sample HotLakmasection3_FD_71020 | JGI IMG/M metagenome (GOLD analysis project Ga0081535, IMG submission 71020) | Hypersaline microbial mat communities from Hot Lake, Washington, USA - Section #3 (SPADES assembly) (version 2) | ecosystem: Environmental > Aquatic > Non-marine Saline and Alkaline >... | reverse complement strand
CGACAGATTAAGCGTATGGGAATTCAAAAATATGTCGTCAGACCAGAAATCCCATCTAGCCACCAACGCCGACATAGCGCGTTTTATGTGGGGCAACAGTTACCGATTTGGCTCCAGTTACAGCAATTGTGTCAGGAAACATTGGACGAGCTTTTGCGTATTAACCGTCGTTGGATCAACTTTTACAAGCAGGGACAGCGGGCTATAGAGCTTGCTATGTCTACGTTCTGAGCCCGCTGTCGCCCTGACAGGGCTTCGCTACACCTTCTTTCCCAATTTCTTTTTGCTTGATTTTTAGGACTTATTTTTTTTAGGACTGATTAAAGACTGATTAAAGACTGATTGAAAACTGATTGACGAAAATGTCTGCTGGAAGGCAAGCCTGATCAGACAACGTGAACTAAGTTTAACCTAGCCATTCATCCTGTTTCATTCATTCTAGAACCCATGCACAAACCTGTTGGAGCGACCGCTTTAGAAGACAATCGTTGCCATTTCGTCGTCTGGGCACCGCTGCTCGACTCCGTTACGCTACAGCTTTGGGAGACAGCAGATGCAGCCTCTCCCCGCGCTCTTCCCCTGCACAAAGGGGAGCATGGCTACTGGGAAATTACCACAGACAACACTCCACCGGGGACCTTATATAACTTTTATTTGGATAATGACCGGGTGCGCCCTGACCCTGCCTCTCGCTGCCAACCAGAAGGCGTGCATGGGCGATCGCAAGTGGTTGATCAGCGCTTCGACTGGCAAGACCAGGACTGGCAAAACCTGCCCCTGGAAACTTACCTGTGCTATGAACTCCATGTGGGAGCCTTCACCCCAGAAGGAACCTTTGATGCCATTATTCCCCGGTTGAAGGAGCTACAAGAGCTAGGGATCACAGCCATTGAAATCATGCCTGTGGGACAGTTTCCGGGCGATCGCAACTGGGGCTATGACGGCGTTTATCCCTATGCTGTACAGACTTCCTACGGGGGCATCAACGGCTTGAAGCGACTGGTGAACGCCTGCCATCAGCAAGGCTTAGCCGTGATTCTGGACGTGATTTATAACCACTTTGGACCAGAAGGCAACTACACGCGCGACTTTGGTCCCTACTTCACCGACAAGTACCATACCCCCTGGGGCGAAGCTGTTAACTTCGATGAAGCCCACAGTGATGGCGTTCGCAATTACTTCATCGAGAACGCCCTGTACTGGTTTCGTGAGTTCCACATGGATGCGCTGCGGCTGGATGCCATTCACGCGATTTACGACTTTGGGGCAAAGCATATTCTGGCAGAACTGGAAGACAACGCCACTGCCCTTTCCCAGCAACAGGGAAGAAGCTACTACTTGATTGCTGAAAGTGATTTGAATGATGTCCGAATAATCCGTCCCCAGGCACAGGGTGGATATGGGATGGATGCCCAGTGGAGCGATGACTTTCACCATTGCATCCACACACTGCTGACCCAGGAAACGGGCGGCTACTACGAAGACTTTGGCAAAGTGGAGCAAATGGCTCTGGCATGGAGCCAGAGCTTTGTTTATGCCTGGACTTACTCCCGCTTCCGCAAACGCTTTCATGGTAGCGATGTGGGCGATCGCCCCGGCTATCAATTCGTCGTCTGCTCCCAGAATCACGACCAGGTAGGCAATCGCATGTTGGGGGAACGGCTGTCTCACCTCACCAGCTTTGAAGGGCTAAAGTTGGCTGCTGCAACGGTGCTGTTGGCTCCAGCTATTCCCCTGCTGTTCATGGGCGAAGAGTATGGCGAAGCAGCGCCCTTCCTCTACTTCATCAGCCATACTGATCCTGACCTGGTGCAGGCGGTGCGCGAAGGGCGGAAGCGTGAGTTTGCCGCCTTCCACCTCGGCGGAGAACCCCCCGATGCTGCCAGCCGCGAAACCCTGGAGAAATCTACTCTCCGCTGGGATCAGCGCCACGAGGGGCATCATGGCGTGCTCTGGAACTTCTACCGCTACGTAATGACGCTGCGGCGATCGCTCCCACCGCTCACCAATTTCGATCGCAAGGATCTGGAAGTGCAGCACGATGAGGGCGATCGCTGGCTGCGGATATGTCGCTGGAGGGACGAAAAAACAGTCCTACTTCTGATGAACTGGAACCAGGGGGTGACGACGATTCCTGATTTGCCTTCAGGAAGTTGGAATAAGTGCCTGGATTCGGCAGATGCACACTGGCAGGGGGCAGGTAGCACGGCTCCCGACCACCTGGAAGGACAGGCATCGGTCACAATGCAGCCTCTCAGCGTTGTGATGTATGCTTCCTCCAATTTGCCTGTGGATGGCTTTCAGCCATGAGTGGTGGGGTGCATCAGCACCGTTAAATCAGCTAATCACAGGGGGGTTGAAGCGTTACGTTGGCGCTAACGCATCTTACGGGGCTTGCATCTTGCGGGGCTTAAGGAGGGAGGACTTAACAGGCGGGGCTTAACGGGAGACAGAGAGCAGCGAACTTGATTTGAGCCAGTCTCTATCCAATTTTTCTATCACTTTATCAACATGATTGCCATTTTTCTAAAACCCTTGATTTTGCGTGCGCTCCGCGCACGCAAAATCAAGGGTTTTAGAAAAATGGCGAAGGTATCGTTTATATATTTGGTTTTTTAATATGCGAGTTCCCGTTGCGACCTATCGAATTCAGTTCAACTGCGATTTTCAATTTAAGGATGCGGAGGCGATCGCTCCCTACCTCAAACAATTGGGCGTGTCCGATCTTTACGCCTCACCCATCTTCAAAGCCCGCGACAGTAGCACCCACGGCTACGATGTTGTCGATCCCCGCCAGATTAACCCCGAATTGGGGGGGCAAGACGCCTTCGAAAAGCTGATAGAAACCCTGCATCAACAGGAGATGGGCTGGCTCCAGGACATTGTGCCAAACCACATGGCATACGACAGCGACAACAGCTTTTTGATGGATGTGCTGGAGTATGGTCCCAACTCTGACTACTACAACTTTTTTGATATTCAATGGGAGCATCCTTATAAAGATATTGAAGGAAAAGTGCTGGCTCCGATGCTGGGTAATTTCTATGGGCGTTGCCTGGAAGATGGAGAACTTCAACTCAGCTATGACGAATCAGGACTGAAGATCAACTACTACGGGCTGCAACTGCCTCTACGCATTGAGTCCTGCACCCGGCTCATTACTTACGACCTGGAGCGACTGGGACAATCCCTGGGACGCGAGCATCCTGACTTCATCAAGCTTTTGGGTATCCTTTATTTGCTGAAGAGTGCGATCGCCGAAAGTACGGGTCGTCAGTATCGGGATCAGGTCGCTTTCGTTAAAGGATTACTTTGGGAACTTTACAACTCCAACCCAGAAGTCCAGGAATTTATTGACTGCAACATCGCCATCTTCAACGGTAAGCCGGAGAATGAGGTCAATCCCAAGTCTGAGAGGGGAACTGAGGGAGATGCTCCCAATTTTGACTTGCTTGATGCCATGCTGTCGGATCAGTTCTTTCGCCTTTCCTTCTGGAAGGTAGGCGCGGAAGAACTCAACTATCGCCGCTTCTTCACCGTCAATGAGTTGATCTGTGTGAGTGTGGATGACCCAACCGTGTTTGAAATTACTCACAGTTTGATCAAAGAACTGGTCGATGAGAGCCAAATTGATGGCGTGCGCATTGACCACATTGATGGACTTTATAATCCCCGGCGCTATCTGGAACGGTTGCGGAAGCACCTGGGCAATACCTACATCACCGTTGAAAAAATCCTGGAACCGGGAGAAACCCTGCCAGAAGATTGGCCCGTTCAGGGAACATCAGGTTATGAATTCCTGAACCATGCCAATGGCTTGTTTGTGCGGACGACGAATGAATCTGCTTTTACCCGCATCTATCACGAATTTACTGGGCAGTTTGCGCCCTACGAAGAGCAGGAAGTTGAATGCAAACGGCTGATTGCCGATAAGAACCTGGCTGGAGATGTAGAGAACTTGGCTAACATGCTGAAGCGTATTGCCAGTCGCTACCGCTATGCCAGCGACTTTACCCTCAGTGGGTTGCGACGGGCGATCGTAGAAGTGCTGGTACTCTTTCCGGTCTACCGTACCTATGTCACCGAGGAGGGGTTGAACGAGCGCAACCGGACTTATATCCTGCGCGTGATTCAGGAAGCCAAGCGGCGCATTCCCGAACATGCCAATGAACTGGACTTTATTGCCAAGCTGTTTTTGTTGGACTACGAAGACCGTGTTTCCGAAGACGAGAAGGAGCAGTGGGCGCATTTTGTGATGCGAATGCAGCAGTTTTCGGGTCCGCTGATGGCGAAGGGGGTAGAAGACACCCTGCTCTACATCTACCACCGTTTTCTTGGACTCAACGAAGTCGGCGGTTCGCCCAATCGCTTTGGGGTCACGCAGCCAGAGTTTCACGCCTTCAATCAGCAGCAGGTGACCTATTGGCCCCACTCCATGAATGCCTCTTCTACCCACGACACCAAGCGCAGTGAAGATGTGCGAGCACGGCTTAATGTGCTGTCGGAAATGCCAGATGAGTGGGATGCCGAAGTAATCGCCTGGAAAAGCCTCAACCAAAAGCATAAGTGGACTTTGGGCGATCGCATTATCCCCGATGCTAATGACGAGTATGGTCTTTACCAAAACCTGGTCGGAGTATTTCCCGTTGAGCCGTTTGACCATGATGAATTTGTGCAGCGCATCAAGGACTTTGTGATTAAAGCTGTGCGAGAAGCAAAGGTTCACACTGCCTGGCTTCGTCCCGATACCGAGTACGAGGAAGGCTTCGTTCAGTTCGTAGAAGCGTTGCTACAGCCGGGAGAGGACAACGAGTTTCTGAAACGACTGCGAGTGTTCCAGAGCAAAATCTCCCGCTATGGCATGATCAATTCTTTGTCTCAACTGTTAATTAAAATGACGGCTCCGGGTGTGCCTGATATTTACCAGGGTACAGAGATGTGGGACTTAAGTTTGGTTGATCCCGATAACCGCCGCCCGGTCGATTATTCCCATCGCCTTCATGAGCTGGAGCAACTGGAGCAATGGGCAGAGCGCGATCGCCCCGGCTTGCTCAAAAACCTGATTTCCTACCCGGAAGATGGGCGGATCAAGTTATATCTCACTGCCAGAACGTTGGAAGCGCGATCGCAGTATCTCGACATTTTTCAGGATGGCGACTATGCCCCTGTGAGGGTTACTGGGGAGTATGCCGATCATGTGGTTAGCTTTGTGCGCCGCGCCGGAAGCCGTTATGCCCTCACCGTTGTGCCCCGCTTCCCCACCGAGTTAGTGGAGCCAGGGAAGTTTCCGCTGAGCAGCGAGATCTGGAAAGATACAGCCCTGGAAGTTCCCGGTGTTAGCTCTATCAATTGGCTAAATGTGTTGACTGAAGAAACCCATACTGGCGATACAGATATACCTATTGGGCAAATTCTCTCTCAGTTTCCCGTCGCCCTCCTCATTAGTCCCTGACAACCCTACAACGGCTTCCTCCATGAAACGATAGGATGAGCAATAGGACGGGACGACTCATGGGGTGTCAAAGCTCATCCTTCCCGCTCCCCTGCTAAGGGGATGGTCATTCTAGAGTAATGGTGTAGCTTGCTATTAAAGGTGTCCGTAATAGAATGACACTGGGGATGGCGCGGAAATGAGCGATCGCCGCTCACCCAAAAATTTCCCTGATCGTACAATGTGTATTGTCTACTAACCTCTAGCCAATATCATTTAGTCATAACAAACGGTTGTTGAGTGGAGAAAATGCCTTACGCGGGCGTATCCTCCGGTTTGGCATGAACTTAAAATTCTGGACTTTTAGAATTGCCATGCTGTAGGGCAATCTATTGCGCATTAAGCAGCATTAAGCAAAGGTTTACTGCCAGTTCTTTCCGTTGGATCGGTTGTTCCTAAGTTCCGTTATCTCCAAGCTCCGTTGGCTCTAAGCTCCGTTGACTCTAAGCTTGACCATCTCTAAGCTCGACTATCTCTAAGCTTGACCATCTCTAAGCTCTGTTGTTTTTAAGCATTGTTATCAGTTATTCCCGTGACTCAGTCTTCCACACTTTTGACTTCCTCCTTGCCGTCTCCTGAGCGGCTTGATGCTGTTCGGCGCTACATCAAAGCGACCTGGAAAACGTTGACCCGCACACGATCGCATATCCTCAAAGCGGCAAAAGACCCCAAGCTGGAACATGTCCGCCAGACTCCCTGGATTGTCTATGTTTCTCCCAAAGAGAACTTTCAACAGGTACAAACCGAGCTAGAGGAAATTTTGCCCGCTGAAGAGCTAGCAAAAATTGATTTGCGTGTGCTTCCGGCAGAGGTGTCGCAGATCGAAGAGCATGGCTTGCTCTATCTACCCTGGGATTATGTGGTCCCTGGTGGGCGATTCAATGAAATGTATGGCTGGGACAGCTACTTCATTATTCTTGGGTTGCTACAAGATGGTGAACGTGACCTGGCGCGGAGCATCGTAGACCTGTTTGCCTATGAGATCGAGCATTACGGCACCGTCTTGAACGGTAACCGGACTTATATGCTCAACCGCTCCCATCCGCCCCTGTTGACGCGGATGATTCTCCAGGTTTTTCAACAGACTCACGATGAGCAATGGGTGCGATCGCTCCTGCCCATTGTCGAAAATTACTACTTTTACTGGACTGTACCGCCCCATCTGAATCAAACCACTGGCTTGTCCCACTACAATGCGCTAGGGCATGGTCCTGCTCCCGAAGTTTTGGATTCTGAAAAAGATGAAGACGGACGCACCCACTACGACCGAGTGCGAGAGTATTACCAGAACTTTGAGGTTAAGGATTACGATGTCAGCCTGTATTACGATGCCGAAGCCGATCAGCTAACGGATCTGTTCTACCAGGGCGATCGCTCTATGCGAGAGTCGGGCTTTGATATCACCAATCGCTTTGGTCCCTTTAGTGTAGACATCATCCACTATGCTCCCGTCTGTTTGAATGTGCTGCTCTATCAAATGGAGCAGGATATTGCCCAGATGCACCGAATCGTTAAGCACAAAGACCAGGTAGAGCACTGGCGTCATCAGGCACAAGTGCGTCATGAGCGGATTGACCAGTTCCTCTGGGATGAAGACGCAGGGTTGTATTTTGATTACAACTTTGGCAGTGGCGATCGCCGCCCCTATGAGTTTGCCACTACCTTTATGCCCCTTTGGGCAGGCATTGCTTCCGATACCCAGGCACAGCGGCTCGTCGAAAACCTATCCAGGTTTGAAACAGAAGGTGGGTTACTTACCAGTACCAATGTTTCAGGTAATCAATGGGATGCCCCCTTTGGCTGGGCACCCCTCCACTGGTTCGCCGTCAAAGGACTGCAGCACTATGGCTACCGTGATGAAGCGCTCCGACTGGCAAACAAGTTCATTACTCTGGTTACTCAAGAGTTTGAACGAACAGGCACAATCTTTGAGAAGTATGATCTGGAACGGTGCTCCGCTAAGGTATCTGACGAAATCTTCTTTGGCTACAGTTCCAATGAAATTGGCTTTGGCTGGACAAACGGTATCTTTTTAGACCTCCTCGCCCTCTGTGAGGAGGAGTCGCAGCAAGCTTCTTAGGCGATCTCCAGAAAAGAATATCCCCATTTTTTGAGAGAGGGCGCGGCTTGCTTAGCCGCGCCCTCTCTCAAAAAATGGGGATATTCTTTCTCAGAAATCTCTTTAGGATCGAAAATAAAATAGAACCTGAAATTTTTGAAGAGAAGCGCGGCATTGCCGCGCTTCTCTTCAAAAATTTCAGGTTCTATTTCATACGTGATCCATAGCGCTATCAATGCAAATATCTATCGGTCTATCTCATGGGATGGATAGGTTTGGGAAAAAGCGATCGCGCTAAATATATCTAATGGGCTGAACAAAGTTCTCCGGAGATGGTGCTGATATTTTTAATAAAGTATTAGGCTGAAATGTAGTCGTTTTTTCAGATATATCTCCACAAATATGCTCACTTCATCACGCCCTTTAAAAGATGTTTTCTTTTGCCCAGAAGAATCTAATTTCTATTCCCATTGCTTAGAAAATTTGGTCTTGAAGCGGTGCTTTAATGGGGAGTCCGTAGTGGAGTTTGGTTCTGGAGATGGCAGTCCTGTTATCGAATCTTTGCTGAGAACGGAGTTTGATGGAACCATTCAGGGCTTTGAGATCAACCCCTCTGCCTATCAGGTCGCTTGCTTAAAAATTCGGGAATGTCAGCTCAGCCACCAATACATTATTCATAATCATTGCTTGTTTGGATCTGTCGCCCCTGAAGCTACTTTTCTTGTTTCAAATCCCCCCTACCTTCCTGCCTTAGACAACCAGCTCTATCAACCCCTACTGCATGGCGGCACAGAAGGAATTACCGTTACGAAAAAGCTTTTATCACTCAACTATCCCCATGTTTTAGCCCTGGTTTCTAGTTATTCGAACCCATATGGCTTAATTCAATACGCACACTCTAAAAACTACGAAGTTTCCGACTTTATAGTTTCGCCCATGCCCTTTGGTTACTATAGTTCTGAACCAAAAGTTATGGGTCGAATCAAAGAGTTAAAGTGCCAAAACCAAGCCTTTTACTCAAAAAATATTTATCTCCTGGCAGGCGTTCTCTTTAGCCAACCCTCCGCTTCTCAAGCATCCTTCACCGATTTATCATCTGAACTAACAAAGCTGCTGACGTGCCTTTGATTGCCAGTACTAATTACCAGGAAAAAGGTGGGCACTGCCCACCTTTTTCCTGGTATTACCTTTTTCCTGGTATTCTTTCTGGAGTCGTAGGGTGGGAATTGCTCATCACCCCACCCTTGCCATCGTTTTCCTTTGATACCCGCTTCAAAGAGCCGTTTCAAAAGACATTAAACAGACTGCTCCACAGCTTTTGCCGCATTTATGACCGCTTCTCCAGCGCGATCGCCAAACCGCCGTTGCTGATCATAGCCAAACACCATTTGCCAAGCGTCCTCTGGGTACTGCTCAATTAATGGCAAAGCAACATCGTCTAGCATCCAGCGACCATGCAACTGGTCCACTTTGATGTGGAGTTTCCAGTAGCTTATGGCGGCATCCGAGAGTCCCAATCGTTCGCCCGCTGCTTGGTAGCTGCGGAAGGCAGCCGGAACCGTCAGCTCGCCATACAATAAACCACCAATATATTGCAGGAAGTAACGCTTGCATTCGCTCAACAAAAAGCTGCGGTTAATTACCGCCAACACTTCCCAGGGCACAATATCGAAGTATGCTTCTGGCTCTGAGTTCATCCCCAGTTCTTCAAGCATTTTGATGAAGTAGGATGAATGCTTACGAGCCAGGCGACCGCCCCCATATTCCTCAACCAACAAGCGAGTCAGCACTGAGTGAATTTCATTTCCAACTCCTCCCAGGGTTCGCGAAAGCTGGCTGGCTTCTACTAGCCCATCGAGGGATGCAATCGCCACTAAATGCCGATATCCTGCTTCTCCAACCTGATCGCGAATATATTCACTCTCTTCAGAAGGAGGCGGATCAATATCTTTTTCTGTGCGCTCCATTAGCGCTTGCTCAACATCTATCGAACGATAGATATGTGTATCTAGTTGAGACGCTTCCCACTGTTTCCATGTCTTTTCAATTTCGTCTCGTACGGCTTTTAAGTAGAAAGAGCGCTCATTGGTGTAGTGGCGTAAGTCATCGTACCAAAAGAGTTTGAGGCGATTGATGCGATAAAGAATCCGTTGCAGGAAGAGATGAGCGGCGTCATCATCTGCATTCTGGATATATACAGTTTCGATCGCCGTTGCAACTGCCGATTCAAAGTCATCGGCATTCACAACTTGGCTATTTAGCGCCCCGTCTAAATCCTCTGTTTCTAACAGTTGAATGAACTGTTGTTCAGCCTGGTCGTAGTTGTCGGGGATTGAACATCGACCTGTTGGCTTATTTCTTACGGCGATGGTTGTATTTGGGAAAGGGATATGTCTGTTCTGAATCATGTCGTCTTTGATGAGTGCGGTCATTGCATCTATCATGCGACATTTCTTCTGCTTATACATCTATCCTGAAGGGCAATGGTACTCATAAAACTTCTATTAATACTGGAAGTAACACTTAAAAATTAACACTTAAAAATACGAATACGTTTTCATTCATCATCATTGAATTAGGTCCAGGGCATACCATCAAAAAATGATACGGGTTTGAGTAATTGTAATGACCGGATAATCTCTGAGCAAAGGAGACTTTTGGAATGGCTTCCAACGCTGAACGGTTCACGATTGGGGTAGAAGAGGAATATCAAATTATTGACCCTAAAACTCGCCATTTAAGTTTGCGATCGCCTCACATTCTCCCCCTTGCTCAGGTGGTTCTGGGAGATCCGGTTGTGCAACTGGAATTTCGCCAGTCTCAAATTGAAGTGGCAACCCCTGTGTGTTCTTCGCTTCAAGAAGTCCGTGAACAACTACAACGCCTACGAAGAGAAGTTATTGCAGCCGCAGCAAAAGCGGGTAGTCATATTGCTTCTACAGGAACTCACCCCTTTTCCCATTGGCAACAGCAACTCATTACACCAAAACTTAGCTATCAACGGTTAGTGCAACGCTATCAACGGTTAATGCAGGAGTTAGTGACCTTTGGTTGCCATGTTCATATAGAGTTGCGCGATCGCGAAATGGCGGTGCAGGTCATGAACCGGGCACGGCTGTGGCTAGCGCCGATGCTGGCACTATCAGCTTCATCTCCCTTCTGGATGGGAGATGACACGGGCTATGCCAGCTATCGCACGGTGCTGATCAGTCGGCTACCCATGACGGGTCCACCTTTGCTTTTTGAAAACTATCGTGACTATCAAGCAACGGTTCAAGCATTGATTAACACTCAGGTGATTCAAGATGCTACCCAGCTTTGTTGGGATTTGCGGTTATCCGAGCGGTTTCCAACGTTGGAGTTTCGGGTTGCTGATGCCTGCCTGACGCTGGATGAAGCCGTTTTGATGGCAGGACTTGCCCGCGCGCTGGTGCGAACCTGCTACGAGCATGTTCTGGAGGATAGACCCTACAAAGCCGTGCGCCCCGAGGTGCTGCGGGCAGCCCATTGGTGTGCGGCACGCTCTGGGTTGGAGGCAGATTTAATGGATGTGAAGGCAGAGCAAGCCGTTCCGGCTCAAGTAATGGTTGAGCAGTTGTTGGAGTTTGTGCAGCCTGCCCTGAAAGCATTTGGGGAGTGGGATGAAGTGTATCGGCTGAGCCAGCAAGTGCTGGCTCAGGGAACAGCCGCTGCCCGCCAGCGGGAGATGTGCGATCGCACAGGTTCCCTGGAGGCTGTCGTGGACTTTACCATTCAGGAAACTGCGAAAGCTGTCAGTCCTGTTGAACTTCCTGCCGTTCACCTGCCTGTATGAGGCTTGGGGATAAGCTATGTGCTTCAAAGGGAAGACTTTTGGCAGGATTCAGCAGCCAGGTTGCCTACTCCAATTTATCTCTTTCCTGATAGCTCTCTCCCCTTCGATAGAGTTTTAGTACGGAAGATCAAGCTACTCTCCAGTCAGGGAGTCTCCAAGTAGGGAGTTCTACCCTTAGTCGAGACGCAAGTGGAGCGCTCATTTTTTGTATTTTTTATACAAATTCAAATTGATTTGCCAGCGGAACCTGTTCAACAATCTCCTGCACCATACTGCATCATGTGTGCCTTGAGCGGGAACGGAAATAGCACCCTATAGAAATAAATCCAAGAGATAGAAATCCAAGAGACGACTAGCCCCCTACAAACAGCCTGTGTTTAACGAACTTCTTCCACCCCTCAACGAGCATAATCTTCCTTATCCCGACACCATTCACCCAATTGTGGTGCATTTTGTTATTGCAATGGTGTTGTTTGCGGTGTTTTGCGACATCATCGGGTACTTCACCAAAAATACGCGGCTTTATGAAGTGAGTTGGTGGAACCTTACATTCGCAACTGTTTCCATTTTTATAGCCGTCATTTTTGGACAGATAGAGGCAGGTCTTGCAGAGCCTTATGGAAGTGCAGTTGCAACATTAGACTGGCATACCTGGCTGGGATGGTCATTGTCTGCGTTAGTGGCGGGGGTAACGGGGTGGCGTTATGTCATCCGTACCCAAAACCTGCCGCGTCTTCCAAAGCCTTACATGGTAGCCAGCGTTGCACTCCTGGTTCTGGTACTGATTCAAACCTATTTGGGCGATATGCTGGTTTGGGTTTATGGGCTACATACCACTCCTGTTGTAGAAGCGGCGCGAGGAGGAGTGCTATGAATCCCGATTTAATGGAACAACTTGGAGATCAGCTAGGGGCAAATGGGTTACCCTACATCATTCCCATTCATCCCAATCTGGTGCATTTGACGCTGGGCTTGTTTATTGCGGCGATCGCCTTTGACATTGTGGGTGTCCTCTTTCCCGTCGAAAAGGCTGCCTTTCGCTATCTTGCCATTCCCGTCACCCGCTCTGGATTGTTTGATGTGGGTTGGTACAACTTGCTGGCAGCAACGGCTATCACCTTCTTTACGGTCGCGTCTGGATTCTATGAAATGCTGTTAGCAGTTCCGCTAGCCGATGTGAAAAGTGCCTGGGGATTGCAAGCATTAGAAACAATGATATGGCACGGTCTTGGCGGTGTTCTGTTGCTAACGCTGATTACAGGAATGGCGGTTTGGCGGGGCTTTCAGCGCTTCCGCTGGCGGCGTGACATGGCGAGACAAGTGCAGTGGAGCTATGTCGGAGCCGGGCTATTTATCTTCTTGCTGATGTTTCTGCAAGGAACATTGGGCGCACATTTGGGCTCTGAGTTTGGCATCCATGTCACCGCTGATCAATTAATACATTTGGGGGAAAGTCCAAAACAGTTGTAAAGCTGTAAAGCTTCTGAAGATCAAGTTCCTGGGCATTATTCCTGTCTATTCCCTGTCCATTATCTGCATTGCATTATCTGCATTCCATTATCGGCATTCCACTATCGGCATTCCATTATCTGTAGTTCATCACCTGCATATACCTGCTACCTGCATATACCTGCATATTGAAGAGTGTGCTTCATCCGCAAACCCTTTTATCTTGCTACTCATTTCATCAACGCTCTAGAGCTTTTGTAGACCATGAAACTCCGCGCCATCATTATCATGACGGTTTATGCCATTTTTGCAGTGCTGGCTAGCCTGTGGATGGCACAACAGTCCTATTCCTGGTTGCCGCCAGAAGCTTCCTCTGAGTCGAAGTTAATTGACGATCTGTTCAGCTTATTTACAGGGTTGGGCACTTTTATTTTTCTGGGAGTGATTGGTCCCTTTATCTATTCGCTCATTTTTCATCGAGCTGAAAAGTATGACATGAGCGATGGTCCGGCGATCGAAGGAAGCGTCACAGTGGAGGTACTCTGGACAGCGCTTCCGGTAGCACTGGTGCTGGGGCTGGTCTTTGCCAGTTACCGCACCTATGAAAAGATGTCGATTCGGGGACCGATGGAACTGGTGCAATTGCCCCGTCCCCAATTGATGCAGTCTGCCAATGCGGCTCCTTTTGACAGTACTCCCCAGCAGGAAATTGAAAGGGCATTGCAAACGGCTCCGGTTGAAGAGATTGATGTGACGGCAAAGCAATGGGCATGGGTGTTTTATTACCCGGAAGCCGATGTTACCAGCACAGAACTACATCTGCCCGTCGATCGCCGTATCCATTTCACCCTTCATTCTGAAGATGTTTTGCATGGGTTTTACATTCCAGCATTCCGGCTCAAGCAGGATGTCGTTCCCAATCATTTGATCGATTTGGAGGTAACGCCGACGCGAACAGGAACTTACCGCTTACGAGACTCACTGTTTAGCGGCACATACTTTGCTGCAAACCAAGCAGATGTGGTAGTAGAAGCGCCCAGTGATTATGAGCAATGGCTGGTGACAGCCGCCGCACAGCCGCCCACGACTGCCTATAATCCGGCGGCTGTGGAATATGCGCAGGCTCATGACGAGCGCCTGGTGCGGGGGTGGGTCAGCATTCCACCGGCATCGCCTCCAGTGGTGAATTACGCTCCCAAACAACCGCCAGAAAGCCCTCCAGCCTGATTTAGGCTGCGATCGCAAAGCATTCATCCCCCTCTCCCCTGCCTTTAAGACTGCCTTTAAGACTGCCTTTAAAAAGTCACTTAAGAAATTACTTTAAGAGAAGGTTCCTATGACTGAGGTCTCCGTCAAGCCCACTGATATACTCACGCCACAACCCCATCCGGGTGCGCCGGATAACTGGAAGCGTTTTTTCACCTTCAGCACGGATCACAAAGTAATTGGAATTCAGTACATCGTTACATCTTTCACCTTTTTCCTGATTGGTGGTGTTCTGGCTATGGTCATGCGGGGAGAGTTGATTACCCCAGAGGCAGACCTGGTCGATCGCACGGTCTACAACGCTCTCTTCACTATGCATGGCTCAATCATGCTGTTCCTGTGGACATTTCCGGTGCTGGTAGGGTTGGGAAACTATCTGGTGCCGTTGATGATTGGGGCGCGAGACATGGCGTTTCCCCGGCTCAATGCTGTTTCCTTCTGGATGATTCCAGTGGTCGGAATATTGATGCTTGCTAGTTTCCTGGTGCCGGGTGGTCCCTCCCAATCGGGTTGGTGGGCATACCCTCCTGTCAGCTTGCAAAACCCCACAGGCTTTTTCTTGAATGGGCAAGTGCTCTGGTTACTGGCGGTCGCTATATCCGGCATTTCTTCCATTCTGGGCGCTGTAAATTTTGTCACAACGGTTTTTCGGATGCGGGCACCGGGGATGACCTGGTTTCGTACTCCTGCCTTTGTTTGGTCAGTGTTGGCAGCGCAGATCATCCAACTGTATGGCTTGCCCGCTCTCACAGGTGGAGCCATCATGTTGTTGCTGGATTCGACGATTGGCACCAGTTTCTTCGCCCCAGAACGGGGAGGAAATCCGGTTCTGTATCAACATTTTTTCTGGTTCTACTCCCATCCAGCGGTCTATGTGATGGTTCTTCCTGCCTTTGGCATCTTTTCAGAACTACTTCCCGTCCATGCGCGGAAACCGCTGTTTGGCTATCGCGTGATCGCTGTTTCTTCAATGCTGATTACTGTTATCAGTGGGATTGTCTGGGTTCACCACATGTATGCGGGTGCAACCCCCCCCTGGATGCGGATGGTGTTTATGCTGACGACCATGCTGGTGGCGGTGCCCAGTGGAATTAAAGTCTTTGGTTGGGTCGCAACGATTTGGGGCGGCAAGATTCGCCTGACCACGCCAATGTTATTTGCCCTGGGTGGTGTTGTGAACTGGCTATTTTCCGGTATTACCGGGATTTTCCTCGGATCGGTGCCGATTGATGTGCATGTGAACAATACTTACTTTGTGGTGGGTCACTTCCATTACGTGTTGTATGGGGCGATCGCTATGGCAATCTTTGGCGCGATTTATCACTGGTTCCCCAAAATGACAGGGCGGATGTATTACGAAGGCTTGGGGAAACTCCATTTTGCTCTGACCTTTATCGGGACGACCTTAGCCTTCTTCCCCATGCATGAAGCAGGATTGCTGGGAATGCCTCGCCGGGTTGCCTCCTATGACCCAGAGTTTGCCTTCTGGAATGTGATTACCAGTATTGGTGGCTTCTTGCTGGGCGTGTCAATATTGCCGTTCCTGCTCAATATGGTTAGCTCCTGGATTCAGGGAGAGCCAGCGGGAGACAATCCCTGGCGGGCGATCGGCTTGGAGTGGCTGACGAGTTCTCCCCCTCCCGTTGAGAACTTTGAAGAAATTCCTGTGGTGATTGCACCGCCCTACGGCTATGGCAGGAATGAGCCGTTGGTGGCAACGCCGGGAGTCGGCGAGTAATGCGGATAAGTTGTAGTTGAAGTGGGGAATCGTCATGACGGCAGAAAGAGCGATCGCCGAATCCAAAGAAGTAGAAATCCGCCATGCCCAGGAGCATGATGAGGCGGGTAACAGTAAGTTTGGCTTCATTGTGTTTCTGCTTTCAGAAAGTGTGATTTTCCTCAGCTTCTTTGGCGGATACATCATCTACAAAACGACCATGACGGACTGGTATCCGCCTGGGGTCACGGGTTTAGAGACACGGGAACCGTTGATCAATACTCTGGTGCTGGTATCCAGTAGCTTTGTCATCTATGTTGCCGAGCGCTATCTCCACGACCATAAGTTATGGGGTTTCCGCTTCTTCCTGTTGGCAACGATGGCAATGGGGGCTTACTTCCTCTACGGTCAGGCGGTGGAATGGAGTGAATTGTCTTTCAGTATCAACTCCGGTGTCTTTGGCGGCATGTTTTACCTGTTGACCGGGTTTCATGGGTTGCATGTGCTGTCGGGTATTTTGCTACAAACACTGATGTTGGGGCGATCGTTCATTCCGGGTAACTATGACAACGGGTACTTTGGTGTCGAAGCGACATCTCTGTTCTGGCACTTTGTAGATGTAATCTGGATTATTTTGTTTATCCTGCTTTACCGCTGGCAGTAATCCAGAGGTAAGTCATGCAACAAAAACGGGGTCAGCGATCGAGGGCAAAACAATGATTATTGATGACCAGCAGTACGATGTCATTATTATCGGCACGGGAGCGGGTGGAGGGACACTAGCCCGCAAGCTAGCGGCTACTGGCTACAAGATCCTGGTACTGGAGCAGGGTGATTTTGTTGAAAAAGAAAGCTCTGAGCTGATCGATACAGAAGTCTTCAAAAAAGAACAATTTCATGCGCCAGTTCCCTGGTATGACGATAGTGGTGAACCGTTTTATCCCCAAACAAGTTACTGCGTAGGTGGTAACACCAAAATCTGGAATGGCGCATTGATGCGGATGCGGGAACGGGACTTCGAGGCTGTGCAGTACCACGATGGGATGTCTCCCGGCTGGTCTTTAAGCTATCAAGACTTTGAACCCTACTATACTGAAGCAGAAAAGCTTTATCAGGTGCATGGCAAGTTGGAGGATGACCCAACGGAACCTGCCCATCAAGAGGCTTATCCCTTTGCAGAGGTTGCCCATGATGGTCATGTGCAGGCGATCGCCGACACTCTCTCCAAACAAGGACTTCACCCTGCTTATCTACCTTTGGGATTGGGGGATCAGGGCAGAACCGATGCAGAAGACACAGGCGTTAGCCCAGCTTTGCAGTCAGACAATGTCACGCTGAAGACTTCTGCCCATGTTGTTTGTTTACATACCAACCCGTCTGGTTCTGCCGTCAAAGCAGTGGAGGCACAAATCGGGCAACAGGCTTACCTGTTCATGGGTCATATTATTGTTTTAGCTTGCGGAGCCGTGAACACCGCCGCGCTGCTTCTGCGTTCTGCCAACGATAGCCACCCCAATGGCATTGCCAATCGCTCCCATCAGGTTGGGCGCAACCTGATGAAGCAACTCCTTTCCGTTGTGGTGCAAATTACCAATACCCCACACTCCGGCTTTTTTCCCAGAACATTGGGGGTCAACGACTTTTATTGGGGCGATCTCGATTTTTCCTATCCCATGGGACATGTTCAGAATTCGGGTGGCATTTTGCAAGATGTCATTTTCTCTGAAGCTCCGCCTATCTTGTCGGCTCTGGCAAGAGCAGTACCTAATTTTGGGTTGCGACAGTTAGCAACGCGATCGCTCGGTTGGTGGTTACAGACGGCTGACCTTCCCAAGCCCGAAAACCGCGTCTATTACACGGGCGAAAAGTTGCGGATTGACTACAAACCCAACAATGTGGAAGCTCACGATCGCCTGGTTTATCGTTGGGTAGAAGTTTTGAAAAAGGTAGAAGCTGCCCAGCCCGCTATGTTCTCTCGCAGAACCCATCCCCGCAGTGATATGCCGATTCAGGTGATCGCGCACCAGTGTGGCACCTGTCGCATGGGAGAAGACCCAGAAACCTCAGTGGTAGACCTTAATTGTCGTACCCATGAAGTAGATAACCTGTATGTTGTAGACAGCAGCTTTTTCCCCGCTAATGCCAGCGTCAGTCCAGGGCTGACTGTGATTGCCAATGCGTTGCGGGTGGGCGATCGCCTCACACAACGATTGAAGGGAACTGCATAATTTTTTCTGAACGTGCGCGGCTTAATCCGCAGAATCCCTAACGGCTATACACAAGTCATCGAGAACCAAAACCAGATAATTTTGAAATGCCTGCTAGATGGGCGTTTCAAAACTATCTGAAGTGAGCTTTCAGAAAGTTGGGCTTTCAGAAAGTTGGGCTTTCAGAAAGTTGGTATTACAAGACGTTGGCTTGATATGGCTCAAACAACTCGCAATCTCCTTTGCGAACGGTGATTACGGTTTTGACGCCGCCCCGGCGGGTGAAGTCGCCAATGACCCGCAGCCCCCTGGGTTGCAGCTCGTCCCAGAGGCGATCGCACACTTCATTCACCACCGTTTCGTGGCTGATGCGGCGATCGCGGAAGGCGTTGATGTAGAGCTTAAAGGCTTTCAGTTCCACGACCCAATCTTGCGGTTGGTAATCTACAACAATAGTGCCAAAGTCGGGATAGCCAGACCGGGGGCAGAGCGCGGTAAACTCCGGGTGCTCTAGATGAATGGTGTAGGCGTTGGTGGAGGAATTTTGCCATTTCTCCAGGGGTTCTGCGGCAGCCTGTTGAATGGCGCGATCGCCATAGTTCATCAGGGGAGTAGCGTTCAGGGTGGTATCGGTCATGGCGGTAAATGCGATCGGGTCAAAAACACAATGGTTTTCTATTCTATGGCGATCGCGGGTTACCATAAAACGCCCGATTGTAGGATTGCAGACTTTACATGCAAGCGTTAGAAGATTAGAGCGTAATACACGGCTATCCGAGGATGATAACCGTCGGCATTTTACGGAGTGTAGGGCGATCGCTCAACCAACAAATGAAATCATTTGGGACTTTATTTATTTGCTAACCCCTTTGAGAATCAGACAATGCAGATCCACAATGACATCCAGAAAATTCAGGGGTGTGAGTTGCTCGGTTCCAGCGTATATCTGTTCAACTCGATAGGTTTCCCCTTGCGGATCTTGCAACACGATAACCCGTTGCTGATTGATGTCTATAATCCAGTATTCACTAATGTTTGCTCTGGCATAGATTTTGGCTTTGCGATCGCGCTTCAGCGTTGAATCTGCCACTTCTATTAGTAACAGCACATCATCGGGGTGGGGTGGGAGAGGATGTCTGCATTCGAGCGGCTAATTACCTTCACTAAAATTATCCTGCACAGTTTGTTTGAGTAGCAAGGAATGTGAGCCGCCTTTTTAATTAAAATTACTCCAACAAACAAATACCTGGCAGCGTAGCCGCAGGCACCCGACCCCTCGCACGCTTGGGATTGAAAATAAAATAAAACCCGGAATTGTTGATGAGCAGCGCGGCACTGCCGCGCTGCTCATCAACAATTCCGGGTTTTATTTCGTGCGTGAGCCTTGGGGACAATCTCATGCAATTGAGAGATGCGATCGCCCTTCAACTCCGCCCCAAAGATGGGTTACAAGCTCGGTTTCTTGCTTCACCCTAAACGTAGGAGCGACCGTGTGGCAATGTCAATTAATTTTGATTTTTGAATTTTGATTTTTGAACTTTGAATTAGTTCTGTTGCAAGCGGTTTGCTAATGCTTCGGTGTGTTCTAAGGACTTCGTGCCGGGGATTTGAAGGATTCGGAGGGGAGAACCCATGACGCAGACCAAGAGCGCAACCGCCATTCGACAAGCGGATTGGGTGGAGCAGTATCGCCACAAGCACCCTGCCGCCGATCGCTGGGCGGTGGGCTATGGGGATATTGACCATAGCCTGGAAACGCAAGCGCGGGTGTTTTTGCTGGCGGAGCAAATTACCAGTAGCGGCACGGCTTCGGATGATGGGACGGGGATGACGCGCCCGGAGTTCTTCAATCTGCTGTATGCCCTCGATCGGGTTGCCAGTGCGGGGATGTGGCTGGTGGTGCATGAGGTGTATGCCCGCTGCGTGTATCTGGATGGGCGGGATCTGTCGCCGGATGACTTTAAGGAGAAACCGGAGGGGCATACGGGTGGGTCGCTCAACATGGTGCCTGCCTATGCGGGGTATCTGGCGGCAAATGCGATCGCCGGACGCACCCGCAGTTGGCTCATGGGGCAGGGGCATTGTGTAGCGGCGATCGACTCCCTCAATCTGCTGGTCGATAACCTGTTGCCTGCCCATGAGCAGCGCTACAGCCTCACCGACGAAGGGCTGACCCGCTATGTGCAAGACTTTTATTCCTACAAGCTGAATGACCAGGGCAAGCAAGACTCGCCCCTGGGCAGCCACGTTAACCCCCACACCGCTGGCGGCATGGCAGAAGGCGGCTACCTGGGTTTTGTGCAGTTGGAGTATATGCATATGCCTTTGCCAGGGGAGAGCCTGGTCACCTTTCTCAGCGATGGAGCCTTTGAGGAGCAGCGCGGGAGCGACTGGGCACCCCGCTGGTGGCGCAGGAAAGACTGTGGCGACATCCTGCCGATCATGATCAACAATGGGCGGAGGATTGACCAGCGCAGCACCATGGCGCAGAAGGGCGGCACCGACTGGCTGGTGCGCCACCTGGAACTCAATAGCTTTGACCCGATTGTGATTGATGGTACTGACCCAGCGGCGTTTGTCTGGCTCATCTTTGAGATGGAGCAGCGGCTCCATGCGGCGGGGCAGGCGGCAGAGGAAGGGGGCGATCGCTACCCCATCTCCCTCCCCTACGGTATTGCCGTTGCCCTCAAAGGCGAAGGCTTTGTGAATGCCGGGACGAACCTGGCTCATGATTTGCCCCTCGATACCAGTCCCCGCAAGGACATCGAGATGGTGAAGCTGTTTAACGAGTGGGCACGGAAGTTGTGGGTGCCGCCGCAAGAGATGAAAGAGGCGATCGCCCATCTCCAGACCCACAAAGCCGATGGTCGCCCCAAAGAGAAAGATCATCCCCTGGTAAATCGGCGGGTCAATGTAGAACATACCCCGACGCCAGAGTTTCAGCCCATTCCCGAAAACCGTGCTGACAGTAGCGCCTGGACGCGACTGAAGCCGATGGCAGCGGTAGATGAGATGTTCGTCGCCACGATGCAGGCAAATCCCCATCTGCGGGTGCGGGTGGGCAACCCCGACGAGATGCGCTCCAACCGTTTGAAGAAGACCCTGGCGCATCTCAAGTTCCGCGTCACCGACCCCGAAGACGGTCTGCCCGAAGACATCTACGGGGAAGTGATTACAGCGCTCAACGAAGAAGCTGTTGCCTCAGCGGCTCTGGCAAACAAAGGTGGGATTAACCTGATCGACACCTACGAAGCCTTCGGTGCCAAGATGCATGGGGTGATGCGTCAGGAAATCATCTTTGCCAAGCACCAGAAGGAATTGGGGCAGGAGCGGGGCTGGCTGTCCGTGCCGCTGATCCTCACGTCGCACACCTGGGAGAACGGCAAGAACGAGCAGTCGCACCAGGACCCGATGATGGCAGAGGCGATGTTGAACGAAGCCTCGGATGTGTCGCGGGTGCTGTTTCCCCCCGACTACAATGCGACCGCTGTGCTGATGCAGCGGGTCTACCAGACCCACGGGCAGTTTTGGACGATGGTGGTGGCAAAGCGGGATAAAGTGCCCAATCTGTTTACCCCCGACGATGCCGAGCGACTGTATGAGCAGGGGGCAATCCGCCTGAACTGGACAGGACATCGTATTGAGGAGCAGCAAGTGGTTTTGACCGCGCTCGGTTCCTACCAACTGGAGGAAGTGCTGAAAGCCTCTGCCCGCCTGACCCAGCGCGACATCCCCCACTCCGTCGTCTACATGCTGGAGCCGGGGCGCTTCCGGATGCCCCGCGATGCTGGGGAACTGGCACATGCGGCTCCCGCTTCGGTGGTGCAAGACCTGTATCCCGACCACGTAGCGGCGCGACTCTTCCTCACCCACACCCGTCCCGAACCGTTACAGGGCACGCTGTTTCACTTGTTCCAAGGCTGGAAAACCTCTGCCACATTGGGCTTCATCAACCAGGGCGGCACGCTCAACCATGACGGCATGTTGTTTATCAATCGCTCCAGTTGGGCGCATGTGCTGGCAGAAACCGCCCGCATTCTGGGTATCGAGCGGGATGCTTTACTGCAACCCCAGGAGCAAGCGGCATTAGAAGGGCGGCAAAACCCCGAAGGCGTCATCATCCTATAGCGCTTTCAGTGAGTCATTTCCACCTAACGTTTTCACCCGACGTTTTCACCCGACATTTCCACTCGACATTTCCACCCGACATTTCCACCCGACATTTTCGATAAGCAGTTTCAGGAGAAATCCCATGGCGAAGAACAAGATTGAACAGATTAAGGAATATGGGCAGAGCATCTGGATCGATTATCTGGATCGGCAGATGATCGAGTCGGGTGAGCTGAAGCGCATGGTCGAAGAGGAAGGCATTCGGGGGGTGACCTCCAATCCCAAAACCTTTTGCAAAGCCATCACCAGCCAGGACAACTATGACGATGACATTCGTATGGCAGCGGATGCTGGGCAATCCATCCAAGACATTTATGAAGCCCTGATCTTCAAAGATATTCGCAATGCCTGCGACATTTTGCTCCCAGTTTATGAACTGACCGATCGCATGGATGGTTATGTGAGCCTGGAGCTACCGCCCGCCCTGGCACGGGATACGGCTGCAACGGTGAAGGAAGCGAAGCGCTACTTCCGGGCGATCGATCGCCCCAACGTGCTGATCAAAATCCCCGGCACTAAAGAAGGGATTCCCGCCATTCGGCAGGCGATCGCCGCTGGGGTCAACGTCAACGTTACCCTGCTGTTCTCTCTAGGGAGCTACGAACAAGCCGCCCAAGCCTATATCAAAGGACTGGAGGAACGGGTAGATAACGGCGAACCCATCGACAAAATTGCTTCGGTCGCCAGCTTCTTCCTCAGCCGCATCAACGTGAAAGTGGATGAGCGGTTGGATCAACGCCTACGAACGATTGGGACGGAGAACCTCAGCGAAGAGGCACGATTGCAGGAGTTCAAGGGTAAAGTGGCGATCGCCAATGCCAAACTCGCTTACCAGACCTTCCAAAAGCTGTTTTTGGAGAGCGATCGCTGGGATGCTCTGGCGGAACAGGGCGCTCATGTGCAGCGTGTCCTCTGGGCAAGCACCAGCACCAAAAATCCTGACTACAGCGATGTGATGTATGTGGATGAGTTGATTGGTCCCTACACCATCAATACCCTGCCGCCAAAGTCCATTGAGGCGGTTTTGGATCATGCCCATCCGTCTCCCAATCAGGTTGAGGAAGGGGTTGAGGAAGCCCAAAAGCTGATCAATAGCCTGAGTGCGTCTGATATTCAAATTGACCTGACTCAAGTCATGGCGGAGCTGATTGAGGAAGGCATTCAAAAGTTTGCAGAACCCCATGACGAGTTGATGCGATCGCTTGAAGCGAAGACGAAGGAGCTTGCAGCAGTTTAAAGGCGATCTCCAGAAAAAAATATCCCCATTTTTTGAGAGAGGGCGCGGCTAAACCGCGCCCTCTCTCAAAAAATGGGGATATTCTTTCTCAAAAATCTCCTTAGCGCATGCAAAATCCAGGGCTTTTAAGAAATGGCGAAGGTACGGATCTCTTGCTTAGCCCAAAAATAGCAAAAAAATTTCGCATAAGCCTATCTCAGGAAAGATGCCTCTCAGCACTTCCCCTGATAATTTTGGTATCAAGAGGTTTGAGAGATTAGTTTTGAGTTTCTAAGTGGTGACTTGTCACCCTTTCGGGCAATCCCTGAATCGTTTTTCAGAAACGTTTGGGGCTGAAGGGGGAAGGAAGCCAGCTTAAGGCTCAAAACTTTTTTTTTGATAACTTCTGGCGATTTTTTAATGATGTTTGCAGCCAGGAGCAAGGTGATGGCAAGTGCAGAGAGCAAAACCACAACGGATCACGGCACGATTAAACAGTGGGTAGAGTCGCGGGGGGGCTTTCCTGCGACGGTTAAAAGTACGAAGGAAGATGGGGAGCCGGGGGTTCTTCGCATCGACTTTCCGGGCTATAGCGGCGAAGATTCTCTGGAGCGCATTGAGTGGGACGCTTTCTTTGACAAGTTTGAGGAGAGCGATCTGGCGTTTCTCTACCAGGAGGAGTTAAAGAGTGGGGACGAGAGCCGCTTCTTTAAGTTTGTGAGCCGTTGAGATGGAACTACGGAACCACCGACGATGTGGAGGATAGAGGTCAGTGAACGAAGGGAATTTGGGGTAATACGGGTATTTCGTTCGTCATCGTTGTCTGCGTTCGTCTGTGTCTGTGGCGTTCCATGTTGCCGGGGTGGGTTTGGTTTGGAGGGGTTGGTGGGGTGGAAAGGTTGTGGCGAAACCCACCCCTACGGTGTTTGCGTTCCTTACGCTTTTTGATTGATTTGTGGACGAAATTCTTTTTATTGAACTTTTGGGTGGTTTGGGGGATGTGTTGATTGCGCTGCCTGCGATTCAGGCATTGGCAGCATCCCATCCTTCGGCTCGGATGACGGTGCTGACGTTTGCTCCGGGGGATATGCTGTTGCGGGGGCATCCGCAGATCGATCGCTGTTTTGGAGTACCGCGAGGGCAGGCGCGGCAGGCGGTGATTACAGCGCTGCGGGAACCCTATGACTTGATTGTGACGGATACGACCTACGAGGGTATTGCGGACATTGTGCAGCATCGGGGCGCTAAGCGGGTGGTGACGAACCTGTGGCGCAATCCGCCGGGGGATCAGTGGGTGAGCGATCGCTTCCTCCAGATCCTCCAGGAGGAATCCCTGATCACCCCGGCGGCGGTTGAAGAACACCGCCATCCCCACCTGCATCTTACGGATTCTGAAAAAGCGGCGGTTGCGGAACAACTCGGCTCCCTCCCCCATCCCCGCATTGGCTTGTACCCCGATGCGGGGATGGCGATTAAGCAATGGTCTACGGATCGCTTTGTGGCACTGGGGCGATCGCTGCAACAGCGTTATGGGGTCAGCCTGGTGGTGCCAGAGGGGGGCGATCGCGAGCAGGTCGAGGCGATCGTTTCTGGGGTGGAAGGGGCGTTGCTTTGGGAGCGGCGATCGCTGCGAGAACTCGCCGCCCTCTTTGCCCAGTTGGATGTCGTTGTCGCCGCCGACACCGGACCCGCCCGCATCGCCGCTGCCGTCGGCACCCCCACCCTCACCCTCTTCGGACCCTCCTGGGCAGGGCGCTACGGACAACCCACCCCCCACCTCAACCTCCAGGGCTACCCCTCCTGCCCCGAACGCCACATCCCCAACTTCACCGAACAAGCCTGCTGGTACAGTGGCACCTGCCCCTTCCCCTGGGACACCTGCGTCAACCTCCTCACCCCCAACCAGGTCGCCACCGCCGTTGGTCAACTCCTTCCCCAAAAAGCAACACCCTCCCCCCCAACTCAAAACTCAAAACTCAAAACTCAAAACTCACCCCCTCACCCCCTCACCTCCTCACCCACCCCCTCCTGGCAAACCGCCCGCAACCTCCTCGTCCTCCGCCTCGACAACATCGGCGATGTGCTCATGACCGCCCCCGCCCTCCGGGCACTCAAGCAATCGCACCCTGCCACCCGCTTGACTCTCCTCGCCAGCCCCGCCGGATCGCTCACCGCTCCTGTCTTGCCCTGGGTCGATGACGTAATCCCCTGGCGCACCCTCTGGCAAGCCCTGGAACAGCCACCGGGAGACGCCAATCGGGAATGGGAACTGATTGAAACCCTAAAGTCCCGCAACTTTGATGGAGCTATCATCTTCACCAGCTTCAAGCAAAGCCCCCATCCCCCCGCCTTTGTGTGTCAGATGGCAGGAATCCCCCTGCGGTTGGGAGCTTCCCAGGAGTTGGGCGAATGCCTCACCCATCGGGTTTCGCACTTGCCCGACGACCTGCATCAGGTGGAGCGCAACATGCAGTTGATCGAAGCAGTGGGATATGAGGTGAGCGATCGCCATCTCCAACTTCACATCCCGCCCTCTGACCTAATTCCACCCACTCCCTATTTGTTGCTGAATCCCTGGACAAGCTGCCCCTCCCGCACCTACCCCCTGGAGAAAATGGCGATCGCTGCCCGCACCCTCTCCGACAAAACGGGCTACCCCGTTGTCGTCACCGGAACCGACAAGTACCGCGAAGCTGCCCAACCCTTGCTGGAAATTCTGGGTGCGCGGGCGATCGACTATATCGGCAAAACCAGCCTGTCCGATCTCGTTGCCCTGGTGGCACAGGCGCAACTGCTGCTCTCCAACAACACTTCCACCATGCACATCGCTGACGCCACCCAAACCCCCAGCGTCATCCTGTTTGCAGGAACCGAACTGGAGCAACAATGGCGACCTCGCCGCACCCGCGCCCACCTGCTGCGCCGCCCCACCCCCTGTAGCCCCTGCTACGCCTTCACCTGCCCCTACGAGCTGGAATGCCTCGACATTGCCTCCGAAGAAGTGGTCGAAGCTGGACTGGCTCTACTGAACGAACACTCAGTTCTGGCATCCACGTGATTCAAAATTACTCCTGATGGGAATAGCCATTTCGATTACTTTCTATGCTTTATCGGTATAAACACTTCATAGTTGCGCTGTTAACCCGCCCGCAAATAACCCACCCGCAAATAAATTGCGGGCTAGTTTGGGAAGCCCACTTAAGTGGGCTGAGGTCATTATCGCCAGCTCCACAGTCCGTTTTAACGGACTTTTCCCAGGTAGCCCGCAATTCATTTGCGGGCGATTTTTTGCATTGAGGGTTTAGCCTCTCCCTGATGTTCCAAAATCCAAAATTCTATGCCCCAAACTCCCCTCCATGTCACCTTCGTCACTGGAAGCTATCGCCCCGATCAAGATGGGGTGGCAGATTACCTGGCGAACTTGCGATCGCACCTTTCCCAGTACGCCATCACTTCCACCATTCTGACGACTTATGATTCGGCTAAAGCAATGAAGGATGACACGGTAAAGGGAGCACTTTCTGACTGGTCACTACCCCAACTTCTGCCCCTGGTGCGCCGCATTCGGGCAACCCCCACCGACCTCCTCCATATCCAGCACGCCGCCGGAAGCTATCGCTTTGAGCGATCGGTTTTTCTGCTGCCGTTGTTGTTGCGGTTGTCCGGTTACTCCCGCCCCATCGTTACCACAGCCCATGAGTATGGCTGGTGGGACTGGCAACCTGGCTGGCTGCCTAAGTCCTGGCTGGAGGGGTTGAAGGAGTGGGGGCAATCCCGTGGCTGGTGGGATCGGGAAGATGGCTTTTTGCTGACGGGGAGCAATGCTGTCATCACCACTAACGAAAACATCACCCGCATCATGGCAGAACGACTGGGGGAGCATCACACCCATCTCACTACTATTCCCATCGCCGCCAATCTCACCGTCGTCCCGATCGCCCAAGCCACTGCCCGTCAGGAACTCCGGCAACATTGCCACTGGTCAGCGGATACTCAAGTGATTACTTTTTTCGGCTTCCTCCATCCCGTTAAAGGCATCGAGCCATTGATTCATGGCTTTAAGCAAATTACTCAGCAGCATCCCCAGGCGCGACTATTACTCATGGGAGGTGTCGAAACCCTTTCTCTCCGGGGGAAAGAGGCTGAAAATTACTGGCAAAAACTACAAAACTTGATTCGGGATCTGGCGTTGGGCGATCGCACTCATTGCACGGGCTACATCCCCGCCGAAACCGCTTCCCGGTATCTTTCCGGCTCTGATATTGGGGTGCTTCCGTTCAATCCTGGGGTTTCTCTCAAAAGTGGTTCTTTGCTAGCCATGCTGGCGCACCGTCTCCCAACGATCGCCACCCACACCGAAGAAAGTGATGTTGTGCTTTTGGAGAAGGAAGCGATCGCCCCCGTCCCACCCCGCAACAGCGAAGCGCTAGCCGATGCGATTCATCACTTGCTGGAGCATCCTGAGGAGGGCGATCGCCTTGCTACGAATGGCTACAACTTTGCCCAATCCTTCACCTGGGAATCGATTGCCCGCCAACACTACAACGTTTATCAACAAATCACTTTGTAGGGCTGAGCAATGCCTACCCTACCATTTCTGGGACAGCAGGGGCGGCAAAGCCGCCCCTGCTGTCCCAAATTATTTGTTGGTCAGGACTTTGAGGAATCTGAAAATTGAGGATTGTCAGAATCCAAAAAGTAGTGCTATCGTCAATGGAAACTTATTCTGAACCATCGGCTTAGTTTGGTCTTTGACCAAAGCGGAGGACCCACACTCTGGGGCGAACCTTGCGATCGCAAGGAGGCGAACTCTCACGCCCAGCCCGTCAGCTAACTTCGTCAGCCTTGAGGGGAGACCGTTGATCTCCTGGTGTATTGTTCAGAGTTTTATTCATCAGGAGATTAGCATGGAAAGCTGGTACGCTTTTGCAGCGCTTGCTGTGTTTGTTGGTGTGCTCGTTTGCATCATTACCGAATGGCTGCATCTCACCATTGCAGCGATGTTGGGTGCTTTAGTGCTGTTGTTCCTCAACGTGCTGACCCTGACAGAAGCCGTTGACTACATTGCCCAAAGCTATGCCACGCTGGCACTCTTTTTTGGTGTCATGGTGATGGTGCGTGCCTTCGAGCCAACCGGGGTTTTTGAGTACCTGGGCACGCAGATGGTGGTGCTGGCAGGGGGGCAGGGGAAGCGGCTCTTGCTGGGCATTGTCGCCATTACAACTCCCATTTGTGCGGTCTTGCCCAACGCGACGACAGTCATGTTACTGGCTCCGCTGATTCCCCCCATCGCCACCGAGTTGGGGGTTAACTTTGTGCCACTGCTGATCTTGATGGTGTTTGTCGCCAACAGTGCCGGGCTGCTAACCCTGGTGGGCGATCCCGCAACCTTTATCGTGGGCGACGCCATTAACATCAGCTTTGTGGATTACTTGAAGTCCTTAAGTTTGGGAGGGGCGATCGCCATTGGTGTCATCGTCCTCATGCTCCCCGTGCTGTTTTCCTCCATCTGGAACAAACGCCTCGATAACCTGAACCAACTGCCCCACCCCAAAGTGAACCATCCCCGGATGTTGATTTTGGGCGGCATCATTGTTTTTCTGGTGTTACTCCTTTTTGTTGTGGGCGAAATGTTGCCCGTGCCCATTTCCCCCGCGACCGTTGCCCTGGCAGGAGCGGCACTATGCCTGCTCATCACCCACCACAGTAAGATCGATACCCTTCATAACATTCTGCGCGATGTGGATTGGAGTACCCTCATTTTCTTTATGAGTGTTTTTGTCCTGATCGGGGGATTGGAGAAGACGGGAGTGCTCAGTTCCGCGTCTGGTGTGCTGGCGTTTGTCCTTGGTCAAAACATCGCGTTGGGATCGCTGCTCCTGCTGCTGTTAGTAGGATTCCTTTCCAGCCTGATCCCCAACATTCCCCTTGTTGTTGCAATGGTGCCACTGCTCAAGGAATACATTGTCAACGTTGGTCTGGCGACGAGTGATGTTCTAGATCCAAACTTTGCAGGAGACCTGCCAGTGGCGGTTCTACCGCTGTTCTACGCCATGATGTATGGCGCGACGTTGGGCGGCAATGGAACTTTGGTAGGTGCTTCGTCAAACATTGTGGCAGCGGGCGTTGCCGAACAACATGGCAAGCGCATTTCCTTTCACACGTTTTTGCAATACGGCGTTCCCATTGCCACGTTACAAATAGTCATCATAAGTTTGTATGTCTTGATTCGCTTCTTCTGAAGCCACTGCCAAAAACATTGCCCTTTGCCAACCTGATGAATCTAGCCGCCAAATCGACGATCGATTAGTGTGACGGAACATCTCTCCTGATGGATTCATATAGGCATCGCGATAGGTGAGTAATGCGATCGCATCTGAAAGCTTATTCACAGCAAAGTCTTGAGCGTGAATCTGCGGTGGCTCCGGGTTAGTTGGTAATGCCATCAGCTCATAGTCGTGCGTATAGGTTGTTCCGGATCGACCAAACTCTTTGAAATCAGGGGCAAGCAACTAGGCTAATCGCTCTCGATTTCGACGGCACCCAGGTTGATGAAGTTCACACTCTAGTGCAGCGTCAATTCTAGAAATTAGGGTTGGCAAGTTGCCTGAGATCGGCGAAGTTGGATAAAGCGCGAGGGTGCTTTATGCAGAAAAAATACATTGTCCGATTAAGCGAAGAAGAACGGAATGAACTTCATGGGGTGACCAAGAAATTAAAGGGCAGTAGTCAGAAGGTCAGACGTGCCCAGATCTTGCTCAAAGCCGACATCGAAGGACCCGACTGGACCGATGAGCGAATTGCTGAAGCCTTTGGCTGTCGCCGAAAAACGGTTGAAAATGTCCGCAAGCGATTGGTTGACAAGGGCTTTGAAGTGGCTCTCAATGGAGCCCCGCGTCTCACCTCTCCAACCGAGAAACGACTGGACGGCAAGCAGGAAGCCCAAGTCATCGCTCTGCGACTCGGTCCACCCCCCAAGGGGTATGCGAACTGGTCTTTGCGGCTGTTATCGCGCAAAGTGGTGGAACTCGGAATTACCGAGAGCATCAGCCATGAAACAGTACGGCGCACGCTAAAAAAAATGGAATGACCAACCGTAAGATTCAGTATTGGGTAATTCCACCAACGGCAGACGGGGAATTTGTGGCACATATGGAGGCGGTGCTCGATACCTATGCCCAACCCTACAACCCAAAGCGCCCCGTCATTTGTATGGACGAACAGCCCGTGCAGTTACATCGAGACGTACGTCCTCCCCTGGATGCCACAGCCCAGCATCCAAAGCGTGTTGATTACGAGTATGAGCGGGCGGGAACCGCCAGCATTTTTATGTTTACTGAACCCCTGGCGGGCTGGCGACAGGTCAGTGTCCGAGCGCGACGAACAAAAGTAGATTGGGCCACCGAAGTGGCTGAACTATTAGAGGGACGGTGCCGGGACTGCGAGAAGATTATCCTCGTTTGCGATCAACTCAACACCCATACCAGGGGAGCCTTCTATGAAGTGTTTGAGCCGCAGAAGGCGCGTCAGTTGATACAGCGTATCGAGTTTTGTCACACCCCCAAGCATGGCAGTTGGCTCAACATTGCAGAGAATGAATTAAGTTCACTCACCCGCCAGTGTATCGACGATGAACGCTTTGGTGACATTGAAACCCTGCGCAAGGCGACCGCTGCTTGGGCGACGGATGTCAACGGCACTCAGCGAGGTGTGGATTGGCATATGCGCATTGATGATGCTCGCTGTAAACTGACCTCGGTCTATCCTAAAATTAAGCTGTGACGCTGCACTAGTTTGCGTAGTGTGGCGAGTAGGGATAAGTTTTCCATTACTACTCCATAGCGTTGGGTGAAGGGTTGATCCATTTCATCGGTGTTCCCCATATTCCATGCTTGAAAAAGCGATCGCCACTTTGTCGAAACCCCACTTTCTGATAAAAGCCAACGGCTGCTTCTGCGGCGTTGACAGTCACTTCATTCAAATCATCGCTACATCGGGTGAACAGTTCTCGACCCATTCCTTGCCCAGAAAACTCTTTTCGGACAAACAGCAATGACAAATGGTTGCCTCTCTTAAAGGCAATAAATCCAACAACGATTCCATTCCACGTTGCAACTAGCGTTTTCTCATCACTCAAGATTCGGCTTCTTAATTCCTCTGGATGACAAATCTGTAGCCATTCAGCAACACTTTCTGGCGTGCCATCTGTGAGTTCCCATAGAACCGCAGAAGCCCACATACAACCACTAATTTGATGCTCGTCCCCTATCTGCGGAAGTCTGTAGGTAATTGTGTTCATGGGTGTACGTAAATAACCTTTCGCCAACACCAATCTGAAAGGAGTAATGGTTGGGTTGCTGGTGGTGGTATTGAGGTAATGATTTTTGGGTGTGTGGGCAGCGCCCACACACCCAAAAATCATTACCCTTTGAGGACTACCGGGTTGCTTTCCTAAAGGCTAAAACAGAGCGGTCTAACGGTGCCCATCACCCGCCGCCTATTAACAAGTAACCTCTTGGCGGTCGGCGTGCATGGGCGTTGTTATGTCTGCTGCGACTTAACTCAACTATGCTCTCACAACGGCAGATACAGCACGACATCTTTCCACTCTGCTTGCTCGCTACAATCTACCAGCAACAGCAATTCATCGATCGCCTGCCGCATAGGCATTCGATCATTGACCACACACATCCCTGCCATCGGTTCTCCTCTAACCAGACGGTTGTAAGCAAAATCCGGCATCGTTGCCCTATCGTGAGTGAGCAGGATGCGATTATTAGTGGCTGCCCAGGCTAAGATTGCTGGATCATCGACTTTTCTCAAACCAACATCCTGAACTCGAAGCAAATCAAGGTTAGGATGACGCAGTAGCAATCCCCGAACGATGTCACCATTGAAATTTTCATCACTCAACAAGCTCAACATATTCGCTGCTAAGTATTTCCCTGAGACAGTAACCGAGCACGGATAGAACTCAAATCGGGCTGAATATCAGACAAACGTTGCTGCACGGCTTCAGCCAACTGCTCTCTCTGACGTAAATACGCTTCTACAGCATCTTGATGCCGAAGGTAATACCCAATTGTGTTGTAAACATCAGATAGGGATAGAGTTGAGTACCGATTCATAATAGACTCAGGGGACGCACCATCTTGAAAAGCCCTGACTACAGTTTCCAGTAATACTCTTGAATTTCCTACCCTTACTGCTCCAGTCTCATCTTCATGCAGAGGTGGTGCTTCATGGTCTAAAACGAGATTCATAAGTTTAAAGAACTCCTGTCTTAGATACAAAATGGCTGTGACTTAATTCTCGGATGCAGGTTCATTTAGGCATAGATTTAGCAACCTGTGTTCTTTTCTTTATCTTAGGAGATTTAAAGGCATCAACATCTTTCTCTCCGGAAAGCAAAAACAGAAATGATTTCTCCTGGAATCTACAGGTTTGCATAATCCCAAGTAGAGTCAGATATGCAGCAAAACTTGACTCGAAGAAAGCACCTGAGATCTTCTCCTGAACTGCAATATGTCGAAGCGCTCTTTCTGCTGTGTTGTTGTGCCAGGGCACTGAATCATGCTCAAGGAAAGTAAATAAGCTCTCGTGATAGCGTTCAAATCGCTTTTGATACTTCGTTGTCAATTCAGAATGGTAACTTCTACTATTAATATTCTTGTTGTAGAATCTATCTACCTTCTTTTTGAATTTCGCAAGGTGTCTTTTCTTCAAGCCATACTTATCAAAAGAATTTCTTCAGAGTCCGAATAAAAATCGGAGAAGTTCTTTATGTAACTAACAAGCGTGCCTTGACTAATAGTTTCATTGAAAAGTTCTTGAATCTCTTTCTGAATGATATTCAGAGGAAGACGAAGGGCAAGACGCTGGTTTACTATCCATGATTGAAATGAATGACCAAACAACTGATTGCCTAATTCATCAATAAAAATAGGATTAAAAAGCTTATGGCATTGTTCGCAATATCCCTTTGATCCAAAATACCTTATTTTTTTTTGGAAGCCCCCTCTTCGTAATTTTAAGGTCAATGATGGTCTTCTCTCTAAGTTTTTCTGATTCACAGAGAAAAGATTGACATTCTGGGCATTTTGCTCTCATGGAAACATGCACAGACTTATCTGGTCTAGGAAGTATTCTATAGTATCCAGGATGATTATATTTTGGCCCTAGCTTTTTGGATTTTGCCCCAGATTTCTCTTCTTCTCGAATACGTAGAGTTATTTTGCTTTTACTATAGTTGGAGTGAGCAGATTTTAGTATTGACTCAAGCTGGTGGTGAATCAATTCACCCGTTTCTGTAGCTAATTTCCTTGGTTGATCGGCAAATTTAATACTATTCTTATGCCGAGTTAACTGTTTGACTTCTGAAAGTTTGTCAACTAATATACCTTGCCAGGGTATAGATTTTACCCTTTAGGTGAGGTAGAAATGAGGCAGACCGTTGAGTGTTAAGCGTGGTGCCTCCGATGATTCAATTGAGTTTTAGTGCCGAAGAGATTGAACAA
>Ga0081535_100380_pt1 | contig 33947 bp, 34 predicted proteins | sample HotLakmasection3_FD_71020 | JGI IMG/M metagenome (GOLD analysis project Ga0081535, IMG submission 71020) | Hypersaline microbial mat communities from Hot Lake, Washington, USA - Section #3 (SPADES assembly) (version 2) | ecosystem: Environmental > Aquatic > Non-marine Saline and Alkaline >... | reverse complement strand
TCCCTAAGAGGGTTTGGGCTGGGTTGGAGCCGCTTTTCTGAGCAGATTAAGGAGGTTGAGGGCAGTTTCAATCCCTAAGAGGGTTTGGGCTGGGTTGGAGCGGAGTTCTGAGGATGTCTTTTAATTGCTGATACGTGTTTCAATCCCTAAGAGGGTTTGGGCTGGGTTGGAGCGTTCTGAAACTCTGGGAACCGCGAATTTAAAAGGGTTTCAATCCCTAAGAGGGTTTGGGCTGGGTTGGAGCGAGAGGGTAAGCTCCTCCTCCGGTTTGAGTATCCAGTTTCAATCCCTAAGAGGGTTTGGGCTGGGTTGGAGCCCCAGCAGCCTGTGAGGCGCTGAACATCTCACGTTGGGTTTCAATCCCTAAGAGGGTTTGGGCTGGGTTGGAGCCAGTGAAGGCAAAGGACTGAGCGATCGCCGCTGTGGTTTCAATCCCTAAGAGGGTTTGGGCTGGGTTGGAGCGAGGTAGTTATAAGGGTAGTTGGCGTCACTTTTTGTTTCAATCCCTAAGAGGGTTTGGGCTGGGTTGGAGCCCTCGTGGGAAAACACGTCAGAAGCGGTCAGCAGTGTTTCAATCCCTAAGAGGGTTTGGGCTGGGTTGGAGCGGCGGGCCTTGGAAACCCTTGTAGTATTCGGTTTTCAAGGTCCAAATGCGCGAACTGCCCAAATCGTAACACTTGCGTCTTGATAAAGCCGATTTTGAGAAGAAACGAAAAAGCATCAGATCAAGCAGTGATAAGGATTACGGCCGTTGCGCGGATCGGCGTCGTGAGTTCAACCGGCGAAAGCATTGCGGGAACAGAGTTAGCACCCAATCGCGTACTCTCTGTAGCTGAACACCCCCCGATCCGCGCCGCGCCAGCTTAGGCGAAAAACACGGTGTCATCCCTGACCAGTTCTCCCCCGATACGTTCCACCTTTTGCTGGCAGCACTCACAGAGAAAGTAGAAGCGAATACTGTCTTCTTCAGGCTTGATGAGCTGATTCAAGCGATTGCGGAGCTTAGTGTATTGCGTCATGGTCAGACTGCACTCAAACACACTGAACTGCATCCACTGCCCATAGGAGGACAGAATCTTGTGGATCTTCGTTCGGCGCTTGTCTTCAGAGATATCGTAAGTGACAACAACATGCATGGCTCATTTCAAAACTAGCGGTGGATACTGTTCGGTTTCACCCATCAGATACTTGGCCAGCAGTCGGGCCTGAATTTCAAACGCCTCCTGATACGTGCATTGCCGCCCCATTACGGGATGTTTGAACTTTGACTGTTTCTTCTGCTCATAGAGGCGGAGAAACTTACGCCTGCCTTCATCGGTGAGGGATACAGCGTGGCTGATCGGCTCATCATCGAAGTCCTCTGGGGTTAAGGCTTTACGGTTGAGCGCCGCTAACACCATGGCATCAACGACCAAAGGCCGAAACTCTTCCATCAAATCCAACGCCAACGACGGACGCCCATAGCGCTGGGTATGGAGATAGCCGAGGTAAGGATCGAAGCCAACAATGTTGATGGCCCCTTGGACATCATGCAGAAGCAGGGCATACCCAAAGCTGAGCAGAGCATTGACCGGATCGGTCGGCGGGCGACGGTTACGAGTGGTGAAGGTAAAGTCATCGTTGCGGATGAGCCGATTGAAGTGCGTGAAATAGGCCGCACTACCCGCCCCTTCTAACCCTCGGAGGGCATCAATGATGGAAGTTTGATTGACCGGCTGCAGCGCTTGCTCCAGTCGAGTAATGCCGGATTCTAGGCCCGTGATGCCCTCCCGCTGGGCACGCAGCAACAGGGCTCGATAGTTTTTGAGTTTGCCGCGAATGAAGCCCTGCACCGCATGAACTGAGCGCGGCGTTTCCCCCGCCGCTGACCACTGGGCCGATCGCACAAAAATATTCTTGTTCAATTCCGGCTCTAGCCGACCTAAGAAGCGTCCCGTCCCGGTCATAAAGCTGAGGGGAATTTTGCGCTCCAGTAGCTCAATCAGGGCGGCTGGTGAAACCGTGGCCCGCCCCAGCACCACGACCCCATCTACCTTGATCAGCGGCACATCGAGTAGCGTTTCCTTTTGCGCCCGGACCCGTAGGCGCTCATCGGTTTTGCCAATGAAGGCGTCATCCGTTGAAATGTAAACAGTTCCCATCGTGTAGTGAAGCTCCTTAAACAGTTTCTCGGTAACGGCTGACTTTCTTCGCCGCTTGGGGGAGGCATCGGCTGTAGAGGCTGCAACCCCGGCAGCGTTTGGTGTAAATGGGGGCAGGCATGGTGCCTGTATGCAGTAGGGTGCGGACCGCTTGAATCGTGGCGATCGCGTCTGCCCGCAACTCAGCAGTCAGCTCAACCAGTTGCCGCTGGTGAGACTGGGCATAGTAGACGAAGCCTTGAGTCACCGATCGCCTAGTCATGTCTTCCAAACAGAGGGCCTGAGCGCAGACTTGTAGCTCATCATTGTCGAACTCGCCCCGGTGGCCGCGCTTGTATTCCACGGGATAGATCTGTCCGTCGGTTTCTTCAATCAGGTCAGATTTACCGATCAGGCCGTAGCGATCGCTCTTGAGCCAAACCGCCCGCACCTGCCAGGTGTCGTCGCGATGATTACTGCCGAGGGTATGCACGCGATCGTGCAGGCCGGTGCCTTCCAGGGTGTATTGGTTGTCGATGAACTCCCCTGCGCAGAACATGCGCCAGCAGCGGTGCGGGCAGTAGGCGTATTGATTGAGGGCGGCGATCGGGACGTAGTCGATTTCAGTCATCTTTTTTTTGAACCCTGACTTTGACTCCGGTGTCGAGATATTTGGTGATAGCTTCGCCCAGTTGCTCTTCCACCGTTTTGCGGGGTGGGCGGGCAAAGATCTCGCGAGTAAAGAAGTAGAGGACAATGCTCCCCATTAAGATGGGTTCGATCATGAGATTCCCTGAGTTGAAGACATGACAAACGGTGCCCTCCGACCGGAGGGCGATGAGCGGGACTGGAGCCTTGGGGTTAGTGGACGCGGCGGGTGACGCCCATACCCATCGGCGTCTTGCGCCCCACCCCGGCATACAGCGCGAAGTCGGCGAGGGAATTGAGCTGTTTCAGCGTCAGCGCATCGGCCTTACCCAAGATTTGATAAGTGACCTTGCCCACGCAACCCATGAACTGGTTGCAGGGACTCGTTTTAGCACCCGTGTGCTGGAACTGACTGCGCGGATCGATCTCCACTTCCGTGCGGATATCAAAGTAACTGGGCTGTACGGCCTCCAGGATATCGGCGGGAAACTCCAGACCACTGTAGTGGTTCCAGCGGCGGAGCAGGCTGCCAAAGACGCGATCTGGTGTCGGCAGAGCGGAGTCATATTTGCCCTGGCGGAAGGCGGTGGGGGTATAGAACTGGAGGGTCAGCTTCCGTTCTTGCTCTGACGCCTGCTCATAGAGTTGTTGATAGTTACAGAAGTTGGCCCAGGGCTGGGTGCTCTGCGGTGTGCCCAGAATGCTGGTGATGTGCAGGTCGGCAGGCCCCAGGTGCCAGGGCTGGTTGGGATTGAGGTTGAGCCAGAGCTGATTGAGATGGCCAAAGAGGCGATCGTCGAGCAAGGAGATGCGCCACCAGCAGGGGGTGCCGGGGGAGATGGGCTGGCGGTAGGTCCAGCGCAGGGATGATTCAACCGAGTTTTGAGGTGCTCGGCGTTGCTGTTTCAAAAGCTGCAAAGGGCTGAGAGTAAAGGATTTATTGGCCTGGTTAGCGTGGAGTTGGTTGCCCATTTCAGAGTCCACAGAGCTGACTAGGCTGAGGAATAGGGCATGGAGGTGCTTACCGGAGGTGAAGCCGGGAGGGATGGGCGATTCGGGCAGGAGGTTGAGGACGAGGCTGTGTGGCATGGGTGTTCTTTCCTCTAGTCTTCTAAGGTGTCGAGGTAGGTTTGAATGGCGCGAACGTACTGCGGATACTGAACTAGAGCTTTTTGTAGAGCGGCATGGTCATGCACCCCACCTCTCTAGTGCTTGCAGTACCTTGTCGCGCTGGGTTTGGCGAAAGTGTTTTAGTTCGGCGGGGGCTTTGAGCGATCGCTGCCGGAAGTGCTCAAACTCGCCGGGGTCACGCTCGTAGATGAGCTGTCCTTCTTGCGCTACGAAGTGAGCGAGGATTTCGGAACAGGTGCTGAGGTCAATGAGGTCAATGCGATCTTCAGGGATTTGACCGTGCTCGCTCAGGGTAAGGAGTAGATCGGCTCCTGGAAACCAGGCAGCTCCCTTTCCTGGGCTGGGGTCGCTGAGGTAGGCAATGTCCCAGTCGCTGGTGGGGGCATGGTCGCCTCTAGCTCTGGAGCCAAAGAGGATGAGCAGCTTGAGGGTTGGGTGCTGTTCCGCAATGTGGTTAGATGCAGCAGTCAGTGAGGATAGGTCGGTCATGGCTAATTGCAAATTTAGAATCCAGGAATGAAGTTCTGAGGAACTATGCAGACTCTGCCTCCAGCGGCCTAATGTAAGTAATCATGACGGTTTTAGATTGGGAGTCGGATGGTTGATGGAAAAGCTTGATATTTGGGTCAGTGCCTTTCCTACTGCCTGAAAAAAGGCCAGGTAATTCGACGAAGCCGATCTCTGGATCATATTTGTATGGATCGGCTGCACCGCACTGTGCTCCACCTTTGTCAGCACCAATGCGTATCACGATATCTTTGGTGTAGGCCGACCCCCATCTCAGGGGTGCCATTAACCAGCGAGTCGTTTCTTTGTCATAAACCCGCTCATACACGTCAACGTTGGCATATTGATTAACAGCACGGCTTTCCTCTTTCTTAAGCAGCAGTCGATCTAACGGCACAGAAACCTTAGGAATTTGGGCAAAGTGTTTCTCCCAGTCCCCGTGAGTGCCATCATCGAAAATAAGTGTGGCTGAAGGTGTCCAGCTCCGTGTGATGACTAAGCCTTTTTCATAGGAGGGTTGGCATGTTAGGTCTGCGCTGTAGACGTAGTCGTGAAGCATTGAAAAAATTTCGACCACGCGATAATCATCAATATGCTCAGGGCGACTAACACAAGCACCAATTGCTTTCGTGTCAAAGGTTTCAAGATTGCGTAAGGTGTTCTGGTACCTTTCCCAGCCTGCTTCATCCAAGCTGTTGGCGAAATCCGGAATACGATCTCCCACCACAATCACTTTGGCATCAGGCACATCCCCTTTACGATTGCACCGACCTGCACGCTGAATTAGATTTTCTGGCGGACAAATTTGAGAGATTAGCGTTTCGGAGTTCAGGTCACACCCGACTTCGATCGCGCTGGTCGTAATCAGAATGTAAGGCTGACTCCTCTGATCACGCTTCTGGATCTCTCCATAGACCTCGGGCCGCTCTTGGTCGGCTAAACGACCATGGTAAAGAAAGATTCGTCTCTCAGCTGATCCAGCGTCGATTTGAGGTTTGAGTTGGTGGTAAATAGCGGCAGCATCTTTGACGGTCTGCACAACGGCAAGAATACGACGATCAGACCGGGCTTTCCACTCATCTTTGATAAGTTGAGCAACACTGGTTTGAAAAGTCCCAGGATGCTCGCTATCCCTGACGACATTCTCTATCCACCGAAAGCTGCGTTGATTGAGATATGGGCGATTCAGCGCTTGCTCCTGGTACTCTCGTAATGCCTGAACTCTTGCATCATCATCCACGTAGTCAATAGTTTCCAGATAGTCGAAGCTTTCTACCAGTTGCTGGGGCATCGTAGCCGTCATCAAGACCAGAGAACGGCCAGCCTCATAGAGCGATCGCACTAAACTCTGGAAATTGGTAAACGAAATATCGTCATAGCTGTGGGCCTCATCAAAGCAAAATAGACAGTTTTCCTTATGGATATGGTGTGGAAAAACAAAATTCTTTTGCTTCTCCCCAAAAGAGAAATATCGGTATAAGAACTTATCCAGGGTAGTGAGGATAATATTTCCCTTGTAAAGGTGCCTCCGAGGATTGACTTTAGGTTTTCCTACCTCACCATTTTTGTAAACCCATCGGTTCATTTCAGCGCCTGTATCCACTACGAGAGAAAGCTCTCGATCCTGATTCTCAGGTATTGCTGAAAACTGTTTCAGATATCCATCAATTCGTTGTCGCTGGTCTTCCAGCAAACTTCGAGCAGGCAAAATCAGAAATAAACGATAGCCATTAGCGAGAGCCGGAAATACAATTGATTCCGTTTTACCTGAACCTGTAGGGGCTTTTAGCAAAACGGCTGGATACGGATTTTGATCGCTATCTAGAGCCTCTGCCAACTCTTGCTGCATCGGGTTAGGCATGAATTGCCGTAGCCTCTCGTATAGGCTATGTGCCGATAGGTGAACCTCACTTTCTGTAGCTCGAGGCCTGAGCGTAACTTTCATGGTCTGAGCAACAAATTTTTGAGGTTGGGTCTGCCACCATTCCTTAACATCTGATTTCAATTGAGCGGATAGCTTCTTATCATCAAATGATTTGTTTTCGACAGATTGCTTCAATACTTGAGGAAACGGCATGTTCCAAACAGCAAGGGGAAGCTCGACCTCATCCTTATCAAATTTCCATGGATCAACAAAGAAAACACTCCTATCAGTCTCTGATTGAGTGATAGTAAAATCCATGAAAGCCCGAGTTTCTGCCTGATCTGAGTTATTGAAAAAGCGACAAGCTACTTCAGCCTCGATTTGATCGCACATTTCCAAGATGTAAAGTTCTTTAGCATAAGCCAGGGGCTCAAAACTCAGGAGGCGTTTGTATTCATCAGCCTTTGCTTTGAGTGGATTATCCTCTTTAAGGCGATCAGCAAGCGTTTTCAGCTTATAAGCATCTCGACAAATGTCATGAGCAGAAAAGTCGTGATGCCCTTGAGCCAAAAGCTCAACCCAGGGATTATCTGGCTGACTGGCTTCAAATCGATGTCCTCTAAAGGAATAGGAAACTTTCACGCTATCACCCTTGCGTTCCAAGGCAATCCCAAATTTCTGAGGCTTACCAACATCATGAAGTTGTGCAGCCTCTGTCACTCTGCGGCGTGATGCTTCCTTTTCAGGCTCACTGGAACCCACATATTCTTGAGCAAGCCAATACCGAGCGAGCTTTCTGACATTGGCAACATGGTTTCCCAAAGGTTGAAATAGGATCTCACTGGGTATCTTCTGCTTTTCATCACAGAAAACACGACCAAAATCAAAGTATCTAGGCATAAACTTCACCTCTCAGTAAATTGACGAGAGCTCGTGGAATGTAAATGTCTTCGTGATCGGTGTAATACTCCAGCACAGGTGGTTCGCTTAAGTCCTGGCTAAAGTAGCCTGCAACAAAGGGAACAAAACCCTCGATACTGCTGGGTTCGCTATCTAAGAACCCAGCTCGATCTGAGTCGGATAGGACATCGCCCAATTGCTGGTAGCGATAAAGGTTGTAGATATCGCAGCCACCAACGATTTGATTACTTTGCAGCAGAGCTTCCATCGGTAAGACAGTTGAAGGCATTGCGGCAACAGTTGTTCGCTGTAGTTCTAGAATGTCTGAGGCTTCAGCGACAACGGCAAATCCTTCTTTGCCCAATTTGCATCCATAGGCTTCCAAGTCTTGGAAATGCTCTAGTCCTTCTGGTTTGTCTGCAACGACATACCCCAGCAACTCTTCCGCAATCAGATATTCCCAGGTGTGAAGCTGAAAATTTGCTCTATCCTTCTCCTGATAAATCTTAGAGAAGGAGTCGTGGTTGAACTCGCGCATACCCTTTCGGTAGGTGCGGTGGACGCCAAACCAGCTTTCTTTGGCGGGATAGGCACCCAGAGCCTGATATCGAGGCGGGAGAGCATAAGTTGGCGGATTGTCCTTGTTGATGCGGGTTTCCGGTAGCTCTAGCCCGACGCTCAACATCCCTAGCCGTCTAAGAAACCCTGAAAGAGTTGTCGGAGGTACAAACGGATAGGTCGCAATATTGAGGATTGACCCTGGCAATATGCGGAAGGTCAACCCCGCCGTCGGCTGGAGAGTCAGTTTTACGCAGTACATGATTTACGCCTGCAAAACGGTATCGACAAACTGGCTGGAGTAGTCCTGCAATTTTTCAAGAGCAGCATCACCAATCCAGCGATCAAAGTGAGTTAGCTCGATATGGTCTGTGCTGTTGTCTGGTGTACGTGCCAGTCGAATAAAGTCAGCGATCGCCTCTTCCGGGCTGGTTACAGATGGTGAAATCACCGGGCGTTTTCCGCGTGGGACAAGATAGCGATCGACCACCACTAGCGGCATTTTGTCATCTGACTCAGCGAGGGCAACGCCTTTGGGATTACCAGAACCAATGCGGGCAAGAGAGTCTAAGAAGGCATAGGCTACGGAAGCAAATTCTTGGTCAGTTACGCTTAGGGCATGGTTTGAGATCGGGTAAAGCAACCCTGGTTGGTTGTACTCGCGCCTGAAGGGAATAGGCGTTTCATCGTTTTGGTTCACTAATCGAGCTGGATGCATTGCTCGCTGCTTGTCTACTGGGTAGAGATTTTGAACTGCAACACCGCCACCATGCGTTACTCGACCAATGAGCGTTCGTTTTCCTGGGTCTAAGGCTCCATAGGGTCCACAGATTGGACAGTCATGTTCAGCGCAAGTTTTGGGAATACCACAATTTTGTTTGTCGCCTAATAGTTCACCGCTTTTCACAGGTGCCCATAATAAACAGCGACGTTCCACACCTCTACGTTTCGTTGGCGAAATGTAGCATTTTTCTAGAGCTTGGCCATCCTTCGTTTCAAGTTTAACCTTCTCAACCATATTGATATTGACTTGCACTTCATCACCTAGATATAGCTCTTGAGAGCCTTCAAGAATGGCGTAAATGTCAAAGTGTAATCGGGGATTTGCGTCATTGGTTTTAGGTAATCCAGTTGGCATGATTAATCCTTTGTAGATTTCAATTTCCGAACTAATTCAGGAAAGCGGGTATAGAGAGAAAGCTTGAGGTTATAGGTTAAATCTCTCCAGCCTTTCTCCTGTTCGTATTCTTCTTGGCTGGCAAAATGCATATAGGCTTTACTCACATCGTCGGCATAAAGCTGTATGTAGGCACTGCCTTTGTCATCTCTGTTTTCACGACCAGAAATTGCCAACTCTTCCAGCAGAGAAAGGGTTTGAATATAAATAAAGTTGTTGCCGGGATTGTGGTATAACCTTGCCTGAACACTTTCTTTTGTCGTATCCCCTAAGGTTGCGTAGTAGCAAAAAGCTGTAGCATCATCAGATTTCTCAATTATCTTGCTGACTTCTCTTGCTGCATATTTGGGATCTTTCTGTTGCTCCAAGGATTTTTCTGCTGTTCTTTCTAGAGAATTGACAAACGCTAAAGTTAATCCTGTTAAAGCAGCAACATCTCGATAAAGCTTGGCACGTTTTAATTGTGCTGAATTTGAGTCCATAAACTTTTTGATTTCCTCCCAATAAATTGAGCGAGTTTGTTCGAGTTTGAGCCGGTTAGAAATGCTAGAAATCTTGACTAAAGAGTAGTCAGCCAAGTACGGTAAGTCTTGCTGGACATACCGTACAGCAGCACCCAATCTCATGTTGATGTCCTTTCCGGCAGTGATAATGGATTGTCCATAGCTCTCCATCAGACCTTTGATAAACAACAGATGCCGACTAGGAAGCTCGATTTCACTGCCCTGTAAAACCAGCCGAAATTTGAAATCTGCCAAAACTTCTTGGGGAAAGATCGAAGCGACTTTGGCAAGCGCATATTGGACTTGACCAAGCTTGGGTGCAGCTAAGTCACCTTTATTCGTGCGATCAGAAGCCAAGACGACATATTTGCCTGCACTGAGATGCATTTCCTTATTGGTTAGCATCCGGACATAGTCTTTGAGCTTGATCGAAGAGGATGCTGCTTCGTCAGCAGGTGACAGACGGAGAATAATGCTTTCGTCAGTCACCTTGAGTGGTGATGCAAAGGCTAAGGCCGAACAGGAAGCACAAATGTGTGGTCTGCCCTCCCCCGATGAAGATTGACGACGTTGAGAGGGACGCTCGAACATGAATCTGAGCACCTGCCACTGAGCAGTTCTGGGATCTAAATCGGCTCCACAGGCATAGCAGAATGTCTTGCTATCATCTCCTGCTGATCGAACATCCAATGCTTGAGGTATCTCGGAAAGCAGAGGTGGCGGTAGAGGAGCAAATTCCCGTAACTCAAGTAGCCGATACATCTCGGTGATACACTGCGTAAAGATATCGCCCCGAGTTGAGTTGATTTGGTCGGTTGCTTTTCTATCAAAGCGTTTGGCGATATCGCTGATTTTCTGGAAAGTTTCAGGGTGAAGTTTTCGGTCTCGCTCCACAAACTCAAATGGCTGAGTGCCCAGTTCTTGTAGTAGCGATCGCTTCTCAATTAGCCAATCCTCTGAAAAGACAGTTTTCAGGGCCAATTTATCGCGCTGTTTTTGGAGTTTACGCTGTTCCTTCTTCGGCAAGCTGTCATCAGAGAGTTGAGAGTCTAGCTGTGTAAGTTCTGCCCAGATCTCGATTTGGGCATTGATGTTGTCAGCAAAGGATCTTTCAAAGGCCTCGCTGTATTTTTTTGCTTCCTTAGCCTGCATCTCTTCCTTGGTAGCAAGGGCTTTTTCCTTCGATTGCAGCTCCTTCGCCTTTGCCTGCTGCTCCTTATCAGTCAAATCTGAAGCGGCAAGTTCACCCTGAAGGAGTTCAATCTCATTCTGAAGAGTCTTTATCTGCTTTCCACGCACAGTCTGCCGCTTTTCCACTGCCTGAATAACGGCCAAGTACCAGGCCGCTAGTACATCAGCTTGTTGTTTTGTCAGGATGGGAACATCGAGAGTGCTAAACCCACGTCCTGAAAGCGTTACTGCGTTCAGCATCACAATGAAAGTCTGAACCAATCCTGGCATCTGTAGCCGATTGTCACCGTAATCCGAGAAGGCGACTTCTCCTAAGAATTTCTCCCACAAAGTGTCGAAGTTACGAGCTTCCTGACCTGGAATAAATACCTGAACATGGCGATCGCTCTCATTGAGAACAACAATCTGGTGTTTCTTCTGTAAATATTCCAGAAATCGATCAATGGCACTCTCAACCGCCAGTTGCGCTTGCAGTTCTCCAGGAAGCGGAGACTTGTAAAGGATCTGGGTTCTGCCGATGTAGTCAGAGCCAAAACTGACGGAAGCTTCGTTGATTTCGATAGGGATAGCAGTTTCTACGGCATGGCGATTGGATGTGCGGATCTGCCGCATCAGTTGCGGCTTATAGAACGCCCTCGCTATGCCTTGTAAATCGACACCTTGAGTTGAGTCAGCTTTCAGGGTTGATATAACTGACGTTGCCGATGAGCGAGGAATGACACCAGCCACCAGAGCACTGAGCAAAATTTTGGCATCGTTATCCATAACTGTAAATGTCCACTTCGTAGTGATTGGACAGAGCGAGAGTGAAGGCACTCCCGCTGAGTTTGAGAACTCCCAGATTCGCGGTCCCCTCACCAAGAGAGGACTACGGAGTGGTGCTTTAAGCTGCCCAGTCTGCGTAACTGGTCACCTCACCTTCTTCATCAAGGATTGCTAAACACTGAAGTTCTTGAATCTTTTGAAGTAAGTGCTGAATTTGGTAGCGAAGCTCCTCAATCAGAGCCTCATACTTTTCGATTTCACGAGCAACGTAATTAGGATCCATATGGCCTCCTTACTTTTCGGCATGGGAAACTGACCGAAGGACAGAGCTCGTGCTACCTTGAGGTTGCGAGCAACAAGGGGAGAGTCGTCTTTCGGCTGTCCCCAAATTAGCACAGGTTTTTTAGTTGTTGTGTAGAAGATGAGGCAAGATGGCTTCTTGCTCATGCTGTGTTGCTATAAACTGACTTTTAGCCTCTCGAATCCCAGTAGGGATTGAAATGTGCAAAAGAATGAGGCTTCTAGAGATTTCTCTCTGACCAAACCCCTCTTAGGGATACTTCAAAGCCAGGGCTAGCCCTGGCTTTGACTTTTGGCTGCTGCTCCGTCATCTGATTTGTCTCCACTTACCGCACCAACCGATACTCAAACGTCCTGGCATCTGATCGCCGCTTCTCCACCTGCCACCCCTGCTCCTTCACCGCCCGATGCAGCGTCGCCGAAAACCGATGGCCTACCTGTTCGACCAGCTCCGCCGTCGAGTACCACTGCCCATCGCCCAACACCTGCGTCAACTTCTCCAACATCGTCATCGTTGTTGCCCCCACTGCATTAATCCCTCGTAAATGTTTAAATCCCCAAACAATCCAATAACCGACACAGAACAGAATTTTTCGCTACCTAGCTGTTACCTCCTGTCGTAAACCGGTTGGGCAAATCTAGACCCGCGACCACATAGTGGGCATAGGCTAAACACGCCCAGATATCGGCCTCTTCCAAACGGGGGTGCATCTGCAACACCACCTCATACGTCGCCCCCTCTGCCAACAGTGCTAAGACCCCCTCCACCGTCACCCACTTCTCCCGAATAATTGGCTTGCCATCGAGGATGCCGGGGTTCACCGTAATGCGCTCAATCAGCAGTCGCTCGCGGTTTGTCATGCTTCATCACAAAGTATCCGTATATCGTTGATTAGCTCAATATTGGCAATCATAATGAAAACAGGCAATAGATATATCGATAAAGTGTCCGTACAAATAAACGGAAGGCACCTATGACGCGCAAAAAGCGATCGATCACTCTGTCCATTGAGGAGCACGAAAAAGTTCAGCTCGAAGCCCTGGCGCTGGAGTTTGGCCAAACCTGGGGTGATAACCCCAATGTGTCGAAACTGGTGAAAGCGATCGCCCAGGGCAAACTCCGCATCGCCGCGAATCATGACTGGAGCCGAGATCGCCTCAATACGCTCAACCGGATTCTGGGGTGGCTCAAAGACGATGGCCAACTCGATGCCGCTTTAGAATTAGCCCATATCCTGTTGGAGCGCAGCGAACTCAACGATCCCATACGCTATGAAATTCGCAGCTGGGTCGATCATCCGAGTGCTCCCTGGCGCATTGACCTTGACCGCTGCATCCGCCAACAACGTCCCTTTCGGCTCACCTACCAAGATGCCGCCGATCGCCTCTGGAACTTCACCGTCCGCCATGCCGTGATCGAGCGCCACGAAGACCGCCAGTATCTCGACTGCTGGTGTGATGAAACCGAGGGCAACCAAGATATCGAAGCCCTAAAACATAACTGGTCACTGCGCCTCGACCGCATTCCTGAAGAAGCGATGATTTCGCGTGCAGACGGGCATTGGCAGCCCGAACTCAGCCATATCGAGGTGGAATTTCACCTCCTGCGTGGTCTTGCCTTTGGCTATCGCTCTAAAACGAAAGCCGATGTGACGGTGGAATGGCTGCCCGAGCAGCGCCTCAAGCGAGTGGTGCGGCGGATTCACAATACCTTTTGGTTCTTCCGCGAGGTGCGTCGCTATGGAGCCGACTGTGTGGTCATAGGGCCAGAAGAGGTACGCGATCGCTTTGCTCAAGATGCGATCTTGATGGCTCACCACTACCTCAATGAAGCACCCTAAGCACTTGATTTGCTCTTTCCATTGTTTCGTCAACGAGCTGCTGGACTCTGTTGCACCATGGCGATCGCGCAACACCTTGCCTGTTGAGAATTTGGGGCTAGCTGCAACAAGCTGGAGCGCGATATCACAGCGGTAACGCCGAACCGCAGAGGACTTTCGCCATGAACCCTACCACTCTGACAACGACTTGCCCAACTGCGCGCCAACGCCGCTTGCGCGCCATTACGAAGCGCCTAGTCATCGAGCTGGGCTATCTAGAGCACTGCCTGGCCGAGGGCCTGCAAGATCCCAACGTGCAGACCGCCGCCGCTGGGATTGATACTGCCATTGATTGCCTCAATGAGCATTTAGCCAGCTAACCGCTAGAATCACGGTCAATATCTGCCACCGCAGCCTCCGGCCAAGCGCCAGGGGCTGTTTATTTGGGCACTCTAAGGAGAGCAGACGCCTGGCGTCCTGCGCCTGAAAGGTAAAGCCCGCCCCCTGACGCGACAGCAGGTGGCGGGCTTTTTGCCGCAGCGCGAAATCACAAGTCGGCGTGAGGAAGAACACACTTTTCGGCCAGCAAGCTTGCCGACAGCGGCTGTTTCTATCCACAGCAAACCCACACGGAGCCCCCCATGAAACTCTCCTTCCTCGGTCAATCCTACGAAGCCTCAGTCACTCCCGTCGAAATGATGGCAACGAGCGAAACCGCGACCTTCCTGGGTCAGCAATACACCCGCAAACAAGTCACCGCCGCCCTGCGCCAGCCCACTGCCGAACTGACCTATCGTGGCGTGCGCTATAGCCGCTAGGCCCACATCTCCCTTTCTTTCCACCTGCTCAACTTAGTCAGACCACCCCCTCCCCTTCGCCGCCCCCGGTGAGGGGGATTGTTTGAGGAGTGCCGGCGGCAACAGCGATAACAGCAAGGATGGAGAGGGGATAAGAAAAGCAAATGCAAGCAATGTAACAATATCGTTACATATTCTGTTACATTGATTTACATAGGCCGCACTTTTTGGAATCGAGGTTGACCCGATGTATACCCAGCAACTAGACAATGGCGTGCTCAATGCCTACGCTGTCGAGCCCGAGATGTATTTGGCGGAGTATCCCTCGCCCGTGCAACAACAACGCTACGCCCGACAGGGAGCGATCGCCGCATTATTGGTGACTGGTTTGTTCATGGTGTCGTTGGCGGTGAGCTAACGCGATGGTGGTGAGCTAACATGCCGCTGATGTCGCTACATTCGTACAATCAAGGGCGCGGCCCAGCAACCTTGCAGGTCCTCCAATAATCCCCCCCGGCTGTCACTGCGGGGAATTCCCCGCCCAGAGCGGCAAGCCTTTATTCCCCCTGGCGGGATGCCGGTGACCCCTTGACCTTCCGGCAGAGAGCGCAATTTTTAGTCTCCTGAAGTTTTCTTGACTGTTCCCCTCACGCTGGTCGTGGGGGGATTTTTTGTGTGAGCTGCCAGCGGGGCCGGATCAGGGGGGACTTGTGCAGGAGAGAGGTCAACTTCCTTTCCTGAACTCAACCCCTGAAATCTCCTCAACAAACCTGAAGTCGAGATCCGGATACTAAAGACATCAAAACAACCGACCCCTACCCCCCCTCGGAGTCCCCATGAAACTCTCCTTCCTCGGCCAATCCTACGAAGCCTCAGTCACTCCCGTCGAAACGATGGCAACGAGCGAAACCGCGACCTTTCTGGGCCAGCAATACACCCGCAAGCACGTCACCGTCGCTCTGCGCCAGCCCACTGCCGAACTGACCTATCGTGGCGTCCGCTACAGCCGCTAACGCCTGCGCCTCAGCCCCCTGCGGCCTTGCGTTCAACCGTCACCCCCTATCCCTTTCGGAGTTCCTTATGCCCACCTCGTCCCTCAGCCTCATCCCCGCCGCCGTCGTGCCCTCGCCGTCACCTACCTTGTTGGCCGCCGCCCAACGGAAGCTGCTCGACGCCCAAGTGCCCCAGTTATTGCGCCTCACCGCCTTCCTGAGATTGTCGTGCGCTGCCCTCGACACCCCCGGAGCCTACTCCCGCCTGCTGCAGTCGCTTTACCAGACTCATCCGGAATGGATGAAGACCTGCGAGATTACCGGCGAGGGTACCTTGTACTCCACTGAACCGGCCATCCAACAGTTGTTAGCACCCGTCCTGCAACTGCATATGCTCGCGGCAGTGTTACTTGCGGCTTAACGGCGATGAAGGCCCTGCCTCACGGGGGGCTCAAACCACTGGACCGACCAGACAAAGCCCCCTCACTACTGGTGAGGGGGCTTTGTCTGGATCAGCATAGGATTGTGATGATGCTCACCCGCCCTCAGGTTACGGTTAGCAATGCTCCTCAGGAGCGGCTCCGCCAACGCTCAGCTTTCTCAGGGAGCCATTAAGGGGCGCTTATTTAGCGGTCAGGGAGGACTCAGAGGCGGGCTCCACTATAGAACTCAAGATGATTGAGACACTAGATCACTCAACCGAAGGAGTTCAAATCATGAAACGCATGGCCCTGGCTTTGACCGCTCTGACTGCTGTGACGATCGCCCTTGCGCCCGCTAGCTACGCCGCCCCTGATTTCGACGAGCTGCGCCAGGAAAACCTCGATAAAGGGGCGGTCAACTTTGACGAGTTGCGCCGCGAGAACTTGGAAAAAGATGCTGCTGAACCGGGTGCGCCCTGGTACGAAAAACTCGAAGAAGGCGTGGGCCTCTAAGTCCGCAATCAGAGTCTGCCGAGTACTGTAGACGACGTTTCCTCGACACCTACCCACCGCCCCCTTGATGTTGCTGACGTTGAGGGGGCTTTCTGGAAGCTTGGTGCCCGAACTCCACGCGAGTCAATCATCTGCACCATGAGACTCTGGTCTCGCCAGATCAGAGTCTTTCCTACTGGCAATTCAGAGCGGTTGGAGCGCTGGCTTCACTCAATAAAGCGACCCCAATAATTTGCTGATTTAGTCAAAATCAGATTCGAAAACCAGAACAATTAGAGAGTTGGAAAAGTAGCTAATTGGTTTAAAACAATGACAGCATCCAGAACGGTCTCCTTGAGTGATTTCCTCATCTGGGTTGGGCCTTTATGGAGCGGCCTCGCTAATCGTATCGGTGACTTCACGCCCCGTTATACCGATGACCTGGCTCCCTGCTACTTAAACAGAGGAAATATCAAAAACCTGATTGGATGCTGTCATGTTAGATGACGTTTCAGACGTTAAATCGATATTCAACCTCCTATTTAACGTGGACTGAACGGTCATTGGGAAGCGAAGCTGATCGCTTCTTGATTACTAGAGTACTCCCGTGGAGATCAGAATCGGCACGCTGCAAACAAAGTTTATTCTTGCTCACCAAAATAATAAATGACAGCGGGTTTTTCTCCGTAAACGTACTCACAATTTAGGGGCTGCAGCGCCGCGCTCGCCAGCCTGTCCTCACATTTACGGAGACGGGTCTGACGAGCGCGATCGCCAGACGTTGAGACTCGCTGGAGTCAGTGGGGGCGTAATCGCTGACCTTCTGCTGGAGCCTCGCCCTGACGCGGCACGCTAAAGGGCGCTACCGTCTGCGGCAACAGCGAGAGCTGCAACCCCTCCTGCCAGGCGTCGTCAATGGAGAGCTGCCCAAAGAACTCCGCCTTTAATCTTCGCTGCTTGGCCCGAAAGCGACTGTCGAACTGCAAGTGGCAAACGGTGCAGAGGGCCTTGAGATTACTGGGGTCTTGATTGTGGGGCTGCTGGTCCAGGTGAGCCACGGTGAGCAAGTACCGCCGGGGCGCGGCCTCAAACTTGGGTGGTAGTGGAGTGCGCGATCGCCGCCACTGCTGCACCCGCCGCTGAAACTCTGCCAATGGTTCGCTGGGCTTGCGGCAGGGACGCTGACAGTCCTCACAGCACCACTGCGCCTGGTGCTTAATCCGCAGAGCGATCGCCGCCCAGTCCTCTGGATATCGCGCCCGAATGATCGGCATCCTTTCCAACCTTGCACCACTCATCGCCCGTAGGATAGCCGATTCTGCGCCGAGTAGGTCGTCTGATCTACAACAATCCAACTTTGCCGAAAACGATGCTTGGCGATCGCCTGCCCAAAACCTTCCAACCCCGGCCATGACTGACCAGGGTTGGAAAGACCTTGCCGAAAAAAGCCCTTTTCGGTAAGGTTTTGCAGGTTTATATTTCATAAGAGAGGTTTTGCAGTAATTGCTTCATGCGCTCCGCCGCCGGTGTCACCCGCTGCAGCCGATCGCGATACACATACTCTTTCTCCTGAGTTTCCAGGGAATGGTGCATAACGTAAGCAAAACTCTCGCGCTCAGAGCGTGAGAGGTCGAGCTGATCTAGATAGCTCGCGAGCATATGCCGCAGACTATGAGGGGCCACTGGGACAGCGCGCCCTGTGTCTTGTGTAAAGCGAGCGAATACCGTCCGTATCACTGAGTAAAAGCCTTGCTCCGTATAGGGATGCTTGGCGCTGGGTTGGGAAAAGAAAAAGTCGTGGTTGTCAGGCTTGAGAGCCGCTCGCCATCCGTGACGACGTCCATCCGCGTCAATATACCCCTGCCAGAGCGGGTCCTCAGGATAGCAAATCGGCCAATGTCCGGCCGAATCCTCAAATCCCACCAGCCAGGCAGTAATGAACTCATAGAACGTCGTATTGTCGATGAATGTCACATTGGGCAGAGGATACCAAAATTGACCGTAGACTTCTGCGGTCTTAAATTCATGCAGATCCAGCCAAAACTGCGCCTGATTCGGATCCGCGGGAATATCCTGGCTGATAAACTCTCCTTCCTGATTAAAACTGCCGCACTTCAGTGTGTGCCCGAACCGGAGGTCACGATACGTTTGCTGCCGATCCGATGGGATAAAGATAGAGAAGTCCACCATAAGAGACTTTTGCATGTCTGAGGCAATGCCGGCGAGCTGCCGCCGTCGCCTGACATAGCCCTCTTTGCGCGAGCGATCGCGCGAATGATAGTGAAATGCCAAGGCTTGGCGACGTTGCTTCTCACAGACCACGAGCGCCTGGGGCCAGGCGACACAGCGCGTCTTCTGAATCCGCTCCTTCGACGCCTGAGGTTTCAGCGGATGCTCCGCATACTGCTGCCGAAGCAGCTTAATGACCGGAATATCGTGAAACCCGGTGTTTTGCTGCCGCTTTCCCCGCGTGCGCGGTCGCTTGAAGCGAGTCTGGTCTTGATACAGAAACTCCGCTGTGAGCACGAGGGCACTAATTACCCGGCGCTTCGAGGAGGGTTCTAAACCGCCGGACTTCCCCAACGTCGTGAACACTTGCTCCCGCCAATCAAAAAACGCATTCAAGATGTTGATTGTCGTCTCTGCGGTCTCATGGGCTCGCCGCTGCCCCGTCGCCTCCGCCATCGCAAGGGTGCTCTCTGCCGCCTGATAATCGATGAGCTGTCCAGACGCTGTGGTCTGAAAGGCTGGATGGCCAACAAAATCAGCTTCCGAAAACCGTAACTGCACAAACGGGATGAGCGACTCCAAGGTTAAGTTCTCCAGCGGCACTCCTTGAATTTCATGGACGAAGGTCAACAGATACTTTACGAAGGGCAGCAGCTTGTGACCGTTTTTACGGATCGATTCGAGATAGGTTTCCAACGCCTGTAGTTGCTGGTCGAGAGTTGGGTTCCCCAACACCCGCTGTCCCTCAACGCTCACGTAGTGCGCCTCAGCGTATCCGAACTTGTAAGTATCAGGACGGTTCAGATCAGTCGTTCGGATATCGCTCGCGTAGGTCCGTCGTTGTCCTCGCGGTTTGTTGAATTGATTGAAGCGAGGACCATCCGCCGGGGCTGGCGGTAGCCAGCCGTGTTCTCGCACGTCATGAATCAACAACGCGAGGTGATGACGATGGCGACGTAGCGTTGATGGTTTCATCCCACTGCGCTGGCCGTAGGCTTCCAGCTTCTGGAGCGCTCTCTCCAGGTCAGCTAGCGGAATCGTTTTGAGGTATGCCAACGCCTCTGGCGGTGCATGCTTACCAGGCGGTGTGGCAGGTCCTCCAAAAGCTGGCGCGACGCCATTCTTTAACGTACTTTTAATCTGTGCCGAATATTTCATTTTTTCGGCTAATATCACCCAAGCATCGTAAATCGATTGCGGGGCAAAAAGGGCTATTCTATTTGCCGCAGAATTTGCTTGAAAATTATCGAGCTTATGCGTAACGGCTACGATATTGTCAGGTTTAGGTTTCATAAGAACACCTCACTTTTGGAAAATTGAATAGTTTGCATGTCGCTGTTTTTTTCTTCGCGATAAAGCATCATGAATGAGTCGCTTCTGTAATTTCTAAAAGCCTTATACAATCTGTCTTTCAGGCTGCGATGAGTGGCGGCGTTTAATTTCAAGCGTTCTATCTTTTTGAACGTTGTTAGTTGTGTCTCTCATGCGCAAGAGCTAGGGCCGTATGGGGTGGCTTTTCTATCGATTGCGCGGTTTAAGCTATTGAGTGGCTACGGGGTCGATAGTGTTCAAATTGGCACTTGCACCTGAGCCGATCGACCTTGCTAACGGCGTTTTGGCTGTTTTCTCTGCATGATTTCCTGAATGACCGGATCATCACTCGCATGAGCGATTTCGCGAGTCAATCGTTCAACAACTTCGCTGCGTGAGTGACCGGCGAGATCAGCAAGGTAATCCAAAATGTCGACACATTTGGGCGTCAATGAAACGTTGACTGGAGCCTTTAACTCGTCGTAAAGCTCAGGGACACCTCGGGAGGATTTATGTCCCGAAGTGGATGCTTTGCGCTTGTGTGGTTGGCGTTTTGCAGTGCGTTTTTTGGTTGCTTTGCCCTGTTTCATGGCGATTATGGTTTAAAACGACAAAGCGCCCCCCATCGACAAACATGTCGGTGAGGGGCGCTTACAGGCCCGAAAAATTAAAGTGTGGTTTTATGTTAGCTCATCATTTCAGAAATGACGTACTCATAAAAAAAAGCTGGCATCAGAGTTGTGAATTCGTGTGTTACGACGACTAAGCATAGATGACGTTCATATGCCCTAACAATGGGGCATCAGTGGCTCTTGATCTCCTTCAAGCACCTGGAAACGATTCATTTATTGGTGCAACAACCAGGAAGCGATCGCCCTCAATGTTTTTACGACAGTTTTACAACACAGAAGATAATGCTGATTATCTTCTGTCCTAGTGCCTTTGAACTTAGTTAAAAGCGTTTCAGACTATTGGTTAGTCAACAGAAACTCAATTAGGGCAGTGATCACTTCCTTCTTCGTGCGTTTGTTGGTCGTGCAGTACTCTTTAAGCTGCTGGTGCAGATCGGCAGGTATCTCCACATTTAACCGCTCTAACACCACCTTTTCGTCCGTCTTGGGTTCCAGACCTGGAATTGAGACGGACTGATTCTGTGCTGGTGGAGCTGGTGCGCCCGGTGGTGCGCTCTGGTTAGACGTGTCAAGAGTCCTCTCGGCGTCATCGCCACTCGGTTGAGGCTTGAGAAAATCAAAACGATTAGACATCGATCTCTTTCCCCACTTGCTTATAGCAGTCCCAAGCAATCCCGCTCATTTTGTCACCCGCCGCATCGACGGTAACCCCCTGAGTCGACGCCCACTGGAAAGCCGCAAGGCGTCTGATACCGGCGTCAAACAGTGGCAAGCCAGCCTCCTTGAAGAGTTCTCTGGCCTCATCCCCAGCTTTACTTGGCTTTGGTGGTATCAGTGTGAGCAGGATCTTGAACGATGCCTGAAGTTGCTGCAATGGTTCGATCATCTGCATAAGGGCACCGATCGCTAGAGCATCCGGCGAGCAGGGCAAAATCAGCAAATCACAGCCACTGGCCAGGCTCTCGATCTCTGTTGCCTCTGGTCGCGCCGGCGTATCGATCACAAAATGCTGGTACTGGCCTCCAACCATGAGTTTGGGAGCCTGCTTCTCGTCCGCCACCGCAAACGGCAACTTACCCGGAGCAGCCCATTGCCGCGCACTGCCATTGGGGTCACCGTCAATGAGTAGAGTATTGGCTTGCTGCTGTAAGAATGCGGCTAGATGTATGGCACTGGTCGTTTTGCCGACCCCTCCCTTGAAGCTAGTTAGCGTGATGATCATGAGCGCACTCATTAGGTTCACCAGAGTGTACCAACAAACATATGAACAAGAAAAAGAATAAAAAATCAATCACACCAAGCATCAAATAATCATTTGAATGATCATTCAAATGATTATTTGATTAAAACGGCAGCGAGGCGATCGCCCCGGTCACCTGCTCCGGCTGCACCTCCAAATACCGCTGCAGGCTGGCCAGCGAGGCATGCCCACTGATCTCCTGAATCACCCGCAACGGCACCCCCGCATTCGAGAGATTCGTCAGGCAGGTGCGCCGAAAACTGTGGGTGCTCGCCCCCGCAATACCCACCCGCTCGCAAGCGTCCTTCAAAATCACGTCCGCCGCCGCCCGCGTCATTGCCCCCCGCCCATGGCGACCCGGAAACAGAAATTTTCTCCCCCCGTTGTCATAAGCTGCCAACAGGGTCTGGAGCCGGGGATGAATATCCATCTGCCGCGTTTTACACTTCCCCTTCGTCGTCGCCTTCCGCAACGTAAGGTGCGTTGCCGACACATCCGCCGGCGTCAGCGCCAACGCCTCACTCACCCGGCAGCCGCAATAGAGCATCACCCCAAACAGCGCCCGATCGCGATCGCCCTCGAACCCGCGCTCAAATAACGCCGCAATTTCCGCTGCACTCAAAATTTTCGCCTGCCCATGCCCCTGCACCTTCATGTGACGCTGCTCTGTGACAATTCTCCCTCCAGTCTAGTTGACGAAATTGCGATTTCGTCAGGTAACGGGGTGAAAGGCTTGGAAATCTGTGGTTCAGAGAAGACGATGGTGGAATTAGAGGGGCTTAATGAGAATGCATCCCGGTTAATGCGAAAAAGCGAGGGCTTAGCAGGGGAGAAATTTTGGTCGCTAAGTTTGAAGTATTTGCGGAGCCCACAGTTATTCAGGAAATATAAAAGGACTAAATTGCCTCAAACTGGTGGGCACCTCAAAAAATACAAATCTTGTTGAGAATAGTAACAAGATTTCAGTGGTTCTGGGCTCAGAAGATTCGCAATAAGGCAATTAATCGAGGTGCCCTGGCGAAGTTTCGATTTGGTGCAATCAAGCCAATATTTAAAAGGGCCACCACATATGTGGCGACCCGCATCATACACAAACCTGGCAGTGATTTATGGCTGAGACAACACCAACGTATAGTTGCCAAGTTGACCAGCCTCAGCAGTGTTGGCCAATATTGTATACACACCACTTACTGGTAGTTCACCGACAATACCGGCATTCAAGCCACCGGCTCCATCATCATCTTCAACAACATGACCATCAGGAGCTTCCACCAACAGATAAGGATCGACATCTTCAGCACTGGTCATGACAATCTCGATGGCTTCTCCAGCCCTGCCAACAAACTGATAGACGTCGTAGTACGAGCCATCTTCTAACCGCCAAGACTTTTCAAAAGAAAGTTCGCTCTGAATCGGTGCTCCACCGAACTCTACCATCACTGGCTCTTTGAGCGGTGGGGCAGAAATGTCTCCATCCTGATAGCTGGTCAAAAAGGTTTTCACGGACTCAATGGGAATCGCTAAGCCAATGCCCGTATTTCCGTTGCCTTGGTCAAGGATGGCGGTATTGATGCCAATTAACTCCCCATCAGTATTGACCAAAGCTCCACCAGAGTTTCCAGGGTTCAAGGAAATATCTAGCTGAATCAGGCCGTTGACCGAGTTCAACTTACTGATGGTTCCTTGACTCACGGTATGATCAAGCCCTCCCGGATTGCCGATCGCAAAAACACCTTGACCGACCTTGGCAGTCCCTGCCTTACCCAAATCAACTGGCTGCAAGTCTTCGGGTGGGTTGATGATTTCAATGAGGGCTAGATCGACGCCTTCTTGAGCGTAGCCAACCACCTTACCTTGGAATACTCGGTTATCAGACAACCGTATCTCTAGCACATCGCCGTTGTCGCCAGCCACAACGTGGCCGTTGCTGATCACCAGACCATCCTGATTAACTACGACGCCACTGCCCTCACCGAATGGGGTTTGGATTGAGACGACAGAGGGAGAGACTTTTTGGGGAATACAGACTTCAATCTCTTCTAAAAAGCAGCCACTTGCAAACTTCTGAAAGATTGACCGAGGGACTGGAGTGGCAGCAGCAGCAGCGAGCAAGGCAGCTCCAGCGAGGGCGCATAGAGTAATCTTTTTGGGGGCAGGCAGTTGGTCGCGGTTGATTACGTCAAGAACCATGTTGAGGGGTTTGAACTCTACACAGTTCCATCGTTTAATTGCTATCACTCTGACCACGCGCTTAAATTTTCGTAACCTTCTGACGAAAAACCATGTATTTCAAGCAACTTCACACCAAAATTCATCCTAACCTCCGCTGCAATGGATATGAGGAAGGGATCGTGCCAGGTCATAAAAAAGCCTCGACTCATGAATAGAGCCGAGGTTTGTCACAGAAGATGGAGCGAGCTGCATTCACTGATATCTATGTGGTCTCTTTCAGCCGATGGTAAGCAAAGGTGCCCCGAATAGCATTAATGAAACACCAAGCGATCGCACTTGCAATCAAGATGTCCCACACGCCTGCACCAGTGACCTGATAGATATAGATTCGGCTCACCAAATGAATCAGCAAGCCTGAAACCGCCGCGAGGCGCGACATCTTGTGAATGCCCCAGGCGATGAGCAACGAAATGCCAACATCGAGAAAAGAGGTCAGATTAGCGATAGAATTCAGCTCTTCTGGCGCGGTGCCTAGTAAAAAAGCCATCGTAATCGCGAAGGTGATGCTGGCGATGAGAAGGGAGGCAAATACTCCCTGACGAACAGCTTTGCGGGCTTCTGAGAGAGTCTCAATAGGCTTAAGCCCGGAACTGAATTTTGCAGACCCGTGAGGAAAATCGGGCTCCTGATTTACTCCTTCTTTATCTATGACCGTAGACTTGTCAGATTGCTGATTGGAATCAAAAGTGGGATGTACCATGCAAGGCTGTTGAACTCTACACAGTTCCATCTACAGATGGGGCGTCTAAAGACGACATTTTCCGAGAGATTTAACAATCGCTTGCACACAAGCATCTGAGTAGTTCATTTCTATCGATGAAGAAAGAGTAGGCCCCTGGGATGAGATTTATTGAGAAGTCTCAGTTTCTGGCTTTCCATATACACAGCTGTTTTCACCTTCAGCATCAACATCACATTGAACTTGTACAATTGTCCCAAGTGCTAATCCCACCCCCATACTAAGTTCACGGTCTCCACGGTCGTCAAATGCGATTGCCTCTGGACCTAGAAAGCCCTCAAAGCGACCATTTTTCACTTCAGTCGGAATATCACCAATCTCTTGGCGAGTGATGATGGCATTACCATCTTGATCATTGATGGTTGATGACATTCGGTTGATCGCACCCGTTATTGCTTTGGCAGCATCATAGGCGAGAGCCGTTCTCCAGTTAATACTATCGGTACCCCATGTTTCCTTTGCTTGTCTTAAAAAGGCATCATCTTGGTCGCTAGCTAGACTCTGATGCCATGGAATAGAGACAAAAATTCCTTCTACTTCCTGGCCGATTTCTCTTAGGGTTGCACCACTAAACACAGCATCTCCCCCGAACAAAGCTGGCTTTTCAGACAAATCAGCAATCTTTTGAACAGCCTGAACAAACTTATCTTTATGATCTATGTTTGGAAGCAGTAATATTGCTTCTACATCATCCAATTCTTGATTGATGCATAGTTCTGCAGAGAACTCTATTGTGCCAAGATCACAAGTAGGAGGTGCGATAATAGAAAGTCCCTCTTCTAGCCCTATTGCCTCAAGAGCATCCACGCTTTGTTGTTTTAGAGATCGACTGTAGGCATCGTTACTCTGATAAACAATTCCCACTTTCTCGTAGCCTTGTTCTTGAATGATCGATGCAAAATCCTCTGCAGCTTCTGCATCAGTTGGGGAAGTACGCAGCGCGAATTCCTCATTCAAAGGAAAGTCACCATCTCTGACAGCAGTGCTAGTTCCAGATATTGTCAGCAAACCTTCTTCAGCGTAAATATCAACCGCTTCTTTGGTGTCCGCACTAGTATAAGAACCAATCACTGCAACGACCGCAGGATCATCTCTCAACGCCTCTGCAATGTCTACGGTCAGATCACCAGCATCCGTTGAGTTATTAGACGTATCGTTGACGATTTGAATTTGCAACAAACGACCAGCAATTCCTCCACTCTGGTTGATGGCGTTTTGCACCTGAGCCGGTCCACGCAAAATTTCTTGGGCCAGCCCAAATGTTTGTACACCTCTGGCAGGCACTACCACTGCGACTCGAATGGTATCGCTACCACTTTGTGCAAGGGTTTTGGCATTATTCAGGTAAATCAGCGTTTCTGGGTCGAGCTGACATATAGAGCGGAACTCCTCAAAGCGCTGAATAGCTGCCAACCATTCCTCCGCCTCAAAGCGCTCAATGCCACTCTCCTTCAAACTAATATTTTCCACACATGCACTATATGCATCGTCAATGGTCCATGCTTGTGGAGGAATAATTAAATCCTCTCCGAGAGAAATGTTTTCAGATTCGAGACTTAAACCTGGTTCGAGAGCTATCTGTGTTGTGTTATTGCCAACCAAAAAATAGTTTACTACTACCCAACCGATTAATGTAGCTGCCGCAATTCCACCGCCAACTCCAATCCACTTCCCAATTTTTGATCCACCAGCAGGACGAGTTGGTTCTGGTTTTGGTGGTTGAATAGGTCCTTTTTGTGGCTGTGGCCAGGTAATTTCAGGCTGGTTAGGATTCAGGCACACTACAGGAATCCAAGAAGCACAGGGATATGGCTGCTTTTTCCGATCCTGGTCTACTCTCTCTCCGTCCAAAAAAGAGAGTCGATTCCTCGCTTCACGAACAGCTCTATAAATTGGTTCGCCTGATGTGAACTGATGCAGGAACTCTCGGAAGAATCTTCTCGCAACAAAGTCTGGCACTTGCTCCCGCATAACGATAATACTAGGCAGTGGAAGGTTAGGAAATCGGTTATTACCATTCCATCCTGAAAAGAAATTGGCAATTCCTAAACCTTTGCAAGAATTAAAGATAGCAATTTTCAGACCTTTTTGGATCGCAAATCTAAACGCATCCTCAAAAACACTCAAAGAAACAGAATGGTCTTTACTGAGGAGTAATTTTCCATCCTCTAAATCACTATCACTGTGTCCAGTAAAGAATAAAATGTCCCAACCTTTTGAATCGTAGAGATTCTGGTTAAGTTCTTCTGCCGTCGGCTGATCCAAGAAAACAATTTCTGAGCCTTTGTGAGCGAGAATACCTTCTAAGGATTCTTTATCCTCTTTCAGGCTTAAACCTCCCTGATCGCTACCAAAAACTGCCAAAATTCTGACAGGTGAACCCATCTGGGGAGATGGTCTTCGAGGCCCAAGACTGATAGCAACCTCTGCTTGTCTCAGATTTCTGAAAAGCGACCATTGATGCCAAGGCAACTTACGCAGCTGTTCATTAACTTCTACATTGCTTGTGTCAAAATTGAAAACAATAGGAACAGATCTATCTCGATCAACTGAATCAAAACTCCGAATGTGGGCGCTTAAGAAGCTAAACTCACGGCTCTCGAACCATTCACTCAGCTTTTGTTGAACGATGCTAGCGGCGGTAGCACAGCCATCGAAGTTAGCCTCATTGGTTCTGACTCCATCGACAGGAGTAAGATCGGCCCAGTCTAATCCCATGTCTTCATATTTTTGTGCCCATTCCTGGTAACTTGGCGGAATTTCAGGAGCTGGTGGAAGCTTTTCTCTGAAATTCTCTTGATGTTCACAGATGCCGTTGTTATTTATCCGTAGGCTGATATTGAAGCCCTGATTAAAATCACCGGATGTGAAATGGAGGATGACAGCAACGTTTTGCAGGTCTTTCTGAGGGTTTTCAGTTCGTGTAGATGACATGGTTCTGGACGAATTAGTAGGGGCTTCGAGATGAGCAAAACATGAAAAATTGGTTCTGGCAAGAATTCAAATCAAGAAACTTTCCGTAACACTCGCGGTATCAAGCGATATCTTAATCCTGAACTCATCTCCGAGATCTGCGGTGAATAGGAACTGAATATAATCATCACGTTTTCGTGAGATGACCTCGAAGAAGGTGTCTCCTTCTGAAGTAAAACCTGTCAGCTTAAGGCCCGATGGCAAAACGACCAAGTCGCCCATCGGATATACCCGAGCCATGACCAAAGTTTTACCATTCGGTTTCGCTATCGTGCCAACGAGTAAAGCGATGGTCTGTCCTGCCAGATACAACCCGATGTCTTTTGCCCCAATGATGGCTGCCGCTGAATGTTCAGGCGCGATGGACTGAAGTAATTCTGCTGCTTGCCAGCGGATCCAGTCATCCTGCGTCTCGTGAACCAGGTTAGACAGAGCATCTATCGGAGAACGTTCCAGTTGCTGTGAGGGTAGGGCAGCTAGATTGCTATCAGATTGGTATAGATTGAGTACGGCTTTTTGAACTGCTTCATTAGCACTGCGATCGCTACCAGCAAGCCATTTGAGTCCAGTACTGGGGGGCATGTCCCGAGGCGTTGACCACCCTAAACTGGCAATTCCTCTCCAGGTACTTAATATTGTCACTGCCGATGCAGTTCTAGACCTTCGTGTAATCGGTCCGGCAGCTATTCTCTCGAAAAGCACATCTAAAGGTTGCAGATAACTGAGCGGTAGTCTTTCCACGGAGACCTCTGGGACATATCCTCGGATTATCCCTTCCAGATCACGGTCATTCAGTTCCACAACAAGATAGCCTGCTCGGTTCTGCCAAACCTGCCGAGGAATATAACATTGATCATCCTTTGGTCTGATCGGGCGACATTCCACCCGATCCTGAATCTCTGGCACAAACAGGTCAGCAACATCTTGACTCTGTCGTTTTGCCGCATTCCAACTGTCGCTAGACTCTAGCTTGCTGGGAATACCCAACATGTTGAAGTAACGCTGAGCAGCTAAAACGGCCAAAGTATTTCGGTAAACCTGCTCGCGTTTACTTTCATCGCTGTGCTCGCTAGCGAAGGTTTCAGCAGTGTTGCGATCCTTCCTAGTCAGCGGAATAGAAATAAGTTGAATATCTTCTGATGTGTAGCTCATGGTAATCACAAAAAATTGTTGAGGGACAGTGGTTGTTGAGGTTGCAATCAGTCAGCGGTTAAAAGCCCTGTTCATCTAAAAAATCCTTAAACTGAGGCCAACATTTATCACGGAAGCATCGCCTAACCGCAGACTCTGGAGTGTTGAGGCCCTCAGCAATCTCTTGAAAAGTTTTTCCAGGCATCACGCTGCCGTTTTCAGGATCTATTTCTGGCAGTCGTTTTAGGAGAATTACATAACAGTTTGCATGAGGGTTTCCTGCTACGCACTTTCGTGTCAGAGACTTTTGCTTCTGATTCAACCAAACATTGGCCGACTTGATCAGCTCAATATGAATAGTCGTAGATTCTGGGTCTTGTTTTAAATCCGCTTCCAAGTCAAGCGGGTCAAGGAACGTTCCTGTTTCTTCGTCAAACTTTTCATATTCTCGATTTCTTAGCTCTTCTGTCTCTTCATTTTGAACGTCAATAATACGAAATTTGAGTGTCATGTTGAACCAAGCCACAGGACTCGCGCGTTCTGGATCATATTTCTCGAAGGTCTGACCAAACCACGCCCAGGTTCGGACGAGAGCTTCCTCGTAAATAGAAAATTCGACTGAGTAGGTGTGCTTTGAGCCTTGAATCATCCAGACCTTACCAGGCTTGTCTGAAGACAGGTTCTCGCGGTAGCTTGGAAAGCCGTTGATACTCTTCGACTCCTGCATCAACCAAATAATGTCGTTTCTAGCTTTTAGTCGTCGGATTGTGTCCTGGGTAGTGGCAATCTGAAAAAGCCGAGCTCGATGAGCTTTATCCTTAAGGATTGCACGAGCAACATCTTTTCTCTCAGCACTTCCCGATGGGGCCTTCCGGGCCATGCTGATTAGCTCTGGCAAACTGTACTTTTCATAGTCGTTACACATGGGGTTTTCACCGTTTGGAGACTAGCGCACACAAGCTTCTATCTACGACACCAGATCAGCGAGACAGCTCTGTTACATTCCGCAATATATTTCGCCCAAATCAGCGTCCTGCTTCTTGCTGTAGCCATATGAGCCAGTTTTTAGCTTTGAGCTGTTGAGCACGGTTGCTATTATCCGATGCTTGCTCCAAAAGCAGGTTATAGAAAGATGAGTCTTCCAGAATTTGAATTGCCAGGGCTTGACGTTCGCCGCTGTGTGTCGATGCTCGGAGCACAGTTTCTAATTGGTCAGTCAAAGTTGTTGCAATATTGTCGTCAAGCATAGTCACTGAGAACTAGAGGACATCAAGAGCGGGACACGGCCTCACTCTTGGTGTTTTCTCTCGCGTTTGTGAGGTCAGTGCTGAGTTCTTAACTTTGTGTAACGCTCTCCTGGATGAGGCAGAATGCAGCCCCACGCCATAAGTGCGGGACTGCATTCACGATGAGCTTTTACACAAATGCAAACGAGGAACTTCTGAGAGAGAGATTGCTAGAGACGTTTTCTAGCAGGGCAATCAGTTCTGGTGAACTCGCCGAATCAGGCTGATAGAACAGCTGGAAATCTGCCGTACTGGCACCTGTCGAAAACTGCTCTAACTGGTAGTCGTTTGCAGAGCCGTGAAGCTGAATCACATCACTAAAGACCTCAAAGTCAGTGATGAGAGCAAAATCCGCAAACCCCGGTTGAGTTGGGTGACCATCGGTGTAATAAGCTGATTCACGATCTCCCAGAATGAAGCGATCGCGCCCCTGCCCACCCGTCAGCACATCCTGTTCACGGGTACCTCTGGCCGCCGCGTTGGTACCTGAAAGGGTATCATTGCCGCTGCCCCCAATCAGGGCATCACTGTCTTCATCGCCAAACAGTTGGTCGTTGCCGGTGCTGCCATACAGGCGATCGCTGCCGCTGCCGCCCACGAGCACATCGTTACCACTGCCACCGAACAAATCATCGTCATTGGCATAACCCAGCAGCGTGTCATTACCTTGATTGCCAAAGATAAGATCTTCACCCAAACCACCATTCAAGGTATCGCTGGTTTCTGTTCCCTCATTGGTCAGGCTAAATGCGTTGTCTTGAATGATCGTTGTATCGGTGTTGCGACGAATAATGTCAGAGAACGTCGTTTGTTGAATTAGAGCCGCTTCTGCCGGAAGTAGAGAATGCTCGAAGTAGAAGCGATCGCCATCTCTCAATCGGGTGAACTGGTCCTGAAGGATTGTCCCAATAGTCTCTCCCACACTACCTCCAGGCTCCAGGTCTTCGGCAAATAACCCCACGAAAGCATCGATATTGTTGACGTTTCCATATAGGCTGGCCAACGATGAGCGAAGTTCTGGATTAGATGTGATTTCAGAGAAGCTGTTGACGCGCTCTAGGCCGTAAGCGGCTCTTACCGTGTTGTAATCAGCTAGACCATTGAGCCGACCTCGCTCAATGTTGATCGCTGCTAAATCCCGTGCTGGAGAATTTGGCCCTTCGCCAAAGAGCAGGCTGCGGACATCTTCGATGACCAGGTTATCGACTCGTTGACTGAGCGATGAAGCCACCCCACGTAAAATGCCATCAATTCCTTGACCCTGAAGCAAAGCAACTGGTGGGAAGAAAACATCTCGGAGCAAAAGCTCACCACCATTGGGGGTGCCATCAGCCGCTAATTGAGGAATAACAGAACTGAGTTGAGTATGTCCCAAACGAAAAGCTGCGTTAGCAAAAGCGCGTTCCACATTGGGGTTGACCAGTGGATCGTACCCTTCATAGGTGGGTAACTCCTCTCCCAGCAGGGTTGGCAGATACTCATTGAACGTGATGTTTTGCATCTGAGCGATATTAATCTGCCGAGCGCGTTGGTAGAGTTGCTCATCCGTCCAGTCTGGGTGAGCTGAAGCCAGATTGCTTGCTAGACGGTTATGCTCTCGGACAAATAAAGTATGCATCGACGTCAAAACCGAGTTCTCATTCGCTCGGGTATCTCCAGCAATGAATTCAGTCCGTCCACTCTCTGAAACAGACAGGGGCAGCAAATTGCCTTCACTAGTTAGCAGTTGACCGCCGACAAAGACTCGTAGATCAGCGGCTCGTGCTTCATCTGAACCGTATACATTGGAGCCATCAACCCAGTGGGTAATTGTGTTCGGCAATCGTCGGGGATTAAGTGGGCTCGTTCCAGTCCCTTCTGCAAATTCGCTCTCTCGTAGACTGATCACATTCCCTGGATTGAGGAAAGGATCATTGGCTGGAATGTCAATCTCTCGCACCAAACCAGCAGACTCAGGAGTATCTTCATTCAGGGTGATGTCATGGTCTAAGAATTGGCCCCAAGCCCAAATCAGGTTGGTAAGCCCTCTAGGCTCTGGAACATTGCCAATTTGCTGTGAAATTGCGTTGCTGATGACGCGAGCATTTGGGCGATCTTGCCCTGTAGGTGTCGAGAATCCATTCCCATAATCAAGCGGCACAGTATCTACAAAAGACGTACCCGCTGCTCCTAACTCTGGATCTCGGCGATTATTTCCAAATCCATTTATAGGGCTGTTCAACAAAGCTGGAGCAGCAACACTGCCATTGAACGGATCGAAGTCAATGAGGAAGTCGCCAGTGACATTAGGGGCGAAGGCTCGCGTGGTCAAAACGTAGTTTCCCGTTTCACCCTCGCCAAAAGAGGTGACTTGCACCAAGTAATCGATACCGGCTTCTACAGTGAAGCCCAAAGCGGCATTGAGGCCCAGACCACCGTCATCGTTTTGGGCTAAAACGTTACCCGTATTGGCATCTAACAGTTGCAGAAAAGGGTCAAAATTGCCGCCTGCATCGATAACAACAAATTCACCTGGCTGCAAATTGGTGAGTAAATGCCCGTCATAGACTCGGCCAATCCGATTAGGATTTGGGAAATCAGTTAAGCTGAGACTGCCGCCAGTTACCTGGTTAGTCATCAAAGGTGTTGCGGGTGTCAAGTTTCCCAGATTCGTGGAAAGGCTGTAGCTCCCCTGGTCTCCAGCAGCGAAGGTTGTGGCGCGAACGATGTAATCTACTCCCTGCCGAGCTGTAAACGATAGACGCGAGTCTGTTCCAAACCCACTATCGTCATCAAAGGCAATAACGTTGCCGGTACTAGCATCAATGAGTTGTAGATAAGGATCGTTGCTAGCTTCAAGGGAAAGCTGAATACGCTGTCCAGGTAAAACACCTCGTAACGAGAAATCGTCGAATAGGCGACCGGCTCGTGTTGGGTTGCTGCCGTCAGAGGCGTCTAAAATCCCAAACCATGCTGATGCACGAAAAGGAAAGCTTGTGTTCGATGACTGAGTACCAAACTCTCCAACCTGAATATTCTCCATAACCTCAAACCTCTTGGTTGTTCCGCTTTTCCATCGGAATGAGGTAGCAGAGAGCAAAGTTTTGTTTACATATCTTTATTTACGACTTGAAAAGGCTTGCCTAGCTAGCAGTTTGGGGCCTTACAGTAGCAATTACGAGCAAAGCGATCGTGTCGTCATTCAGGCGATCTCCAAACAAGTCGTGAAGGATAAGCCAGGTGTCAACGACGAAGGCGATATTTTGGGGCAAAGCGATGGGCCTCTTTTATTTCCTCTGGAGCAGCCGTAAAGAATCGAGCGCGTCGTTGACCCGGCGGGCCTGGTCGCTCCACACCGCACTGGGGTCGTTTCCCAACCCCGGGGCATCGAGAGAGCCCGTAGCGGGATCGACAAAGCTTTTTGCCCTGGCATCAATGATTTGCTCGGGCGTCGGGTCGTGGGTCGGTAGATGCTTTACGAAGTCCAGCCCCGCCAGGGGGGCCTGATTCCATAAATCCATCGCGGTGAGCAATGCTGCCTCACTGAGCGGCTGGCCAAACTTGCCTTGCGCCTGCGATTGGATCTCCCGCTCCGCATTCCGCAAGCGCTGGAGCTGCTTTTGGTCCGCTTCCTGGGGCGAGCTGGCCCCGTGCTGATAGGAGAATGCGCCCAGATTAGCTGCACCGTTACCCGGATCGATATGGCCGAAATAGTTGTGATTCGGGGTGCCGTCGGGGTTAGTTGTCCCCTCGGCATTGCCGATCGCTGCTTTCAATACCTCATCACTGAGGGTAAAGTCTGCCGGTGTTGTTGGCGTGGGTGCCGCCAACCCCGTCTCCCACAGCGCCATGAACCGCCGCATGATGGGCTCGCTCTGGTCATAGGGCTCCGGCTGGTCATGGGGTTTGAGTAGTAGGCGACCCAAAACCTACGCTAAGCACCTTCGGTATTCTGTACCAGTTAAACCCTCCTGACTTTGGGAGGCTGAAACCGTTGAAATCTCGTTC
>Ga0081535_100379_pt1 | contig 33988 bp, 27 predicted proteins | sample HotLakmasection3_FD_71020 | JGI IMG/M metagenome (GOLD analysis project Ga0081535, IMG submission 71020) | Hypersaline microbial mat communities from Hot Lake, Washington, USA - Section #3 (SPADES assembly) (version 2) | ecosystem: Environmental > Aquatic > Non-marine Saline and Alkaline >... | reverse complement strand
AAAAACCTGTTTCCCTTTTAATTGAAAGTACCAGCCCCCCCTCGATGCAGACGGATCCACAGATGTCTCCGGCCTTGTTGTGGCTCCAAGATTTACGGCCAGCCAGAATTTATCGCCACCGGGGCCGGGCCAGTCTGCTTTAACAATGGGATAGGAGCGCTCCGAAAATACCGAGGCGTTTGCAGGCGATACCCCCTGTACAAATCCATGTGTTATCGTATCGGGTTCAACCGGCGTTAAAAAGTAGCTGCAGGATCCCGCAAATAGTAGAACTGACAGCCCCGAAATAATAATTGACAGACGCTTCATAGTATTATTTATCTGAAATCGAATAGAGAAAAGAAAGATAGGCAGAACCGTGAATAATTAATAACTCAGATTAAATACTAAGAGTTTTACCGGAATCACAAATTATTCCAAAATAAGATCATGTTTTATAGTGCCTTTACGCTTTTTAAACCGGAAAAACTCTTAGTGATTTTTAGAGTCTTTCGAATTGTATACCTCGAAGGCTCATAGACTCGAAGGTTTATACCAAAGGTATCCCATGCCGGACGAAGGATCACTATTTCGTCTAAAAAATCCAAAAAAACGGTAGCCCGCTGATTAATTCGAATTGCAAAGTCAGATATTCCGAACGATTATTGGCATATGAAGAATTCAACAGAAGACAAATTTGATTGTCCGAAAAATGATATCTTGAAACAGGGTTACACGGACATTAATGATGAAAAAGTAAATAAAAAAAGATGCTGACGGCTTCAGTTCCTGAAGTTGGTATTCAAATTTACAGTTCCTGTAAGAGGGTAATTATTTTAACAAAATATGAGCTCTTTCTTGCAAAAAAAATCACTTAAAAATTGCTACCTTGATGCCGAAATTTTCAATTAAATGATGTCGAAATTATGATTATTGGAGTGCCAAAAGAGATCAAAACACATGAGAACAGAGTATCACTGCAACCGGGCGGGATATTACAGCTAAAACGAAACGGACATGAAGTACACGTTCAGAAAGGGGCCGGTGTTGGAAGCGGTTTCACTGATGATATGTATGTGTCGAACGGTGCCGTTATTGTAGATGATGTTGAGGAAGTCTGGGCCAAAGCGGATATGATTATGAAAGTGAAAGAGCCTATTGCGGAAGAGTATCCACGAATGCGCGAAGGACAAATCATTTTCACCTATTTTCATTTTGCCGCCAGCCGTGAGCTTACTGATGCTGTAATTCAGTCGAAGTGCATTGCAATTGCCTACGAAACCGTGGAAAAAAAGGACGGTTCTCTTCCGCTTTTAACACCCATGAGCGAGGTTGCAGGACGTATGGCGGCCCAGGAGGGAGCAAAATATCTTGAGAAGGCCACTGGTGGAAGAGGAGTGCTGATGGGAGGGATTCCCGGCGTGCCGCCCGCGAACGTCATAGTACTGGGTGGCGGCGTTGTTGGCGTAAATGCTGCGAAAATGACCGCGGGCATGGGGGCCAACACCACTATTCTTGATCTTAGCGTTCCAAGACTTCGCTACCTTGATGACGTAATGCCGAAAAACGTGACCACCCTGTTTTCAAATGAAGATGCCATCAGAAATCTTCTGCCAACAACTGATCTGATAATTGGCGCCGTATTGATTCCGGGGGCTAAAGCGCCCAAACTGATCAGAAAAGATATGCTCTCCCTGATGCGTCCCGGAACGGTAATGGTTGATGTTGCCATTGATCAGGGCGGCTGCTTTGAAACATCCAAAGCTACCACGCACGCCGACCCCATTTACGTTATAGATGACGTTGTACATTACTGTGTGGCAAATATGCCGGGTGCGGTTCCGTACACATCCACTTTGGGGCTCACAAATGTAACGACTCCTTACGCTGTTAACATCGCGAATAAAGGCTGGAAAAAGGCACTGTATGAGGACAATGAGCTTCAGAAAGGGTTAAACATTGTTGATGGCAAGGTTGTTTATAAAGATGTTGCCGATGCCTTCGACCTGGATTACACCCCGGTTGAAAATGTTTTATAGTTACTGCCAGAACCAGAAGTGTTCTGTTTTCGTAACGGCTGGTTTTATTTTAAGTATATGTGCTTCATGTGCAGCAGTTTGCTTTTGTCACACCAAAATGGCTAATGAAGATCTGTGGTTGGGCACGCTGGTTATATAAAAAAAGCCTGCTGTTAGAGATACGGCAGGCTTTTTTTTCGTTTTATTATTTCTGAGAAGATATCAGTTCATTACGGCCATATCTTCTTTACTGTCTTTTCCGTCGCTATTTACAACCCGGCTCTTATGTGATTCCGGCACACTGAAAAAGTCTGACGGGTCCTGAACCGTGTTGTCTTCAAGAATCAGATCAAGAATGGGCTCCATTCGTTCAAGATATTCAACATCGAGGTTGCCTATCACATCCTGATCAATTTCCGCAACGTCTTTCTCATTTTTCTTTGGCAGAAATACCTTCTCAATACCCGCACGTTTGGCGGCCAGTACTTTCTCTTTGATACCGCCTACGGGGAGAACAAGGCCGCGCAGAGTAATTTCTCCTGTCATGGCCAGCGTACCTTTCACCTTTCTCTGAGTGAAGATGGATGCAACGGCTGAAAGGAGGGCAACTCCGGCAGAGGGGCCGTCTTTTGGTACGGCGCCCTGCGGTACGTGGATGTGGAGATCCCAGTATTTGAATGCTTCTTCAGGGATATTGAGCTCCTTGTATCGCGCGCGCAGATAGCTTATAGCGAGCATTGCAGACTCTTTCATCACGTCACCAAGCTGGCCAGTGATGTGAAGCTTGCCTGTTCCCCTCGAAACACTGGCTTCAATAAAGAGGATATCGCCACCGTATGGCGTCCAGGCGAGGCCTGTAGCCACTCCCGGAACCGTGGTTCGTTCTGCCACATCGGAGAAGAATTTCCGCTTACCAAGAATATCGTCCAGATCATTTACGCCAACGCTCATTTTGTCAACATCATCACTTGCGATTTTGGCGGCCACATTTCTGCATACACTGCCGATCTCACGTTCAAGATTTCGTACGCCGGACTCACGCGTATATTGATCAATAATTTTCTCCACAGCTGCCTGTGATATCTTGATCTGCTTTTTGCTGAGGCCGTTTTCCTCAATCTGTTTCGGAATCAGATATTTTTTGGCAATCTGAACTTTCTCTTCCTGTGTATATCCGCTGATGTTGATAATCTCCATTCTGTCGCGCAGCGGCGGTGGAATGGTATCGAGGCTGTTGGCCGTAGCAATAAACATCACTTTGGACAGGTCGTACTCAAGCTCAAGATAATTATCCGTGAATGAATCGTTCTGTTCAGGGTCCAGCACTTCGAGCAGGGCAGAGGTTGGGTCGCCCCGGAAATCTGATCCAACTTTGTCGATCTCATCAAGCATCATAACGGGATTGCCTTTTCCGGCCTTCTTCATAGAGCGCAGAATACGTCCGGGCAGTGCTCCAATGTATGTGCGCCGGTGTCCGCGAATTTCGGCTTCGTCATGAATTCCGCCAAGGCTAAAGCGCTCAAACTTGCGATTAAGTGCTCTTGCTATAGATTTTCCCAGGGAGGTTTTACCCACACCGGGAGGCCCGTAAAAACAGAGAATCGGAGCCTTCATATCGCTCTTTAATTTCAGCACGGCAAGATATTCGATGATGCGCTTCTTCACCTTTTCAAGTCCGTAGTGATCCTCATCGAGAATTTTCCGGGCGCGCTTCAGGTCCAGTTTATCTTTGGAATATTCGCCCCACGGCAGGTCCAGGATCCACTCCACGTAGCTGTGAATAATGCCGTAGTTGGGAGATGAGTTTGGCGTCATTTCCAGCCTTTGGATCTCTTTCTCGGCCTCGTCCATGGCTGCTTCGGGAATGCCCTTTTTATTTTTGAGGCGTTCTCTGAGCTTTGCAATATCCTGCTGCTCACTGTCTTCACCCAGTGCTTCCTGAATCGCTTTCATCTGCTGGCGAAGGTAAAAATCTCTTTGCTGGTCGTCGATATCTGTCTTAACCTTGGAGCGGATCTCCTCACTGAGGTTAAGTACCTGCAGCTCTTTGTTGAGATGCTCCATCACCCTTTCGAGCCGTTCAGAAAATTTGACGATCTCCAGAATTTCCTGCTTGTCTGATATAGAAACCTGAAGGTTGGATGAGATAAAATTTAGCAGAAAAGACGGGCTCGAAATGTTGTTAATTGCGATAGACGCCTCAGAAGGAATATTGGGCGACAAATTCACAATCTTCGAGGCAGTCTCTTTAACCGAGCGTATCGATGCATCGAGTTCAACACCGGTAATATCCATATCCTGTTTTACAGGGGCCACTTCTGCACGAAAGTAGGGATCTGTTTGAGTAAATTCTTTGATGGAAAAAACACTTTTCCCCTGAATTACAATGCTCTTGCTGCCATCCGGCATTTTAATGAGTTTGAGTATCTGGGCAACTGTTCCCAGTTTATAGAGATCACCCTCTTCCGGATTCTCTACCGACTCATCTTTCTGGGCAACAACACCAATGGTTTTTGTGCTTTCATAAGCCTCTTTCACCAGTGCAAGAGACTGATCTCTTCCCACCGTGATTGGCACAACCACACCGGGGAATAGTACCGTATTTTTAAGAGGAAGGATGGGAAGGTTATCAGGAATTTCTGATTCCGTAAGCTTTTTTTCCTCCTCTTCACTCATTAAGGGGATGGCCTGTTCAAAATCATCAAAACCTTCGTCCTGATCATCAAATGCCGTCTGAAACCTAAATCGTTGATCAATCATGTATATTTATTAAAGATTTAAAACTTTTTCTCTTTCAAGCGCATATCCGCAAACCTTTAGCCAAAATTAAGGATGCGTTCATAACGTCAGTAACCCATATTGAAACCTGTCATATTGCGATATTTAAAACCACACCTGACAGTTGGGCATATTTATATCTGTATCAGAAGTATAATGTAAGTGCGAGTGCAGACATTCCAAGCAGCTCATTTTCGAACCCTGCACCGCGGTTTCTTATCATAACTGAGCCATGAAGATGAACAAAACCGGTTTCCAGGCCGGCACCCAGGCTTATATATCCCGGCATATCCTTCGCAAACCTGGTACCCGTCCTTAACGGCAGAAAGGGTAGCGGGCGCAGTTCCAGACCCGTATAAATTGCCAAACCGGGCGGGGTAAATGCACTTTTAATTACCGGGTAACTAATATCACCAACGGCCTTAAAACGGTTATACTGAAAAACGGCCCCGGCCTGCATGGAGGTGGGAAGAGACACTTTGAGGCCTGATACTCTCTCTTCTGAAAAATTTAGCTGGTTAAAGTCTTCAAACTGAGTTAAAAATGGGTAGTGTTCATCCGGAACCCCTTCAAAAATAAATCCTGACACAGGAGGAGAGCTGTTCAGTGTTATTGCATCCGGTTCCGCTTCGTATCGCAATGCATCGCTGTTGTAGAGTACAAATCCCAGATCTGTAATAGATAGCGAAAGACGCAGAGATTTCTCAGTAGGTCTGTTTCCGTCACGCAATACTGATAAATCGTCACCCAGCGTCATAAGGTACGTGATGCCGGCATCGAGCCCCAAACCGATTCCGCGAGGCTTCAGAATATCATTCAGGAGGGGAGTGGCTGCATTGCCGAAGGCTGTGCCGGGAGAGTTAAAAAAAGATGCAGCCGGTTCAGTGAAAGCTCCTGCAGAAACCTGTCTGAATTGCCTGGTGCTTTGCCAGGTTCCCCCCGCAGGCTCGAGTTCAAAATCTCTGTCGTACCTCACATCCTGATAAGAGCCGGGAATAACCAGTTTTGGAGCTATACCTATGATGAATTCCGAGAGTCCCGGGTGCTGGCCGTTCAAAAAGGTAAATGACTCACCAAAACCGAAAGAAATTTCGTGCAGTGCCTGCGTTGTGTGCGAAAAAAGCTGATTACGTGAAATAGAGCCGCCTTCGTCGAACGAGGAGGTAGTGAAAAGTCCGCGTCCGACTTCGAATTTGTTCGCCAGCCGGGTACGCATTGCAATGGCGTATGTTCTGTCATTACGATACCACTTTATTCCAAACCAGTAGAGATCTGCCCTGTGTATGACTGTTTTTGTCTGCTGCCGGTCTCCAAAATTGCCTTCGATTAAATGATCAGAAAGCTCATTGGTGAGTGGCCTTTGGTCAACCTGGTTTGAATTAAACCGATTTACATCAAAAAAGCGGGTAAAACGGTCGAGTCCGAATGTTTCCGGATAGAGTTCGTCGTAGTAAAGGCCGCCGTTCAATAGTGATAAACGGGTACCATAACTATTTTCTCTGATGCGAAGGTTGGCCGGGTTTACGAAAAGTGCCTCAGGTCCCGTTGTATAGGCCGTTCCGCCGCCGCCAAGTCCCATATTTTGGGGGGTGAGCACAATCTGTGCTGCCAGCTTTTCTGAATGGAAAAATAGGGAGAGCAGCAAAAGATAAAACAGTATGTACCTGGCTGATTTCAAATAGAAAGTATTTAATGTAACGGCTTAAGTTTTGCAGCGCGAAGCATCAGGGTTTTCTGTCCGCGGTTTTTAAAAAATACAACTATGCGGGTATCTTTACCCGATCCGTTTCGCTGAAGTATCTTGCCGGGGCCGAATGTGGGGTGCATTACCTGCACCCCGGCATGGAACGGGTCATCATCGTACTCGTAGGTATACGAGCTCGCCTGGCTGGACGGTTTTTTCGACTGCATAGGTCTTTTCCAGTCGTAATCAACCTGGTAATCACCATCTGCAGCTGCAGAATCGTCCTTTCTCTGAGATATTGTGGCGCCTGTTTCGGTTCGAACCACTCCGGGGTCTACTTCATTCAGAAATCTGGATCTTGCCTGCCTCTGCTCTTCACCAAACTTGTAGCGCATTTTACTGTGGCTGAAGAACAGGTGTTTCTGGGCCCTTGTGATAGCCACATAAAACAGGCGTCTTTCCTCCTCAATATTAGGGTCCTCACCGTTTCTTGCACCCATTGGAAAAAGGTTTTCTTCGAGGCCCACAATAAATACAACGGGGAACTCCAACCCCTTTGATGCGTGAACCGTCATCAGCGTTACCGCCGGTTTCGATTCATCATATTTATCAGAATCTGTGATAAGCGTAATTTCCTGCAGAAACGTTGAGAGCTTCGGGTTTTTATTGCTCTGCTGATAGTAGGCAATGGCATTCTGGAGCTCCAGAACGTTATCGCGGCGGGTTAAAGACTGGGCGCTGTTCTCCTCAATCAGAGATTTTAAGTAGCCGCTTCTGTTTAGCAGCTGTTTGGTTACTTCCAGAAGCGAAGCTCCTCCTTCAAGATCCCGTTTAAGGCTGTAAATCATCTCAACAAACTCCGCAATTCTTGACTTAGCCGGCTTATAGAGATCGGCAGTTTCCACATGTTCGAGAATATTCCATACCCTTTTATTTTCACTCCGGGCTTTTTTCAGAATGTCATTCAGCGTTTTATTTCCGATACCACGGCTGGGCTCATTTATAATGCGCAGCAGTGCCTGCTCGTCTTCAGGATTCACCAAAAGCGTTAGATAAGCGAGCACATCTTTCACCTCTTTTCTCTGGTAGAACGAGAGCCCGCCAACAAGCTGGTAAGCGATATTTTTACGTCTCAGCGACTCTTCAAAAATCCTGCTCTGGTAGTTTGTTCTGTAGAGAATGGCAAAGTCATTATTTTGATAACCGTGCCGCATTTTCAGGTTGTTGATGTGGTTTACTACGCGGTTTGCCTCATCACGCTCATCAAAATTATCGAGAACGGTAATGGTATCCCCGGGGTCGTTGTCGGTCCACAGGGTTTTATCGAGCTGCTTGGTGTTCTTTTTAATTATAGAGTCGGCACACTGCAGTATCATTTTGGTGGAGCGGTAATTTTGCTCCAGGGGTACCTGAGTGGCGCTGTCGTAGTCCGATTTGAAATTCAGGATATTGGAAATATCAGCGCCTCTGAACGAGTAAATGCTCTGTGCGTCATCACCCACCACGCACAGATTGTTATACTTTTCAGCCAGCATCGATGTAACTTTATACTGTGCATGGTTGGTATCCTGGTACTCATCAATCAAAATATAGCGGAATTTATCCTGGTATTTATTCAGTACATCGGGGTATTCGCTGAAAAGCTCAACCGGTTTAATCAGCAGGTCGTCGAAATCCATAGAGTTGGTCTGTTTCATGCGAATCTGATAGCGTTCGTAAACCTGTGCGGTAATGTCATCCAGCGTGCTGTTTACGAATCTGTTTTGATAGGTTTCAGGCATAATCAGCTGATTTTTGGCATCACTGATTTTTCTCTGAATAGTTCTCGGCTTAATCTCCTTGGGATCGAAATTAAGCTCTTTCAGAATAAGCTTAACCGCGTTTTCCGAGTCGCTGGAGTCGTATATCGAAAAGTTTGACGAAAAACCCAGTTTGTCTGCTTCAAACCGTAAAATTTTTGAAAAAATTGAGTGAAAAGTCCCCATCCACAGCCCGGTGGCTTTGTCTCCAATAAGTTTACGTATTCGCTCCTGCATTTCCCGTGCGGCTTTGTTGGTGAACGTAAGCGCCAGAATGTTTTGTGGCAGCGCATGATGCTGCTGCAGCAGATAGGCAATGCGATACGTAAGAACGCGTGTTTTTCCGCTTCCGGCACCCGCTACAATAAGCAGAGGACCGTTAACATGGCTGACGGCCTCACGCTGCTGTTCATTAAGTTCTTTAAGAAAATTCGGGGCATTTTTCTTTGATGATGAATCGCTTTGAAGGGTAAATTTTTGCATGTAGTCGTTGGATCTGTGTACCGTTATCAGGAAACTGCTTTAAGGAACAGGAAAATATGTATGCGTTTGGTAGAAAGCCAAAGCGCTGAATAAAGAAAAAGCCCTGAAAGTGTACCTTGCAGGGCTTCGCTTAAAAGGTAAGAAAAGTTTACTTATTTATCGTTCTTCAACCGGAACCCAGTCCAGATTCTTTTCACCCACATAAAGTGCACGCGGACGAATAAGTCTGTTGTTGTCTTTTTGTTCGAAATAGTGAGCGGTCCAGCCCGAGATACGGCTCATGGTAAAGATACAGGTGAACAGGTCTGGTTTTATACCTATAGAGTAGTACACTGTAGCCGAGAAAAAGTCCACATTGGGATCAATGTTTTTCTCTTCTTTCATGGTTTTCATTATCGCTTCAGACCATTCATAGAGATATTCGTGTCCGGTCTCTTCTGCCAGTTCTTTCGACATTTTGCGCAGATGTCGCGCCCGGGGATCAAATACTTTGTAAACCCGGTGTCCAAAGCCCATCATTTTCTCTTTACGCCCGAGCTTTTCCCTGGTGAAAGCAACAGGGTCGGCATCTTTGCCTTTATCTTCCTCCAGTGAAAGAAGTGTATTCATTACGGCGGTATTCGCGCCACCATGAAGAGGCCCCTTCAGAGCGCCGATTGCCCCGGTTACGGCCGAGTAGATATCAGATTCTGTTGCGCAGATGGTTCTGCTTGTAAATGTAGATGCGTTCATGCCGTGTTCTGCGTGGATAACCAGGCAGAGATCCATGGTTTTTTCGGCTGCCTTCCCCGGTTTTTCGTCATTCAGCATGTAGAGGAAATTAAAAGCAGTGCTTCCCTCATCCAGGGGCTCTACAATAGTCTGGCCTTTTCTTGCACGGTCGAACGCTGCAATAATCGTAGGGATTTTTGCAGTTATATTTACGGCGTCTTCACGAGTATTGCGCGAGCCATCAGCAAAGTCTGCCAGCATAGAAACCGCTGTTCTCAACACAGACATTGGCTCGGCTTCCCTATTGGTGTTTTTAATATATTCTAAAACCGTTTCGGGAAGTTTTCTGTTTTTTCTGAAGGTTTCCTGAAGCTCATCAAGCTCGCTTTTATTGGGTAGACGATCGTTCCAAAGAAGAAAACAAACTTCTTCAAACGTTGCGTTTTCGGCCAGCGTGTCGATATGATACCCGGCATAAATAAGATCACCGGACTGCCCGTCGATAAAGCTCTTGGTTGTTGAAAAAGCAACAATGCCATCAAGACCCCTGTTAATATGAGGGTACTCGCTTAAATCGATATTCTGTAGATTTTGGTCAGCCATTTCTTTCTTCTTAAGTTTCTGTTTCTAGCTTAACGCCGAATCTCGTGAGAATTGATTGTTATTAAAACAGTTCAATTTTTATTTAACTGGCGTGTTATTTTTTTATGCTATTAAAATACAAAAGAGCGGTCGATTATAGAAGCTGATGCAGGCTTTAAAAAAGCCCTTTTTATGTCATAAGTGTAAAACTTTTGAAACAGATAGTTATTCAGAAGCATACTCCCGCTCTTTACAGGAATCCTGCCAGAGATAGCCGCGATATGACAGTAGCTGAAGGATTGTAAAGGGTACTATTTTGTGTCTTCAGTTACTTTCGCTTCATTCCAATAGAAGTCCATCTCCTTAAGTGAGGACTCTGTGATAGGCTTCTCTTTTTTTCTCAGCTGATTTTCTATGTAGCGGAAACGCTGATCAAACTTTTTATTTGTACCGCGCAGCGACTCTTCTGCACGCAAGCCCAATAACCTGCCTACATTAACAAAGCTGAAGAGTACATCTCCAAACTCGTCTTGCTGGCCTTCTTTTGCCGGGTCTTTGAGGGTCTGTTTCCACTCTTGAATCTCCTCTTCAAGTTTTTCCCAGGCAAGCTCCCAGTCGGCCCAGTCGAAGCCCACGTTGGCAGCTTTTTCCTGCATTCGCTGTGCCTTAATCAGTGCGGGGAGATGTTTGGGCACCCCATCCAGAATCGATTCCCTTCCTTCATTCAGTTTGATGGATTCCCAGTTTTTTGCCACGGTTTCGTCCGACTCTGCAACAGTTTCTCCAAAAACATGTGGGTGTCGGCGTATCAGCTTCTCTGATATGTTGTAAATGACGTCCTGAATGGTAAAGCTTTCGTGTTCGGAGGCCATTTCACTTTGAAAAATTATGTGCAGCATCAGGTCCCCCAGTTCTTTGGAGAGCTCATCATAATCCTGCTCATCTATCGCTTCAACAGCTTCGTACGCCTCTTCTATCAGGTTGTCCTTAATGGAGTTGTGTGTCTGTTTGCGATCCCATGGGCACTCCTTCCTGAGGATGGCAATCAGGTCTACTAAATCTTCAAATTTGTCTGATGGTTTCATGAACTGTAATTATATATGATGTTGGTTCCGGGGTGAACGTCTGTACATATTGCTGAGCAAATACTTATTTATTAGAAAGCCGTATCAGTCAAAAGGTTAGGTCTGCTTTTTCTTTTTCTCGGCAGCAGGGAATAAAATATTATTTAGGATTAGCCTGTAGCCCGGGCTGTTTGTGTGCAGGCTGAGATCAGTGGGAGGGTCGCCCACACGGTGTGTATAGTCTTCGGGGTCGTGCCCGGCATAAAAGGTAAATGTACCCCGACCGATATTACCGTGGATGTATTTTACTTTGTCAAGCCCGGGCGATTCCCCAAGTATAACAACATTGCTTTTAATCTTGTCTTTTTGAAAGGCTGTAGCCTGCCCGTAAAATCCTCGCAGACTGTTTACGTGATTTTGAGTAAGCATGGTTGGTACGGGGTCCAACTTGGCAGAAAAATCGAATAGTGTAAAATAGTCAAGACTCTCCGAAATACGATCGATATCCACCTCTACATCGATGTTGGAGTGCTCATAGACATACGGATCCGTAATGACTGAAAAATTTTCAAATGCAAATGTGTTCTCAAAATCCAGGAGCTCGTTAACGTTGGCATCCAGTGGGTCCCCGTCGAGCTGGTCGGGGACAATATCCAGCCCGGTAGCTGCCAGTGAGATATCAAATGTATCGGTAGCTGAGCACATCGCAAACATAAAACCGCCGTTGCTAACAAAATCACGAATTTCGAGAACTACTGCATTCTTCAGCTCGCTTACCTTTTGAAAGCCGAGGCTGTTTGCCAGTTCCGTTTTATCTTTAACTTGTGAAATGTACCAGGGAGCGTTGCGATACATGGCCCAGAATTTTCCAAACTGACCGGTAAAATCTTCATGGTGGAGGTGCAGCCAATCATAATCTGAAAGTTCACCGGAAAGAACTTCCTGGTCGTAAACCTCATCGAAAGGGATTTCGGCATATTCCAGTGCAAGGGTTACTGCATCATCCCAGGGGGGGGTGCCCGGAGGAGTATAAACGGCAATCCTGGGTACTTTTTCAAGATTTATTGCCGACATATTCGTGTTGGGCTGCTCTATATCAGAAAGGATTTGCGCCGCTTCTCCCTCGGATATTACATTGACGGTTACGTTTTTTATTCTTGCTTTACGTACAATATCTGCACTGTTTGTGGTGAGAAAACTTCCTCCTTTATAATTGAGGAGCCACATACCGTTTTCACCTTCCGCTACGTGATTGAAAATTATCCCATAGGCCTTCAGGTGATTCGTCTGTCCGCCATCCATGGGAATAATTACGCGCTCCTGTGCTATCACCTGCAAAGAAAAGCAAAGTGTAAACATTGCAATTAACGGTAGTGTAATTTTCTGCATTGAATGAATCATTTAAATTGATAAATGTTGATCGGAATTTAGCCTCTCTCTTACAAAAGGGGCATAAAATCCGTTTGGAAACTGTATCAAAAAGTCTTCATACAGCTTAAGGAGATCTTCTCTTTCGATTTCGATTTCGTCAACGCCTTCAGTGTTTGCCAATTCGAGGGTTCTGAATTCATCCTCATCATGGCTTAGTAAAAATTCTGAAAGTATGATTTTATTCCAGAAAAGGCGTTCCCTGAGCGGGCTGCCAGACATATTATTGAGTATGCGGTTATTCAGCACATAAAGATGCCTGTAGTACCCGGTTGGAAGTTTCGAGGTAAGCTCAATCGCTAAGTCGTCGGCAAACGAGCTGCCGGATGCGGCAAGAACCGGCTCAAGAACTTTGAGAGATTCATCGTAATTTCCCTGTTCAATGCTGAATAACCCGCTGCCGATCGTGTCGAGTACCGCACCTGTGGAATCGGCTCTCAGGCCCTGATTAATCCACATTTCGAGCTTAATGGCGTTGTTTGAATAGTAGGATGTGTGCCTTCTGGACAGGCTTTTGAGCTGAATTTGGGCAAATTCGTAATCACCCGAATAAAAGTCGGAAAGACTGAGATAATATCTGGCTTTTTCTGAAAGATTGGAGTCTTCAGTAGCTTTGTCGGCGCGGGTTAATTGTTGACGTGCTGCAACATGGTTACCATCAAAAAGAGCTTTTCTCCCCTCTGCGTAATGGAGATAAGCAGTGTTGTTTTCCGGGTTGGTATCTCTGAGGGTTGTTATCCAGCGTTCTGCAAGACGGCTATCCTTATAGTGATCCAGCGAGAGGTCGATAATAGAGACGAGAACCCTCGGAAGGTTGCTGCTGTTTATCGGAGCCTGCTCGGCGATAGAGGTAAAAGTACTGTAGGCGTTTGAATAGAGCGTATCAGACCTGGCCAGGCCTTCAGAGCGGTTGCGGTCGATGTATTGCGCCCACTGTACGTAAGTATTGCCAAGCTCCTCCATGGCACGGTACCTGAGTGTTTCACCGCTCTCTTCAGTGTAGTGCCGGAATGATTGAGCAGCCAGCTCAAACTGTTTCGAAGAGCGCAGCTGTCTGCCCAGCGAAAAAAGGGAGTAGATTGGAAAGGATGTGTCCGTTTCGAAGCGTTTGGCAACGACAAATGCCCGCTGATACTGCTCTGTTTCAATCAGGAGCCACGAAAGAAGCTGGTAGAGTGTTGAATAGGATTGATTTGTATAATCAAGGTCAAGTAAAATATCTTCAAGTTCGATTGCCGCTACTGTGTAAAGCTCATCATCCCGCATTCGTAAAAAGCGTTGCTGAACGAGGCTCATTTGATCGGGCGACTGAATAATTAATTGAAAATAGACACGAACCGATTCTTCAAAATTTCCAGCCCGCATCTGGGTATTGGCAATTTCGCTAAGAAAAAGAGAATCGTCATTGAGTGCATCCTGCGCAATTCTGTAAACATCGGCAGCGGTTTCGTACTCCATCCGGTTTACCAGAGAGTTGCCAATAGTGTAAATAGCCTGGATATTTGTCCGGTTCGCCCGGGCTTCCTCCATCCAGCGTTCAAGAGCTCTTTCGCGATCACCTTTCAGATGTACTATCTCTGCGAGCTTCAGCGATGCCTGCAGGTCAAATCGATTTTGGCCTATCTGTTCACGCGCTACAGATTCAGCCTTTTCAAACTCTTTAAGCCCAATCAGGCTTTCAGTGTATCTGTTGAAAAAAACCAATGATCGGGGATTTTCACGGTAAAGCTGCTCAAACAGCGGGAGTGCCTCTTCGAAGTTCTGCTGCTCAAAATAGAGGTTTGCCTGTCGGTATTCATCGATTTGAGCTGATGACTGAACCGGCAAAAACAAAAGAACCGTAAAGAGAAGCGGAATAAATTTAATGATGTTCATTTATTGAATTCTCAAAAATATGTTTGGTTACTTCGGGAAAGACTGACGTGAGGGTCTGATAGAATTTAAAAAGCGGAAATCCCACAACATTATAATAGTCACCTTCAATCCGTTCCACAAACAAGCACCCAAGATCATCCTGAATGCCGTAGCTTCCTGCTTTGTCATAGGGTGCATCTGTAGCAATATATCTTTTTATGTCCTGATCACTTAACGTGCCAAACGTAACGATTGTTTTCTCAAAAATTGCAAAAGAGTTTACAACCCCCTGTTCATCGGTTAATCCGGTATAAACTCCGGTAAATACCGCATGCGACTTGCCGCTTAACTGCTTTAGCATGGCAAATGCATCGGGTTTGTTAACAGGTTTTCCAAGAATCTTATTACCAAAACATACGATGGTATCTGCAGCAATTACCAAAGATTTTGGCTTGGTTTCAGCAACATTCTCTCCCTTCTGAGTGGCCAGGTCCATAACTATCTGGTGGGGAGGTAGTTTCTCGTTTACAATTTCCTCAATATCAGATGCACAAATTTCGAATGAAAGATTAATCTGCTCGAGAAGCTTTTTTCTTCTCGGGCTTGAAGAGGCAAGAACTATTTTCATAAACGAACCGGGTGCAAAAGGATTCTTTTTTTCAGTTAAGCGATATTTGAATAAATTACGTTACTGTGTTGTTAAATTAAAACGAACCTATCTTAAAACAGAAAATCCAATATATAATGCCAGAAAAATCGCGCAAGAAAAGATCACAACAATCAAAACCGATGCTGTTTACGGGTTTAAATTACAAGATTATGGGGCTTGGCCTGCTGCTCGTGATTATTGGTTTTGCTGCAATGCGCATAGAGAACGAAGTTTACGGCGTAATCTCTCTATACTTCTCCCCAATTGTAATTTTGGCAGGATATGCAATGGTGGGCTACTCGATATTGAAGCGTGATCACAAAATAGATAATCATTCACAAACAACGGCGAACTGACTGCTTTGTACCGGCTTATAAACTTTGCATTCATCTTTCTAATAGTCTATCTCTTTATTCTGGAAGGCAGTGCCGGTGATCATATTCGCATTCTTACTGCCCTGATTTTAGCCATTTTTGCCTCTCTGATTTTTTTTATTGCGAAATGGGTTACCCTCGATGCCATGAAGGCTGTTTTGGTTTTTGGGGTGATTGCGCTGGGGTTTGGCGGCTGGGGTTTAGCTTCAGCCGTTATTTTCTTTTTTGTTACCTCAACCGTTCTGAGCTTAATTAACATAAACTCTCAAAATACTGATTCAGACCCCGGAGATTTTGATAATTACAGTTTTCGCAGAGACGGATACCAGGTGTGGGCCAACGGATTTTGGGTTGCGGTTTTTTCTATGCTGTGGTTTCTCAGCGGAAATATAGTTTTCATGATGGCCGCTCTGGGCTCGCTTGCCTCAGCTGCATCAGACACATGGGCAACTGAAATTGGAACGATGAATCCCGGGAAAACGGTAAACATCTTAACCTTTGAGGCTGTAGAGCCGGGAAGAGATGGCGGAATCAGTTTAAAAGGTACTGCAGGAGCTCTGCTGGGCTCTCTCTCTCTCGGGGCTTTTGCTTTTATCGCACCTCTGCTGGCTCCATTTGAGGCTTTTTTCATTATCACAATATCGGGGATGATCGGAATGGTTTTCGATTCAATTGCAGGCGCACTCTGTCTTAAATATGATTATACTTTCAGGCAGCCAAACGATTTTACCGGCGACCGGTTTCTGTACAACAATCATATTGTGAATTGGCTCGGAACCGGAATTGGCGGGCTCATTGCACTCTTAACTTCAATCATTGCTTTCGGATGAAATGGTATAAAAAACTACACTGGCAAATTATTATCGGACTCATACTTGGATTAATCTGGGGTTTGTTTTCCAGTATTGCCGGATTTAATGAGTTTACCAGTAACTATGTGCGCCCTTTTGGTGATATATTTATCACGCTTCTAAAACTGATCGCTGTTCCACTTGTTCTTGCCTCCCTGGTTGTGGGTGTTTCAAGCCTGAATGACATGACCAAACTATCACGAATGGGTGGTAAAACTGTTGGCATTTATATGATAACCACGGTTTTAGCAATTACGATCGGCCTTACGGCTGTTAATATCGTTCAGCCCGGGAAAATTCTGCCTGTAGATACCCGTAATTCACTTATGGAGAGCTACAGCGAGAGTGTGGAGGGAAGGGGGGAAGCTGCACAGGAAGTTCTGGACAGAAGTCCGCTGCAGTTTATTGTGGATATTGTTCCGGAAAACTTTTTTGAAGCAGCCAGCGAAAATTCCAATATGCTGCAAATAGTATTTGTGGCTGTTTTACTGGGCATCGGGATTGTAAAGATACCGTTGCAGAAGGCTCAGCCGCTTATCAACGTTTTCGAATCGCTCAATGATGTTGTTATTAAAATCGTAGATATCGTAATGAAAATGGCTCCTTATGGTGTTTTTGCACTGATGGCTGTTGTTATTATCGATTTAGCCGGTGACGACCTTTCGCAGGCTCTAAGCCTGTTAAATGCCCTGGCGTGGTACTGCCTGGTGGTTGTTGGCGCTTTGATTTTACATGTATTTATCGTCTACTCCAGTCTTTTTAAGATTTTTTCGAAAATGAAACTTCGCGATTTTTTCAAGGCGATTCAGCCTGCAATACTCCTTGGCTTTAGCACAAGCTCCAGCGTGGCTACACTGCCTGTAACAATGGACAGGGTTGAAAAAAATCTTGGCGTGGATGAGGAAGTGGCAAGTTTTGTACTGCCTGTTGGTGCAACGATTAATATGGATGGCACCAGTCTTTACCAGGCCGTGGCGGCTGTTTTTATCGCGCAGGCACTTGGGCTCGATCTCTCTATAGCGCAGCAGCTTACTATAGTGATTACGGCCACTCTGGCGTCTATTGGCGCTGCCGGTGTGCCCGGGGCGGGAATTATTATGCTGGTAATTGTGCTGCAGGCTATCCAGGTTCCTGTAGAGGGAATTGCACTTATTCTGGGAGTAGACAGAATTCTGGATATGGTTCGAACCGCTGTAAACGTTACGGGGGATGCGGCTGTTTCAGTTGCGGTGGCCCACACCGAAGGAAAACTCGGGGCCATTCACCTCGACGACGATGATATTGTTGAAGAGTAAAATCAGAAACATTAATTACAAATTACAATATAAGTTAAGTGCTTATGTGATGCAGTTCATCAGCCGGGATTCAGGTTTGGTCTGATCTGTTTTGTCTAAAAGTTTTTAAAATTTGTATTCCAAAAAGATGTATAAAACCTGTTTGCTCGTACTTTTCATTTCTTTGAATGTATCCCCCATTCTTCTTGGTGCCGTTCCCGACAGCCTGGAAAGAGAAAATGAATGGTCTTTAAATCAAACTCTGTTTGAAGGTATAGAGGCCTATTATCAAACAGAATGGGGAAAAGCTGACAGACTTTTTCAGAAAGTTAAAGAGGAAGACCCATCAGATCCCAGGCCCTATTTTTTTGAGGCGATGATGCCTTTTTTAGAGTATTTCTTTATTGAGCAAACCCCTGAACTGGCAAATGAATTTCTGGAGAAATCTGAAATTGCAGTTGAACTGAGCAACGAAAGGCTTGAGAAATCGCCCAGCGATACCACTATGGTTCTGCTGCTTAGCGGGCTGCACGGATATCGGGGTCTGGTTGCGGCAGATCAAAAAAATCACAGAGTGGCGCTCAGCAGCGGCCTTACCGGTTTTAACTATACCAGAAAACTGCTCTCAATCGATACCGACAGGGCTGACGCCAGAATAGGACGGGGGATGTTCTATTATATGGTTGGCAGCATTCCAAGCGGCATGAAATGGGCGGCTAATATTGTGGGTTTAAGCGCCGATACTGAAGACGGGTTCAGTGAATTAAAAAAAGCTGCTGAAAGTGATACGTATATCCGAAATGATGCGTTAATGATGCTGATGTATCTCTATACAAGGGAAGAACAGTTTTCTAATGCACTGCATTATGCAGAGCAACTGACAGCCACACTGCCCGATAATGTAATATTTTTATATAAGAAGGCAGAAATATATGAGCAGATGGGTGACAGAGAAAGAGCAATTTCTACGTATAAAGAGATAGTAGAGCTGAATAATATGCAGCTAAAAAGAGTGACGAACATAAGCAGGGAGAGAATCAAAAAACTTGAAAAAAAGTCGTATATCGGTAGCAAATGATAATAATATTTATAAATTTGTTTAGTGATGAGGGATATTCTATATATGGGTATGATCAGTTAGCCTATGCAAAATAAGCTACAATATTTAGCAGTACTATTTTTCGCGCTTCTTCTTTTCGTATTAAACGGATTTACGGCAGAACTGTATTCTCAAATTGTGCTGAATAACGACCGTACGAAAGAGATCCTTTTCAGCGAGCAGACTGACCGCGAGAGACGGTCCGGTGCCGTTATTTCATTGAAAAACTATTCCAATATTCTCTCTGATGGATTGAATATCATCGATGATGAATGGTCTTCTGTTTCCGATACTCAAAATTCATCTCCATACCTCTTCAGCAAAAACTCTGACGGGTATGTTTCTCCGGGAAGCATCCGAATTGAGGGAATCGAAGAGAGAGTAGAAAATGCATTCTCACTTAAAAATGGTTCATCCAACAATTTTGGCAGACTGAATATATCCACTGATTTCATTGTAAGAAACTCGGATAGTTCTGATGAGATGAGCCTGGTGCTGAGGATTAAAAATCCTGATGGAAAGTGGGTTGATGCCGGGAGAGGAATTTTTCTTCCTGATGCAGAGAAAAATGAACAGTCTTTTTCAATTCAGATCACAGTATCTGATGTTTTTATTCAAAAGGATGAAACCCTGGATTTAATGTGGGTGAACCGATCGCTTGAAGAAGATGGGCAGAAAATATTTACACAAAGAATAGAAATTACACCGGAATACTCGGATACTTTTCCTTTTCAGAGAGGCGATTTACTGATTACGGAGTTGCTGCCAATGGGTGATGTTGACGGCTATGCGTTCGAATATCTTGAACTATACAACCCGGATGATGTTGCAAAACCCTTAAAGGGCGTAAGCATTCAAACTAATGATGGAGTGCACACCATACAGAGCGATATTGAAATACCTGCTTACGGATACTACATATTTTCAAATGCAGATTTTTCTGACATTGAAAAAGTCGATAACAGTTACTTTTACTCCGATAAGCGACTATTTTCAGATTCGGAATCTAACGGGAGGGTACAAATAACTAAGAATGGTGACGTCATTGCGTCTGCGGTTTATGAATCGGCAGAGGTCAATATTTCTTTCGAGTCAGAAAGAATGTCACAATCTGTTGACGGCTATACGGGCCTGCAGAACCTGAAGCGTTCGGACAGCTCATTTATGGCAGAAGTAAACGGCTCACCCGGCGAAAGTGGTTCTTCAGTTCCGGTGTATCATAAATCGTTTTCTGAAGCAGGTATCCACTTAATTGCAATTCCCGGACGTTTCTACAGCAATATCGTACGTATACAGAATGCAGTATTTTACTCTATAGACGGCAATCCTTTACAACCATCAGAAATTGAGCCGTTTGAACCTGTTTTTTTGGTAAAAAACGGAAGTGAAAAGGTTACACTTTCTGTAGAGGGCGAAGGGACAGTCCGAAATAGCAAAGTTCATATAATTGATACAGAATCACACCGGTATATCTCTCCGATACGGCCCGGTAACTATTTGGTTAGAGATCTTTTTGATGACCGGAATGTAACGATTCAACCCGTAATCGGGCTTTGGAGTGACAGTCGCAAGAGCGTTGTGATGGAAAATACTGATCAGGCCATCACAGAACTTTGGAAGCCGGTGCTTATAAGCAGATCCGGTGATGATAGTTCGGCAGAGAGCCGCCCGGTCGCAGATAAACCTTTCAGCCCGGAAAGCTCCTTTATCTTCTCATTACTCGAAATCCAGAATGAAAATGAATTTTTGATAGACGAAGTCTGGGTTGAAGTTGATGATGAGAGTAACCTGACATCCGTTAAACAGGATCCCGCCTATTTTACTGAGCCATTCTTTTATATGCCTGAGGTGGTCACTGATAAAGAGCCAAACACTACAGTATTCTTTGGCAGTTATCCGGGAAATGATAAATCCGGGTTATCCTATTTCAGACTGCAAACTGAAAGAAACACGCCATCCGAATTCTCTTTGGGCATGTTTAAGAAAGGTGAATCTGAACGGATAAATGGTGAACTGCGGTGGAGCGTCCCTGAAAACGTTCCTGAAGAGTGGTCCATTATACTCACTGACAGAATTACCGGGCAGGAGACAGATATGCGTATTGAGGATCATTATCGGTTTAGAATACAGGGGGAACCGGCATCAGATTCGAACATCAATTCCGGACAAAAATTGATTCAGCAAGTTGAAGTAAATACCGACGGTAACGAACGGTTTGGTATACGCCTGGAGCCGCCGAACCTCACTGCAGGTGGTGAAGAGGATGCTGAAACACCTGGCTCAATAGAGCTGAGGCAGAACTACCCCAATCCGTTTAATCCATCAACAAATATTACATTCTTTCTGCCGGAAGAAAGGCAAGTAAGGCTGGGTATATATAATATTGTAGGCCAGCAGGTTGCCACACTTATAGATGATAATATCGGGGCAGGGGAGCACTCAGTTGTCTGGAATGCCTCCAATAACCCAAGCGGTATATATATTGTACAGCTCGAAACAGGCAGCAGAATTCTAACGAGGAAAATAACGTTGGTTAAGTAGCTGGCAGAAAACCGAAAAATTAATTTAATAGTATTACAGTAAAGAATGCAGTTTAAAAAAGCCCAGGGTGTTGAAGTGCCTGAAATAGGCCTCGGTACTTACAGACTATACGGAAGAGAGTGTAAAAATACAGTTTTAAACGCGTTAGAGGTTGGGTACAGGCATATAGATTCAGCCCAGATGTACAAGAATGAGAAAGAAGTGGGGGATGCCATTCATTCTTCAGGGGTTGCCCGGGAAGATATCTTTCTGACTACTAAAATCTGGCACACGAATCTTGAATATGATGATGTTATCCAATCGGTAGAGGAGAGCCTTAAAGCGCTCAGAACTCCTTATGTTGATTCCCTCCTTATTCACTGGCCTAACGACCGCGTATCGCTGCAACAGACCTTCGAAGCGATGTTGTTACTTAGCGACCATGGGAAGGCAAAACAGATTGGTATCAGCAATTTCCCGCTGCACTTAACCCGGGAAGTAGTAGAGGAACTGAGAATTCCAATTTTTACCAACCAGGTAGAGTTTCATCCGTTTTTGGATCAAATTGATCTTCTTGACTACACCTACGATAACGATTTCCTGATTACTGCCTATAGCCCGCTGGCACAGGGAAAGGTTTTTGAAGACGAAACGCTTAAAGAAATTGCCGGAGAGTATGGAAAATCACCGGGACAGGTTGCCCTTAGATGGCTGATTGAGCAGGAAAATGTTATTGCTATTCCAAAAGCGTCCAGTACTGAGCATTTGAAAGAGAACCTCGACATCTACGATTTTGAACTTTCAGATGAACACTTCGAGAGAATCGATGAGATCGAAAAAAGAGACAGGCTTGTGAACCCTACGTTTGCCCCCGACTGGTAAGAGGCAGCGAAAGCACTATCAGAAAGCCCTTGGTCTTTTGCAGTTGCCGGCATATTTTCCTGATCGGAACGAAATCGGTGTAATCTCTCTTTTTTGAGTAGATAACAAATTAACGACAAAACTCATACACATCTGCTCATATGTTAAAAAAATCGGATTACTTTATACTCACTGCCGCTCTGTTTTCAATGATACTTTCCATCTATCTGTGGTTTTTCGTAAATCAGGATGCGGGAGTCTTTGTAGGGATATGGGTCCCCTCTATCTTAGGATTTGGCTCGTACTTTAAAATTCTTAAGTACAGGAGCCGTCCATGAACATCCCGTTTATTTTTACATCTGGAATTATTGTTGTAATACTTTTTTTGATTGGCCTGCTCTACACTTTCAGAGAGTTCAACGAAATGAATGAACATCCTGAAGAGTATAGAAGAGATACATCAGTTTCTCCCAGAATTGTGGATAAAGATTCTGATAAATAGTTATTACTGAGCCGTTAACGAATTGTTTAAACGTTAATCGTAAGAGATGATTGCTGTGGAAAGAGCTTTTTCGTCTTTATTATAAAGAGTAATTTTCTCTGAATTCTCTGAATTCTCTGAATTTTCGCAAGATAAATAAATCGAATCGCCATATCTGGCTTCTGCCTGATACTGAATGAGTACCTCTCTGCAACGCAAGAGGCGACTCTTTTTTTGATATCCTGTACTCCATTCGATGTATTTTACACTGTTAACATGATTGTTCATATCCAGGTCGTATTCACTAACCGTGGTAATAAAATTGAGGCTGTCTGGTTTAAGTGGTGCGATCGGTTTTTTGTCGGCATTCATCGCTTCTCCTTTTTGATGCAGCTGCGGGAAACGAAGCAGCTGGTCCGGAATCTTAGCTGGTCTTCTGCTTTTTAAGTCGAGTGTCATCCATTGTCCAAGCGCTTTTGCAAACAGTTTGCCTCCCTCATCAGTCATCTCATAGCTTCGAAAAGCCCGGATATCTTTTCCGGTAGAGGGCCAGGTCTTTACCCAAACATCATCCCATCTCGACGGGAATTCAAAAACTTTGATGTGCATTTTATAAAGAACCCATGTGAGTCCAAGACCGTGCAGATCTGTGATATCAAAATTAAGCTTTTTTGCATGAAGGCCTGCAGACTCCTGAAATAGATTGGCTATTGTAGAAATGGATGTTTTCTGGTCTGTACCAACCTCATAGGATCTTATTCTAAATGAGGTGCTGTAAGTATTGTAATTTTCTACCATAAGTTGTTGGTATGCATTCAGGAATTAATTATTAAACTATAAAGAAGAGGCCCGGATTCCTAAATTTGGAATTAAATTATACATAAAATAGCATTAAATAATTTAAAATATCATTCATAATAATAAGAATAAATAATTGAAAATCAGTTTAATTGCATATTAACCCGACATAAACCACCGTGCAATGTGGATAACTTTCTGTTCTGTGAATAACAAAAAAAAATAGAGTATTAATACAAACAGAGACATTTTTATCCACATACATCAAAATATGCATTATTAGGTATAGATAAAATTGAAAATACTGTACATTGTTATATATATATTATGAATCCATTAAATTTGTGTAAACGCGTTTGTGGATAACTTCGCTGAATTGTGGAAAAGTAATTCAATTATTTCTTGCTGTCTCACCCTCTCTCGAATATATTAAGAAGCACCAATAAAGATATTAGCAAGCCTCACAGCTAAGGCAATTTTTAAGATAATACGTCAGATAAAGAAAGGAGATTTATATGAAATTCGACCGTTTGTACACCCAGAAAGAGTGGAGTTCACCATTTGAATCTATAACATTTGAGAGTCGCCGATCAGAGATTAAAAACCCTGATGGCTCCATGATTTTTGAAATGGAGAATGTAGATGTTCCGGAAAGCTGGTCTCAGGTCGCTACCGATATTATTGCACAAAAATATTTTAGAAAAGCGGGGGTGCCTGTTCGTTTAAAAAAGGTATCAGAAAAAGGTGTGCCCGAGTGGCTTCAGCGTTCAGTTGCAGATGAAAAAGAATTAAGTACACTTCCCGAAGAGGAAAGGTATACTCATGAAACCGACAGCAGGCAGGTATTTCATCGTCTTGCCGGTTGCTGGACCTACTGGGGCTGGAAACACGATTATTTCGACAGCGAAGAAGATGCTAAAGTATTTTATAGCGAGCTTTGCTATATGCTTGCAAATCAGATGGCGGCGCCAAACAGTCCGCAGTGGTTTAACACAGGACTTCACTGGGCCTATGGAATTAACGGACCTGCGCAGGGCCATTACTACGTAGATGGAAAAACAGGCAAACTAAAGAAATCGAAGGATGCCTATACCCATCCTCAGCCACACGCATGCTTTATTCAGAGCATCAATGATGATCTTGTGAATGAAGGAGGCATTATGGATTTGTGGGTTCGTGAAGCCAGGCTTTTTAAATATGGATCTGGTACCGGTTCAAACTTTTCTGATCTGAGAGGAGCCGGCGAAGCACTCAGCGGAGGCGGCAGATCCTCGGGTTTAATGAGTTTTCTGAAAATAGGTGACAGAGCCGCCGGCGCAATCAAATCAGGAGGTACCACCCGCCGTGCGGCGAAAATGGTAACCCTTGACCTGGATCATCCGGATATTGAAGAGTATATCAACTGGAAGGTTCAGGAAGAGCAGAAAGTTGCCGCCATCGTTGCAGGATCAAAAATTACACAGAAGCATCTCAAAAGCATTATGGAGCTTTGTAATAAGCCGGTGCAGATTGATGGGAAACTGTATAATGGTGAAGTGAGCCGAAATCCTCTTAAGAATAAAGATCTGGGCGTTGCCATTAAAAAAGCAAAACGCGATCAGGTTCCGCTCAATTATATAGAGCGGGTTATACAGCTCGCTGCGCAGGGATTCAAGGATATTGAGTTTGAGGCGTACGATACAGACTGGAACTCGGAAGCTTACATGACGGTGAGCGGTCAAAATTCCAATAACTCCGTTCGGGTACCCAACAGCTATATGAAAGCTGTAATTGATGATGCCGACTGGAATCTGATAGGCCGAATAGAGAAAAGGAATGCCCGAAAAGAGGGCCGTGATCCCAAACCGATGAAAACGATTAAAGCCCGTGATCTTTGGGATCAGATCAGCTATGCGGCCTGGTCCTGTGCCGATCCCGGAACTCAATACCACGACACAATTAACGAATGGCACACTTGTCCGGAAGACGGAGATATTAAAGCCAGTAATCCTTGTTCTGAATACATGTTTTTGGATAACACAGCATGTAACCTGGCTTCATTGAACCTGATGAAATATTTCACAGATGAATCGTGCAGTACTTTTGATGTAGAATCAATTCGCCATGCATCTCGTTTCTGGACTGCCGTACTCGAGATCTCCGTTTTGATGGCTCAGTTTCCGTCAAAAGAGATTGCTGATCTATCATACAAGTTCAGAACCCTTGGATTGGGATATGCAAATCTTGGAGCTGCTTTAATGGTTCAGGGTGCCCCTTACGACAGCGAAAAAGGGTGTGCAATTGCCGGTGCCCTCACAAGCATTATGCATATGAAAGCCTATGCTACAAGTGCTGAAATGGCAAAAGAACTGGGTACATTCGAAGGCTTCGAAAGGAATAAAGAGCATATGATGAAAGTGCTCAGAAACCACAGAAGAGCTGCATACAATGCACCTGATAATGAGTATGAAGGCCTGACAATAAAACCACTGGGTATTGAAGAAGAACACTGCCCCGAGAATTTATTAAAAGCAGCAAAAGAAGATTCTGACCTTGCTGTTGAACTGGGAGAAAAACACGGCTACCGTAATGCTCAGGTTACCGTAATTGCTCCAACCGGTACCATCGGGTTGGTTATGGACTGCGACACTACCGGAATTGAGCCCGACTTTGCGCTGGTTAAGTTTAAAAAACTCGCCGGCGGAGGATACTTCAAGATTATAAATCAAAGCGTTCCCCGGGCGCTGATAAACCTGGGATATTCTGAAAAAGAGATACTGGAAATTGTTGATTATGCAAAAGGCAGAGGTTCCCTGAAAGGCTGTCCGTACATCAATCCGGAATCTTTAGAGGAAAAAGGGTTTACGGAAGACAAAATTGAAGCGATTGAAAAAGCACTTCCGGGAAGTTTTGATATTAAATTTGCTTTCAACCACTGGACTCTTGGCGAGGATTTCTGCAAGGAAGAGCTCGGTATCACCGAAGAGCAACTCTCGAACCATAACTTCGATATGCTCAGGTATCTCGGCTTCTCCAAAGATCAGATTCAGGAGGCCAACGATTACGTGTGTGGCACGATGACAGTAGAGGGTGCGCCATACCTCAAAGACGAGCATTTGGCCGTTTTCGACTGTGCAAACCGATGCGGAAGAATTGGAACCCGTTTCATTTCTGCAGAAGGCCACATCAATATGATGGCGGCAGCGCAGCCTTTTATATCGGGTGCGATTTCCAAAACCATTAACTTACCCAACGAAGCAACGGTTCAGGATTTTAAGGATGCTTATATGAAGTCATGGGAAAAGATGCTAAAAGCCAATGCACTTTACCGTGACGGTTCTAAGCTGAGTCAGCCGCTGAACTCTATGAGTGATGTTCTCGAGGAACTGGATGACGAGGAAGATGATGAAATGGCCAGCGCACAGGATAATGTGATAAAGGCTGCTGAAAAAATTATCCATAAATACGTTGCCAGGAGGCAGCGCCTTCCGTTTCGAAGAAGCGGATACACTCAAAAAGTTAAAATAGGCGGGCAAAGCGTGTATGTTCGAACCGGCGAATACGAGAACGGGCAACTGGGTGAAATATTTATTGATATGCACAAAGAAGGTGCGGCCTTCAGAAGCCTGATGAACTGCTTTGCAATTTCTATTTCACTTGGGCTACAGCACGGAGTACCCCTGGAGGAATTTGTTGATGCATTTGTGTTTACCAAGTTTGAGCCCAGCGGAATGGTAAATGGCAGTCCTCACGTGAAAATGTCTACGTCAATTATCGATTACATTTTCCGTGAACTTGCTGTTACCTATCTGAACCGGGAAGACCTGGCTCACGTAGCACCTGAAGATATTCTGCACCGAAAATTACGGCCATCTGAAGAGGCCGATTTAGCAAAAGAGGTGGAGAAAAATTCTGGCGGCCATGCATTAAAGAGCACTAAGGCGGTTACTGAGAAAACGGGTGCCCATGTTGTTGAAACAAGCAGTGAAAGCGATTCGGAGACAGATTATGATCGTGCGAAGCAGCTCGGCTACACTGGAGATTCATGTTCTGAATGTGGCAGTATGACGATGATCCGAAACGGTACATGCTTAAAATGCATGACCTGTGGATCAACAACCGGTTGCTCATAACTAAAAAGCAATTTTTAAAACCGGATTGATACCGGTTTGATATGTCACTAAACCCGGTGATTGGATATTTCATCGGGTTTTTTATATTAAAAATTTTGGTTACTGTAATTTTGACAAGATGAAAATTCTGTACATTTTTCCCCATCCCGATGATGAATCGTTTGGGCCGGCACCTGCAATTGCTGCTCAAATCAGAAAAGGTCATCAAGTGTATCTGCTAACCCTTACCAGGGGGGAAGCAACCAGGCAGAGATTCAGGCTTGGGCTCACAAAAAAAGAGATGGGAGATATCCGTTTCAAAGAGATGCAGTGTGTTGAAGAAGTGCTTGGTTTGAGTGGAATGACAGTGCTGAACTTTCCAGACGGCGAACTTAAACATCTTGATCCCATAGAGATTGAACAAGCAGTTAACAGCCACATTGAAAGGATAGGGCCCGAAGTTGTAATTACGTACGCTGTGCATGGTATTAGCGGGTTTCATGACCATTTGGTTACCCATGCGGTGGTGAAGAGAGTGTACTCGGAGCGACAAAGAGGGAACAGGGAGTTGCCAAAACGGCTGGCCTTTTTCACAAGAATGGGAAAGACAGATTTAACCGGGAAATTCAGGCTGGAAGCAAGCAGTGAAGAAGAGATTCATTATGTTGAGCAGTGCAGTGATGAGGACATGAAAAAATTTGAACAAGCCCTGGACTGTTATAAAACCTACCAGCAGGTAATTGAAGATAGCAACGTTAAAAAACTAACCACAAACCGTGTACCTTTTGAGATATTTGGCAAGCCTGATGGTTTTAAAATAGAGGATGCCAGTATCACTGCTGATATATCAGATTAACTTAATATGCTATTCAAAACCTTAACCTAATTGGTGAAAGCCTTTTCCCAGACAAGTTCGTCGATTGAAAAGTCTGGAAACAGATTATTTTCAATAACAGGGGAACATTTATTATCTGTCCATACATTGTTTTGCCTGTTGTTGCTTGTCCAATAAGACCTGTTGGAAGAAATGGTATGGTTTAAACAGGGATTAGGTGTACTGTAGTCGGCAGAGTAGAAGGCTACATTACTGAAATCACTTTCGTCAGAAAACATAATATTACCTTTTACTGAAATATTTTCACCGCCGGCAATGCCTATACCTACCTGTCCCGGATTTACTCCGATGTTTTCCTCGGCAATCTGATATTTTCCGCCATCATCACCCAGCATGATAAAAGAGCCGGTGGTATCGAACCCATGGCCTTTTGCACGGTTTCTAAATACATGAATGGGGCTCTCGGGGGTTCCTTCTGATCTGAAAACTGATATCCAGTCAACCACATCATCAGCCCCTTCTCTTAAAAAATCACCCTGCCGTTCCATTACATTATTTTTAATTTCAATGCCCGACCCTGTCACCTTATCAAGCTGTATAAAATTTCTGCCAATATTTACCCCCGAGTTACCCGATATAACTATGGGGCCTATACTGTAAGATGGCAGTATACCGGAATTTACGCGTTCTAAATGGCTGTTAAGCACCTGTAACCCGGTAACTCTTTCGAAACGAAGAGCACCATTTTTCTCACCACTTCCTGAAGAGGTTTCGTAAACCCGAACACGATTTATCGTTATATCTTCGCCCGACCTAAAATGTATGCCATTTTGGGTGTAATTTTTAATTGTGATACCCTGGATTATTACATTCATGGCAACACCGGTAAAAGCTGCCTCAATGCGGTTGCTGCCATCCAGAATTGCTCCCCTTTCTCCAATCCATCGGTTACCCGTTTTTGGATTGTGAACTTTCTGATTTACGTGAGTTCCGGCTCTAATGACAAACACGGTTCCTTTAGGATAGGTATCATTTGCAGTTTGAAAATTTTCGCCAACCTCCAGAAATATCTGTCCGGAATTGTCAAAATCTCTGCATGAAGAAATCGCAGCTAGAGATAGCAATATTATTAAAATATGAAGTCGAATCCTGTACATTTATTTTACCCCTTTAAAAAAGCTACTGATTACCTTAAGCGATTCAAATGCTTACTTATAGAAAACTATGAAACGAAATACCAATGAAACAAGCAAATATCAGAGAAGGTAGATGAAAAAAAAAGATAAGTCATCACGTGTTTCTAAGATAATATATGTTTACTGATCATAGCTGCTGTACATTCTGTTTACTATAACCATATGCGGAAGCGTTAAAACGCTTATGAGTATAAACATCAGCGTTATGAACTGCTGCCCCGATCCAAAAAGATCCTGAATGTAATAGAGTCCGGCTAAACCCAATAACGAAATAAGTGTGAATGGGAGAGACTGGATAATAAAATCTTGTAACCCAAATTCCCTGTCTCTTTTTTCAAAAAACCGAATCATCTCGTGAATGTGGCCGGCAGAGTGCCATACTGCAAAATAGAGCGCAAATCCGATAAAGGGACCGGTTACAAAAAAAAGTGTGGTTAAAAGAACAGCATCAGCGAAAAAAACTGATGGCCTTTGTATAATATTCTTGTATACCGAGAAACCGAAAGAGACCAAGTACAGTAAAATCAGCCCTGACATAATAATTTCCGTTTGTGGTAATAAACTTTGAATGGATGATGCAGAAAAACCGGTAGCGTCTGCTATTACCGGGAGAGTTCTGGAGGTGTCAGAAAAGAGAATAAGGCCAATTACAAACGAGCCGCGTAAAATATTCCAGAAAATGGATGAATTCCCTTCTTTCATAAAATCCTCCATATCTGCCTGCCCAAAGTGATAAATGGAAATCAGCAGAAAAATGATCATCCCGGCTGACGGGCTGATAAGCCAGATTATTCCAAGAAAAGCCATAATTAAGAGATACGAGCTGTAAAATATGAGGTGGCTCCGCAGGTTGTTTTGATTGTTAAGCAGCTCTGATGCTACAATATGGTCGATAGCTCCATGGGGAATTCCAATAAGAAAAACGGATGCCAGCAGAACCCAAATAGAGATTGATTCAGTAAGTGATGGGGAAATCAGTCCGATACTGATAAAAATAATGGAAAGCAGTGATGCAGAGATAAGGAACAAGCCTGAAGTTCTGAACATATTTATGCTCCTGTTAAAATCCTGTGTTTCATCTTATAGATCGACTTAAAAAAAGGCAGGTAAGGCAAGGAGGAGAATATGGATACTTCCTGCATAAGGGTGGTTTTCTCATCCAGAAAATGTAGAATTCTGTCGAAGCTGTTACGCTTAAAAAGTTCGCCAAATATGTTGATTGTGGTTTCCGGTTCATTTTTCAGGAGGTTTAAGAGCATCATGTCATAAACTCTGAACCTGTATGAAGACATCCACTCTTCCGGGAGTGGTTTGTTGTTCTCCATTGACTGCACAATATTCCTGCATTGTGACTGGATTCGTGTAAATGTATAGCCAGTGGTGGGTTTTGTTTGCCCTCCAACACTCCCAATACTAAATACATTATCACAGTACCATGGATTAAAAGTCCTGTCTTCCATGGGGATCTTGCCAAACTCTTCACGCTCAATGCTATAATTACTTTTTCCAAGGCCAAACCTGTCGGATACATAACTACCTATTTGCTCTTTATAGAGGTCTTTGCTTAATACCTCCTCGGAAAAAACGGTGTACTCAATTAAAGCGCGTTTTTTTGTAAATGGAAGCACATACATAAAGGTTACTCCATTCATCTGCGGCACGTCAAAGTCCATAAGAAGTGCTTTTTTAGGATCGAAGATGGCTCTGTCTGCAGAAATTTCCCATCCTAAAAAGTGCTGAATGAGTGAATTATCAACGGTTGCGTTTTTGTATGATGGCGGTGGTGCAATACTCTGAAATACAATAGGGGCTGTAAACAGGGATGATTCTGTTCTCACTACTCCCAATTTATTTTCAGATCTCATTTCGAGAACGGGCGATTCGAGGAACTGAACATTTGGCCTTCTGTTTCCTTCCTTAATCATGTGATCCGTATAATCAAAACTGCGCACACAATGGTATTTATACTCCCTTAGAAATTCAGCTTCATTGTGTGTGGTGGTTTTCACGCTTAGTTCATCCCAGGTATGATGAATAAGATCTTTGAGAGGAAAGTGTTTGTCATCCCAAAAACACCATGTCTTGTCGTCTCTGGGTGTGAGGTCCTGATCCAGAACAAGAATTTGTTTGCTTCCCAAAGTTGGGGAATTAATTAACTGCCACAATAAGCTGAGCCCTGCTGCACCCCCTCCCGCAATTATAATGTCAAATTCGGTCTGTTTCATGGGATAAGAATAAAATTAAATTCCCGCTGCATATTGCAGCGGGAATTTTGCCCTATAGAACAACCCCATTCTAAAAGTTGCTCAGTGATCTTCTAACTTTTTCGAATTTGTTAGCGTTCACTCATCAATCATTTAACGGATTGTAGTTTTAACTCTTTCAGAAACTCAGTTTGTCAAAGGTGTTTTTTTTCGCCAGAAAGTACTGTAATGGAATCAGTTTATTAAAAATAAGCCGCCGGCCAGCCAGCTCCTTATTTTTTACCGGGTATCTCACTCTTTTTGAAATAGCAGAATTAAGATGCCTGTAAAACGAAAAGTGGGCTCTAATGACAGCCAGTGTACTTTGGGGATTTCCATCAAGCAAGTATTTAATACCTGATAAACCGTCGAGAATGAGCCTGGCGAAAATTTTTATTGCAACATGCCTGTCCAGGTTTTTGGCAAGCATGAGAAGACTATTTCTGAAATTATAGAAAACTTTACGTGGCGAATCTTCCGGCATCGATCCTCCCCCATAATGAAATACCGTACTATCGGGGATATAGAAAGTTTTATACCCGCTTTTAAGTGCCCTCCAGCAGAGATCAATCTCTTCCATATGAAATTCGAAAGCTTCATCGAATCCGTTCAGGGAGCCGAATACCTCTTTTCGGATTGCAAATGCTGCTCCGGATGCCCAAAATATCTCGGTTTCATCATCATACTGGCCGTTGTCGGGCTCAACCGTATCAAAGATTCTCCCTCTGCAAAACGGGTAACCCAGCCAATCAATAAATCCGCCGGCTGCTCCCGCGTACTCAAACATTTCAGGATTACGGTCGGACTTTATTTTGGGCTGTGCAATGGCGATTTCAGGGTTTTGAAATGCTTTAGCGATTGAGTGAAGCCAATTTGGGGCAACTCTCACGTCATTATTTAAAAAGAGGAGTATATCGCCGTCAGCAGTTTCCGCGGCTCTGTTATTGCCACCGGCATAGCCATAATTTTTTTGAAGCCTGGCTATCTTGCAGTCAGGACAGGTCTGGTTTACCCATAGATCTGTGCCATCATCAGAGGCATTGTCTGCAATAATGATTTCAAAATTGGGATAATCTGTTTCTGTTACGTTGGGCAGGTATTTTTTCAGATGTCGAATGCCATTCCATGTAACAATAATTATGCTGATTTTAGGCAGATTCATGAAAAAAATGAGTTCCGGTTTAAAAAGGTTTTGCAAGCTCCATCAGGTTCCCTATTATCAGAAAGAACGATGTAATCTGTATGATTAAGATAGGACTAATATCCGACACACATAACTACCTCGATCCCCAGGTGGAAACTTTCTTTTCGGGAAGAGATGAAATCTGGCACGCCGGCGACTTTGGCGAACCGGACATCGCGGAAGCTCTCAGGAAGATTGCGCCGGTTACAGGTGTGTATGGAAACATCGATGGACAGGCTATCAGAAATGAGTTTCCACTTCATCAAAGGTTTAAAAAAGAGGGCCTGGATATTTGGATGACTCACATTGGCGGGGTACCAGGGCGGTACTGCATACCTATTCGGGAAGAGATAGAGACCGATCCACCCGATGTTTTTATTTGTGGTCACTCACACATACTGCGAATTGCGAGGGATCAGAAGCTCAATAAAATGCTTTATATCAATCCCGGGGCAGCCGGTAAACAGGGATTCCAGGTTCACCGAACAATTGTGCGCTTCTCTATTCATGAAAAAAAGATTTTTGACCTGGAGGTCATAAATTTAGACTAAAATTAAAGTTAACATCTCTTTTTTAACCACAGATGAGAAAAGATAAAAGATCTGTTTTCTGCCTCGTTGCTGTTTTGCTCTCTGTTGTATTGTCGGGATGTAATTCAGCAGAGGCACCTCTATTTGAGTCCCTTCCTTCCGAAGTTACAGGTATCACTTTTCAAAACACTGTTACCGAAACGGAAGAGAAAAATATGCTCTCTTTCGAGTATATCTACAATGGTGCCGGTGTAGCAGCAGCAGATTTTAACAATGATGGATTTACCGATCTCTATTTTGTTGGCAATGAAACAGAGAACAAACTCTATTTAAACAGGGGGGATTTTCGCTTTGAAGACGTATCAGAACTCACGGGCACAAGCGGTAGCTTAGAGAAGTGGTATAGCGGTGTGTCTTTGGCGGATGTAAACAGCGACGGGCTTCCGGATATTTACCTTTCCGCAACCGGAAGGGAGAGTGCCGATCTTAGAAAAAATGAACTATATATTAATCTGGGCAGTGATGAATCAGGAATGCCCCGGTTCGCCGAATCTGCGGAGGCGTACGGGCTCAACGACTCTACTTTCTCTACCCACGCCGCTTTTTTTGACTATAATAACGAT
>Ga0081535_100377_pt1 | contig 34366 bp, 33 predicted proteins | sample HotLakmasection3_FD_71020 | JGI IMG/M metagenome (GOLD analysis project Ga0081535, IMG submission 71020) | Hypersaline microbial mat communities from Hot Lake, Washington, USA - Section #3 (SPADES assembly) (version 2) | ecosystem: Environmental > Aquatic > Non-marine Saline and Alkaline >... | reverse complement strand
GCCCACTTGGCGGGGGGTGGGTTCGGTGGGGCGGGGGTTCGTCAGCCCCTCCGGGGCGGCTGCGCCAACGACTCCGCTCAACGACCGCGTCCTGAGCGGAGTCGAAGGGCGGCTTGCCCACCCTTCGGGAAGCCGCTCCGCGTCTACACTCCCCGGCCCCTCTCCCAAATCTGGGAGAGGGGAGTTGGAGGCGTTTTCGTAGTCAGGATTGGCGACGATGACGGCGGGATTTTGGCTGGGCTCGATAACGTCGAACTTGAGCAGGTCGCGCCCGGAGTTGAGATAGCTGATCTGGTATTGCTGCACCAGATACTCGCCCCCGGCTTCGGTTTGCAGCGCCTCAAAGGGCAGCAGGTTGAGCTGACCGTCGGGGGAGATGAGCAGATGGTCGGTGTCTTGCAGGTAAGGGGCGATCGGGTCGAAAACCAATTCTTTGATATTGCCCGTCACCTGTTCCACTTCTGCTTCGCGAATGGTAGGAACGGGGGCACTGCGCTGAAACTGGGCACTGCGATTTTGCAGCAGTCCGACAAAAGACTGCACGGCGGCATCAATTTCGGCGGCATCGCCCAGATCCATCACCTCGATGCGGCCATTGGGGAAGAGGAGGTAGGCGGCGTAGCGAGGAAAGCCAAAGCGATTAGCTCGGTCTGCTTGGGCATCAAAGGGGCGATAGCGCACGTACTCCACCAGCACAGCATTAGTAGGGATTTGCGCTTGTACAGTAGCAACATCAACCGATTGAATGTCCACGCGGAAGGCTGCGCTGCGCTGTGATAAGGTCTTCTCTAATCTATTGGCTTCAGTTTCAATTTCTATGAGACGAGCACGATATTGCTCAGGGGATAGATTTGCAGGAGGGTTGAAGGTGAGTGTCACAAGCTGCCGACGAAGCGCGACGAAATCATCCAGCAAAGCTTCATCTTCTAAGGTGAATTTTTGGCGAAACCGCTCAAAGCTAGTACGGCCTGCCTCGAGCACCCGTCCTTTGCGGCGTAGCAAGGTCTCTAAACCCAAACTCAGAGCATCCTTCGTTTGTAGCGAGAGAAAAACTGCTGCGCTTGTAGTGCCGACGAGGGTGCTTATGTAAGCTTGACGCTGCGTCTCTGTAAGCGCATCCATATTAAGAACAAGGTTTTGTTCTTCAATCTGTACACTACTACTAAAGTGGTGAACCGATTGAGTAAAATCTCCCTGAGCTAGATACAAATGTGCCAGGTTATTGAAAATGCTAGCAACATCTGGGTGGTTAGGCCCCTTGGTAGTTCGAAATATTTCAAGTGCCTGACGATAATATGCTTCTGCCTCTTCATAAAGATTTTGATCTTCATAGAGACTGGCTAAATTGTTGAGACTAGTGGCAACAGATGGATGGTCAGCCCCTAGATCTGCCTGTCGAATCTCGAGCGCCTGCAGATAAAAGACTTCTGCTTCACTATGGCGACTCTGAATGTGATTTAACGAGGCTAAGTTATTCAGGTTAGTAGCTATAAGAGGATGGTTGGGTCTCAAGATGATTTGAAATATTTCAAGAGCCTGTTTTTGAAAGGTTTCGGCCTGAACATAAAGTCCCTGAGAGCTGTACAATAACGCCAGGTTATTGAGATTGATAGCTACATCAATGTGATCAAGCCCAAAAGCATTTTGAAATATCTCAAGCGCTTGTTGATAAAGAATTTCTGCCTCGTCATAACGGCCTTGATTTCGATACAATTCTGCCATGTTGTCGAGAACCTTAGCCACCTCTGGATGGTCTGAATCAAAAGCATTTTGAAATATCTCAAGCGCTTGTTGATAAAGAATTTCTGCCTCGTCATAACGGCCTTGAGCTTGATACAACAATGCCAAATTATTTAGACTTGTACCTACATATTCGTGGTCAGTGCTCAAGGCATTTTGAAATATTTCAAGAGCCTGCTCGTAGAGCATTTTTGCTTCGCTATAACGACCTAAATCTCGGTATAACTCTGCTAAATTATTTAAACTTATGGCTACAAGGGAATGATTAGTCCCTAAAGATGATTGGCGGATTGCGAGCGCTTGTTTGTAAAGATATTCTGCTTCGGTGTAGAATCCTTGTTCATTATATGTTTGGGCTAACTCGCTAAAAATAGCGGCTACATTAGGAAGGTTTTCTTCTGCATACTCATGATAGATAGATAAGATTTGGTCTGCCAAAGGAATGGCTTCTATCAAGCGACCAGACTCTACAAGTTGGAACATCTCATGATTTAGAGACTCTGCCTGACTTATGTAATTATGTTGTACTATTTCATCAGAAGTGGCCAATTGCAAACTAAGAGTATACTTCCCTGTAGCGTTACGCTCTTCATCAATGCTGTAGGCACTAGCCACAATATAGTAAGTCCCAGTCTTAGGCAAAGTCATGGCGATTCGCGCATTGGTTCCAGTACCACTATCATCGCTCTGAGAGATGGTTACGCCCTCAGGGTCTAACAAAATTAGATAGGTATCAAAATCTTCACTGATCAGGTCAATGCGAATATTTTCTCCAGCAACACCTTCTAGAAAATGGACGTTGTAGTAGCTGCCATCCTCGAAAGTTTCGCTATTCTCATCCAGTTGGCCCGTAACGGTGTTGGGCGTGATTTGGGCGAGCTGCGGCGGTGAGGCTGACGCTGTTCTGACTAGGCTGAGCGGTGAGCTGACAGCCACCAGGATGGCCACCATTCCGCCTGCAAATTTTTGATTTAGCCCCATCGTTCTTGCTCCCGTTAGCCACTACTCCAGTATCTATTTCTGGCAGCAGAGAGCTTATTCAATTTTGCTTAAAAAAAGCCCTGGGTTCAGTTGAATCCAGGGCTATCACTCACTCAAAACCTCATACTTGAGGCCACACAGAGGAAACGCGATTGGGTGTGCTACACCGCCGCGACGAGTTCCCCCGTCAACGCATCCATCTCTGCCGCCAAGACCTGTCCCAACGGCTGCACCAGGTTCGCAGCTAGCAGATCCGCCTCCGCCGTCAGCGCCCACGATCGCTCCAATCCGAGTGCTTCTACTCCAACCTCAGACACCAGTTCAGTCGTCGCGAGTTGGGGCAACGTCATGGTTTCCGGCGCGATCATCGCCCCCTCAGACACCCCTCTCACTAGCGCCCCTGCCCCAAGCGTTCCGTTCTGAAAAGTGGGCAATTCAATGCTGTCAAGCGCGATCGCCCCAGCCTCCGGCACCGCCGCCGGTTCATCCGCCTGAATGGTCGATCCCACGGCTAGCGAGTCATCACTAACCAAGTTACTCGCTGTAAACGCCCCGCTTTCGGTCGCCTGCGTCAGCGGAGCGAATCCCAACTCCATAGGCGCAGCCGTTTCCGGGGGCACGGTTGTCGCCATCGCGTCACTCGCCGCACTCCCCAATTGGAAAGAGCTGCGTAGCGCCATCGCTCGCCGCACCGCCGCATCGGCATTCACAAATCCGGCTCCGTACTCATAGTCATAGCCCGGAAAGCCCAAGTCCACCGCCGTTTCCTGCATAATCTGGTGGACTTCCCCCGCACTCAGATAGGGATTCGCACTCCACACCAACGAGGCCACTCCGGCCACATTCGGTGCCGCCGCCGAGGTGCCGTTAAAGGGCGTTTGCCCCCCGATCGCTGGCGCATTTGGGTAATAGCCAAAGCTCGTATTAAAGCCCGAATCCGTTGCCTTCGTGGTGATTACCTCCGATGGCCCCATCAGCGACAGTCCATAGCCATAGTTACTGCCCCACCAATCAGGATACGAGATGCGATCGCCCGGTTCCGTCGGATCCCCATTCCAATCTTGCGCTCCCCACGAAGCGCCCACCGCCATCACATTGTCATAGAGCTGACTCAACAGCGCCGGATAGGAGTTGAAGCCCTCATCATCATTGCCTGAAGCAATCACAAACAAGGCATTATCGGTGTTTTGAGCGATCAGCTGTTCCAATGTAGGAATTGCGACACCCGCACTCAAACTCATATTGACGACTAATCGCCGCCCCGTCGAGTTGGCATAGTCAGCCATCAGTCTGGTCGCCTCATCCAAATCAAAACTATCCGGCCCAAACACGTCGATATGGGCCACGTCAGAATTCCAATTGATGCCAGCCATCCCAATCCCGTTATTGCCAGCGGCGGCGATGATGCCCTGTACCGCCGTCCCGTGAGAGGAGTTGTCACCGAAAAAGTCGTCATCCATATTCGTGCCATACCCAAAGGTCCGTGCCCCGTCAAAGTCCGGGTGCAACTGACCATTGTTGTTAATGCCCAGGCCGCTATCCTGCACCCCAATCAGCACGTCATCCGACCCTTGGGTAAACCGCCAGGCATTGTGAACCCCCATCATGTGCAGGTTCCACTGCTGATCAAACAGCGGATCATTGGGCAAAACATCACTGTTAAAGCTGTAATACCCCTCCTGGAACCAAATGCCGTCGAGCCCTTCCATCAGAATTTGGTGACCGCTGCTCAGACTCATCGCATCAAAGGCGCGATCGCCATTGCCAGGGTTGTAAATTACACCGCCCCCAGCGGCTTCGACCGGATTCCAACCGACGACATTGTTGATGGAAAGGTTAGATAGATTCAGCACATCGCCATAGCCGTAGCCAAAATCCACATTGCCATTCCCCGAAAAAACGGAATACGCCTGACTAAAATCGAGGACAAAGCGATCGGCCCGCAAGCCCCCTGCATCATGACCCAAACCGCCATCGGGCGACGCCGCTGCCGACAGCTGATAGCTAGTGCTGCCGCTATATTGAGCCACCCCGATAAAGTACTCGCCCTGGTAAAGATTGTTAAGCGTAATGGCTTCAACACGCCTTCCAGACTCAATCGATCTATCAAGAATCTCTCCGGAATCAAAGATGCCGTTGTTGTTGAAATCCTTCATGAGGTACAAATTAGCGTCAGCATTGAGCCCCGACAGCAGCAAGTTAATGTCACTTTGAGTATCTAGTTGAAACCGGAACAAATCAATCGTGTCACTGACGCTAACTGCACCCCCAAAACTTCTAGCACCGACCAGCGTACCGATATTTTGAGCAGTCGCAAACGTGTTGTTCTGAGGAGCAATCAAAGCATCAGTTTCGCCGTCTAATAAAGCTAAATCACTCTGACTAAAACCGAAATTTTCAGTCGGATCAGATGCCTTGCTGAGGTCGCTAACCACAGTTGCAAACGAGTCATAAAGACTCAGATAATGGCTACTCAGTAAATCAACCTGCGGCTCTGTGGGGAGTAACGAATCAGCAGTCAGCCACTCTGTAGTAGTAGGCAACATCAATGGCGATAGTTCGTCAAGGCTTAAAAGATCGGTTCCTTGATCTGATGAACTATTTACGGGTAAAAGTGATGAATTTGTTGACTCAAGTTGTCCCAAATACTGGGAATTTTCTTGGAGGCTAGTCATGGAATTGATCCAGTTAGTAACAGCTTGAGTGGCCACTCATGACTGTTTACTTCTGGGAAATTCCACTTATTCATTTTTTTGAATTGGTAGCGGCGCTGTTGCATCGTCAGCTTCATCCGGAGGTGACGAGGGCATAAGTAAGTAGGTGGACATCAATAAACGATGTCGTAGGGTGCTGTTAGGCGAAGCCGTAACGCACCATGCCACAGGGATTTGATGCGTTACGCTGGCGCTAACACATCCTACAAATAATTAAGCCCATCTACTTATTGAGCAATTGCTAGTCTACTTCCCCGTTCTCTCACGTTGCGATTGTGAGTTAGACCTATGGTTCTCTCTGCCTCTCCTGCGATCTCCATTGGCGAAAAGCGCGTCACCTTTCCCCACCTCAACTGGGCCGCCTACCAGCAAATTCTCCACGCCCTGCCTGAGAGTCGCGCGGCCCGCCTCACCTACGATCGCGGAATTTTAGAGATCACCATGCCCCTCGCAGATCATGAATTTGCGACCCGCCTGATTGAGCTGTTTATTCGCATCTTAGTGTTCGAGCTGGGAATGAAGAACAAAACGATGGGGTCAACGACTTTAGCACGGGAAGAGCTTGATCGCAGTCCCGAGCCCGACAACGCCTACTACATTCAAAATCAGCCCGTGGTCGCCGGTCGCAACGTTGACCTGACCCAGGATCCCCCCCCTGATCTCGTTGTCGAAGTCGATATTACCCACACCGATATCGACAAGCTACGGCTGTATGCCGCCATGGGTGTGCCAGAAGTTTGGCGCTATAACGGCCAGATCTGGCGCATCTACCAATTGCAGGGCGAGCAATACTAACAAGTTGAATGTAGCCCCACCGGACTGGCAATCACGACGACATCATCAGGCTTAGCCTGTAGGTGAAATTCCTTGTAGCGAATGTCGGCACCACATTCGGTGGTGGTGATGAAGCGGGTGCCAATCTGGACGCCGCTGGCTCCTAGTGACAATAGGCGATCAATATCTGGACGATCCCAAATGCCCCCCGCCGCAATCACCGGAACCGTTACCCCAAGATCATGGTGCAGATAATCTACCAGCGCTGGAACGACCCGTTCTAAACTCAAGGTCGGGCTCCCCAATTCCTCGAATCTTGCGCCCAAGTGCCCCCCAGCAGCGTTTGGAGTCTCCACGATCAAGGCGTCCGGTAAGCGGTGGAAATGATGTTCCCAGCGGCGGCAGATTAGCTTGGCGGCGCGGACTGTAGACACAATCGGCACCAGCGCCACCTCTGGATAGTCCTGGGTGTATCGTGGCAGGTTCAGCGGCAAGCCCGCGCCACTAATGATCACGTTAGCGCCCTGCTCTGCAGCCGTTCGCACCAAGGTTTCATGATCGCGAACCGCCACCATCGAATTTACCCCGATGATCCCGCTGGGGCTGAATGCTCGGGCCAACCGTAGTTCATCGATGAGCGCCAATCGGTTAGCGTCAAACAGGGTGCCTGATCGGCGGCGCGGGTCAAAGTACGGGGAGTTCAAGCCTAAGCCAACGGCAGAGATAACGCCGACACCGCCCGCGTTGGCAACGGCGGCGGCGAGTTTGGCACCGGAAACCCGGATACCCATACCCCCTTGAATAATGGGATAAGGCGTCGTGTGTGAGCCGATGCGAAGAGTGGGGAGAGCGGTCATATTCTGTCCTAATTAGTTGAATGTCCAGTCCAGCCTGAGATTGCGGTCGTTGGAACCCAATCTTGAGCTGGACTGGAATCAGGCTCAAATAGCGAATCTGCTGTTTATTGAAGATGCTGTCACTGGCTTTGACGGCGCTGCCGACCTCGTCGCCGCCGCTGTGCTCCTGTGGGATGCTCCTGCTGAGGGGCCTTTAATTCTGCCTGCTGGGTGCTTTCATCGGGAGTGGCAGGGTTCAGGGGATCGGTGGAGAGGGGGGCGATCGCGACCGTCACTCCACTGCAATCAGGTGATTGCCGACATCTCCAGCCATTTCTCTGACGTCTGCGATTTCTCATGGTTTTTTCCTTTTTCTAGTGGCTAAATGAACTCAAACGATCCAACGGTTCTTTGTAAGTCAAATTGAGAAGAATTAGGATCACGAACAGCCGCGAAACTTACGCGAGAAAAAGTTACGCACTAATGGTGGGTTCCCGATCAAACTCCACGACGGGCTTAACCAGATCCACGTCAAACAGAGCCTTCAGGCCCAATCGCTCAAACCAGGGTAGGGCGACTCCCCACCGCATTTTGGTCATGAAGTACTGGTCAAACGCCGTTTTACCCCAGGTCACCCATTTGCCCTGCACGGCGTAGGCATAGCGCCGCTCTTGGGTCGCGGGATTCGGTAGTACAGGTGCAGCGGCATAGAGAATGCCTGTATCGCCAAATTCCGCAAAGCAAAGGGCCTCTAGAGTCGGCACCATCATCGGAGCTGGCATTGCGCCTAATTCCACGGCGATGTTGTGGGCCACGGCCATGCCCATCGCTTCGGTCATTTGCCCGCTTTTGGGCAACCCTATGGGGACTCGGGTCTGTTCCGGTTGGGCCAGACTGACGCTCACCCCCAAAGCATAAATATTCGGAAACTTCATGTGTTGTTGCGTCGGCAAGACTGGAATGAAGCCCTTTTCATTGCCTAAATCTGGTGTCTCTGCAATAAACTGCACCCCCCGAAATGCAGGCAACACCATCGCGTAATCCTGAGGAATCTGCTGCCCATCGTCCAGGATGATGCGATGGGGATTGATGGCGGCGATCGCTGCATTTTCCACTACAGTAATGCCCCGTTTACGCAGCAAGGCTTCTGTAAGTTTCTGGGCATTTTTGACCCCACTGACCCCTAAATGACCGGCATAGGGTTCGGGAGTCACCAACGTCAGGGATGCTTTGTGCCGCAGCCCTTTGCGACGAAGAATCCAATCGGCCATCAGCACGAACTCGTAGGCTGGCCCCAGGCAGCCCGCACCCGGCGCAATCCCCACGACCAGATCACCCGGATTGTCTAAAAACTGCCGCCAGGCATCCCGAGCGGTCAGGGCATGGCTGCCAGAACAGACGGAGTGGGTGTACCCCCCATGGGGGCCTAAACCGGGAATCAGGTCGAAGGCCAGTCTTGGGCCAGTGGCGATGACGACATAGTCGTACTCAAGGGTTTCGCCACTGGCAACAGAAATCCGTTTGGCGTAAGGGTCCAGGGCGGTGACCGGACTATTCACCAGCTTCAGACCATGGTGCTGCGCCAGGGACTGTAGATCGAGCTGAAAATGCTCTAACGGAGTCAGGTCCAGAGCGACTCGGACCAATCCTGGCAGGAAGGTGAATTGGGGTTGGTCCGAAATGACCGTAACGGTGTGATGGGACGGCAACCAATGCCTGAGTTCATAGGCCGTGGGCAACCCGCCTAAACCAGCACCGATCACAACAATATTAGCCATCTTTCTGGGAGACTCCTCCGTAACTTGTTCGAGAGTGTTATCGGTCTGGGTGCGTTGGCATCACCCCTGCTATGCCATTGGCGGTTAAGCAGCATGTCTTTATCGTTGTGAACTCAGGCCGTTGATGCCATTCGCAGTGGACTTTTGAAAGCGACGTTTCCAGTTCTTGACAAACCCATTAGAGAAGCATTTCCGGTGCTGAAGGGAACAGCAATTAGCGCCATGTTTTCACCTCATCGGTTGCGGCGATCACCTGTTAAGGCAGGACAGTCCTAAACCCACCAGGGCTTTTCTCCGGTGCGGGGGTCAGTTTCATTCCAGGGATAAACCCAGATGGCGTCATCCTTCACCGCGACATGCACAATCTTGAGCGGCAGCGGGGCCGGACCGCGCACAACGTTGCCCTCGGGGTCATATAGCGACCCATGGCAGGGGCATTGAAACTGCTGATCATTCGGATTCCAGGGAAAAGTGCAGCCTAAGTGAGTGCAGTTATTGACAATGCCCGTATCCCTGAGAAACTGATCTTCCTTGACGGTTAAGTAGGTCGGTTCACCGGCCAGTCCCGCGATGAGGGCACGGCTCCCCGGCGGGTAGGCCAGGATTTGACTAGCGGGAATCGGGTTGCCGAATTTGTCTTTAGCGAGAATGCCGCCTCCCTCGCTGGCCTCCCGAGGGGGAACCAAGAATTTAGCAGCGGGGTACAGTGCGCCACCCACAGTCGCCGCAACCGTCGCCCCGGTCAAAAAGTTGAGTAACTGGCGGCGAGATAACGAGGGGCTTTCATAGGGAATCGCATTTTCCATGATGGATGTGACCTCCAATAGTTTCAATGATGAATAGATGTGCATTTATGCTGACGATGCGGCGCTAAAGCGCTAATTCGCTTCACGGGTATTGATGCCCAATAAACCGTAGAGAGCACAGGAGCCCAAGAGTCCGGTTAAGGCGAAGACAGTGCCCACCAGATCTAGACCGATCCCTAAGCCAGAGTGGGCATAGGGATACAAGCCTGCGTAGAATAGGCCACTGGCTAAAACTAAGCGAATCAGGCGATCGCGAATTCCAAGATTGTTAAACATGAGTATGACCTCCAGAAAATAGTGAATTTGAACAGCCTAAAATTCGGCTTTGAAACAGCTTGGAAAGACATCAGAAAACTTTCAAGAATCAAGAATTCCTTCCCGTTTTCCCAATGAAATATGTCTGCTACTAGCAAAGAATGCTCTTAATTGGAAAGGATTCTGTCCAGAAGCGGTACGCTAATTCATTCTCTACTCGCGCATTCTGGCGAAGAATGGCTTTTGGGGTGCTCAGCATTCAAACTTTTAATAGGTCGGTAATAGACCGACCATCAGCAATTCCCCAAAAGTCCGATATTACTTCTGGAGCATCACTCCATCCATCGACTTAAGGTCTGCCAACTTGATTTCAGTCTGGGAAACAGTCCAAGTCAAAAGCCCGATTTCGATCAGATGATGGCCTCGGCTTTTAGCTGCAAATGACTTGAAACTAACCTACGTTACAATTCTAAATGCCCGCTTCAAATATGACCTTGACATAAGTCAATTGGGGCCTAAATTTTTCGTTGGAGCCTGTAAAAACAGCCATGGTTCAGTTATCCCCGGAGTTGACAGAGTTTCTTGGCCAAACAGCGCTGCTACAAAACCTGGCGGATGAGAGCCTGGAGCAGGTTGCCGCAATTGGCAACCGGCAATCTTTCCAGGCTGGCGATCTCCTCTTTGCGGATGGAGATGAGTGCCACGGTTCTTTCCTCCTTCTTGAGGGGCAGGTGAAAGTCTTTAAGTATGCGGAATCGGGGCGAGAACAGATTATGGGCATGTTGGGGGCAGGTGACTATCTCGCAGGGGTACCGGCCTTTGACGGTCGTCGGTACTCCGCTAATGCCACAGCTTTAGATGCCCTCACAGTGCTGTTTCTGCCACGCGATCCTTTCCTGGCGTTATTGCGACGTGACCCGACGTTATCGTTCAACTTACTCACGATTTTTTCGCATCACCTGCGCCGTTTTGCCCAGTTGATAGAAACCCTGTCGCTGAAAGAGGTATCGGGGAGAATCGCGACCTACCTCTTGTTGCTCAGCCATCAATCCGGCGATCGCGCGATCGTCGAGTTAGACATCACCAAGGCGCAATTGGCCGCTTTTATCGGCACCGTTCCTGAAACCCTGTCGCGGGTGCTGCAAAAGATGGGACGTGACGGTTTATTGAAACTGGATGGCAACACCATCACGATTCTTGATTTCCCGGCATTAAAGGCCCTTGCGGGATGCCGTTCCCCTCGAGTGATGTTCTAATCGGTTCTGCCTACCCATGATGGTGATGGCTGTGACCGTGATGATGCTCATCATGGTTATCATGGACATCCGGCACACCTCTGACTAGAGAGCCGTCGAGATAAGCCGCAATGGCCTGATCTGGATCGGTCTCGGGAGTGACAATTCCCTCGATACCATAGCGCTGGAGTCGGTGGAAAAGGCCCTCACACATCCCTTTCGCGATTAATACCTGAATGTCGTCAAAGCCGGGAGGTTGATGGGGCGCGATGTCATGGAACGATTGGGCAGCGGGTAATTCCAACAGGTTTTTATCCGCCACTCCAGCGGCGTTAGTCTCGTAAATCCAAAATTTTCGGCACTGACCCGCATGGGCGCTGACTTTTCGCTGATTTTGGCTGGCAATCGCAATTTTCATGATGAATATACTCGCAAAAGGACAAGATACGGATTGGCTCAGAGCGGCTGCCTGAGAGGAGGTTGCAGCAGTGCCCCGCCCCACATCAATGGCCCAACCGCCATGTGGGGGCAAGCTAGCCAACGCTAAGCGGATTGGGAAGATACTGTTATTGCTGGCTGGCATAGCCTCTTGGCTCGTCAAGAGCGACTGAGGGGTATTTAAACTTTAAGCCGAAGCGTCAAAAAGCGCCTTGACATAGGTCAATTTGAGGCAATTCATTCTGCTCGATTCACGAAAGGCGACTTAACCTTTTTATGCAATCAACTAAATGCCCATAGAGTTATGCTTTATTAGATATTACCCTCTGGATCTGAGTTGACGTGAATCTCATGCATTCACCATTTCTGGTGGCCGCCGCTACAGCCGCCATCGCTGGGTATGTCAGCCGCTACAGTCCTTATTTTCTGTCGCTGCTGTTGCTCACACTGGCTTTCTTCTGTGCGCTCATCGGTTTCTTTCTTGCCCCCTGGTATTTGAAGGTGCTGATTTTGCTGAGTGCCCTCGTCTGGGTGCAGTGGCTCTGTCGCAGAACGGACTGTAACTCTGTATCTGAGGATACGTGAGGAGGAGGGTGGATGAGTGGATGGGTGGCGATCGCTCAACCTGCGTAGAATCCGACTCGCGCCGATTCAAGTTAATTGAGCAGCCAAAAAGGGGCGTGAAATTCACGCCCCGAAAACTGTTGTGTCAACTGTTGTGAAGGATTAAAGGGTTAGCCCGCGATCGCCGGAGCCGTTAACGCGATGGTCTGTGCCTCGCCAGCCGCCAAGTCCAAGGGAAAGTTGTGGGCGTTGCGTTCGTGGATGACCTCAATACCGAGGTTGGCGCGGTTCAACACATCGGCCCAGGTGCCAATCACCCGCCCCTCACTGTCGAGGATGGACTGATTGAAGTTGAAACCGTTGAGGTTGAAGGCCATGGTGCTGATGCCGAGAGCGGCGAACCAGATACCCACCACGGGCCAAGCGGCGAGGAGAAAGTGCAGCGATCGGCTGTTGTTAAAGGACGCCTGTTGAAAGATCACCCGCCCAAAGTAACCATGAGCCGCCACAATGTTGTAAGTTTCTTCCTCCTGACCAAAGCGATAGCCATAGTTCAGCGACTCCGCTTCGGTGGTTTCGCGCACCAAAGAGGAGGTGACTAGAGAACCATGCATCGCGGAGAATAATGCGCCGCCAAACACACCGATCACGCCTAGCATGTGGAAGGGGTGCATCAAGACATTGTGCTCAGCGGTGAACACAATCATGAAGTTGAAGGTGCCGGAAATCCCCAACATGAGGCCATCGGAGAAACTACCCTGACCGATGGGATAAATCAAGAGTACGGAGGTCGCTGCGGCCACGGGGGCTGAATAAGCGACGGCAATCCAGGGGCGCATGCCCAGGCGATAGCTCAACTCCCACTGCCGCCCCATGTAGGCATAGATAGCGATCAAAAAGTGGAAGATGATCATCTGATAAGGGCCACCGTTGTAGAGCCATTCTTCCAAATTGGCGGCTGCCCAGATGGGATAGAAGTGCAGCCCAATGGCGTTGGAGGAAGGCACCACCGTAGCGGTGATGATGTTGTTGCCGTAGAGCAAAGATCCGCTGATGGGTTCACGGATGCCGTCCATATCCACGGGGGGTGCGGCGACGATCGCCAAAATGAAGACGATCACGGCTACCAGAGCAGTCGGAATTAACAGTGCCCCAAACCAGCCGATGTAGAGACGGTTTTGGGTGCTGGTGATCCATGAGCAAAATCTTTCCCACGGGCTCACCGGGTAGTAGTGCTGAAAGGTATTGGTCATAAGTCCATTCTGTTTGTAGCGAAAAAAGAGCTGACGCTCGAAAATATATAACTATATAGTTGAGTAATAGTCAACACTTTAATTCTGCATTTTGTAAAACGTCAGGAGGCAGGGCGATGAAACAGCGTTGTGGCAATGACCACGAGTTTGATGTGCTGATTGTTGGGGCAGGCATGGTGGGATTGTCGTTGGCGGTGGCTTTGGGGCGGACCGCTCTGAAGGTGGGCGTGATTGAAGCTAAGAGCTTGTCGGATCAGGCGGCTCAAGATGACGGACGAGCCAGCGCGATCGCCCTCGGGTCAGCGCAAATTTTGGATCATCTGGGCGTCTGGCGATCGCTCCTAGCCCTGGGAGCTAGTCCGGTACATACGATCCAGATTTCCGATGAGGGCTACGACCGCGTGACCACGCTGCGGCGAGAGGACATGCAGGTCGAGGCGCTGGGCTACATCGTGGAAAACCGCGCCACCACTGCTGCCCTCGTTGATCAGCTCTCCCGGTGCAGCAACATTCACTGGATGCGTCCGGCAATGCTCGCGAGTTTGGAATATCAGGCTGGGGCGATCGCGGCCACCGTTCATCAAGGAGACCACACCCACCACTACACTGCACAGGTGATCATTGGGGCCGATGGGCGACAGTCGGGGGTGCGTCGCTGGGCGCATTTGCCCCTGCGGGAGTGGGCTTACGATCAGGTGCTCGTCGTCAGCACCCTCACCACCGAGCAGCCCCATCAGCACATCGGCTATGAGCGTTTTCATGCCAGCGGACCATTGGCAATCTTGCCGATGGTTTCCCCGCTGTCGAGCCCCGATCACCATCGCTGCTGCGTGGTTTGGACGGTTCCCAAAAAGCAACAACCGATGATCAGAGGGCTGTCTGACGCAGAGTTCATCGCTGCTTTGCGCCCCTATCTCAGCCCCCATCTGGGGCAAGTGTTGTCGGTCTCGCCTCGGGCTTACTACGCTCCCCGCCGTCAGCATGCTCAGCAGTATGTGGCCCCCCGCATTGCGCTGATCGGGGATGCAGCCCATGCCACCCACCCTGTCGGCGGCCAGGGGTTCAACATGGGATTGCGAGACGTGGCGATGCTGGCCCCCCTGCTGAGCCAGGCGCACCTCCAGGGCAGGGATCTGGGCGATGAGCGCTGGCTGCGTCGTTACCAACAGCAGCGCCACGGCGATAACGAAACGGTACTCTTTGGCACGGATTTAGCGAACCGTTTATTTTCCACCTCGGCCTTGCCACTGCAAGGACTCCGGCATCTGGCGCTGCTTGGCATTGATCGGATTCCGGCCTTGCGTCACCAGTTTTTGCGATACGCCATGGGCGTGGCCCCAGGGCAGTCGCCCGCCACTGTACTCTGGCCCTGAAGTTGCCCTGAAAATAAAGCGACGTAGGGTGGGTCCGCCCCTCACCGATCGCGCCAAAACTCCTTACCAAAGAGTAATACGACCCACCACCCCAAACCCAAAGGCCAAGGCACCCTTTTCATCATTCGCAGTGTCGCGATCGCGTCATGGGCCATTGCCCTGACCATCCCCTACCGTTGGCATCAGCAAGCAACCCTTGTTGACTGAATAACTAATTATTCATATATTCATGTGTATTCATTCCAGCTTGTTGAAAAGCGATTTATGCACCTTGTTGTAAAAATCACCTGTGGAGGAAAACGCTATGGTCGGCAATGTTGGTGGCACCGATCGCATCCTGCGGCTACTGGCCGCGATCGCGCTGCTTGATCTGGGCCTTAGGCGGAATTACGTAAATCGAGTTGGGCTCAACCGCCATCTGGTCTTGCACCTGATGCACCGGCATTTCGGTCAATCTGCCGACGATTTCAGGCAGCAGGCTCTCATGGTCGGGAGATAAATGCAGAATCAGCACAAATGCCATGCCCGTGTCGGCTGGCAAGTTACAGATCAGGTCTGTGAATGCTTCCAGCCCGCCAACAGAAGCTGCCACCCCCACCATCGGAAACGGGGCATCGACTTTAACTTTTAAACCCATGGAAGCAGAAATGATGCGCTAAATAGATTTTCTTGGGAAAAGTGACAATAGTACAGGCACACCAAGTTTTCAGAACTAAGATTTTTTTTGGGAAGGGTTATTTGCCATTGTGCATGTGCTCTTTTAGCACAAATGCACTGCACAGATCGAGAAGTTTCAACACCTCTCCCTTTTGAGGGTTCTTAGCTTAACGGGCTTTGAGCCGGTTAATGAGTCCTCATTCCAGTAGCGTCAATTCTCTATTTTTGTCGGGCTTGGTCGTGGCAACGGCTATCTACCTGAGGGAGCATAGGCGAATCGCTGATCCCGAATTAGCATTTAAATATAGCTACTCATCCGATCGTTTAGGTAATGCCATTGAGGCCGGATGTTTTAGCGAATTGCTGGCTTTTCTGAAATCTTGTAATTGAGCTACATTCTGCTGCCCCAGGCATAGAAATAGAGCAAACAGGTTGGAAAGTTAGACAATATTACTCTATTTTGGATTTCTTTTTTGACTGAAGCACACTTTGAACAATCTCAGTTCAACTCTAAACCCTCTAGTCTTAATTACCAAGACCTTTCCTTGAATTGGCCACGGACAATCGGGTTGCTCGTTTTTCATTTATTGGCACTATTGGCACCTTGGTGCTTTTCCTGGTCAGCTTTGGGCGTGGCGATCGCCCTGCATTGGTTATGTGGCAGTGTGGGCATTTGTTTGGGCTATCATCGCTTATTGACCCATCGCAGTTTGCAATTACCCCGCTGGCTGGAATATGTCGTCGTCACCATTGGCGCTTTAGCTTTGCAAGGTGGTCCCCTATTTTGGGTGGCCAATCATCGCAGGCACCACGCCTTTACCGAAGACAACGAGCGCGATCCGCACTCGGCAAATCGAGGATTTTGGTGGAGCCACATGCTCTGGCTCGTCTACCCTCGGGGTGAAACCTTTGATAAAGAGGCCCATCGTCGCTTAGCCCCGCGCATTGCTCGCGATCCTTACTACTGCTGGCTCAGCCGCTACTACCCCTGGCTACAACTGCCGCTCGGGTTGCTGCTCTACGCTTTAGGCGGATGGTCCTTCGTGCTGTATGGCACGGCTGTCCGGATTGTGGTGCTGTGGCACAGCACCTGGTTTGTCAACTCGGCCACCCATTTCCAGGGGTATCAACCCTTTGATATTCCCGATCGGTCGAGCAATCTCTGGTGGGTGGCGCTCTTGACCTATGGTGAAGGCTGGCACAACACGCACCACGCCGAACCGCACATTGCCCCCGCCGGTCGCCGCTGGTGGGAAATTGATATGACCTGGTGGCTGATTCTGAGCTTAGAACAGCTAGGGCTCGCCCATCACATTAAGCGACCGCTGCTGAAATCCGCGATCGCTCCACCTTAGGAATGAGGATCAAATAACATCCCAATTGTTAGGGCAGGCATCTTGCCTGCCTTGGAACGCCGAGACGGCTATCCCAACTTATTCAATTCTCATTCCTTAGGAGACAATCGCACCCAAAAAAAGCCGTGCGATCGCGCAGATGGCGAGCGATGCAACCACTCGGGTCAGAAAGGATGGAATTGTTGCCGCGTGCCCTGCAGGGAGAGCCGCAAAGCTCCGACCTCAGCCTTGGCCCCGGCCTGCCACATCAGGGAGCGCAGCAGATTGTAGGTCAACAGATGTACCCAAATACTTTCAGCCCGACGATGAGGGCAAAAAGGGCCATCTCTCTGGCACCGTCGGCGATGAACCGGCTGTGCTGATGATGGCCCAACTCAATGACAAGAGGTGGATTGCCACTAAGTCAGGAGAGTTTGCCTGATTGTTTCCATCCTGCTGTAAGTGGGAAGTTGCAATTAAACGTAAGACGCCGTAGGTTGCGGTTGAGGAACGAAACCCAACACCCGCATGGGTTACGCTACCGCTAACCCATCCTACAGTTGAATCAGCCCAGCTACTTATGGCAAAAGCCTGTACTGAGCGAAACTGCTCAATTTCCTCCTCGCGCCAAGTGTTCTATCGCATATTTGTAATGGGCCTCAATCATGTTTTGGTCGTATTTTTCAGGCAAGCCGTCATAGCTACTATGCAAAATGGTATCGGCTTGTTTTCGTAGCACCAAACGGTCGTGGGCATGATGAGTTCGCGAGGCAATTTCAGCGATCGCATCGAGTAAACGAACCATGACAAGGACATCCGATTTGCCATAGTGCCGAATTTGATTAAACGTAATATCGACCAACCGTTCAAACATAACTGGTTCAGCGATGATCCGTAACTCACCGCCCTCGTCGTAACGGTATCGAGAGGGAAATTTCCGCTGTGCTAAGGCAGATAGACCGGCACTCAGGCGATCAATACATCGGATAGCAGTGAACGGGTCATTAATGCCTGGAGAAAGTGCCCGCAAAGCAATTTCAACTAATTGGTTGAAGGGAAATTCAATATCTTGCTGCTCTGTGCGTTCTCGACCGACGAGAAACGTTTCATTAAGGCGACTTTCCAGTTCCTGGTTTACCCCTTTTCCTGGATAAACTAATGCTAATGTATCCCCTTTTGCGATGAACTGCCCTGGACGACATTCAAGCCGTAGCAGTAGATTGCGTTTGCCAGCCATCTTTAGCATTAAAGTATCATTAATAGTCTGTATGTAGCCTGTTTTTGTTGATTTTACCGGACAGGTCTGAGACTCAAAATCTTGTGGTATTTCGGTAACTTTCCGCGTTTCTTGAGAGGGGCCTTCTCCAATTTTTTCTGGAAATAGTCGCTCAATGGCTTTGTCTAAATCATTCACTACATCGGCAATCACGTGAGAGGCTTGAATAATGGTTGAAGCATGGTGAATAAAATAAATCAGCATGCTAATGCTGGCGAACGAAAGCACAATGCTAAGGGTGACTGAAATATGGGGGACAAATGGGTTGTAATCCTCTCCATAAATTCTGCGTAGCACCAATAAACAGTAGAGAAAGGTGGCAATAAAGGTGCCCAGAACCATCTGATTACCCTGATCACGCATAAAGTTGCGCAATAGACGTGGACCAAAGTTAGCAGCGGCTAGTTGCAGGGCAACGATGGTGATCGAAAAAGCCGTGGCCGCCACCGTTATCATTGAACCAGCAACCGCCGACAGCAGGGCGCGGGCCCCATCTGGCCCCCCCTGATAAAGCCAAGATAGGGCTTCAGTTTTAATGCTGTCGGTCTGATCTAAGGTCAATGCCACCATCGCTAGCCCAATTCCTCCTATCGCCATCAGGCTAGGCAAGAACCAGTAGCTAAAGCGAAGCGAATTCCAGAGTTTGCTGAGTCCAATGTTTTTCATACCGGGTTACCCAGGGTACAGCCTGAATTGGGGGAGGTCATCTCCCATAGGCATCCAGTCGGTAATATACAGTTCTCCCGAGGAGTCGCTAAGGTTGTTTCCAGAATGCTGCTATCTTCCAGGTATCGTCGTCTAGAGAAGGTTGCGGCAGATAACTCAATCCCCCAGAAGCCGCCTTTATCCAGATCTAGCAGGGCCGCCAACACAGAGGGGTAGTCGAATCGACCGGGACAGTACCAGACGATATCGCCCCGTTGAGTGACCAGGGCTGCCGTGCGGCGATCGCCGATCAGTCCTAATTCTCGAATTGCCGGAAAGTCACGTCCATCCATTATGCTCCTTGACCCATAAACTGCATGAGGCCACCATCGACTAAGTAGATGGGCTTAATTATTTGTCGGATGTGTTAGCCCCAGCGTAACGCATCAAATCCCTGTGGCATGGTGCGTTACGGCTTCGCCTAACAGCACCCTACGACATCGTTTTTTTATGTCCACCTACTTACCAGGGTTGACCCGTGGTTGTATTTAGCGTCACTGGAGGCTAAAAAGACTGCCGCGTGAGCAATTTCCTGAGGTTTAGCCGCCCACTTCATGGGGTCGGATGAATTGCTGGTAGCCCATAAAGGGGTCATAAAGGTTGGTCTTCATGGCCTGATCGAAGCGCTTCAGGAGCATGTCTTTGACGGGAATCGCATCCCTGAGGAAACCCGGTGCCATTTTGGAATTTCCTCACGGAATTGAGTCTTATTCGAGCTCAGCCTTGGAAGTTGAAGATTCGCAATTGTCATTAGTCACCGCAATATTAGAGGTTTAATGAAAAAGCCTCTACGATTCAGACTGCTACGCTGGCAACAGACCAGGAGGTGAGCATTCGGGACTGTCAACTTAACTTGCCGCTTTTGAAATTGGGCATTAAATTTCCATTAGTCGTCTTTGACGGCGGCTCTAGGCAATTGAGGATAGCCGTGTAATTTTTTGCCGGTCACTCAAGCGCTGACGCAGCGTCTCTCGATATTGGGCGTTGCTGATTCCAGGTATGAACCAATCTCTCTAGGTATTGGAACCTCGTTCAAATTTTTGCGAAATCATACCGCTATTCAGCAACGCCCAGCGGGAAGGTGTAATAGAGCCAGACGCAGTGACGAATGACCTCAATGGGAAATCGGTGGTACTTGTAATTGACGCTCCTACGTTGGCCCTGACGGACGCTGATAAAGGCTACCCCAAAATTTAAGTTGACAATCCCCCTAATGTTGTTTTTACGACAGAATCCGTCTCCCCCTGAATCTATAAAAGGCCCTGTCCAATGGGGTTAAACCTTACCAGGTAACGCTTGATTCCGTCGCTCCCAGGGCTTTCAATGCTGCTTTCCGAGCCTCGGTAAACCCTCGGACTCCGGAAATATTCATGCCTTCATAGGGCAGATCGAGGCGATCGCTGGCGAGGCAGGTGCCCGTTTGCCAGTCCCAGGTTTTCCAGGTTGTGTCTTGACTGCTGCTGTAGAGTTGCTGGCCATCGGGGGAAAATTTAAGGGTCAGAATTTCGCCTTGATGACCGCTGATGCGAGTGACACATTGCCCGGTTTGCCAGTCCCAGAGTCGGATATTGCCGTCGTGGCAGCTGGTAGCCAGCAACTCACCGTCGGGATGCCACGCGATCGCACTCAAAATGGTGGGATGTTCTAGGGTGTGCAGGCTAGAGACTGTATCTCCAATCTGCCAGATGCGGGCGGTATTGTCGTAGCCCCCGCTGGCGAGAGACTGCCCGTCGGGGCTCCAGTCGAGGCACCAGATCCAGTGGGTGTGGCCTGCCAGCAGGTGGGTACATTCCCAGGTTTGGGGATCCCAGAGCCCAATGGTGAAGTCGCCCGCGGCACTGGCGAGCCAGCGTCCGGCGGGGTGCCAGCGCACCGATAAAATCCAGCTGGTTTGGGCCGTCAGGGTTGCCACCGGGGTGGACTGGGCCGGATGCCAGAGGTGAATGGTACTGTCGACGCTGCCGCTGGCCAGGAGATCCTGGGTGGGGTGCCAATCCACCGACCAGACCCAGTTGGTATGGCCTTTGAGGATCTGGGTGCAGCCCATTGCCGCCCAATTGGGCGATCGCTGCCAGACCCGCAGGGTGCAGTCATGGGAGGCACTGACCAGGGTGTCGCCGATCGGGTTCCAGCACAGGTCGCTGATCAGGTGGCTGTGGCCAAAGGCATGGGTAAAGCGGGGGGGTGAGTCGGTGCCGCAGAGCCGCACAATCGTATCGTCGCAGCCCAGCGCCAGGGTGCGACCATCGGGGGCCGGGGCGATCGCGCGAATGTTAGCCATGTGTCCGGTGAGGCTTTTCAGGCATTGCCCGGTGGTGGTGTCCCACAATTTGAGGGTGCCATCGTGGCCGCCGCTGACGATCAGCGGTTGGTGCGGATGCCAGCGGGCATACCAGACCCAGTTTTGGTGACTGCGTAGAATTTGCCGACAGCGCCCCGTCGCCACCTCCCACAGTCGCACCGTGGCATCGTGGGAACTGCTGGCCAGCCAGCGCCCATCGGGACTCCAGTCTAAACTCCAGACGGTTTCAGGATGGCCGTTGAGGGGGCGCGGGGCCTGGTCGGTGAAGGGCTGCCAGAGCACGATGCCGCCGTCGTCGCGGCTGATGGCCAGGGTGTGCCCGTCGGGGCTCCAGGTGGCCCAGCGAATCGGCACCGCCTCGCGCCAGGTTTGCCGACAGGTGCCCGTCTTGGCATCCCACAGTTTGACGGTGCTGTCGCTACTGGAGCTGGCCAGGGTGTGCGAGGCGGGATGCCAGCTCAGGCTGTTGACAATATCGGTGTGGGCCGCCAGGAGGGTTGGGGCCTGGTCGGTGAAGGGATGCCACAGGCGAATGCAGCCATCAATGCCGCCGATCGCCAGGCAGTCTGACCCCAGCCAGGCGATCGCGCGGGCAATGGTGGGAGCCACCGCTAGCGTGGCCTGGAGTTGCCCCGTGGCCAGGTTGGTGATGTTGACAGTTTGATCTTCGCTACAGGTCGCCAGCCAGCGGCCATCGGCACTCGGTCGCAAATCCCACACGTAGCTGTGATGCAGGGGATAGCTCTGCAGCGGCTGCATTTCATTACTGTCCCACAGACGCACAACCCCGACATCGTCGCCCGTGAGTAGGTAATCCCCCGCCGGACTGTAGCAGAGAGAAAAAATGCTGCCGAAGGTTTGCTTAAAGGCCGATTCTCGAAAATCAGCCTGGGCAAAGTTGAGGTGTTGAAACAGCCGATCGCGCAGATCCGCCTGCCGAATGGTTAATCGTGAGAAGTCGAAACCGGCCAGATCGAGGTCGAGGGCATTACTCAAGTTGATCAGGTTACCGGCTCCGTAGCCAGCGATCGCCGATTCCCGAATTGCCGTCAGTACCCTTTGCAACTGCTGACGCTGGCGCTCTGGGGTGGGGAAGCGATCGCCAAATTGGGCCGCAATGGGCTGCACAATCAACCGCTGCTGGGTTTCGGTAATGTAGTCTCGCACCGTGAGTTTGAGCAACGCAAACTGCTGCCAGCGCTGCGGCTGCCCCCTCTCCAGTTCCTGACTGTTCTGTTCAATGAACTGGTCGGTGACGTATTCCATCACTACGGGCTGGAGGGTATAGCACTTGTCCTGGGTTTCGATCAGCCCCCGCCAGCGGAGCGACTCCAGGGCCTCCAGCAATTTCACCTTCGGTACAGGGGGCACCAAATCTGCGGCTAATGCCGCGATCGCGGTCCAGTCGCGGTTGATCGCCAGCCAAGTCATAATCGCCTGCTCTTGAGCGCTCAGCCGTTGGCATTGCTCCTCCAGCAGTCGCCGCACACTATTGAAAATGACGGCATCTTCCGCCAGAAACGCGCCGATGTCGCCGTCAAATAAATCTTGAATGGTGGTGGCGACGATTTTCAGTGCGAGGGGATTGTAGCTGTAGCGATCGCCCAACGCCCGCTGCTGCTCTGCCGTTCCCTGCAAGCCCTTTTGCTGGATGAGGGCGATCGCCGTCGCTACCGAGCCACTCAGCTGCAACGTGCGGGTACTGCCGTCCAGTCCTTCCAGAGCGGCAATTTCAGCAGGCTTTTCGCGACTGGTCACCAGCACGCAGCTTTGATGAGGCGTCTCCCCCAACAGCCGGATCAGTTCCCCATAGTCCTCATAGCCCTCCCGGTAGTACCCAGCATGATCCCCCGCTTGCAGAATGGTTTCCAGGTTGTCTAGCACAATCAAACAGCGCTTTTCCCGCAGCCAGTGCAGCAGCCGCGAGCGATCGCCCGCCGTTTCCTGATGCTCGGAGAGGAGGTCGACCAGTTCCGCCAGCAGAGTCTCCAGGGGTGGGGCGTTGCGGAGCGATCGCCAGATGATGTGAGTGAATGGGGTGGGTGGTGAAGTGGGTGAGGTGGGTAAGGTAGGTGGGTTGGGAGTCTCACTGACCTCATCGACTCCACCGACTACTTCCTTATGCTCGCTCCCCCGTTCCCCGGCTCCCCCGGACAGCATCCTCGCGACCTTCGTCGTCAAGGTACTCTTGCCAATGCCGCCCATGCCCAGCACCGCAATCAGCCGACAGCGTTCTGTCTCAATCCAGCATTGCAGTAATGCTTGTTCTTCTTCCCGTCCGTAGAACTGGCTGACATCGGGGGCTTCGCCCCAGGAGAGGACGAGGGGATAGAGAGCTGGGGAGACGGGGAGATCAGACTGAACATTCCGCTGCTCTCCAATATCCTGCTCCGCCGCTCCGCCGCCGCCGGTCTCCCCAGCTCTCATCTCATACCGCCGAATTGCGGCCTTGAAGTTTTTTTTATTGACGGGTTCCCCTAAAGCCTGACTCAGCACTTTCCAAAATTTGGGGCCGACGTCGGTGGTGAGGTAGTTGATGGAATAGCCCGCTGCATCGGCGATTTGGGGATAGGTTTTGCCCTGCCAGGAGCCTTCAAAAATCAGGGTTTCGAGGTCGCTGAGCGATCGGCCTAAAGCTACTTGCATAGCGATATTGGCGATCGCAAGGGCATCCTCGGGAGACATGGCCGATACCGCAAGAAACAGACTGATTCACTCACAACATTACCGGAAGATCCCCGCGATTTCGGTAGCCTACAGAGTTTTATTAGATGGCAAGCTGAGGATCCTGTTTCGACAGCCCCAGGCCTTCTGCCTCCTTGAGGGTGATATCCGGTAGGTGGGGCAGCAGGGTATCCCAGGTGGCGTGGGTTTGCAAAGCCCTGATCACGATCGCTAACGGCTCCGGCAAAATCGCCGGGAAATCGGCTTCTGCCGCCAGTTGGGGTTGATAGGCCAATTGCTCTCGGGGGGGTACGAATTGCGCGTTAACGTCGGCTTTATTGCCCCGTGGATCAACCCGATACCAACCCAAGTTCGGCAGGTAGACGGCGTTAAAACCGTGCAGACTGTAAGGAGCACCCCGGTCGTCAATGCTCAACCGTTGGTAGCAAAATCCGGTTGGAATGTGATTGGCGCGCAGCAACGCCGCTAGCAGGTGGCTTTTGGCAAAGCAGTATCCGGTTTTGTGCTGGAGCACATCGGAGGCTCGACAGGTCACGGGGTTCATCTGGTAATCCACGCTGTGGCAAATCTCGTCACGCACCCACTCGAAGCAGGCTTGGGCAATGGCCTCGGGTGTGGTCTGACCGGAAGCCAGCTGACGAGCTAGCGTTTGGATGTCTGGATGCTGCCAGTCGATGGCTTCTGTCGCGCTCAGGTAGGGGTTCATTAGATTGGATGGAAATGTAGATTTACTATTCGTCAGGTTGCTGGAGATTGGCTGCTCCAAAAATCACCAAGGGCTTCATCCTCCACGATGTAAGCGTTCTCTCCATCGCGGATCGCTCGTTTACCCTGGCGAGGAAAGGTGCCGATGTCCACTTTTACGACCTCGCCACCGACCAGATACACCAGGTCCGCTTCAAAGGGATTGCGCAAATGGTGGGGAGCTTGGGGTAGCCCAAAGCCCAGAAAGTCACCAGGAGCAATTTCGTATGCTTGATCGTCGATTTCAGCAATGCCTTTGCCGGACAGAATGTAAATCCATTCCTCTTCATTACTGTGGGCATGGTAAATGAAAGATTCTTTGCCAGGGGGAATGCGGGCCAGGGTCACACCAATGCGATTCAGTCCGGTGGCACGACTGAGCGATCGCAAATACACCTCTGATTGCGGATTCAACGGATGGTGAAATTCAAATTCCGGTTGATTTTGGATATCGCTTGCTTTGAGTAGCGATAGGTGTTGATCGTCAGCCACGGATTTTCTCCACTAAATAACTCTGAAATTCCATTCCCTCGCGCTCGACGACTTCAACGTCAAACTGCTGAAATCCGAACTTGAGGAACAGGCCCAAACTAAACTCACTGGCTTCGGCATAGAGGCGTTGAAGGTCCTGGGTTTCCGCATAGTTCAGCAGGGTCTCCATGAGTTGAGAGCCGATGCCCTGGCCGCTGCGATCGCCCCGCACGTAAACCGCCGTCACATGGCCATCGGCGGCTATTCCGGCAAAGCCGAGCAGGGCGTTGTCCTCTTCTATCAAAAAAGTGGTCGCCGCCGCCACAAATTGAGCAAATGCGGTTTGGTCGCGGGCAAAGTTGGCCCAAGCCTGGGTTTGGGCCTCGGTGTAATGCTGCGCTCCGTTGCGTATGACTGTCTCGTAATAGAGCTGAGCTAATTGGGGCACGTCAGCCGTTTTTGCCAGTCTGATGGAGGGTGAATTAGGGGTAGGGGACATCGGATTCCTCAGGGGCGGGTGGTTTGGCGACGATGTTGAGCTGGCGGCGATAGACGTGGACGGTGGGGGTTTTCTGACCGTAAGCACGGGGCGGCGTTTGGCGAATTTCGGCAAAGCCTAGGCGTTGCCAAAAGCGTCGTCCGGGAAGGTTAGGGGCGATCGCGCATAACTCAATCCCCGTGACTCCCTGCGCTGCTAACCATCGCTCAAACCCTTGATAGAAGGCCGATCCGACTCCCTGGCTACGATCAGCCGGATCGATCAGCATCGTGCTAATCCACCAGGTCGCGGCTGCCGGATAATCTTGCACGGCAATCATCGCGCCAGTCAGGGTATCTAGCCTTTGACACAGCCCGAAAACGTGGAGGTCTTCGGGGGTTTTACTTGCTGGGACATCCCCAAATTCGGCTTCAGCAGCAGTGGGGTTCGGCGGTTGCCCGGTGGTCAACTCGAAAAAGTCGGTGCAGCGCTCAAAGAGGGCTTGCAGGCGATCGCTGTCCTGGCGGGTGAGCTGACATACTGTGTAATCGGGATGAGGGATCGTAAAGGGGTTGAGGTCAAGCATGGTCAAGTTCATGGAGAAACATCCGGAAGCCGCCACGCTGGGAGGAAGACGCATTCCAGGGCACATCTCGAAAGGTTCTCAAGATGACACCGGGATAGCCTGCCGCTGGTGCCCCATCGCCCACCGCAGCCACTAAAGCCTGAACTGACGCGCCTGCTCAAAATCGGCGATCGACTGAGTCCGATCCAAGCTTTCGACAGTCATCCTGTCTTCTCCAGACCAGTTAAAAACAGTTGGGCTGCTTGCCACTCAACTTGAGGCAGCAAGGGTCCGTTCTCGGACTCAGCAATGCAAACCCGACATCCACTGGGCATCATGGAGGCTATCCTCCAACAGTGGACGGGGAAGTCAACAGGTCGTCAGTCTAAGTTTGTCAGTCAATCGGGAAGAACTTGGGAAGGTCGTGGCGATCTCCCCCGGCTTACATCTTCTCAGATCAACCTGCGTTTACACAGTAGCGTAGTACCATGACGTCACCGGGATAGGATTGGCTGTCGGTGAGTACTAGCTGCCTTTGAGGCACGGGCGTGGCAAACAGGGGTATCCCACTTCCCATGACAAAGGGATTGACTTTGAGCATCAGCGAGTCGATTACCCCCGCGGAAAAGAGTGTTGCTGCCAGGGTGCCGCCACCGCAGAGCCAAATGCCCTTACCAGCTTCTGCTTTGAGGGCTTTGACAAGGGCGATCGCATCTTCCTGCACTAGCGTCACTGCCGGATCGGGACTCACCACCAGGCGGTGAGAAAACACATACTGCCGCAAGTGACTATAGGGATTGGTATACCCGTCCTTTACTCCCACTTCATAGGTTTTGCGCCCCATCAGCACCGTATCGAAATGGCGGTTCTCGCCCATGATGCCCATCGCTGTGCGGAAATGGGTCGGTACCGTTTCGGGAAACTCTCGGAATAGGGCTTTCCAGTAGGCTTCATCCACGGCAAAGCCATCGTGGGAACCGTCGGTCTGAGCAATAAAGCCATCCAGGCTACAGGCTATGTAGTATGTGAGGTCGCGCATCAGGCCACACCAGATAAGGCGAATGGGTTAACTGCTGATAGATGAGCCATCGCCGGGGGATTGCGATCGCGGTGAGGAATCATAGCGGTCAGGCTCCTGGCGGGCAAAGGATTGGGGGGTTGTCGCTGGAGACAGCGTCCCCCAGCTAGAGAGGCAGGTCGGCGGCGCAGGGTTGACCTGCCGCCGATTCGCCACATTCACTAAGTTACAGAGTTGGCACATCAGGCCGCTCCTTTCCGGATGATGTAGTAGTCGTTCATGATGTCGTGGGGCAGTTCCTTCATCTCGATGGATTGGAACCCAGCGGCCTGCAGCATTTCCATCGCTTTTTCGCGGCCCCACATGGTGCCCAGGCCCATGCCCCCTGCCGCCAGGGACACCGTCATGCAGTGCATACAGGAAACGGTGTAGAGGAAAGGCGCGAGGGGATGATCTAGATTGCCGCTGACCTCAGTGGTGGCGCGAATATCCTGCATCAGGTACAAGCCCCCGTCGGTGCGCAGAGCGTTATAGATGTTGCGCAGCACGACATCGGGATGGGCCTGGTCGTGGATGGCATCGAACGTGGTGATCAGGTCGTAACGCTCGGTTTCCTGGATTTGGGCGGCATCCTGTACGCGGAATTCCACATTGGTCAGTCCGTGGGCCTGGGCTTCGGCCCTTGCTGTAGCAATGGCTTCCTGGGAAATGTCGTATCCCGTAAAGCGACTGTTGGGGAACAGATTCGCCAGCTTGTTCATAGCGCGCCCGCTGCCGCAGCCAATATCTAGCACATCAATGCCCGCCTGTAATCGCTCAATCAGTCCTGGGATAACCGGCAGAATGTGGTCTTCCAGAGCCGAGACAATGGTTTGCCCGCTGTCTTCGGCCATCACTTCGTGGAACCGTTTAAACTCGGAGTAGGGCACTCCCCCGCCAGCGGCAAAGCATTGCAGAATGGCGTCTTCAACGGTAGCCAGGCCCGACACATGCTGCGCAAAGGTGGCAATATTATCGGTCCCGGCGGCGCGGGTGAGAAACGCGGCATGTTCGGCAGGCAGATGATAGGTGCGGTTCACAGGATCGTAATCGACCATGCGCCCCGTCGTCAGCGCATTCAGCCATTCCCGCACATAGCGCTCCTGAAGCTGGGCTGCATCGGCAATTTGCTGGCTGGTGGAGGGCGGCAAATTCGCCATCACATCAAACAGGCCAGTGCGATGGCCAATGGAAACCATCAGCGCCAATCCTCCGGCATTGAGGATATTCAGCAACTGACCGGCAAAGGCTTCAGCTTTGGTGGCGTCAAATTCAGCGTGAACAAGATTCGTAGCCATAGTGGCCTCCTTGGGTGGAACCGGAATTTACTATACCAACTAGTTTGCATAGTAAACACACTTTTCGGGAGCGTCAATAGGGAGCGGGGGATGCGATGAGGGCTTTGATCAGGCTGAGAATCCCTTGCCAAGAAGAATTCATCGCCTTTTATGGGCTATTAAAAAGTTTTGGCTTCTTAACAAACTATTTAGTCTGTAAGATAGAAGGGTATGGTAAAAAAATCTGTCAGGAGTCTGTGATGCCCCGTAGTGGAGCCAAAACTAAGTCCCTTATTCTGGATGCCGCCCATGAGCTGGTGATGGGGCATGGCTTAGCAGGCACCTCCATCGACATGGTGTTAGCCAAGGCAGAAGTCACCAAAGGCGCGTTTTTTTACCATTTCAAAACTAAGGCGGACCTGGCGCGAGCTTTGGTGCAGCGCTATGCCGACAACGATGCTGCTCATTTAGAGGGCCAACTTAGCCGGGCCGAAAAGCTCAGCCGTGATCCGCTACAGCAGATCTTGATTTTTATCGGACTCCTGCAAGAAGAAGTGGAGCAACTCGCGGACCCTGGCGGTGGCTGCCTGATTGCGTCGTTCATCTACCAATTTGAAGATCTGGACACGGAGGTTCGCACCATTTCAGCGGGATCTTTTCTGGAGTGGCGGCAGCGATTGGGGAAGAAATTTGAGGCTGCGATCGCCCAAACCCCTCCCCAGCTCCCGGTCAAAGCGGAGGAATTGGCCGACGCGATCGTCTCCACCTTTGAGGGTGGTTTTGTGATGATGCGGGTGCTGCAAGATCCCCGTCAGCTCGCGCAACAGTTGGCCCATTACCGCAACTACATTGAATTGTTGTTTGGGATTGCCACTTGAGCGGCTCGGTGGAATCTAATGAACACCGCGATACTTCAAAGACATATGGGTACCTCAAGTGGGCATTGGCGCGGAATATTTTACTGGTGAAGGAAACCATTTCATGGGAAAAACAAGAGCATTGAGCCCATGCAAAATGAATGCTTGAACTCTTCTATTTTCAGCCTAAGCTGATGAAGGGAAAGTGTCTTTACGGTAAATCTATGGCCTTAGAGGATTTGTCCCAAAGGTTTTAGGAGTCACCTTGATCTCGGATGAATGGCCTCGTTGGCAAGGCTTTTGGCGTCGGCAATTAATTTACCTTTGCAATCCTTAAAGCATCCTAGACGTGTATTTCATCGTTTGCAACCTATATGAATCAGTTCTTTTGGAGAATGACCATAGGTTTCCATAGGTTTCTGCAAGGCCAGTTCCATAGCTTTCCCCTAGAGACAGAAAGGGATTGCTCTCCTACCGTTAAAGACGAACACAAAGCAGAGCTAGATACACTCTATCGACTTGATAAATCGTCTGAATTGAAACGTTCTTTTCTGCTATCAGGTCATTTCAAAGAGGCTATCAAGTATTCTGTTCCGTGGTGGATCAATTGAAGTTCTGAGTATGAATGATGTTGACTCAAGCCAATGCGAAAATCGCAGAAAAAACGCTGCAAACGACAAATCTTGAAAAGAATTTGTTGGTTGATCTACCGCTGCAACTGGTGAAGGTACGCCGCAGTATGGTGGCAGATGCTGAAGCATTGCTGGCGTTGCTGTCAGACCCCAAGGTGGCCCCTGAGTTACACACCTTGCCATATCCGTCCCTAGATGAATTGCGCGATCGCCTCTCCCAATCCAGTAGTCAGGGCTGTGTGCTCGTGGCCTGCTGCCAGGACGAAATCTTGGGCATGGTGGCCCTTAACTTTGCGGCTGATCCGCGTAGACGGCACGCAGCAACGCTGCAATGGCTGGCTGTCAGTCCCGGTTGGCAGGGGTTAGGCATCGGCGATCGCCTCCTTCAGGCTGCCCTCGATATGGCTGATCACGGGTGTAATCTGCGGCGTCTAGAACTGCAAGTTTTTTCAGATAATCACCGGGCGATCGCCCTCTACCAGAAGTTTGACTTTGCCCGCGAAGGCACGTTGCAGCAGTATGCCTGCCGGGATGGCCAATACTGCAATGTCGATATGATGGCGCGCCTGCAATAAACCATTTTGGGATTTTGGAGACTTTTCTCATGTTTGCCAACGCGATCGCGATCCTCTTCCGCATGGATGACCAAACCTGGCAGGGTCACGCCAATCCCTGGTGTTTTTGGACCCGGCTCCCCATCGCCCCTCTCTTGTTTCTCGCTATCTGGAGTCGAGTCTGGCTGGGCGCTTGGTCACTAGTTTTGATTGCCGCCCCCCCGCTGTGGAGTTGGTTCAATGCCCGAATTTTTGCAGCGCCCAAATCAACCAATAACTGGGTTTCTAAAGGCGTGTTGGGCGAGCGCGTCTGGATCAACCGTCAGCGCGTTCCCATCCCACCGCACCATCGGATTTTTCCCCATATCCTCACCGGCTTGGCCGCCTGTGGTCTGGGCCTGTCGGTCTGGGGCTTGTGGCAGCTTGATCTAACGCTCACGCTGGTGGGCTTACTGCTGATCAATGTCGGCAAGCTCTGGTTTTTCGATCGCATGGTGTGGCTCTACGAAGACATGAAAACCGCCACCCCAGAATACGCCAGCTGGCTGTATTAACCAACGGACGCACGGTGCGCCCCTACCCATCACCCCATCACCCCATCACCCCATCACCCCATCACCCCATCACCCCATCATGCTCACCACCCAAATCACCCAAACTTACCACCTCGCCACCCCCATCATCTCGGCGGGAATGGCCTGTGTCGCCACCCCCAAACTCGCCGCTGCCGTCAGCAATGCGGGGGGCATGGGCACCTTCAGTGCGGCGATGGTTGACCCGGAAGGACTGCGGCGGCTGATTCGCGAAACGCGATCGCTGACGAACCACCCCTTCGGCGTTGACTTCGTGACCGGCATGGCCCAGGCGGAACACATCACCGTCTGCGTCGAAGCACAGGTGCCCGTGGTGATCTTTTTTTGGTCACTGCCGCCCCAAGCATGGGTGACGCAGTTGCAGGCCAGCGGCATCAAGGTCTGGATGCAGGTTGGTTCTGTTGCTGAAGCCCAGGCAGCGGCGGCCCTGGGAGTTGACGCCATCATTGCTCAGGGAGCCGAAGGCGGCGGCCATAATCGCGCCGAGGCGAGCACCTTCAATCTCTTGCCAGCCGTTTGCCAAACGGTTGCGCCGATTCCGGTGATTGCGGCAGGCGGCATCATCGACGGTCGGGGACTGGTCGCCGCCCTGGCCTTGGGCGCGGAAGCCGTGTGGTGCGGCACTCGCTTTCTCGCCAGTGCAGAAGCCTATGCCCATGCGGAATACAAAGCGCGAGTCCTCAACGCGCAACTGGACGACACCACCCGCACGACCCTGTTTGGGCCGGAAATGCCGGGACAGATGATGCGGGTGATTCGCAATCGGGCGGTGCATCAGTGGGGCGATCGCGTCTCCGAGGCCATGACCTACAGCCAAACTCAGCCCCCGATCGGCACCACCATCATGGGTGGCCAAACCATGCCGCTGCCGAAGTTTTCCGCCATCCTCCCGATGCCCGACACGACAGGCGACTTTGAGGAAATGTGCCTCACCGCCGGGGAAAGCAGCGGCAACATCACCGCCATCCAGCCCGCAAAGGACATTGTGCGGGCAATGGCGAACGAGGCGATCGAGCTATTGACCTGGCGCTTGCAGGCGATCGCGCCCGAGTCAAAACTCTCCCTAGTTGGCTCCTCAGCTCCCTAGCTCCCCCCTCAGCCCTTGCGACTCTTGCCGTTTCTACATTGGCCAAGATCCAGCCTATTCAGGACATATCCCCAGAAACCGGGGTGCTGTGCCAGTCTTACAGATTTCCCCACACTTTAGGAGACAACCATGAGCCACACCATTCTGCAAATCAACCTGACCTATGAGGGCGCTCAGGCGGAGTTGGAAACCGCCTTTGCCCCTGCAGCGGGGGCGATCGCCGCCTTCCTCGGTCTAACCTGGAAAATCTGGATCATCAATGATGAAATGAAGACTGCGGGTGGCCTCTACTGTTTTGAGAGTGAGACAGCGCTGACGGCTTACATTAACAGTCCCATCATGGCGGCGCTCAAAGCGCATCCGCTGGTGAGGGATGTACAAATTAAGGCGTTTGGGGCGATCGCGGCCCTCACCGCTCAAACCCGTGGTCCCGTTCCATTACTGCAAACGTTCATAGGAGCTTGAAAAATGGTCAGACAGGTGATCGTTAGGCCCCATAATCCCGCTTGGTCGCGCCAATTTGAGCGAGAAAGTCAGGCTATCCAAGGGATAATGGCCGACAACCTGATAGCGGTTCACCACATGGGCAGCACCGCCATCCCAGGCATTTACGCCAAGCCCATCATCGATATGCTGGCGGCGGTCGCCGACATTTTCCCAGTTGATGACCAGGCTCCCAGGCTGGCGGCGCTCGGCTACGAAGCGATGGGGGAATACGGCATTCCGGGGCGGCGCTACTTTCGCAAACACGATGCAGCGGGCACCCGTACCCACCATTTGCATGTCTTCCAAACCGGGTCAGCCGAAATCGAACGCCACCTCGTCTTTCGGGATTACCTGATCGCCCATCCTGAAGCGGCCCAAGCCTATAGCCAGCTCAAACAGCAGCTTGCCGTTGCCCATCCCACCGACATCGAAGCGTATATGGACGGCAAAGATGGCTTCATCCAAACAATGGAGCAAAAAGCGCTGGAGTGGCAGCGCTCCCGCCTGATCCCTTCCTGATTTTGGAACAACCGATGTCTACTGGCCCTGCTCCGGATACCCGTCATCCCATTAGCGGACAAACGCGACTGGTGTATTTGAAAACTATCGTCACCAACCCCAACATCGTCGTGGGCGACTACACCTACTACGACGATTTTGAGAACCCCGAAAACTTTGAGCGTAATGTGCTCTACCACTTCGACTTTATCGGTGACAGGCTGATCATCGGCAAGTTTTGCTGCATCGCCTCCGATGTGAAATTCATCATGAACGGCGGCAACCATCGGACGGACTGGTTTACGAACTATCCCTTTCCCGTGTTTGGCCACGGCTGGGAATCAGCCATGCCACAAGACTGGCCCCACAAGGGCGATACGGTCATCGGCAACGATGTGTGGATCGGCTACGGGGCGACGCTGATGCCGGGGGTGCAGATTGGCGATGGGGCAATTATTGCCAGCCAGTCAGTCGTAACCAAATCCGTCGCGCCCTACACCGTGGTCGGCGGCAATCCGGCTCGCGAAATTCGTAAACGCTTTAATGACGCCACCATTCAAACCTTGCTTGAACTCCAATGGTGGCACTGGGACATCGCCAAAATCACCCGCAATCTCCAAGCCATCTGCGGCTCTGATCTGGAGGCATTGCGTCAGGCCGTCTGAGCGATCGCAAGGCCAAAGCAATTTAATCGTGAAAGCTGGAAAACTGTAATGGATATTGTCGTTTTCTCGAAATCTGAACTGCCTGTGGCGATCGCGGTTCTTAACGCCGTTGCCGTTGATCCGCATCATTTATCTACAGCAGAAACCACCTTTCTCGAAACGCTGGTCACTCTGCATGGGGCATCGCTACAGATGGCCGACCAGCGCACCCAGCAGCTCGAACCAGTGGCCCACAGCCTCACTTCTTCCCACAGTCGCCGCCGCCTCGTGCAGTTAGCGATCGCGTTTGCCATGCTGTCAGGCACCATCACCGATGGGCAAATGGAGCGCTTGGAGGGGTTGGCGCGATCGCTATGGCATCCCTGCTTTTCCGTCTGCGCCATTGATCAACGTGGCCTAGCTATCTGTTAGTTGATTTCAGAGGATTCTTACCATGTCACCACTCAACAACGCTACGCGCATTGCCAATCCCGTTGCGGCTCCCAACGTTACCCAAGAGTTATCGGAAAATGTCATTCTCACCTGTGTGGATGACCTCTATGACTGGGCCAGACTTTCGACCCTGTACCCCATGATGTTTGGCACCGCCTGTTGCTTCATGGAATTTATCGGCTCCTATGGCCCCCGCTTTGATCTAGAGCGGTTTGGAGCGGCCCCTCGCGCGACCCCCCGGCAAGCCGATTTGCTCATCCCCCC
>Ga0081535_100375_pt1 | contig 34551 bp, 31 predicted proteins | sample HotLakmasection3_FD_71020 | JGI IMG/M metagenome (GOLD analysis project Ga0081535, IMG submission 71020) | Hypersaline microbial mat communities from Hot Lake, Washington, USA - Section #3 (SPADES assembly) (version 2) | ecosystem: Environmental > Aquatic > Non-marine Saline and Alkaline >... | reverse complement strand
ACCTCCGCCGTCATGAGCCACTCACGCCCGCGCTTCGCCTCGTCCCACCGCTCGTCGCCCAGGCGCGACCGACCGCTCGACTGAAGCACCACGCTCGGATCGAGCGCCTCGACGAAGCCCCGCCCCGCCAGACGCGCGCTGCCGTGGTGCGGAAGCTCGAGCACGTCGGCGCGAAGACCCGGGTGCGCCGAGAGAATCGCGTCCGCCGCCGCGGGTTCGATGTCGCCCGTCAGCAGCACGACCCGCGGCCCCGACCCCGTCTCAACCGTCAGCTCGAGCACCATCGACCGGTTGTTCGCCGAGCCGCCGCCCGCCGACTCGGGCCAGAGCACGCGCGCGGTCGCCTCGCCGAGATCAAACCGCGCCGGCGCCACGATCGGCTCAAGACGCACGCCGCGCTCGCGCAGGAGCCGGGCGAGCAGCGCCTCGGGCCCGTCCGGCTCACGCTCGACGACCGCGAGCACGTCGGGCGTGGTGCGCACACGATCGAGCCCGAGCGGCTCCGCGGCGTCGGGAAACCCGGCGTAGTGGTCAAGGTTCGCGTGGGTCAGGATCGCCTCGCTCGCGCCCCACGCGCCCAGCGCGCGCACCGCGTCCGGCACGAGCCGACGCCCCAGGGTCAGCCGCTTCGAGCCCAGATCCCAGAGCAGCGACTCCCCGCCCGACCGCACGAGCACGCACGTGCCGTCGCCCACGTCGAGCATGTCGACGCGGAGCGCGACCCCTGGCGCCAGACCCTCGCGATGCTCCGCGTGCCCCAGCCACGCGCCGACCGTCGCCGCCAGCGCCGCGACGGCGCCCGCGAACGCGACCGGCCGGCGCGGTCCGCACAACGCCCACACGCCCACCGCCAGCGCGCTCGCCGCGAGCGCCGCCGGCAGACGCGGGACGTGCGCGCTCATCAGCGGAACCGAGTCAAGCGCGAACGTCGCCCCGAGGAACAGCTCGCCCGCCGCGTGCGCCGCGGGCGCGATCACGGTCGCCAGCGCGGGCCAGATCACCGAGAGCAGGCTCGCGACGAACGCCAGCGCCAGCGCGAGCGAGAAGACCGGCGCCGTCAGCACCACCGCCACCGGCCCGAGCGGGTTCACAAGCCCCGCATGGTGCGCGAGGATCGGGGTCGCCGCCACCCACGCGATCACCGCCGCAAGCGCCGCGCGCCCCACGCTCCGCCGGAGCCACGCCAGTCGCCGCGGCGCCAGCCGGAGCGACGGGTCTCCCCCGAGCCGCCGAGCGAGCGGACCCTGAAACAGCACGAGCGCCGCGACGCACCCGTAGCTCAGCTGAAACCCCGGATTCCACAGCTCGAGCGGACGCCACAGCACGGTCGCCGTCGCCGCGATCGCCAGGAGCGCCAGGCGGTTCCACCGCGCCCCGGTCGCCTCGCCCGCGAGCAGCGCGAGCGTCACCACCGCCGCGCGGATGATCGGCGCCTTCGCGGGCGTCAGCGTCAGGTAGAGGATGATCAGCGCCGCCGCGAGCACCGGCTCAACGCGCCCCGGATCGCGCACGAGCCGAAGCGACCACACGCCGAGCATCACGAGGAACGTCAGGTGCAGACCGCTCACCGCCAGCAGGTGCGCGACGCCGACGCGACGAACCGCCGCGTCCGTCTCCTCGAGCGACTCGCTCCGCTCGCCCACGACCACCGCGCGCAGGAGCGCGCTGGCCGCGTCATCGTCCTCCGCCGGAAGCCACGCCGTCGCGCGATCCCGGAGCGCCGCGCGCCACGCCAGCGCCCGGCTCGCGCGCGGCTCGAGCACCTCGACGCTCCCGGGCGTCGGCGCCGACACGAAACCCACCAGCCCGCGCTCGAGCGCCATCAGGCGGTAGGGGGGTTCGCCGGGATTCGACGCGAACCCCGCGGGCGAGAGCCGACCCCACACCCGCACCCGGTCGCCCGCGCGGGCGTGCGTCGCGTCGCCCGCCGCCGTCACGAGAAGCCGCACCGGGTCAAGCCCCTCGGCGCCCTCGAGCCGCGCGTCGCTCAGGCGAAGCAGCGTGACCGATCCGAACGGCGCAAACTCGGCGAAGGGCCCGCGCGCCGCCCGGCGAACCTCGGGCGCCTCGCTCACCAGCCCCACCACCGAAACGATCGGCCGAACGCCGCTCGACTCGTGCGCCTCGATCGCTTCTAGCGCCGCCCGCGCGGGCGCAAGGTCAACACGCGCCTCCCACCAGCCCGCGGCGCCCGCCGTCACCGCCCCGAGCAGCGCGAGCGGCGCGAGGCGCCGGAACCGCGGGCGCCCCGCGAGCCCCGCCCCCAGAACCGCCAGCGCCAGCGCCGACGCGAGCATCAGCGTCGGGTCGAGCGTCAGCCCCCGCCCGAGCGACAGCCCCGCGGCCGTCCCGACAAAGAGCCCGATCGGCGGGATCCATCGACGGTCAAAGATCGCCTCGCGCGCCATGGGCGCGAGCGTGACAGCGCGAGGCCGCCCCGGCAACCCGCGATCAGCGCAGCAGGAGCACGAGCCACACGCACACCGCGATGAACAGCGCGTTCAGCGCGATCCAGCCCACCGTGTCGCGCTGCCGAGGCGTCAGGCGATCGAGCGGCCGGCTCAACGCGTGAAGAAGCCCGACCGCGAACGCGACCAACCGAGCCAACAGCCCCGGCCGCGCCGGCTTCGCGGTCCCGGTCTCGGCCGCCGCCGCGCCCGCCGCTTCGCCCTCGGGCGACGGGACCGGCTTCTCCCGCACCGCGGGCGCCGCCAGATCCTCGGGAAGCTCCGAGTCGTCCCCGAACGCCGGCTCCGGATCCGTCTCGCCGAGATCGACCTCCTCGATCGCGCCCTCAAGCGTGGCGTCCGCCTCGGCCGCGAGCGCCTCATCAAGCTCATCGCTCGCCTCGGGCGCCGTCGCCGACTCGGGACCGGAAGCGGGCGCCCCCAGCTCCTCGTCGTCAAGAGCTTCGTCCGTCGCGTCCGTCGGGGACGCCGGTTCGGTCGCGCGCTCCTCGGGGACCGCGGTCTCCTCGTCGAGCGCCGCCTCGGACGCCTCCGGCTCGTCTGGCGGCGCCGCCTCGCCGGCAGCGACGCCCTGGGCCGGAGCGGTCTCGGCCGGGTCCGCGGCCGTCGCCTCGGGCTCGTCCTCGGCGCCCTCGGGCTGCGCCGCCTCGATCAGGTCGTCGACTGCCTCGTCAAGAGCTTCGTCCGAGGGGCCGTTGGCCTCCTCGATCAGCCGCTCCACCTGGTCGTCAAGGTCCCGGACGGCCGCGTCGGCGCCCGCGTCCCCGATCGCCTGCCCCGGAGCCAGGGCCGCCGCCCCGTCGTCGTCGCCCCCGCGCATGCGCGATTCGACCGCCTCGGCCTGTTCGTCGATCTGCCGGAGCAGCTCGGCGACCTGAGCCTCAAGCTCGTCGGTCTGCAGGGTATCCTCAGGGTGCTCCGACATTTCCGGTCGTTGACCTCCGCGACCGGATCATCGACTCCCTCGCCGTCGAACTCAAGCCGCACGCCTCCCGGAGCCCCAGACGAAGGGCGCGATGAAGCACGCCGTCTACCTCCCCGACGCCCGTCCCGAGCACGGAGAGCTCGTCGTCGAGGGCGAGGAAGGCCGCCACGCCGTCCGGGTCAAGCGGCTCCGCGAGGGCGATGGCGTCGAGGTCCTCACCGGGGCAGGAGTCCGCCTGACGACGCGAGTGCTCGAGGCGACCCGCCGCCTTCGACTGAGCGTCCTCGGCTCGCAGGAGGTCCGGCCCGAGGAGCCCGCCGTCGAGATCTGCTCGCCGCCGCCAAAGGGGCCGCGCCTGGGCGACATGATCGACCAGCTCTCACAGGTCGGCGCGACGAGCTGGCGCCCGCTCAAGGCCGCCTTCGCCGCCGAGCGTCTCACCCCCGCCCGCCGCGAACGTCTGGAGCGCGTCGCGATCGAGGCGATGAAGCAGTGCCGCCGAGCCTGGCTCCTGGAGATCGGGCCGGAGCTTGCGGTCGCGGAGGCGCTGGTTATTGGACCGGGCGCGGACCTCCTCGTCGCCGACGCCTCGGGCGAACCCTACGAGCCCGCCCCGGGCGCGCTCGCGGTCCGCGTCCTCGTCGGGCCCGAGGGCGGCTGGCGCGCCGACGAGCTCGAGACCGCGCGCCGGGCGGGCGCCCGCGTCTGTCGCTTCGGCCCGCACGTCATGCGCCTCGAGACCGCCGCCGTCGTCGCCGGAGCCGCCGTCCGCGCCCGCGCGCACGAGGCCCTAGGATCCGCACCCGGAAGGAGAGACGGATGAACCGCCCCGTCACGCTCACGCTGCGCCTCTCGCTCGCCCTGGCGATCCTGGCCGCCGCGCCGGCGCCCGCGCAGGACGCCCCCGCCCCGGCGCTCGAGCCCGAGACCTTCGCCCCCGTCGTCGCCCAGAGCCAGGCCCGCATCGGCGGACGCGCGCTCGACTACACCGTCACGGTCGAGTCCAAGCCCATCCGCAACGACGACGGCGAACCGCGCGGCGAGATGTTCTCCATCGCCTACACGCTCGCCGGCGACATCGACCCCGCCCAGCGCCCCATCACCTTCGTCTTCAACGGCGGCCCCGGCTCATCGTCGGTCTGGCTCCATATGGGCTCGCTCGGACCGCGCCGCGTGGTCATGAGTGCCGAGGGCGAGACCCTCCCGCCCCCCGGCGCCATCCAGGACAACCCGCACTCCTGGCTCGACCTCACCGACCTCGTCTTCATCGACCCCGTCGGCACCGGCTTCAGCCGCCCGGCCGAGGGCGTGGAGCAGTCCGAGTTCTCGGGCGTCCGCCAGGACGCCGAGAGCATCGCGGAGTTCATCCGCCTCTACCTGACGCGCCACGACCGCTGGCTCAGCCCGAAGTTCCTCGCCGGCGAAAGCTACGGCACGACGCGCGCGGCCGCCCTCTCGGGCGTCCTGCTCGACCAGCACAACATCACGCTCAACGGCGTCTTCCTCATCTCCCCCATCCTCGATTTCGCCACCGCCCGCTTCGAGCCCGGCAACAACCTGCCCTACGTCCTCTTCCTCCCGACGTACGCCGCGACGGCCTGGTTCCACGAACGCCTCTCGCCCGACCTGCTCCGCCGCGACCTCGACGACCTCCTCGCCGAGGTGCGCCAGTGGGCCCGCACGGACTACCTGCTCGCGCTCGCGCAGGGCTCGCAGCTCTCAGAGAGCGAATCGCGCCGCGTCGCCGAACGCCTCGCGCGCTACACCGGGCTCGACGCGAGCTACGTCGAGCGCGCCAACCTGCGCATCCACATCCAGCGATTCGCCAAGGAACTGCTCCGCGACCAGCGCCGCACCGTCGGGCGCCTCGACAGCCGCTACGCCGGCGTCGACCGCGACGCCGCGGGCGAGCGTCCCGACCGCGATCCGAGCTTCAGCGCGATCCTCGGGCCCTACACCGCCGCGATCCAGGACTACATGGGCCGCGAGCTCGGCGTCGACACCGACGAGCGCTACCACATCCTCAACTGGCGCATCGGGCCCTGGGAGTGGAACTACGCCGGCGGCGACAACAGCTACGTCAACGTCGCCGAAACGCTCCGCGCGACGCTCACCCGCAACCCCCACATGCTCGTGCACCTGACCATGGGCTACTACGACCTCGCCACGCCCTTCTTCGCCGCCGAGCACACCGTCGACCAGATGCTCCTCGAGCCCGAGCTGCGCGACAACGTCATGTTCGACTACTACCGCTCGGGCCACATGATGTACGTCCGCGACGAGGACAACGCCAAGCTCAAGGCCGACGTCGCCCGCGTCTTCGACCGCGCCCGGCGACAGCGCGGTCCCGTCCCCGCCATCAGCACGGAAGCCCTCAACCGATGACCGACCTCCCCGCCGCCGACCTCGCCGCTCGCATCGACCACACCATCCTCAAGGCCGAGGCCACGCCCGAGGAGGTCGACGCGATCGTCGACGAGGCGCTCACGCTCGGCTGCGCGTCGGTCTGCGTCAACGGCGTCTACGCGCCGCGCGTCCGCGAGCGCCTCGACAACGCCCGACGAGACAGCGACCACGCCGTCAGGCTCTGCGTCGTCGCCGGATTCCCCCTCGGCGCCACGCTCCCCATGACGCGCGCGATCGAATCCACCCAGCTCGCCAAGCTGGGCGCCGAGGAGATCGACGTCGTCGCCTCTCTCCCGCGACTCCTCCGCCAGGACGTCCAGGGGCTCCGCGACGACCTGCTCGAGACCACGCGCGCGGTCCGCGCGGTCGCGGGCGACATCGTCGTCAAGGTCATCATCGAAAGCGCGCTCCTGCGCCAGCGCGCCGCGTCGGACGACGAGTTCGAGGCGATGATCCGCGGCGCCTGCGAGGCCAGCGCGCAGGCCGGCTGCGACTTCGTCAAGACCAGCACCGGCTTCCACCCCGCCGGCGGCGCGACCGTCGAGGCCGTCACGCTCATGAAGAAGCACGCCGGACCGCTCAAGGTCAAGGCCTCGGGCGGCGTGCGCACCTACGAGGACGCGCTGGCGATGATCGACGCGGGCGCCGACCGCCTCGGCTGCTCCGCCAGCGCCGCGATCGTCGCGGGCGCTCCCGACGGCGCCGCGGCCCGCGAGTAGAGCATCGCGTCGAGCACCCACCGCACCGCCGGCACGCACACCGCGTCGCCGAGCGCAAACAGAAGCTCCGTCTCGCTGAAGCCCTCCGGCAGCGCCGCCTCCACGCCCTGAAGACGAGCCGCCTCCACGCTCGTCATGAAGCGCACCCGGAAGTCCCCGCGGCCGGCCTCGAAGACGATCTGCTTCGCGCTCCCGCCCTTGGGCGTGCGCAGGCACCCCGCCAGCCCGTCGTCGCGCAGCTCGATCAGGCTGCGCTTCACGCCGCCCACCGTGCGCACGCGACGAAACGCCGGTCGCCGCTCCACCCGCTCGCCCGCGATGAGCCGATCCGCCAGATCCCGGTGCGCCGGGTGGATCTGACCGAGGAAGTACGCCGCCCGGTCCGCCGGCCACCATCGCGCGTCCTCGCTCGGGAGCGCCTCGAGAACGTCACCGAGCCTCGGCCGCCCGTCCGGAAGCGCCGGAAGCGCCCGCGCGTGCCAGAGCAGGTCGTCAAGCTCCCGCACCACGCGCCGCAGCGGCCCGGGTCGCGCGGGGTGCCCGGGCGCGAGCGCCGGGTCGCCGAGGGGAAGCTCGCTGACGCGCGTCGCGATCAGGAACAGCCGAGGCCGCGACTGCGCCCGGAACGCCGCCGCGCTGACGATCATCGGATCCACGCCGTAGCCAAGGCCGTTGAGCGCGGCGACCAGCGCGCGCAGGTCGCCGCCGTCGTGGCTCGTCAGGAGCGCCGGGACGTTCTCAAGGAGCACCCACCGAGGCCGCCTCGACTCGGCCGTGCCGCCCAGCAGCTCGAGCATCGCCCACACCGCGCCGCTCTGGCCCGCGTGGATCCCCGCCCCACGGCCCGCGAGCGAGAGATCCGTGCACGGGAACGACGCGGTCCAGAGCTCCGCCGCCGGAACGTCGCCGGGCGCCAGATCCCGAACGTCGCCCTCCGCGAGCACCCCCGGCTCGTCGCCGAAGCGCGCCCGGTACAGCCGGCACTTGGCCGGGTCCAGATCGCTCGCGAGCACGGTCCGAAAACGCCCCCCGGGCGGCCCCGCCTCGAGGGCGTCGCGCACGAGCCCCATCCCCGCGAAGAACTCCGCGGCGCAGCCGGCCCCCGGGTGCGACGCTCGCTCCGATCTCGGCAGGGGGGGCATCGCCAGAGCCTACCGCGGCGCCCGAAATCGCGCAAAGAGCCGAACCGCCGCCGCCGGACGCCGATACAGTCAGTGCCCCATGGTCAAGACGCCGACCATCCTGCTCCGCGCCGAGCTCGCGCTCTCCGTCCTCGCCGCGCTCAGCGCCCCCGTCGCCCTCTTCATGGCGCTCAACCAGGATCGCTTCTTCTCCGTCGGAGCCGAGGCGCTCGTGCTCGTCGCCGGCGTTTTCGGCGTCCTCGCGGGGCTCGGCCGCTTCGCGCACGGCCCGGCGATGGCCGCGGCGTGCGTCGGCGGCGCCATCGCCGTCGCCGCGGGCGTGGCCGGTCTCGAATCGGGCGTGCTCCCGAGCTTCCGCGGGGAGGGCGTGGACCTCGCGATCCTCGGATCGCGCGCAGGCCTCGCGGCCCTCCTCACCGCGATCGCCGGACTCATGATCCTCGCCCGCCGCCCGGCACGCTCGGTGCGCCTCCTGCTCATCGGCCTCATCACCGCCTCGCCCGTCGTCGCGGTCGCGGTCGCCGCCCAGGTCGGGCTCGTCGCTCGCGTCGAGGACGCCATCCCGCCCCTGGTCTTCAGGATCGGCCTCCTCGCCGTGGGGATCGCCGGCGTCGTGCTGCTCTCGATCGCCGTCCACTGCCTCATCCGCGCCTTCGAGGTCGGCGTCGACGCCGCGGACCCCGCCGAGCCGGAGAAGGTCGGCCCGGTCGAGAAGGCCGCGGGCGCGTAAGTTTCGTCCCATCCGCCCCTCACGGTCGCTCGCGGGCCCGAGTCCTAGAATCACGCTCAAGCGGCTCGGCGCGCCCGCCCCCCCGAAACGCGGCGGCGACGTTTCCGATGAACCGCTGAGGCGCCGACCGCGCCCTCGGAAAGGACCCGCTCCCGATGACCCCCATGGTGCTCGCCACGGTTTCGGTGCTGCTCGGGCTCGTGCTCGGCGCCCTCGCCGCGTGGGTGATCGTTCGCAAGTTCGGCCTCGGCGCCAAGGCCCCCGCCGAGATTCACACCGAGTTCGTCTTCCAGCGCGTCCGCGCCGTCGGGCGTCTCGTCGGTCTCGAGGTCAGCGCCAAGGAGATCGCCACCAGCACTCGCGGCCTCGGCTGGATGCCCCCGCTCATCCTCTCGCAGGCCCGCGTCGCGATGATCTTTCGCTTCGAGAAGCAGTACTCGGTCGACCTCGCCAAGCTCACGTCCGCCGCCGTCCAGGAGACCGAGCCCGGCCGGTACGTCCTGACGCTCCCCCGCCCCGAGGGCCGCCTGCGCCTGCTCGACGTCTCCCCCTACGACATCCAGGCCGGCAAGGTGCTCGGGCTGCTCGACGTCATCCCCGTCGGCGCCGCCACACAGAAGGAACTCATGCAGCGGGCGCAGGTCCAGGCCTCCGAGCTCTACGAGCAGGCCGACGAGCGCTACGAGGCCGAGGCCATGCACTCCATCGAGCGCCAGCTCGAATCACTCCTCGGCATGTTCGCGCTCAACGTCCACGTGCGATGGGCGCAGCCCACGCCCGAGAGGATCCCGGAGCCGGCGGTCCTGGCCTGATCGGAGCCGGACGGTCCCGAGCTACGCCGGCCGCGCCGCCCGGGCCTTCTTGCCGGGGCGCTGACCCCGCGGCTTCGAGGAACGCGAGCGTCCTCCCGAAGGCGCCGGGGCCGATCCGCCCCGTCGCGGCGACTTCCGCTTCGCGACCTTCTTCCGAGCGGGCGTCGCGACCGGCCGCGGCTCGCGGGCCGGACGGGGCGCGCCGCCCGCGTTCACGACCTCGATCGCCGCGTCCGTCCGCCGCTCGATCTGCCGCAGCAGACCGCGGTCCTCATGACCGCAGAAGGAGATCGCCACGCCCGAGGCGCCCGCGCGGGCCGTCCGCCCGACGCGGTGCACGTAGGTCTCCACGTCCGCCGGCATGTCGTAGTTGAAGACGTGCGTGATCCGCTCGACGTCGATCCCGCGCGAGGCGATGTCGGTCGCGATGAGCACGCGCGTCCGCCCGTCGCGGAAGCTCTTCATCGCCCGCGTCCGGGCGTTCTGGCTCTTGTTGCCGTGGATCGCCTCCGCGTCGATGTTCGCCTGACGGAGGCGGCGAACGAGCTTGTCCGCCCCGTGCTTCGTCCGGCTAAAGACGATCGAGCGCTCCACGCCCTCCTCGCCCAGCAGCGTCGCGAGCAGGGCGGGCTTGTCGGGCGTCTCCACGAGATACACGCGCTGCTCCACCGCCTCGACGGTCGTCGACTCGCGCGAGGTCTCGAGCGTGACCGGGTCGCGCAGGATGGAGTCCGCGAGCCGCCGGATGTCGGGCGAGACCGTGGCCGAAAAGAGCAGCGCCTGACGCGAGGCGGGCGTCCGGGCCACGATCTTGCGGATGTCGTGGATGAACCCCATGTCGAGCATGCGGTCCGCCTCGTCGAGCACCAGCGTCTCGATCGCGCTCAGGTCGACGCACCCCTGGTTGAGCAGGTCGAGCAGGCGCCCGGGCGTCGCGATCACCGCGTCGACGCCGCCCGCCAGCGCCCGGACCTGCCGGTGCTGGTTCACGCCGCCGAAGATGACCGCGTGCCGCAGAGGCAGGTTTCGCCCGTAGGCGACGAAACGCTCGAAGATCTGCGACGCCAGCTCCCGCGTCGGACACAGCACCAGCGCCCGGGGCGGACGCCCGGCCCGACGCGAGCCGCCTCCCGCAGCAAGCCGGTGCAGCACCGGCAGCGCGAACGCCCCGGTCTTGCCCGTGCCCGTTCGAGCGCACGCGAGCACGTCGCGTCCCTCGAGAGCGTGCGGAATGGAAGAGGACTGAACGGGGGTCGGGACGTCGTAGCCCTCGCTGGCGACGGCGCGGACGATGGGCTCAGCGAGCCCGAGGTTCTCAAAGGTCATCTGGTGGTCGTCTCGTGATCCGGTGAAGCGGGCGTCTGGCGCCCAGGGTGACCGGATTCTTCCCAAACGCCGCGAAGGGCGTCCCTGAAAAGCGACCGGTGTGAAGCCGCTCCCGACAGGCTGAGCCGCGGGAGGGCCCGACATGATAGCAGCCCCGCTCCGCGCAACAACAGGGCCGACCTGCTGGGGTCGGCCCTGGTGCTTTGGAGAGGGACACGGAGGAGAGAGAGCAGTGTCGTGTGTGTTCGGAGCCCGGAAGGGGGTCCGCCTCGGCCCTTAGGCCCCAGCGGCAACCGGCTCGGTTGACTTACGAGGCGTGAACACGAACTGTTCGCCCTCGACCGTCACTTCCACAAGATTTTCCGGCGAGATTTCTCCGGCCAGGATCTTCGCCGCGAGCGGGTTCTCCAGGCGATGCTGGATCACCCTCTTCAGGGGCCGGGCGCCAAAGGCCGGGTCCCACCCCTCGGCCGCGATCCGCTCGATCGCCTCGGGCGCGACCTCGAGCCCGATCTCCTGCTCCGCCAGCCGCTTGCGAAGGTCCGAGAGCTGGATCTCCACGATCCGCGCGATCTGCTCCCGCCTGAGCTGGTGGAACACCGACACGTCGTCGATGCGGTTGAGCAGCTCGGGACGCAGCGCCTGTTTCAGCTCCTCCTTCACCGCCGCCTCGATCTCCCAGTCCTGGGCGCCCTGGCTCGCCAGCTCGATCAGGCGGCCCGAGCCGATGTTGCTCGTCATCACGATGATCGTGTTGCGGAAGTCCACCGTCCGCCCCTGCCCGTCGGTCAGTCGCCCGTCGTCGAGCACCTGCAGCAGGATGTTGCTGACGTCCGGGTGCGCCTTCTCGATCTCGTCGAGCAGGATCACGCCGTACGGGCGCCGCCGGACCGCCTCGGTCAGGCGCCCGCCCTCCTCGTAGCCGACGTACCCGGGAGGCGCGCCGATGAGGCGAGCCACGGCGTGCTTCTCCATGTACTCGCTCATGTCGATGCGCGTCATCGCCTCCTCAGTGTCGAAGAGGAACGCCGCCAGCGCCTTGGTCAGCTCCGTCTTGCCCACGCCCGTGGGTCCGAGGAACAGGAACGAGCCGATGGGCCGCCGCGGGTCGCTCAGCCCCGCCCGGCTCCGCCGCACCGCGTCCGACACCGCGCGCACCGCATCGTCCTGACCGACGACGCGCTCGCGAAGCGCCTCGTCCATCCGCTGCAGCTTCTCGCGTTCGCTCTCGACCAGGCGCGACACGGGGATGCCCGTCCACGCGGCGATCACCGCGGCGATCTGCTCCGCGTCCACCTCCTCCTTGACGAGCAGGTCGCCGCGGCCCGCCCGCTCGCCGAGGCGCCGTTCGGCCTCCGCGAGCCGGCGCTCAAGATCGCGCAGCTCGCCGTACTGAATCCGCGCCGCCTGCTCAAGGTCGCCGCGCCGCTGCGCCTGCTCGAGCTCGACGCGCTTGGCGTCGATCTCGCGCTTGACCTCCTGCACCGCGTCCAGGTCCGCCTTCTCGGCTTCCCATCGCGCCGAGAGCGCGCGATCCTCCTCCCGCAGTTCCGCCAGCTCGCGCTCGATCGCCCCCAGGCTCTTCCGCGACGCCTCATCGCCCGCCGACGCCTCAAGATCGAGCCCCGCCTTCTGGATCTCCAGCTGCATGATCTTCCGGCGCAGCTCGTCGAGTTCCCTCGGCATCGAGTCGATCTCGATCCGCAGGCGCGACGCCGACTCGTCGATCAGGTCGATCGCCTTGTCGGGCAGGAATCGCTCGGTCAGGTAGCGGTGCGAGAGCTTCGCCGCCGCGACGACCGCCGAATCGAGAATGCGCACCCCGTGATGCGCCTCGTACCGCTCCTTGATCCCGCGAAGGATCGCGACCGTGTCCTCCACCGACGGCTCGTCGACGTAAACGGGCTGGAAGCGACGCTCAAAGGCCGCGTCCTTCTCGATGTGCTTGCGGTACTCATCGAGCGTCGTCGCGCCGATGCAGCGCAGCTCGCCGCGCGCGAGCGCGGGCTTGAGCAGGTTCCCCGCGCTCACCGCCCCCTCCGCCTGCCCCGCGCCCACGATCGTGTGCAGCTCGTCGATGAACAGGATCACCCGCCCCTCCGACGCCGCCACCTCGCGCAGCACCGCCTTGAGCCGCTCCTCGAACTCGCCGCGATACTTCGCGCCCGCGAGCAGCTGCCCCACGTCAAGCGCCATGATCCGCGCGTCGCGCATCGAGCTTGGGCAGTCGCCCGCGACCAGACGCAGCGCGAGCCCCTCCGCGATCGCCGTCTTGCCGACGCCGGGCTCGCCGATGAGCACCGGATTGTTCTTCGTCCGCCGGCTCAGCACCTGCACGCACCGCCGGATCTCCTCGTCGCGCCCGATGACCGGATCGATCTTCCCCTGCTGCGCCTTCTCCGTCAGGTCGATCGCGTACTTCTTGAGCGCCTCGTAGGAACTCTCCGCGTCCGCGTCCGCCACGCGGTCGACCCCCGACGCCGCGCGGATCGCCTTGATCGCCGACTCGATCGCCGCCCGGCGCAGCCCGGCGCTCTCCATCGCCGCCTTCGCGCCGGACCTCGCGCTCGCCATCGCCAGCAGAAGGTGCTCGGTGGAGACGTACGCGTCGCCCATCGCCTGCGCGTCCTGCTCGGCTCGCGCGATCACGTCCGTGAGCTCGCGCGACGCCGCGGGCGATCCGCCGCCCTCGACCGAGGGCTGGCTCGACAGCTCCGCCTGCGCGATCCGCAGGAGCGACGCCGGCTCCGCGCCCGCCCGCTTCACGATCGACGCGGGCGCCGCGTTCGGGTCCGCCAGCATCGCCCCGAGCAGATGCAGCGGCGTCACCTGCGGATGCCGAGACCGCGTCGCCGCCGACTGCGCGTCAGAGAGAGCCTGCTGAGCCAACGTGGTGAGCCGATCAAGTCGCACGATTCATTCTCCTTACGCCGGAGAACGAAACAATCGCGGCGCCAGATCCGGGCGCCTTCTCCCGCCGTGATCGCCCAGTCCCCAGGGCGATCGACTGCCGAATCGGCAGAACCCCTGCCGCACCAACCGACCTCTCCCCGTCGCGGAAGGCGACCGCGCGGAGGCGAGCGGATCCTCGTCCTCCCCCGATCCCCCGAGCGGCTTCGGCGGCGAGCCCCGCGCTAGGCCTGAAGATCGATCCACCGCGACGCCTCGCGGAGCCGCCGCTCGGCCCGCTCCGACGCCTGCTCTGCGGCGATGAGCACGAGCCGCGACGGCCCCGCCGCCGGTCCTTCGGGCGCCTGCTGCGCCGCCCGCCGGGCGTGCTGCGCCATGATCATCGCCAGCCGCGCCTCGAGCCTCGCCGCGAGGGTCTGCTGAACGCTCGAGCTCAGCGCGGACGCCGCCATGCGTCAAGCATCCGATCCGCCCGGGCCTGAGGCGTCCCGGGGCGACGTCAAACGCCCCGCGCGCGTCAAGCTGGAACGGCTATGCCGACGCCCGCACGTCCCGCGCTTCCTCCACGAGCCGGATCGCCCGCTCCACCGCCTCGTCCAGCCGGTCGTTGACGATCATCGCGTCGTAGGCGCCGGAGGACTTCGCCCGCGCGATCTCCTCCTTCGCCGCGCTGAACCGCCTCTGGATCTGCTCCTCGCTCTCGCGCTTCCGGTCGCGAAGACGCCGAAGCAGCTCCCCCTCGCTCGGCGGGAGGATGAACATCGCCAGCGCGGTCGGGAGCGCCGCCTTCACCGACTCCCCGCCGCGCACGTCGATGTCGAGGATCATCAGCCCGCCCCGCCGGACCACGTCCTCCACAGGCTCGCGCAGCGTGCCGTACCGCTTGCCCGCGTACTCGACGTGCTCGAGAAACGCGCCGTCCCCGATCCGCCGAATGAACTCCGCCTCGCTCAGGAAGTGGTAGTCGACGCCCTCGGTCTCGTTCTCGGTCCGCGGGCGAGTCGTCGCGGACACCGAGAACTCCGCCTCCGGAAAGCGCGCGCGCAGCGCGCGCGTGATCGTCGTCTTGCCCACGCCGCTCGGCCCCGACACCACGACCAGCAGCCCGTTCCCCTCGCTCGCGCCCTCGCCCGTCATGCCAGATCCTCGTCCGTCAGCCTCAGCGCCTCGCGCAGCGCCGCCATCCGCGCCAGAACCCCGACCGCCACCATCCGCGTGATCCGGCTCCGCGAACTCTCCGCGACCTCCGCCGTGATCTCGAGCCCACGGTTCATCGGGCCCGGGTGCATCACGATCGCGCCCGCCTTGAGCAGCGCCGCACGTCGCGCGTTGAGCTGGTACGCCCCGATGTACTCGCGGAGCGACCCCGTCGCCGCGCCCCGCTCCTTCTGCACCCGCAGCATCTGCACCGCGTCCGCCTCCGCGAGCGCCCCGTCAAAGTCGGGCGTGATCTCGCACCCCAGGCACGACAGCGACGCCGGCGCGAGCCACGACGGACCCACGCCCACCACCCGAGCGCCCAGCGCCGTCAGCGCCGCCACGTCCGACCGCGCCACCCGCGAGTGCGCCAGGTCGCCCACGATCAGCGCCGTCAGACCGGACAGATCAAAGTCCGCCAGCCGCCCGTGCGCCTCGGCGATCGTGTACGCGTCGAGCAGCCCCTGCGTCGGGTGCTCGTGCCGACCGTCGCCCGCGCTGATCACCGGCACGCGAACCGCCCGCGCGACCACCGCCGGCCCGCCCGGCTCCGACGAACGCACCACCATCGCGTCGGCGCCCATCGCCTCGATCGTCTTGGCCGTGTCCTCGAGCGTCTCGCCCTTGCTCCGCGAGGACCCGATCGCCTCCAGGTCCACGACGTCCGCGCCCAGACGACCCGCCGCGATCGAAAAGCTCAGCCGCGTCCGCGTCGAGTCCTCGAAGAACAGGTTCGCCACCAGCCGCCCGTTCCGCGGTCGCACCCGGCGAAGGTCGGGCGTGTCGAAGTCCCGCGCCGACGCCAAGAGCCGCCGCAGACGCCCCGCGTCGATCGAGCGCAGGTCGAGCAGCGAGCCCTCCGCCGCCGCTTCAGCGGGACGATGGGGCTCAACGGCGGGCGCCGGGGCGTCGGGCTGGCTCGTCGGCGCGGGCATTCGGCCCGCATCCTACCGGCGACGCCGCTACTCCGGGCTCGGACCGATCAACCCCTCGTCCGCGACGATCGTGATGGGCAGCACGGTCTCGGCCGTCTGCCCGCTCGTCTCGTCGTGGATCGTCACCTTGAGCTGATACCGCCCGACCGTCAGCGACGACGGAAGCTCGATCAGCTGCACCACGAAGAAGTCGCGCCGCCGGTTCCGCGAGAAATCCCGCACGTCCTGCGGCGGGAGCCGCCACGCGAGCAGCCCGTCCGAGTCGTGAAAGAGCTGCAGCTCCTGCGTCAGGCGCGTCTCGTACCCGCGCTCGCCCCCCGAGCCGACCGCGGGCGACGAGGCGAAGTGATCCACCTCCGCGTACACCACCGCCCGGTGAGGCCGCCCCGCGAGCCACGTCGATCCCATCGGCGCGTACCGCCCGAAGCCCTCCACCCGAGAGCACAGCCGCGCCGCGCGGATCCCCAGCGGCTCAAAGAGACTCGCCGACGTCGACGCCTCCGCCAGCGCGCCCGCGAGCGCGCGAGCGTCGGCCGGAGACGAGACGAGCCGCGCGTCGGCCTCCCGCATCAGGTCCGCCCACGCCTCGAGGATCCTCGCGTCCTCAGGCGTCAGCCCCCGGATCGCCGAGGGATTCACCATCAGCCCGGGCTCGATCACCTCAAGCGCCGCCAGCGCCGCGTACACCCGCACCGGGTCCGCCTCGGGGTCCGCGCGAAGCGTCTCCGCCAGGCGCCGGGCGAGATCCGCCGCCGTCGCCTCCGGAACCGAGGCGCCCCCCGACGGCGCCGCTCGCGCGGGCTCGCGCTCGTCCGCGCTCCTGACCTCCGAACCGCGCGAGGCGACGGGTGCCGCGGGCTCCACCTCCACCATCGGGCCCACGTTCGCGCGAGCCGGCGTCGCCGCCCCCACGATGGGCTCCGCGGGCCCACCGGTCCCCGCCGGAGCGGTCCCGTCGGCTTCGATCGGCAGGCCCTCCTGAAGCCGCCGAAGGTCCTCCGCCGAATCCTCGATCTGGGCGAGCAGCGCCGGGTCGACCGACCGCGCCTCGGCGCCGGCGCCGGACGCCGCTCGGGACCCTCCGTCGGGCGTCGCGCCCGGCCCGCCGGCGCAGCCGGCGGCAAGCAGCGCGATCGCGGCGCACGCGAGCGGTCGATGCATCAGGTCGCCTCCTGCGGGTCACGCGGCGCGGGGCTCCGCCCGCGCGTCAACCACTGGCATCGGCTCACCGGCCGCCGAGGCTTGCAAACTCGAGCGCCGCAAGCTCCGGCGCGACCTCCGGCCGGATCGCCCCCGACTTCGAGTCGCGATCAAGCCCGATCAGGCGCCGAAGAGCGCGCGCCGCGCGATCCGGATCCACCCGGCGCGCGACCGCCAGAACGCCGTCGCGAGAATCGCCCCACAGCTTGAGCTGCTTCGCCACCCCCTGCGGCGGCACGCCCTGGCCAAGCAGCCGCGACGCCCCGTGAACCTTCCGCGCCAGATCCACGCACGCGAACATCACCATGACCGGCGGCTGGCGCCAATCCTCGAGCGCCTCGCGAACCGCCGAGAGCGCCTCCTCCGGCCCCGCGAGCAGGCGAGCCTGAATCGCCCACGCCTCCTCCTCCCGCGTCGCCCCAACCAGCTCCCGCACATGCTCCGCCGTGATCGACGTCGCCCCCGGATCCGCGGCGACCGCCGCCGCCAGCTTCGCCACCTCCGAGTCAAGACGCCCGAGATCCACGCCAAGCCGCTCGACGAGCCGCGCCGCCGCCGCCGGCTCGAGCGTCGTCTCGTGGCGCTTCCTCGCCCGCCCCGCCGCCCAGTTGGCCGCCTGCGAGGGGGTCAGGTGATCGCAGTCAATGATCGACCCGACCTTCGCGATGAGCTTGTCAAGCTTCCCCGGTCGCCACGCGCCCGAGCGAAGGACCAGCACCGCCGAATCGGGCGGGTTCTCGGCGTACCGCTCAAATAGCGGGCGGGCCGACTCCCGCACGAGCTTCTCCGCCTCGTCGACCACCACCACCTTCGGCCGCAGGAGAAGGTCCAGGCTCCGGCACTCGTCGAGCACGTCCGCCGGATCGGCCGAGGCCCCGTCGAAGCGAATCGCCTCCGCGTCGCCGCGAGCCTCGCGCACCCGCTCGATCAGCCGCTCCGTCCGAAGCGACCTCAGGTACTCATCCTTGCCCTTGAAGACGACCACGCGGTCGTCCGGGCTCGCTTCGCTCGTCGCGGCTTGGCGGGGCATCAAGGGATCGTAACGCCGAGCGGCGTCCGCCCGCGCTGGCGTCGGCCGGCGGGCGGGCTAGAGTTGTCCGGGAGGACGCGGCGTGCCCGTGATGCCGGACTTTCGAGGATGCGCCTACGGCCCGCTCGCGCTGCGAGCCTTGCTCCGCCGCCGGCGCGACGCCGACGAACGCCTCATCGCCTGGGGCGTGGCGGCGGTCAAGCCCGCCTCGGGCGCCCAGGAGCTGCTCGGCGCCCTCGCCCCCGGCCCCCTCGCGGCGATCGCCGACGTCGCCTCCACCACCGGCGGAAGCCGCCACGTCGTCGTCCTGACCGACAAACGCCTCCTCCTCCTCCGCGCGAACGAACTCGGGCCCGTTCCCGACGGGCTCGGCGTCGTCGTCGACGCCTCCCTCGCGACGCTCCGCGTCGGGGCGACGCCCACCCATTTCGAGCTTCTCGGACCCGAAACCGGCCGGCGACTCAAGCTCTCGGTCAAGGAACCCCACTCGCGGGACGGGGCCCGCCTCGTCGAGGCCCTCGTGACCCTCGCCGCCGCCACGCCCGATCCCTCCACGGACCTCGGCTAGCCCCGCACCCGGAGCGATCGGGGCCCGGAACGGTGAAACTTTCCCCGCAAGCCGGCGTCTTCTCTAGAATCGCGATCCGGGTGTTTTCGCCCGGCGGCGACCTGTGTGCGGGACCGGCGGGGCGATCGCCCCGAGTTGGAGGTTCGCCCGGATGAAAGACTACACCTCGGACCAGATCCGCAACATCGCCCTCGTCGGTCACGCCGGCTCCGGCAAGACGACCCTGACCGAACGGATCCTCTTCACGGCGGGCGTCATCTCCCGTCCCGGGACCGTCGAGGAAGGCAACACCGTCTGCGACTTCGAGCCCGAGGAGAAGAAGCACGGGCACTCCCTCCAGGCCGCGCTCGTCCACTTCGACCACGAGGGCAACCACGTCAACCTCATCGACGCCCCCGGCTACCCCGACCTCCTCGGGCACTCCCTCCCGGTGCTCCCCGCGGTCGAGACCGTGTTCGTCGTCATCGACGCGGTCAAGGGCGTTCAGGCCGTGGACCGCCGCATGATGGCGACGGCCGCCGACCGCCGCCTCCCCCGCGTCGTCGTGATCAACAAGATCGATCACGACAACCTCGAGCTCGAGGCGCTCCTCGCCAACGTGCAGCGCGAGTTCGGCGCCGTCTGCCTCCCGATCAACCTCCCCGCCAAGGGCGGGTCCGAGGTCCGCGAGGTCTTCGAGCACGAGGAGGACTCGGGCGACTGCGACTTCTCCTCCGTCGCCGAAGCCCACACGCGCATCGTCGACCAGACGGTCGAGGTCGACGAGAAGCTCATGAGCGTCTACCTCGAGCAGGGCTCCGTCTCATCAGAGCAGCTCGTCCCCGCCTTCAAGAAGGCCATGTGCGAGGCCCACCTCGTCCCGGTCATCTTCTGCTCGGCCCGCAGCGGCGCCGGCGTCGACGAGCTCATGCACCTCATGGCCAGGCTCTGCCCGAGCCCGCTCGAGGGCAACCCCCGACCCTTCGAGCTCACCGGCGAGGACGGCCAGGTCCAGGAATGGCACGCCGACCCCGCCTCCGGCGCGACCACCGTCGCTCACGTGTTCCACGTCGCCTCCGATCCCTTCGTCGGCAAGCTCGCGATGTTCAAGGTCCACCAGGGCGCCGTCAGGGCCGGGACCACCATCTGCCGCAACGACGAGAAGAAGCCCTTCCGCATCGGGCACGTCTTCCGCCTCCACGGCAAGGACCACGTGGACATCGACGAGGCCATCGCGGGCGACATCGCCGCCATCTCCAAGGTCGAGGAGGTCCGCTACGACGACGTCCTCCACGAGGCGGGCCACTTCGAGAGCCTGCACCTCCGCCCCCTCGATCTTCCCAAGCCCATGTTCGGGCTGGCCATCGAGGCCAAGAGCCGCCAGGACGAGACCAAGCTCTCGACCGCGCTCCACAAGCTCATGGAGTCGGACCCCACCTTCGTCGTCGAGCGCGTCGCCGCCACCAAGCAGACCGTCGCCCGCGGCCTCGGCGAACTCCACCTCCGCATCATGCTCGAGAAGATGAAGGAGCGCTACCACGCCGAGGTCACGACCGCCCCGCCAAGGGTCGCCTATCGCGAGTCCATCACCGCCAGGGCCGAGGGGCACCACCGCCACAAAAAGCAGACCGGCGGCGCGGGCCAGTTCGGCGAGGTCTACCTCCGCGTCGAGCCGCTCCCCCCCGGCGGACCCCACAACGGCTTTGAGTTCGTCAACGAGACCGTCGGCGGCTCCATCCCCAGGCAGTTCATGCCCGCGATCGAAAAGGGCGTCAAGCAGGTCCTCGAGACCGGGGCCATCGCCGGCTACCCGCTCTCCGGCGTCCGCGTCGCCGTCTACGACGGCAAGCACCACCCCGTCGACTCCAAGGAAGTCGCCTTCACCACCGCCGGCCGCAAGGCCTTCATCGACGCCATCCAGAAGGCCCGCCCCGTGATCCTCGAGCCCTACGTCTCGATGGAGGTCACCGCGCCCGCGTCGCACCTGGGCGACCTCACCGCCGACCTCTCGGGCAAGCGCGGACGCGTCAGCGCCACCGACATGCTCCCGGGCGACATGTGCCGGGTCAAGGCGGAGGCCCCGCTGTCCGAAGTCATGAACTTCACCAACGAACTCAAGAGCATCACCGGCGGCGCCGGGAGCTTCACCATGGAATACAGCCACGACGAGACCGCCCCGCCCAACGTGCAGGCGGAGGTCATCGCGGCCTTCAAGCCCCACGAGGACGACGAAGACTGATGAACCGACTCACCCTGCTCTCCGCCCTCGCGGCCCTGCTGGCGCCCCTCGCCGCGCCCGCCGCCCTCGCGCAAGACGACGCCCCCCCCGCCGAGCGCAAGGCCGCCGTCGAGATCCCCGAGACCCATGCCGGGCGGCTGCTCGAGTGGTTCCTCCGGATGACGAGCCAGCCCTCGATCGACGCGATCGCGCCCGAGCTCGGCGAGTCGCTCAACGACATGCCCATGCCCCACCCCCAGGTGTTCGTCTCCGAGTTCCAGGTCGTCCGGCTCAGCACCAAGGGGCTCGAGCCCGTCCGCATCCGCGAGATCGACGCCCTCGAGCTCGACGTCCTCCTCCGCGCCCGCGAGGGAGGCGAGTGGTGGTTCGCCACCGTCGGCGCGGATTCCACGCCCCCGCACAAGCTCGTCAAGCTCTCCACAAAGCCGCTCGTCCAGCGACCCAACGTCGCCGTCACCGACTGGGCCGACCTCAGCTGGAGCTTCGACCAGCGCCGCGAGCGCGTCATGTCCCTCATCGTCGAGGAGGTCCAGGACGGACGCGTCCGGCCCAAGCTGCGACTCAACCGCGAGACGCGCGGCGCCATCGCCCAGGCCTCGCGACTCTTCCCCATCGTCGCCGTCGCCGAGGAGATCGTCGCCGGCCGCCTCGAGCTCGACGAGCCCGTCCAGCTCGACCGAAGCCTGCGCACGCTCGGCGGAGACACCCTCCGCTCGGTCGAGCCCGGCCAGCCCGTCACCGTGGGCGAACTCCTCGGGCTCGCCGCCGCGGGCGACAACGAGGCCGTCGACCAGCTCATCGGCCTCCTGGGCCGCGGCGCGGTCGAGCGTGTCGCCGCCGAGATCCAGGGCCCCGACTCCCCCAACCTGCCCTTCATCACTACCGGCGAGTTCTTCAAGCTCAAGATGCTCAGCGAGAACGACCCGGTCTACCGCAGCTACGTCGAGGCCGCGACCGAGGACGACCGCCGCCTCGCCCTCGTCGATCTCCTCGAGCGATCCCTCCCCACCTACGAGGAGGCCGACGCCGTCCGCACGCCCTCCCGCGTGCTCGAGGTCGAGTGGATGGCCTCCCCCGATGAACTCACGGCGCTCCTCGAGCGCCTCGACGCCGCGATCCGCGCCGACGAGAGCGGCGAGCTCGCCCACGTCCTCAACGAGGTCTCGCCCCTCAACCGCGAGATGGGCGTGTGGAAGTTCGTCTTCCGCGTCTCGGGCGGGGAGCCCGGCGTGCTCGCGGAGGCCGCGATCGCCGAACGCATCGACGGCAAGCGCTTCCGCTTCGCCCTCGTCGTCGACAACCCCGACCGGGAGATCGACTTCAGTTTCTTCGGCTCGCTCCCGCCCCTCATCATGACCCACCTCGCGCTCGAGGAGTAGCGGCGCGCCCGGGTCCCCCGGTACGCTTCGGCATGACCCACGCCACGGAGGGCGCCACGTGACCAGCCGCACCGCCGAACCACGCCCGGGCGCCGCCAAAGCCGCCATCGACCACGCCGCCGCCGAACCCGACGACGCCTGGCTCCCGCAACTGCGCGGGCGCTTCATCGTCTTCGACGGCCCCGACGGCTCCGGCAAGAGCACCCAGCTCACCCGCTTCCACGAGCGCTGCCTCGCCGCTCGCCTGCCCGTCTGCCTCGTGCGCGAGCCCGGCGGAACCGCCATCGGCGAGCGCATCCGCGACATCCTCCTCGACGCCTCCGCGGGCGCCATGTCCCCGCGCTGCGAGATGCTCCTCTACATGGCCAGCCGCGCCCAGCTCGTCGCCGAGCGCATCAGGCCCGCCCTCGCCCGCGGCGAGTTCGTCCTCGCCGACCGCTTCGTCTCGAGCACGCTCGCCTACCAGGGCGCCGCCGGCGGCGTCCCCGAGGGCGTCATCCGCGCCGTCGCCGAGGCCGCCTGCGAGGACGTCAGACCAGACCTCACCGTCATCTTCGACGTCGACGAGCCCACCGCCGCCTCCCGCGTCGGGGCCCGCGAGGGCGCCGAGCGCGACCGCATCGAGTCCCGAGACCGCGCCTACCGCACCCGCGTCCGCGACGGCTACCTCGACCAGGCCCGCCGCGAGCCCGATCGCGTCGCGATCATCGACGCGGCCCCGGGCGAGGACGACGTCGCCCGCGCGCTCCTGGCCGAGCTCCGCCGCCGCTTCGCCTAGCGCCTTCGCCGCGTTCTCGGACGGCTCCCCTTGAGACCCGCGCTCCCGGGGCCGATGAACGCTCCATGGACAGACGACTCGTCACGAGCGCCGTCGCGATCGCCCTGAGCGTCGGTCTCGGATGCTCCGATCGAACCATCGAACTCACCGAGACCCCCGACTACGTCGTCGAGGACGTCCGCGTCGGCTCCGGCGCCGCGGCGACCTACGGCGACCAGGTCGTCACGCGCTACCTGCTCTCCCTCCCCGACGGCGCCGCCGTCGTCGAGGTCACGGGCCGCAAGAGCCACACCTGGACCGTCGGCGACGGAACCGTCGTCGCGGGAGTCGACGAGGCCGTCGTCGGGATGCGCCCGGGCGGCGTCCGAACGGTGATCATCCCGCCCGATCTCCACTACGGACCCGACGGCTACGGCAACGGCGCCGTGCCGCCCAACACCAACCTCCACCTGAAGATCTGGCTCGACGCCATCCGCTAGCCCGTACCATGAGGCCATGCCGATCGTCGGTCACGGCGTCGATCTCACCCCCGTCGCCCGCATCCGCTCGCTCCGCGAGCGCTACGGGGAGCAGTTCCTGCTGCGGGTCTACACCGAGGAGGAACGCGCCTTCGCCGCCGAGCGCCCCCGCCGAATCGACGAGCACCTCGCCGCCCGCTTCGCCGCCAAGGAGGCGACGCTCAAGGCGATCGGCACGGGCCTCTCCGGAGGCGTGCGATGGACCGACGTCGGGGTGCGGCGCGAGCCGAGCGGAGCCCCGGGCCTCATCGTCCGCGGTCGCGCCGGGGAGATCGCCGCACAGCTGGGCGTCGCCCGCTGGCACGTCTCGCTCTCGCACGCGGAGGGCGCCGCCATGGCCTCGGTGATCGCGGAACGTTGACCGAAGGGGTCTTCCAAGCGACACTTGGGCGTCTGGAGATCCGATGGCTCGCAAAGCCGGTCCCGTGCTCTACGAACTGGTGCGCGACCGACCCCACGGGATCTCCCCGGGGGGCGAGGCTCGCGGCGCGCCCAGAGCCCCCGCCGAGCCCGCCGCCGGGCTCTTCAACTGGGCCGGCCGCACCATCCGCGTGCCCGCGGGCTACCTCTTCGTCGTCGCGGCGGTCATCGTCGCCGCGGCGCTCCTCGGCTACGTCATCGGGTTCGGGCGGGCCGAGCGCCTCGCCGAGGCCGACGCCGCCCGACGCGCCCAGCAGGCGGCGGCCATCGCCGATCCCCTCACCGAGGCCCCCATCACCCTCGAGCTCACCGCTCCCTCACCGGAGCGCCCGGCGCCCGCGGGCCGCGATCGCGAAACCGCCGCCGCCGCCGCGCCCGCCGAGAGCGATTCCCCCGCCGAGGCCGCGACCGACCCCGCCGATCCCCGCCTCCCGGGCCTGAACTACTACGTCATCGTCCGCGACCTCCCCGCCGAGGGCGAGCGGCTCGTCGCCTGGCTCGGCGAGCGCGGCGTCAGGGCCATGGCCGAGCCCGTCTCGGGCGGGCTCGTCAAGGTGATCGTCCTCGAGGGCTTCCCGCGCGGGCAGGCCTCCTCCGCCCGCGCCCTGGCCTTCCGGGAGCACCTCCGCGAGCTCGGCCGCCGCTGGAAGCGCGACCAGCGCGGCAGCTCCGACTTCTCGGACCTCTACCTCGAGAAGCACGAGAACTGATCGCCCGCTCGACCCGCCCGCCGAGCCTTGGTACACTCCTTGGCCCGACGCGGCGTCGCGCCCGCGTCACCCGTCCGCACTCGTCTGCCCCTCGGAGCGTCCGATGAGCCTCGATCCCAGCCTCAAAGTCTCCACCGGCGCCCTGGCGACCAAGCGCAGCGTCCTCAAGCGCGGCGAGCGCATCGCCAAGCTCAAGGACAACACGAGCTACGACCCCAAGGAGAAGCCGGTCCTCGGTCTCCGCAAGACCAAGTCGACCTGATCTTCTCCCCGCCGGCCGGCCGGCCGCCGCTAGTCTGAGCGCATGAACGCGACCGCTCTGCTGTCCGAGCGCGCCACGGGCATCGACGTCTCCGGCATCCGCCGCGTCTTCGAGCTCGCCGCCTCGCTCAAGGATCCGATCAACCTCTCCATCGGCCAGCCCGACTTCGGGGTGCCCGAGGTCATGCGCCGCGCCGCCGCCGAGGCGATCGAGGCCGGCAAGAACGGCTACACGCTCACCCAGGGCGACGAACTCCTCCGAGCCCGCACCGCCGAGCACCTCAGGTCCGACCTCGGCTGGGACGTCCACCCCGACCTCCCGCCGATCGACGACCCGGACCGCACCTCGCTCATGATCACGAGCGGCACCTCCGGCGCCCTCCTGCTCGCCGCGATGGCCCTCCTCGACCCGGGCGACGAGGTCGTCATCCCCGACCCCTACTTCGTCGTGTACCCCAACCTCGCGAAGATGCTCAGCGCGAAGGCGGTGCTCTGCGACACCTACCCCGACTTCCGCATGACGGCCGAGCGCGTCGAGCCGCTCCTGACCGACCGCACCAAGTACGTCCTCTTCAACTCGCCCGGCAACCCCACCGGCGTCACGCCGACGGGCGAGGAGTGCCGCGAGCTGCTCGACCTCTGCCGCGAGAGGGGCGTCGTGCTCCTCTCGGACGAGATCTACGACGAGTTCGTCTACGCCGACGCCGTCGAGGACTCGCCCCGCGGCGAGCCCGGCCGGCGCTGCCCCTCGCCCGCGCGCTACGACGGCGCGGAGGACGCGGTGCTCCTCGTCCGCGGCTTCGGCAAGACCTACGGCTGCACCGGCTGGCGCATGGGCTACGCCGCGGGTCCCGGGCGGATCATCCGCGAGATGGGCAAGCTCCAGCAGTACTCGTTCGTCTGCGCGCCCTCGATCGCGCAGGCCGGGTGCGTCGCCGCCTTCGACGCCGACGTCAGCGCCCACGTCGCCGACTACCAGAGGCGACGCGACATGGCCCTCGAGATCCTCTCGCCCGTCACCGAGGTCCCGAGCCCGGGCGGCGCCTTCTACCTCTTCCCGAAGGTCCCGGGCCGCCTCGGCCTGACCGGGACGCAGCTCGTCGAGAAGGCGATCGAGCGCAAGGTCCTCTGCATCCCGGGCGCCGTCTTCTCGAGCCGCGACACGAACATCCGCCTGAGCCTGTCCGCGCCCGAGCCCAGGCTCCGGCGCGGGCTCGAGATCCTCGCCGAGCTCATGGCGGGCTGACCGCCGCCGCCCCGGATCGCCCCCGCGACTAGAAGGGGCGCCCGCCCCCGGCTACCCTTCGGTCCCTCCCGGGGCCGACGTCCGCGCCGGGAGCAATGAATCCGCCCTCAGCCCAAGGAGCGAGCACTCATGGCGATCCGCGTTGGCATCAATGGCTTTGGTCGAATCGGGCGCCTGGTCTACCGGGCGATGGTTCAGCACAACGAGGCGAAGACCGGCGACTTTGAGATCGTCGCCGTCAACGACCTCGTCGAGAACGACGCGCTCGCGTACCTCCTGTCGCGCGACACCGTGCACGGCTCTTTCCACGGCATGAGCGCCGAGGGCGAGTTCATCTCGGGCCGAGGCCAGAAGACCAGGGGCCTCGCCGAGAAAGACCCGGCGGCGCTCGGCTGGGGCGACCTCGGCGTCGACTACGTCATCGAGTCCACCGGATTCTTCACGACGCACGAGGGCTCGAAGAAGCACCTCGACGCCGGCGCCAAGCGCGTGCTGATCTCCGCGCCGACCAAGGATCCCGACAAGATCCGCACCTTCGCCTTCAAGGTGAACCACGAGCAGTACGACCCGGCGAAGGACACGATCATCTCCAACGCCTCGTGCACGACCAACTGCCTGGCGCCCATCACGAAGGTGATCCTCGACGAGTTCGGGCTCGAGGAGGGCCTGATGACGACGGTGCACGCCGTCACCGCGACCCAGCCCACGCAGGACGGGCCCAGCAAGAAGGACTGGCGCGGCGGGCGCAACGCGTACATGAACATCATCCCCGCGAGCACGGGCGCCGCCAAGGCCGTGGGCCTGTGCATCCCCGAGGTGCAGGGCAAGCTCACGGGCATGGCGTTCCGCGTGCCGACGGCGGACGTCTCGGTCGTCGACCTGACGTTCCGCCCGAGCACGTCGACGAGCCTCGACGCCATCCACGCGGCGATGAAGGCGGCGAGCGAGGGCTCGATGAAGGGCGTGCTCGGCTACACCGAGGAGGAGGTCGTCTCGAGCGACTTCATCGGCGACCCGCGGTCGAGCATCTACGACGCCGGCGCGGCGTGCAACATCGGCGACAAGTTCTTCAAGATCGTGAGCTGGTACGACAACGAAGCCGGCTACGCGCACCGCTGCGTGGACATGATCCGGATGATGGCGGAGAAGGACGGGAAGGCGTAACGCCCACTCTCTCCGCGAGGGACGGCGCGGGGGGCGAGGGAGATCGTCCCCGCAGCCCGCCAGGACCACGAAGCCCGGCGATTGCAATCGCCGGGCTTTTCGTTGCGCGGAGGAAGTAGACTGGCCCCTGAAGGAGAAGCCTCATGCGCGCGATGCTTGTGGCTCTGGTCGGACTGCTCTCACTCGGTGAGGCGCTCCACGCGAAGCCGGCGGTCGAAGCGAAGGAGCGGCCCGGGTATTCGTGGCACGAGTTCTCTCTTGACATCGACGGCGTCAGCGGGATTCCCTTCTACGCTCGCCTCCCGGACTCGGGCGACGACGGCGTTGCCTACATTCAGAACGCACAGGAGGAAACGCCCGTCGAGTTCGCGCGAGACGGGGACTCGATCACGCTGCGTTTCCCGCACTACGACTCAACGATCGCGCTCGAGGAAGCAGGCCTCGGAAAGCTCGAAGGCGCGTGGACGCGGATGCGACCCTCGGGCGTGACGACGATGGCTGTCCGCGGGCAAAGGCTCGATACGGCGCCCAGCCTCTACTCCGAGGACGCCGAGGACGAGCCGGAGCGCGCGCGGTACGCCATGTCGTTCGAAAAGAGCGGCGAGGCGGTCGGCCTCATCGACGTCCACCACATGCCGGGCGTCGAGGGCGCCACCGGGACCATCCTTACGCCCACCGGCGACTACCGCTTCCTGAGCGGAGCCGTCTTCCAGTACGGCAGGAAGCTCGGTTTGAGCGTCTTTGACGGCGCCCACGCCTTCCTCTTCATCGCCGACATCGACCCCGACACCGGCGACCTCGCCAACGGCCACTTCTACTCCGGCGCCCACTGGCACGAGACGTTCACCGCCCGCCGGCTCGCCGAGGGCGAGGAGTTTGAGCTGCCGGATCCCTTCTCCGAGGTGTCGCTCGTGCCGGGCGAGACGCGGCTTGGGCTGCCCAGGCTGAGCGAGCCGCCGTACGCGGGGAACCCGACGATCGTGCAGATCATGGGGACGTGGTGCCCGAACTGCCACGACGAGGCGCCGGCGCTCGTGGATCTCTACGAGGAGCATCACGACGACGGCCTGCAGATCCTGAGCCTGTGCTACGAGTACACGGACGACGCGGAGCGCTCGCGCCGGCAGATCGAGCGCTTCAAGGAGCGTCACGGGGCGACGTGGGAGTTCGCCCTCGCGGGGACGAGCGACAAGAGCAAGGCGGCGACGACGCTGCCGGCGCTCGACGCGATCAAGGCGTACCCGACGACGATCTGGATCAACCCCGACGGCACGGTGCGCGCGATCCACTCCGGGTTCTCGGGCCCCGCGACGGGCGAGAGGCACGAGGAGACGCTCCGAGCGTTCGAGCGCCTCACGAGGGAGATCGTCGAGGCGCGATGAAAAAGCCCAGCGACTCGAGTCGCTGGGCTTGGCATGCATGAGCGCGGCGGGTCGGCTTACGCGGAGAAGCTCGAGCCGCAGCCGCAGGTGGCGCTCGCGTTCGGGTTGTTGAACACGAAACCTCGGCCCATCAGCTCGTCCTTGAAGTCGATGGTCACGCCGCCGAGGTAGAGGAGCGACTTCGGGTCGCAGATGATCTTGACGCCGTGCTGCTCGACCAGCTCGTCGGTGTCCTTCTGGTTCTCGGTGAGATCCAGGATGTAGGAGAAGCCGGAGCACCCGCCGCCCTTGACGCCCACGCGGAGGCGGACGTTGTCGACGTCGAGCTCCTGCTGCTCGATAATCTGCTTGATCTCGCCGGCGGCGCGTTCGGTCAGGGTCAGTTCCATTCGCGTGGTCTCCTTCCGCGGGGAAGAACGGTAGGCGGGTGGTCGGTCAAAGTCTTTTTCGGCTCGCCCGAGGTCCGGGTCCAGGGGGGGCGTTCAGTGGGCGTGCCCGGCCTCTTCGGGAGCGGGCAGGCCGTTCTTCTCGCGGTAGTCGCGGATGGCGGCCTTGATCGAGTCCTCGGCGAGCACCGAGCAGTGGATCTTCACGGGCGGGAGCGAGAGCTCCTCGACCAGCTCCGTGTTGCGCAGGGCCTCGGCCTCTTCGAGGGTGCGGCCCTTGATCCACTCGGTCGCGAGGGAGGACGAGGCGATGGCCGACCCGCAGCCGAAGCACTTGAACTTGGCGTCGGCGATCTTGCCGGTCTCCTCGTCGACGCGGATCTGGAGCTGCATGACGTCGCCGCACTCGGGCGCGCCGACCATGCCGACGCCGACGTCCTTGCGCTGCTTGACCTCGGCGCCCGTCCCGAAGTTCCCGACGTTGCGCGGGTTCGAGTAGTGATCGATGACTTTTTCGCTGTACGCCATGGTGTGAACTCCTTTCGGAGGTTTGGTGCGTCTCGGACGGGCCCGTTTAGTGCTCGGCCCACTGGATCTGGGAGATGTCGATGCCTTCCTTGTGCATGTCGTAGAGCGGCGAGAGCTCGCGGAGATGCAGGACGGCCTTGCGCAGTTCGGTGATCGCGTACTCGACCTCCTCCTCGGTGTTGAAGCGACCGAGGGAGAGGCGGAGCGAGGAGTGGGCGAGCTCGTCGCCGACGCCCAGGCTCTTGAGGACGTAGCTCGGCTCGAGCGACGCGCTCGTGCACGCCGAGCCCGAGGAACAGGCGATGTTCTTGATCGCCATCATCAGGCCCTCGCCCTCGACGAAGCCGAAGGAGATGTTGGTCAGGTGCGGGAGTCGCTTCTCCCGGTGCCCGTTGATCTCGCAGACCTCGATGCCCTCGATCAGCCCGCTCTCGAGGCGGTTGCGGAGCTTGAGCAGGCGCTCGCGCTCCGAGTCCATCTCGCGGGCGGCGATCTCGCACGCCTTGCCGAGCCCGACGATCCCCGTGACGTTGAGCGTCCCGGAGCGGAAGCCGCGCTCCTGCCCGCCGCCCTCGATGACCGGGGTCAGGCGGACGCGCGGGCGGCGCCGGCGGACGTAGAGCGCCCCGACGCCCTTGGGCCCGTAGATCTTGTGGCCCGACCAGCTCATCAGATCGATGTGGTCCTTCTCGACGTCGCAGGGCATCTTCCCGACCCACTGCGTCGCGTCCGTGTGGAAGATGACGTCCCCGTCCTTGCAGAGCTTCCCGATCTCGGGGATCTCGTTGATCGTCCCGATCTCGTTGTTGGCCCACATGATGGTGACGAGGATGGTGTCGTCGCGCATCGCGTTCCTGACCATCTCGGCGGTGATGATCCCGTCGACGCCGGGCTCCAGGAACGTCACGTCAAAGCCCTCCTTCTGGAGGCGCTTGCACACGTCCAGGACGGCCTTGTGCTCGTGAACGGCGCTGATGATGTGCCCGCGACCCGTCTGGCCCTCGGGCTTCCGCGCGTACATCCGCGCCGCGCCCTTGATCGCGAGGTTGTTCGACTCCGTCGCGCCCGAGGTGAAGATGATCTCCTTCGGGCCCGCGCCGATCAGGTCCGCGCACTGCTGACGCGCGATGTCCACCGCCTCCTCCGACTCCCAGCCGAAGGAATGGTTGCGGCTGCCGGGATTGCCGAACTTCTCGGTGAAGTAGGGCAGCATCGCCTCGACCACCCGGGGATCGCAGGGCGTGGTGGCGGCGTGGTCCATGTAGACGGGCAGTTTCAGGCTCATGGCGGGAACTCCTGCGTCGGGATCGGGCCCGGGCCGGCAAACCGGACCCGCGACTCGTTAAAACTTAGAATCATTCTAAGTATAGGCGGCGAATTCGCGGGGGTCAGCCGGCAAGCCGCGTGATCACTCGGATTTTTCGCCGTCGCCGCTGCGTCCCGGACGTTCCGCCGCGGATCCCTCGGCGGCCGCGGACGAACCGCCTCGCCCCGGCTCCGCGGCGTTCCGGCGCCCCGCACCCATCAGGCGCAGCTCGTCGCGAAGGATCGCCGCCAGCTCGTAGTTCTCGCTCTCGAGGGCCTGCTTCAGGCGGCTCTGGAGTTCCGCCTGGGCGCTGACGGGCAGCTTGGGGGCCAGGGCCTCCCGCATCCCGCGGAGCAGCTGCGCCTCGCTCGAGGCCTCAAAGCCCTCGGGCTGCCCCGCGTCCACGAAGTGCTCCCGGATCGCGTCGAGCCCGCGGTTGATGGCGAAGAGGGCCGCCTTGGGCTCGCCGTCCTCGATCGCGGCTCCCGAGAGCGCCCGCGTGCGCATCATCAGGACGTACGGGCGGAACTGCTCCAGTGCCTCGCGGTCCTCATCGCGAGCCGCGTGCTCGCGGCAGAACCGCATGAGCCGGAGGTTTCGGGACGTGTCCCGGACCACCAGGTCGAACTCCTCGAGCACGAAGAGGGCCACGTAGCGGTGGTAGTACTGCACCGCCTCCTCGCGGAGCCGGCGGCACATCTCCTCGTCGACGATGAAGGCCTCCGGGTCCTGCCCCGCGGCCAGGTGCTCGTCCAGGCGGTTCTCGCACAGCTCGAGCAGGCTCTCGCACCCTTCGGGGCGGAGGCCGTCGGGTCGCCCCGCCAGTTCCATCTGGAGGATCCCCAGGTCGATGCGGAGCTGGACCTTGGGCCGCCCGTCCTCCCCCTGGATCATCCGCACGGAGAGCTGACCGGGCTCGTAGGGCCATTCCTGCAGGAGCTGGCGGAGGTCGTAGTTCATGGACGATCTGCGGTGTCGGCTCGTCACGACGGTCACTATAGACGTCTCCGCATCGACCGTTTCGCGCGGTTGCTCCGGTCACGCTCGCTATGGCGGGGCCGAAACCCCCAACGCTCGCCGCCCGAGAGCCCCCGCTCAAGGGCGGGGAACCGCGGACCGAACTTCCACGAACAATGAGGGAGTCGTCGGCGCGCACCGCGCCGTCGCAACCCTGCCGCGCGTTCTCGGACGAACGGCGCCCCGCGGGAACCCGCCCGCCCGGCGCCGACCGTGTCGCCCGCGCGGTCTCGGGGGGGCCAGGCAGCACATGAGTGTGCGCGACCTGAAAAACGAGCTTCAGCTCTACATCCGCGAGATCAACCGCTATCCCCTCCTGTCGGCCGAGGAGGAGAAGGTCTACGGCTGGCGGATCATCAACGACAGCTGCCCCGAGGCGCGCGACCGCATGGTCCGTTCCAACCTCCGCCTGGTCGTCTCCATCGCCAAGAAGTACGCCGGCCGCGGGATGAGCCTCTCGGACCTCATCGAGGAGGGCAACATCGGGCTCATCCGCGCCGTCGAGGGCTTCGACCCCGCCCAGGGCGCTCGGTTCAGCACCTACGGCTCGTGGTGGATCAAGCAGGCCATCAAGCGGGCGCTGATCAACGCCGTGCAGCCCATCCACGTGCCGGCGTACATGGTCGAGCTCATCGCCAAGTGGAAGCAGGCCCAGCGCCGCCTCCAGGAGGAACTCGGACGCCAGCCCACCATGCAGGAGCTCGCCGAGCGACTGAACGTCCCGGTGAAGAAGGTCAAGATCATTCAGCGGGCGGTCAAGGCGTACCACTCGCCCTCGCAGGCGCCGCTCGGGGAGGACGGCGAGGCGGTCGAGCTCGGCGCGCTGCTCTCGGACACCCGGATCGAGATGCCCGAGGAGACGATCGTCCGCGACGACCAGCTCGACATCGTGCGCAAGCTGCTCGAATCGATCGACGACCGGGAGGCGTCGATCCTTCGCATGCGATTCGGGCTCGACGGGCGGGCGCCCAAGACGCTCAAGGAGATCGGCGAGGAGGTCGGGCTGACGCGCGAGCGCGTCCGCCAGATCGAGATCGGCGCGCTCAAGAAGCTCAACGCGCGGCTCGAGGACGACCAGCCGAGCCGGTTCTTCCGCGCCGAGCCGGCGGCGGAGGCGCGCGACCCGGGCGAGAGCCGGAGCGTGCGTCAGGCCAAGCGCGGGCGCGGACGCACGGCCCGGCGCGCGGGCTGAACGCTCCCGCGGGTCGGGTCAGGCGGGCGCCTTGTAGAACGGCAGCCCCGTGACGGCGCCCGCGATCTCGCGCCCGCCGGCGTCGACCGCGACGGCGGCGCCGGGCTCGATCCTCTCGGTGTCCACGAGCGCGATCGCGATGGGCTTCCCGAGCGTCGGGCTCAGGCACCCGCTCGTCACCTCGCCCACCGCTCGCCCGCCCATCTTCACGGGCATGCCCTGGCGCGCGCTGCGCTTGCCCTCGAGCGTCAGGCCCGTGAGCGTCCGCGGCACGCCCTCGGCGGCGTGCCTCCGCAGCGCCTCCATGCCGATGAAGGGCTCCCCGCGATCGTCGTCGGCCTTGTCGAGGTTCATCGCGAAGGGCATGTTCGCCGACAGCGCGCTGAGGTCCTCCGAGAGTTCGTGCCCGTAGAGAGGCAGGCCCGCCTCCATGCGGAGGGTGTCGCGGGCCCCGAGGCCGATGGGCTTGATGACGTTCTCGGCGTCGCCCTTGTCCTTGAGGAGCATCTTGAGCGCGGTGGTCGCGAGCTTGGCGGGGACGATGACCTCCACGCCGTCCTCGCCCGTGTAGCCCGTTCGGCTCACCATGAGCTTGGCGATCATGAGGTTCTTGATCGTGAAGCGGAAGCGCTTGAGCGTCGGCACCTCGCTCGAAATCCCGGCGATGACGCTCATGACCTTCGGGCCCTGCACCGCGACCATGGCGGTGTCGAAGGTGCGGTCCTCGAGCCTGACGGTCAGTCCCTCGTTCGCGATGACGGCGCGGACATGCTCGACGATCTTCTCGCGGTTGGCGCCGTTGACGACGACGTGGAAGTCGTCCTCCTCGACGCGCATGACGATCACGTCGTCCTTCACGCCGCCGCGGTCGTTGCAGACCATGGTGTAGCGGCACTGCATGGGCGCCATGTCCGAGACGCGACGGATGCAGACGCGCTCCAGCAGCCGGCGGGCGTGGCGCCCGCTCACGCGGAGGCGCCCCATGTGCGAAACGTCAAAGAGCCCGCCGCTCGTTCGCACCTGCTCGTGCTCCTCGAGGATGCTCGTGTAGCGGATGGGCATCTGCCAGCCGGCGAAGTCCACCATCTGCGCCCCGCGCTGGGCGTGGAAGTCATGGAACGGCGAGCGGTGCGGCACGGGCGCCTCCTTCTGAAGACGGGGCGGGCAGCATACCCGCCGGCCGCTCCGGCTACGGGCCCTCGGGCCACGGCGCGTTGTCGATGAGGCGGACCTGACCGAGCCGCGCGGCGATGAGCGCCCGCTTCGGCTCCCCGCCCCGCCGCTGGGGTCCAGCCGAGTCCCGTGGCCCTCGTCGTCGGTGCGGACGTCCCCGTCGACCTCGTAGCGGAAGAGGTACTCGCCCGGCGGCAGGTCGAGCTCGAGCCGCCACCGGCCGTCGGGATCGCGTTGCATGGGCAGCCGTTCGACGTGCCAGCCGCGGAAGGCTCCGAGCAGGAGCACCTCCCGGGCGTCCGGAGCGTCGAGCAAGAAGACGAGCCGACCATCGGGCTCGAGCTGCACCATGGGGATCCACCTCGCGGAGAGAGCCACGGATCGCGACCGGACGGCCGCGCGGGCGATGGGACCCGCCCGCCCGGGCCGGGCGCGCTCCGGGGCTCTCGCCCCGCGGGGGGTTCCCACGGGGACGGCGCGGCCCGGAGGCGCGCGTCGCGTTCGG